>Ga0213872_10001691_pt1 | contig 13880 bp, 9 predicted proteins | sample VelepicomBERX_R2_FD_160071 | JGI IMG/M metagenome (GOLD analysis project Ga0213872, IMG submission 160071) | Rhizosphere microbial communities from Vellozia epidendroides in rupestrian grasslands, the National Park of Serra do Cipo, Brazil - RX_R2 | ecosystem: Host-associated > Plants > Roots >...
AAAGGGAAAAAAACCTGTCATAATGCGTGCGCAAACCGTTGTATTTAACCCCAGAGAATTCAATGCCTTCGACTAAGACAGCAGAGCGAAACAGTGCCGCGGCATTGACCATGGAGGACCTGGCCAAACTGGCCGGCGTTTCCAAGATTACGGTGTCGCGCGCGCTGCGTGACAGCCCCCTGGTGACGCAGGAAACGCGTGAAAAAATACAACAGTTGGCAACCGAACAGGGCTACCGCCTCAACATCAGCGCCCGCAATTTGCGCATGCGCCGCAGCTACTCGGTGGCAGTGGTGGTGGAAATGACCCCGGTGCGCGGCCGTCCGATGTCGGATCCGTACCCGCTGGAACTGCTGGGCGGCATCACGCAGGAGCTGACCACGGCCGGCTACAGCGCGGTGCTGACCTCGAAACAATTGATGAATACCGCCCCCGTGATGGGCGCGGACGGCCTGATCCTGCTGGGCCAGGGTTCGCACGGCGAAGCGGTGCGCGCACTGCAGCAGACCGGCATGCCGCTGGTGGTATGGGGCGCGCCGGAGCCGGACACCGATTACATCGTGGTCGGTTCGGACAATCGCAAGGGCGGCATCAGCGCGGCGGAACGCTTCATGGCCCTGGGCCGGCAGAAGCTGGTGTTCCTGGGCGACGTCGACCACGCCGAGGTGCAGGAACGCTGCGCCGGCTTTATCGACGCCATGGGTGGCGCGGCGGCGGTGCACATCATCCGTCCGAAAGCCTTCACCTTCGAGGCAGGCTTCGACAGCATCAGCGCCCTGCTGAAGAAAAAGGGCGCCAGCTTTGACGGTGTGTTTGCCGCGAGCGACTCGCTGGCCATGGGCGCGATCCGCGCGCTGGCCGAAAAGAATCTGCGGGTGCCGGAGAATGTCTCCGTCATCGGCTACGACGATACCCCCAGCGCGGCCAGCTTTGTGCCGCCGCTGACCAGCGTGCACCAGTACCTGCGTGACGGCGGCGTGCTGCTGGCGAAGAAGATGTTGGGACTGATCGAAGGCCAGCCGGTCCAGTCCGAGATGTTGCCGACCATGTTGATGGTCCGTCAGACCTGAATTCCATGAAACGCTGAAAAATCCTCAAAAAACGGCTGTTTTCTAAAATCCAAACCGCTTTGAATGACAAAAAGGACCGCATTGTGCAGCGCCCCGACCACACTTACCCCCTTGAAGCCTGGTGCATCCGCGAAACTGCTTTCGATACGGAGTCGCACTTCCTCGACGAAACCCTGTTCGCGCTGGGGAACGGCTATATCGGCCTGCGCGGCACCCACGAGGAAGGCTACGCCGGTCCGGCCGGCACCTCGCTGGACGGCACCTACCTGAACGGCTTCTACGAATCGGAGCCGATCACCTATCCGGAAAACGCCTACGGCCTGGCGCGCACCAACCAGTTCATGCTGAACGTGCCGAATGCCAAGGGCGTGTTGCTGCTGCTGGACGACGAGCGCTTCGATCTGCTGGAAGGCACGGTGCACAAGTACGAGCGCGTGCTCGATTTCCGCACCGGCCTGCTGACCCGCACTGTGGAATGGGAATCGCCGCAAGGCCGCCGCGTGGCGCTGCGCAGCCGCCGCATGGTCAGCTTCCAGAACAAGCACCTGTTCGCGCTGGAGTACCAGGTCACGCCGCTGAACTTCTCCGGCACCGTCACGCTGGTCGCGACGCTGAACGGTGTGGTGAAGAACCAGGAGGCGGGCGATGATCCGCGCGTCGGTTCCGCCATCAGCGGTCCGACGCTGCACTTTGTCGAGAGCGCGCAGACCGACCAGCTGTCGCTGCTGCTGCAGCGTACCCACAACAGCGGCTTCCAGCTGGCCACTGCGACGCATGCATCGGTCGATGTGCCGCACACAGTGCATCAGGCGCGCGATGGCCAGCGCCTGGAACAGCGCTTCGGCATCGTTGCGGAGCAGGGCAAGGCCATCACCCTGACCAAGTTCGGCGCCTATCACAGCTCGCGCGACTATGCGGAAGCGGAGCTGCTGCAGCGCAGCCGCGACGTGCTGGCCGCCGCCGCCGCCGCAGGCTTCGATGCGCTGCGCGCCGGCCAGGAACAATACCTTGCCGACTTCTGGCAGCAGGCCGACGTGCAGATCGCCGGAGACGACGCACTCCAGCAAGGCATGCACTTCAACCAGTTCCACCTGCTGCAATCGGTAGGCCGTGATGGCAAGACCAATATCTCTGCCAAGGGCGTGACGGGCGAAGGCTACGAAGGCCACTATTTCTGGGACACGGAAATCTACATCTTCCCGTTCTTCCTGTATTCCAAGCCGGAGATCGCGCGCAAGCTGCTGGAGTACCGCTACGCCGGATTGCCGCTGGCACGCGAGCGTGCGCGCCAGATGTCGCATGAAAAGGGCGCGCTCTACCCATGGCGCACCATCGCCGGTGTCGAGTGCTCGGCCTATTTCCCGGCCGGGACGGCGCAGTACCACATCAACGCCGATATCGCCTACTCCATCAAGATGTATCTGGAAGCGACCAACGATATGGCTTACATGATCCAGGCTGGAGCCGAGATCGTGATGGAGACGGCGCGCATCTGGATGGGCATCGGCAGCTACGACCGCGAGGGCCGCTTCGTCATCAACCAGGTCACCGGTCCGGATGAATACACCGCCCTGGTTAATAACAACTACTACACCAACGCGATGGCGCAGATGCACCTGAACTTTGCCGCCGCCATCGCCGAGCAGCTGCAGGCCGAGTATCCGCAGGAGTACGCGCGCATCGCCGGACTGACCGTGCTGGATGCGAGCGAGCCTGCCGAATGGCGCCGTGCCGCATCGCTGATGCTGCTGCCTTACGACGAGCCGCTGCAGATCCACGCGCAGGACGACAGCTTCCTGTCCAAGAAAGTTTGGGACTTCGCCAACACGCCGAAGGAAAACTATCCGCTGCTGCTGAACTACCACCCGATGGTGATCTACCGCCACCAGGTCTGCAAACAGGCCGACGTGGTGCTGGCGCTGCTGCTGCTGTCCGACCAGTTCACGCTGGAAGACAAGCGCCGCGACTTCGACTACTACGAAGCCGTGACCACACACGACTCCTCGCTGTCGTCCTGTATCTTCAGCATCATCGCAGCGGAAGTGGGCTATCAGGACAAGGCCTACGACTACTTCATGGAGACGGCGCGCCTCGACCTGGACGACACTCACGGCAACACCCACTACGGCGTCCACACCGCTGCGATGGCTGGCACCTGGCTGGGCGTGGCTTACGGCTTCGCGGGCATGCGTGTGGTGCGAGGCGATCTGCGTTTTGCGCCGACCGTGCCGAAGCAATGGCAGCACTACACCTTCAAGATCCACTTCCACGGCGCGCTGCTGGAAGTGCACGTGGAGCCGGGCCGCACCACGTACCGCCTGCTGCAAGGCGAATCGCTGGCCTTCCGCCATTTCGGCGAATCGGTGGAACTGAACGCCGCCGCACCTCTCAAGGAGTTCTGATATGACCCGATTCAAAGCCGTGATCTTCGACCTCGATGGCGTCATCACCGATACGGCCCATTACCACTACCTGGCCTGGAAGCGGCTGGCCGAAAGCCAGGGCGTCCACTTCGACCACGCCTTCAACGAGAACCTGAAAGGCATTGACCGTATGGGATCGCTCGACCTGATCCTGGCCTCTGCATCGCGCAGCTACACGCCGGAAGAAAAGCTGGCGCTGGCCGATGAGAAGAACCAGCATTACCAGGAGCTGATCAGCACCATGTCCGCCGCCGACCTGCTGCCGGGCGCTGTGCAGGCGTTGGACGCCGTGCGCGCGGCGGGCCTCAAGATCGGCCTCGCCTCAGTCAGCAAGAACGCCATAACAGTGCTGGAGCACCTCGGCATCACCGACAAATTCGACTACGTGGTGGACGCCGCTAAAATCGCGCGCGGTAAGCCTGATCCCGAGATCTTCCTGAAAGCCGCGCAGGAGCTGGACGTTGCGCCCGCCGACTGCCTCGGTGTGGAAGACGCGGTGGCCGGCGTGGCCTCGATCAAGTCGGCGGGAATGTATGCGCTGGGCATCGGCAAGCCGGACGTGCTGACACAAGCCGACAAAGTGATTTCCGGATTAAGCGAATTCAATCTCGCAAACATCTAAAATAAAAATACGGAGACAAAAATAATGAAGAACCAGCGCATACTGGTGGCACTATTCCTGATCTACTTCCTGTACGGCATATTGCTGAACAGTGTAGGCACGGTCATCCTGCAGGTCATCAACAATTACGACGTCAGCAAGTCCAGCGCCAGTGTGCTGGAGGGCTTCAAGGATCTGCCGATTGCCATCGTTTCGTTCCTGGTGGCGTCCTTCCTGCCGCGCCTTGGCTACCAGAAGGCTATGCTGATTGCGCTGGTGATCGTCACCTGCGGCTGCATCGCGATGCCGCTGCTGCCGTCGTTCTGGACCGCCAAGATGCTGTTCCTCAGTGTGGGCGTGTCCTTCGCTTTGGTCAAAGTCTCGGTCTACTCCACGCTGGGACTGGTGACGGTGGGCCGCCGCCAGCACGCCAGCACCATGAACCTGCTGGAAGGCTGCTTCATGCTGGGCGTGCTGAGTGCTTACTGGGTCTTCAGCTGGTTCATCGATTCGGCCAATCCCAGGTCGCAAAGCTGGCTGCAGGTGTACTGGCTGGTGGCGGGACTGTGCGCAGTCACCTTCGTGCTGCTGCTGACCACTCCCTTCAACGACACCTCGGCGGAGCCGTCGCAGAACAGCAGTCTGGCGCGCGACTTCGCCGACATGCTCAAGCTATTCTTCAAGCCGCTGGTGTGCGTGTTCATCATCACCGCGTTTTTGTATGTACTGATCGAGCAAAGCATCGGCTCCTGGCTGCCCACCTTTAACAACGAGATTCTCAGCCTGCCTGCGGCGATGAGCGTGCAGGTCACCAGTATCTTCGCCGCCTGCCTGGCAATCGGCCGTCTGTCGGCGGGCGTGTTGATGCGCAAGCTGAACTGGTATCCCGTGATGAACGGCTGCGTGCTGGGCATGGGTGCGATGGTGCTGCTGGCGCTGCCGTTGACGCACAACGTGGTGCCGGATCCTAGCATCAGCTGGTCGACTGCGCCGATTGCCACTTTCCTGTTTCCGCTGATTGGCCTGTTCATGGCGCCGATCTACCCGGGCATTAACTCGGTGATGCTCAGCTCTTTGCCGAAGAACCAGCATTCCGCCATGACTGGCCTATTGGTGATCTTCTCGGCGCTGGGCGGCACCACCGGCTCGCTGATCACCGGCTTTGTATTCGGCCGCTTCAATGGCCACTTCGCGTTTTACCTGACGCTGGTGCCGATTTCCATCGTGCTGGTGATGCTGTACTTCTTCAAACGCGCGGTGGATCAGGGCGGCGAAGGCTTCGACGCCTCCGCTATAATCAGCGGTCATCACTGAAGCCATCTCCATGAATCTGCAGTCGCTCGCCAATATGCTTGGCATGTCCAAGACCACGGTCAGCCGCGCATTGAACGGCTATCCCGAGGTGAGCGAGCGCACGCGCGAGCGCGTCCTGAACGCCGCGCGCGAAGCAGGCTATCAGGCCAATCCGCTGGCGCGCAGCCTGGCGATCGGTCGCACCAATGTCTTCGGCATCATCTATCCCCTGCAGCCTGCGGACCTGGGCGATCCCATGTTCCTCGACGTAGTGGCAGGCATGTCCAGCGCGCTGGAGGCGGATGGCAAGAACCTTATCATCGCGCCCGTCTCGCCGCAGAACGAGCTGCCGTCTTATCAGCAGATGGTGCGTGGCCGCCGCGTCGATGGTCTGGTGGTGGGGCGCACCCTGGTGCATGACGAGCGCATCGCGTTTCTCAGCAAGGCCAAGTTCCCCTTTGTCGCCCATGGCCGCACGCAGCTCAACGCGCCGTACGCGTGGTTTGACTATGACAATGAAGCGGGCATTCGCATGGCGGTGGAGCGTCTGCTGTCGCTGGGCCATCAGCGTGTGGCCTTGGTCAGCGCGCCGCTGGAACTGAATTTTGCGCGCCAGCGCCGGGACAGCTTCATGGTCGCGCTGGCGTCAGCCGGATTGAACGTCGATCCGCGCTACCTGATTGAAAATTGCATCGACCGCCGCAGCGGGCATCAGGCCATGCAACAGCTTCTGGCTTGCTCCTCGCGTCCGACCGCCGTCATCGTGGACAATCACCTGGCTGGCGTCGGTGTAGTACGCGCACTGGCGGATGTGGGCGTGGAGATCGGCAAAGAGATTTCCGTCATCGTCTGGGGCAAGATGGCCGATGCGCTTACCAGCTCCGACGTCACCACCATCGATCAGCCAGACGCCAATCAGGCCGGCGCCCGCATGATCGAAATGCTGTTGCAGCTCTGCGAAGGTACGCCCGCCGGCCAGCTACATGAGCTGTGGCAGCCGACGCTCATTCCCGGCTCAACCACTGGCCCTGCGCGATAGGGCCGTTACCTCGTAAACGCGGCCAACGCCTGCGCCGTCGCAGTGGGACTCAACGCCGCAGCTTCAAGCGGTTGCAGTGCACGTGCCACCTCGGCTTTGCGCGCCGTATCGCGCAGCAGGGCGCGATGGTCGGCCATCGAGCGTAATAGCTGCCCAGTGATCCGGTCCAGCTCCGGCCGGATCGTCTTGGCGAGATCCGGCGCATCGTCAAACTTGCCTGCATGCTGCGCCTGCCATTGCGCATACAGTTCCCGCTGCACAGTCTTGGAGGCTTCAATCTGCGCGCGCCATACCGATTCAATCCATTCCGCCGGAAGGCCAAGCGCTGCGCCTTGCTTGATTGCGGCTTGAATCACTTGCTCCTCGCGCGGCAGATCCTCAATCGGCGCTTGCACATTCCACTTTGCGCGCGCTACCGCCTGGGCCAGCAGCAAGCGCTGATCGATCGCCCGGCGTAAAGGCTCCAGCTGCCAGAGGAAATCCAGCCAGCGGTCAAATCCGCGTTGCTGCTCGCCGCTGGCGATCCGCTGCGTCAGCCATTGGTCGACAAACGCCTTCATCGCCGGATCGCGCGGCAGCATGATGGCTTTTTCCGCCGTGTCAAAAGGCGTATCCGGATGCACGGCGCAAAGCTGTGGATGCAAACGCTGCTGCAGCCGTGCTTCGACGGCATCCGTCATCATCAGATCGGCGCTGCCGCTGACGATCTGTTCGAAGATGGTGACGTTGTCCGGATAGACTGCGAGCTGCGCCAGCGGCGCATTAGCCTTGGCAAAGCGCTCATTGGTGCCGCCGGGATTGACGATAAGATGCACGCCCGGCTGGTTAATCTGCGCCAGCGTCTGAAAACGCGCCTGATTCTCGCAGCGCGTGATGGGTGTTTTACCGTCGCGCAGATAAGCAATCGAGAACAGCGCCTTCTTTTGCCGCTCCGGCGTGATCGAGATGCCGCTCAAAGCGATATCGAAACGTCCGTCCTCAAAATCCTTCATCAGCGTCGGCCAACTGGTCGGCACGACTTCCAGCTTGACGCCCAGCGCCTGCGCCAGACTGTTGGCCAGCTCCATATCAAGGCCGATAAAATTACCAACGCCAATTTGATAGCTGAACGGCTTGTAGTCACCGGTGCTGCCGACGCGCAGAACACCCCGCGCACGCACCGTATCCAATGGAGCACTGAACGCCGCACCAGCGAACAGCAAGCAAAGCAAAAAAATCGTCCGCAGCATGCGCATGAAATCCTCAGCCTGAAAGTGATGGCCGATTATGCCATTTCGGCCACTTCGCGCAGTTTGTTCAGCAGGGCGACGGAATCGCTGGCAATGCGCTTGCGGACAAAGAGCAGATCGGCCAGCCGCACCCACAGGCTGCCGAAGCGGTATTCCAGCGTGCGTACAAAGCGTGTACCACTCGCCGTGCCGCTGCACTCATAGGTAACCAGCAGCTCCAGTCCATGCTTGCCGCGTGCGCGGGTCTGCCACATCTGCCCTGCGCGCGCAGCCATCACTTCCCATTGCAGCGATCCCGCCCGGCCGCCTGCGTACTCAAAACGGCTGCCCACGCGCAGCGAACCTTCCGGTCCCATGATGGCGATGGGATAGGGATGCCACTCCGGCCAGCGGCGTGGCGTGCTAACCCAGGCAAAAACCTCTTCAGGCGAGCGTGCGATGTCAACGCTGTGCTGCATCGTCACCGTGCGCGGCTTCTCCGCTTCCCAATGCAGCGTGCCGAAGATCCAGTCCCACAGCGGGAATACGATGTTGAAGTTATGCGTATGCATCAGCTCACGGCGATGATGCAGCTCGTGCAGGCGGCGCATCTGGCGCACCCATGGCAGACGGCAGATCAGATTCTCCGGCGGCAGATGTTCCAGCGCATGCAGGATTTCGTAGGTGAGATACCCGCTCAGCAAAGTCGCCACAAACAGCGCCGCCACATTGGCGTTGATCATGCCGATCAGCCACCAGCCCAGCAGCATGCCGCCGCTATACAGCACGATCAGCCAGGCCGGAAACAGGATCACGCGCCAGTCCCTGGCGAATTCATAGCGCATCTGGCCTTCGGCAAAGAAGGAATGATGGTCGCCCGTATGGCGTTGATAGAACATCTTCACCAGCGGATGCTTTTTATGCCCGAAGAAGCGGTGCGTGCGGTACTCGCCCCAGCTGTAGAAAACAATCGCCAGCGGCACCGTCAGCCACTCCAGCGGTCGCACCGCATGCAGCTGACGCAGGAAGAAGGCGATCACCGTCAGGCCGAACGCCAGCACAAAGCCGCCGTGCAGCCAGACGTTGTAGTGCGGCGAGATGGCAGCGCGGTACTTCTGCCGGAATGCTTGCGTATCAAACGACATGGCCCACCTTTCAATCGAGGTTGTTCTTGGCTTTCCAGTCTATTGATGCCATCATCTTTTATCTAATGGATATTTGTTAAGTTCATTATTCATGAACCTGAATTTGCAAAAGATCGACCTCAACCTGCTGGTCGTGTTCGACATGCTGATGCAGGAGCGCAACCTGTCGCGTGCGGCGGAGCGCCTGCATCGCAGCCAGCCGGCCGTCAGCAACGCCCTGAGCCGTCTGCGCGAGCAGCTGGACCAGCCCCTGTTCCGCCGCACCGCCAAGGGCCTGGAGCCGACGGCAGGCGCGCGGGAGCTGCACGTCTCGATCAGGCAGGCCTTGCTGGTGTTGCAGGCGGGCCTTGGCGTGCAGGAGAGCTTTGAGCCGGATACGGAACGCACCTTCCGGCTGAGCGTGAACGATTACGGCCAATTGCGTCTGCTGCCCACTCTGATGAGCCGTCTGCAAGCGCTGGCGCCCCGTCTGACCCTGCAAGTCCTGCCCGACGAAGGCAGCCTGATTCCGCAGCGCCTGGCCAGCGGCGATCTCGATCTGGCGATCGATTACCTGTACTTCGATGATCCCGATTTGATGTACCAGCCCTTCAGCGAAGAGCGGCTGGTGGTGGTGGGCCGCACCGGCCATCTCGCCTTCAAGGATGGCTTGAGCAAGGAGGATTACCTGGCCGCGCAGCACGTTTCGATCCTGCCGCGTGCGGGCCGTGGCAGTCCGCTGGAAATCGTGCTGGGATCGGCGCGTGTGCATCGCCAGGTGCAGCTGCAGGTGCCGCACTACCTGACGATTCCCGCCATTGTTGCCAGCACCGATCTGTTGGGAACGGTGCCCTGGCATCTGGCCAAGCACTTCGCATCCCATTACGGCTTGCAGACCGCCGAGTTTCCCTTTGAAGCCTCGGCCGTGCAGGTCAGCGTGATCTGGCACCGCCAACGCCAGCACACGCCCGGCCTGCAATGGCTGAAAGGCCAGATCATCCAGGCCGCGCAGAGCGCATAAAAAAACCGGGGTCAGTGCCGGCAATCGGACACGAACTCAACAGCTTGCGGCTGAGCTTGTGTCCGATTGCCGGCACTGACCCCGGTTTTGCGGCCTTAAGTAGGCTTACATATTGCGGCGGTACTGGCCGCCCACCTCGAACAGCGCGGTGGTGATCTGGCCCAGCGAGCAGACGCGGACGGCGTCCATCAGCTTCTCGAACACGTTGGCGTTGTCGATAGCGGCTTGCTGCAGTGCTGCCAGCGCGGCTGGAGCGGCTGCCGCGTTACGGGTGTGGAAGTCTTCCAGACGCGTGAGCTGCGACTGCTTTTCATCGTCGGTGGAACGCGCCAGCTCGATGGTAGCCGGTGCTTCCGCGCCCTTCGGATTGCGGAAGGTGTTCACGCCGATGATCGGCAGCGTGCCGTCGTGCTTCTGGTGCTCGTACAGCATCGACTCTTCCTGGATCTTGCCTCGCTGGTAGCCGGTTTCCATCGCACCCAGCACGCCGCCGCGTTCGGCGATGCGCTCAAACTCCTGCATCACAGCTTCTTCCACCAGGTCGGTCAGCTCTTCCAGGATGAAGGAACCCTGGTTCGGGTTCTCGTTCTTGGCCAGGCCCCATTCGCGGTTGATGATCAGCTGGATCGCCAGCGCGCGGCGTACCGATTCGTCGGTCGGCGTGGTGATCGCCTCATCGTAGGCGTTGGTGTGCAGCGAGTTGCAGTTGTCGTAGATCGCGATCAGCGCCTGCAGCGTGGTGCGGATGTCGTTGAAGTCGATCTCCTGCGCGTGCAGCGAACGGCCCGAGGTCTGCACGTGATACTTGAGCTTCTGCGAACGGTCGTTGGCGCCATACTTCTCGCGCATCGCAACGGCCCAGATGCGGCGCGCCACGCGGCCCAGCACCGTGTATTCCGGATCCATGCCGTTCGAGAAGAAGAACGACAGGTTCGGCGCGAAGTCGTCGATGTGCATGCCGCGCGCAAGGTAAGCCTCAACAAACGTGAAGCCGTTCGACAGCGTAAAGGCCAGCTGCGAGATCGGATTCGCGCCTGCTTCGGCAATGTGGTAGCCCGAGATCGACACCGAGTAGAAGTTGCGCACCTGGTGGTGCACGAAGTATTCCTGGATATCGCCCATCACCTTCAGCGAGAACTCGGTCGAGAAGATGCAGGTGTTCTGGCCCTGGTCTTCCTTCAGGATGTCGGCCTGCACGGTGCCGCGCACGTTCTGCAGCACCCAGTCCTTGATCTTGGCCGCTTCGTCGGCGCTTGGCTGGCGCTTGTTCTCTTCGACGAATTTCTCGACCTGCTGGTCGATGGCGGTGTTCATGAACATCGCCAGGATGGTTGGCGCCGGACCGTTAATGGTCATCGATACCGAAGTGCTTGGGCTGCACAGGTTGAAGCCGTCGTACAGCACCTTCATGTCGTCCAGCGTGGCGATCGAGACGCCCGAGTTACCCACCTTGCCGTAGATATCAGGACGGATGGCCGGATCGGCGCCGTACAGGGTTACCGAGTCGAACGCGGTCGACAGGCGCTTGGCGTCCATGCCGGTCGAGACCAGCTTGAAGCGGCGGTTGGTACGGAACGCATCGCCTTCACCTGCGAACATACGGGTTGGATCTTCACCTTCGCGCTTGAAGGCAAACACGCCCGCCGTGAACGGGAAGGAGCCCGGCACGTTTTCCAGCATCAGGAAGCGCAGGATTTCGCCATGATCGACGTAGCGCGGCAGCGCCACCTTGCGGATCTTGGTGCCGGACAGGGTCTGCTGCACCAGGCGGGTACGGATTTCCTTGTCGCGGATTTTCACCACGTAGTCGTCGCCGGAGTAGGCGGCCTGCATGTCCGGCCATTGGGCCAGCAGCTTCTTGGCGCCTGCCTCCATCTCGGCATCGCGTTCCGAAATCAGATCGTCGAAGTCGGCGGCTTTGTGGGCGATCGCCAGCATGCGCTTGGATTCGCTGAGCTGCTGGCGTTCGCGCGCCAGGGTGACCTGCTTGTGGGTGTGGCGGTGGTAGCCGCGCACGGTGTCGGCGATCTCCGCCAGGTAGCGCGCGCGCGCCGGCGGCACGATCACGTTCTTACCGCTGGAGAAGCGTGCATTCACGCGCGGCAGTTTGCCCGGCTGGACCTTCATGCCGAATTGCTCCAGCTTCGGCAGCAGGCCTTGATACAGGGCGGTGACGCCGTCGTCGTTGAAGCGCGATGCCTGGGTGCCGAACACCGGCATATCGTCCGGGCGCTGGCTCCACAGTTCGCGGTTGCGCTGGTACTGCTTGGCCACGTCGCGTAGCGCGTCCTGTGCGCCCTTGCGGTCGAATTTATTGATCGCCACGATGTCGGCGAAATCGAGCATGTCGATTTTTTCCAGCTGCGAGGCGGCGCCGAATTCCGGCGTCATCACGTACATCGACACGTCGACGTGCTGCACGATGGCGGCGTCGCCCTGGCCGATACCGGAGGTCTCGACGATCACCAGGTCAAAGCCCGCCACTTTGCAGGCGGCGATGACGTCCGGCAGCGCCTGCGAAATCTCGGAGCCTGCTTCGCGGGTTGCCAGCGAACGCATGAACACGCGCGACTGGCCTGCCCACGGGTTGATGGCGTTCATGCGGATACGGTCGCCCAGCAGCGCGCCGCCCGATTTGCGGCGCGACGGGTCGATCGAGATCACGGCGATATTCAGTGCATCGCCCTGGTCCAGGCGGATGCGGCGGATCAGCTCATCGGTCAGCGAGGATTTACCCGCGCCGCCGGTGCCGGTGATGCCCAGGGTCGGCACGGCCAGGTTCTCGGCGGCGGCGTGCAGTTCGGCGCGCAGCTCCGGCGAGGCCTTGTCGTTTTCCAGCGCGGTGATCAGCTGGGCCAGCGGACGATGGCGTGCGGCGATATCGCCTTCACGCAGCGGCGTCAGCGAAGTCGGGGAATACTGGGACAGGTCGATATCGCACTGCTCGACCATCCACTGGATCATGCCCACGAGGCCCATGCGCTGGCCGTCTTCCGGGCTGAAGATTTTGGTCACGCCATACGCGTGCAGGTCTTTGATTTCTTCGGGGACGATCACGCCGCCGCCGCCGCCGAATACCTTGATGTGCGCACCGCCGCGCTGGCGCAGCAGGTCGATCATGTACTTGAAGTATTCGACGTGGCCGCCCTGGTAGCTGGAGATGGCGATGCCTTGCACGTCTTCCGCCAGTGCGGCGGTAACCACTTCATCGACCGAACGGTTGTGGCCCAGGTGGACCACTTCGGTACCGTTCGATTGCAGGATGCGGCGCATGATGTTGATCGAGGCGTCATGGCCGTCGAACAGCGAGGCGGCAGTGACGAAGCGGACCTTGTTGGTCAGGCGTGGCTGGCTGTCAGCGGCAGCCAGTTTCGGAGCGGAGAGATCGTTCATGAGTGTCCCTTAAGCTTTTTTTGCATTATATGACGTTTACGTTAACGTCAAGTCAAGCGAATTCGAAGGGCGGGCCAAGGCCCGCCCGGGTGCAGATCAAGCGGCGCGCTGCAGGCCCAGTTGGGTCATCAGGCGTGCTTTCTCGGTACGGAAGGTGGCGACCGCCTTTTCCTTCACGTGGCCAAAGCCGCGTACTTTTTCAGGCAGCGAAGCCAGTTCCACCGCAGTAGCATGGTTTTCCACCGACAGCTTGTCCATCAGCGCCGCGACCATCTCGCGGTACTCGACGATCATGGCGCGTTCCATCTTGCGCTCTTCAGCGTAGCCAAAGATATCCAGTGCGCCACCGCGCAGGCCCTTGAACTTGGCCAGCAGCTTGAAGGCGCCCCACATCCACGAGCCAAATTCCGCCTTGACCAGGTGGCCCTTGGCGTCCTTCTTGGCGAACATCGGCGGCGCCAGGTTGAACTTCACCGAGAAGTTACCTTCGAACTGGGACTGCAGCTGCTCGACGAAACGGCCGTCGGTGTACAGGCGCGCCACTTCGTATTCGTCCTTGTAGGCCATCAGCTTGAAGTAGTACTTGGCCACGGCGGTCGACAGCTTGTTGTCCAGACCCAGAGCGCTTTCCTTGGCGCGCACCTGCGATACCAGTTCCTCGTAGGTGGCAGCGTAGGCGGCGTTCTGGTAGCCGGTCAGGAAATCGAC
>Ga0213872_10001692_pt1 | contig 13879 bp, 15 predicted proteins | sample VelepicomBERX_R2_FD_160071 | JGI IMG/M metagenome (GOLD analysis project Ga0213872, IMG submission 160071) | Rhizosphere microbial communities from Vellozia epidendroides in rupestrian grasslands, the National Park of Serra do Cipo, Brazil - RX_R2 | ecosystem: Host-associated > Plants > Roots >...
GTGCGGCTTAGCGCTGCCTGCAGCACCAGGTCGTGCGCGGCGGCGCCGCAGATGCCGAAGAGGCTGTCGTGCGCTTCGAAAATCTTGTCGGGGCAGGCGTCGTGCAGATGCCCGAGGCGGGTGTCGCCAAAGGTGGACTGCGTGTCACCTGCGATGGCGATCTGGTTGCCTTTTCGGACTGCGACAAGTGTGGTCATGAGGGAATGGACGTACGCCGTTCGGCCAAGGATAGCGTCATTATCGTTCGATTATCACCAAATGGGGATGGTGACGTGATTCTGCAACCTGTGCCTTAGGCGGTTGCGAGGCGCAGCAAGCCGGCCAAGGCATGGTCGACCGTCTGCCTGCGCACGGCGGCGCGGTCGCCGTTGAAGTGGCAGGTTTCGCTATGCGTGCCGCTTGGCGTAGCCCAGGCGAAGCAGACGGTGCCGACCGGCTTCTCGGGGGAGCCACCCGTGGGGCCGGCGATGCCAGATACCGCGACGGATAGATGAGCTGCGGCCTCGCGCAGGGCGCCTTCGGCCATCTCGCGCGCGACGGCTTCGCTGACGGCGCCGTGGGCTTCGAGCGTGGCCTGCAAGACGTCGACGAGACGGTATTTGGCTTCATTGGCGTAGGTGATGAAGGCCATGTCGAACCAGCCTGATGAACCCGCGATATCGGTAATCGCGCTGGCGATACCGCCGCCGGTGCAGGATTCGGCTGTGGTGACGCGCCACCTGCGAGCGAGTAAGGCTTGGCCGAGTTGCTGGGCGAGTTCGAAAGTGGTCATGCGATGATCCGTTGCAGAGTCCAGTTTGGGCGAAGTCTAGCACCGCAGGTCGGCTATACCGTTTTGTCGAACACCGCGAGGCGCAGGTTTGGCTTGAGGCGGTAGAGCTGGGCTGGGCGGTGTTTACCCTGGCGGATGGCGTTGGGGACGGCTTCGAGGAAGTCGAGCTCGGGGAGTTTGCGACGGAAGACGCTCTTGTCGAGTGGGGTGCCGAGGACCTGCTCGTAGGTTTGCTGCAGCTCGGTGAGGGTGAAGAGCTCGGGCAGCAGGTGGACCGGGAGCGAGGTGTAGGCGGATTTATCGCGCAGGCGCTTGAGCGCGAACGTGGCGATGCGGTTGTGGTCGAACGGGAGGTCGGGCAGGGCGTCGGCTTCGATCAGCGTGAAGGCATGGTCTTCATTGGCGATCAGGTGGCTTTCGTTCACGAGGGCGTAGTAGACGATGCTGACCGACCAGCCGCGTGGGTCGCGCACGCCGCCGGTGAAGGTGTAGAGCTGTTCCAGGTAGGGCGAAACAATGCCGGTCTTCTGCTGGAGCACGCGTTCGGCCGCTGCGCGGCTGTCGCGGTCGGTATCGGTATGGATATAGCCGCCGGGCAAGGCCAGCTGCTGGGCGTAGGGTTCGCGCTCGCGGCGCTGTAGCACGATCTTGAGCCGGCTGTCGCTGAGCGTGAACAGTACGATATCGACGGTGACGATGATGGATTGATCCATAGGCGCTCCTGTTAGTTACATAGTACCACTAATTCTGAGTTGATCTGTAAGCACGGCATTGGCTTTGTGATGTGCCACTCACTGCGTAATTCTCCTTGCGGCTCGCGGTTTTGGGTGATGTGTAATTTAAGTTAGTTGCAAAATGAGAATAAATGGATAGAATGGGTGCACAACATGTAAACAGAGGGGATGGCCATGGCGAATGCGCAGTTGTTGATCATTGATCCGCAAAACGATTTTTGCGATATCGCTGGGGCGGCGTTGCCTGTGCCGGGTGCGCGGGGCGATATGGACCGTTTGGCAGAGTTGGTTGAGCTGTCTGGCCGTGCGTTCGATGCCATCCATGTGACGCTGGATTCTCACCAGCCGCTGGATATTGCGCACCCGGGTTGGTGGTGCGATGCCGATGGGCTGGCGCCCGCACCGTTCACGGTGATCAGCGAGGCAGATGTGCGGGAAGGCCTTTGGCGCGCAAGGGATGCGTCGCGGCAGTCTGTGAGCCTTGCCTACGTGGAGCAGCTCGCACTACGTGGGCGTTACCAACTGGTTGTCTGGCCTGAACACTGTTTGATCGGGAGTTGGGGGCACGCTGTCTACGCGCCGTTGCACGAGGCACTGTCGGCTTGGTCTCGCGGTAGCTTGCGGCCGGTGAATTATGTGATGAAGGGGATGAACCCGGGAACGGAGCATTACTCCGCCATTCGTGCCGAAGTGCCGGACGATGCGGATGCGGCAACTCTGGGGAATGCGCCCTTGATTGCGCGACTGAAAGAGGCGGACGTCGTCTACGTGGCCGGTGAGGCGCTGTCGCATTGCGTGGCGTCGACGGTGCGTGATTTGATCGATGCGTTTGGACCGGCGCACTGCCATAAGCTGGTGCTGCTGACTGAATGCATGAGCCCTGTGCCGGGCTTTCAGACGCAGGCCGAGACGTTCTTGAAAGAGGCACGTGCACAGGGCGTGCGGGCCATGACAATGGCGGAATACTGGCAATAAGCCGGATGGGGGGATGGGCGATGGGAAAGCGGTTTGAGCCGGTGATCGTGTCCTTGCTGGATACGGACCTGTATAAATTCACGATGATGCAGGAGATTCTGCATCACCAGCCTGAGACGCAGGCGGAGTATGCGTTCAAGTGCCGCAATGTGCCGGTGCTGCCGCTCGCGGCACTGCGGGACGAGATCGAGGCGCAGCTGGATGCGCTGTGTACGCTGCGTTTTTCGGAAGTGGAGCTGGCTTACTTGGGCGGGCTGCGCTTTATCAAGTCGGACTTCATCGACTTTCTGCGGCTTTTCCAGCTGCAGCGCAAGTTCATCAAGGTGTCGGTACCGGAATTGGACCCGCGCGGTTTGGAGATTCGCGTGGCGGGGCCGATGGTGCATTGCATGTTGTTCGAGATTTTTGTGCTGGCGATCGTCAATGAGGTGTATTTCCGCCAGTTTGATGCCGCTGAGGCGCTGGAGATCGGCCGGCGCAATCTGGCGGCGAAGATCGACCAGCTGAAGCTTTTGGCGCAGCAACCGGCGCGCAAGCACCCGTTTATCTTTTTCGAATTCGGCACACGTCGGCGGTTTTCGCGCGCTTGGCATGAGGAAATGGTGGCGACGCTGGCCGAGCAGGGTGCGCCGTTCATGCGCGGGACCAGTAGCGTGGAGCTGGCGCGGCGCTATGGGCTGACGCCAATCGGCACCATGGCGCATGAGTATTTGCAGGCGTTTCAAAGCATGGGCTCGCGCCTGCGCGATTTTCAGCGCAATGCGCTGGAGCACTGGGTGCACGAGTACCGGGGTGACCTGGGCATTGCGCTGACCGATGTGGTGGGCATGGATGCCTTCTTGCGCGATTTCGATTTGTATTTCTGCAAGCTCTTCGACGGTTTGCGGCATGACTCGGGCGACCCGTTTGAATGGGGAGAAAAGGCGCTGGCGCATTACGAGGCTATGCGCATCGACGCGAATACCAAACAGCTGGTGTTCAGCGATGGGCTGGATTTTGAGCTGGCATTTGCGCTCTACCACCGGTTTGCGGATCGGGCGCGGGTGGGGTTTGGCATCGGTACACACCTTTCGAACGACTGCGGGCAGGCGCCGCTGCAGATCGTGATGAAGCTGGTGCGGTGCAATGGGCAGGCGGTGGCGAAGGTGAGCGACAGCAGCGGCAAGGGTATGTGCGAGGACGTGAACTTCCTGAACTACTTGCGCGACGTGTTCCAGATCAAGACGGTGTGAGGGGCGAGATGAGTATTCGGATTGCAATGGCGCAGCTGAACTACACGCTGTGCGACTTTGAGGGAAACCTGGCGCGGATTGTCGAGGCGGTGCGGGCGGCGAAGGATGCGGACCTGATTGTGTTCACCGAGCTGTGTCTTTCGGGCTATTCGCCGCAGGACATGGTTGAGGAACCGGATTTTTTGGCACGCCAGCAGGTGGCGCTGGATGGCGTACGGGCGGTATCGCGTGAGGTGCCGGGGGTGATTGTGATCGGTGCTGTGACGCCGAATGCGGGGCCCGGCAAGGCCTTGCACAACAGCCTGTTGCTGGTCGAGGGGGGCGAGGTAAAGCTGGTGTACCACAAGCAGCTTTTGCCGACTTATAACATCCTCGATGAACGGCGGCATTTCGAGCCGGGACCTGAGCGGGCGGCGGTGTATGAGGTCAAGGGGCTGCGTGTGGGCTTTCTGGTCTGTGAAGACAGCTGGAATGCACAGGGCGTGGACTACCCGGTCGACCCAGTACGCACTGTGGCGGAGGCAGGGGTGGATTTAATTGTGAGCATCAATGCGAGCCCATCTGCCATTGCCAATGTGGAGATGCGGCACGCGGCGCTCGGCAAGGCGGCGCAGTTTACCGGGCGGCCCATCGTGTTTGTGAACCAGGTGGGCGGGCACGACCAGATTGTGTTCGATGGCGGCTCGTTTGTAGCGCACCCGGCGCACGGTATTGTCTACCGCATGCCGATGTTTGAAGAGGCTGTGGGGCGCGTGGAGTATGACGCGATCGAAGGTTTGCGTGCGGGCGGTGCGCCACTCGACCAACCCATTGCGGCGCCGATTGAAGACAGTGAGTTCTATTACCGGCAGATTGTGCTAGGCCTGCGCGACTATGCGCGTAAGGTGGGGTTTCAGCGCGTGGTGGTGGGTAGCTCGGGCGGGATCGATAGTGCGTTGACCATCGCTTTAGCGGTTGATGCGCTGGGCGCGGCCAATGTGACGGCGGTGACGATGCCGTCGCGATTCTCTAGTGCCGGGAGTGTGGATGATTCGGTCAGCTTGTGCGCGAACCTGGGTGTGCAATTGTTGACCCACCCGATCGAGGCACTGGTCGGCGGATACCGGGACGGTTTCGAGCAGCAGTTTGGTGCGGCGCCATCGAAGCTGACTGTGGAGAACCTACAGGCTCGGATTCGCGGCACGATCTTGATGGAGTATGCGAACCACTTTGGGCCGCTGCTGCTGACGACGGGCAATAAGTCCGAGATTTCGGTGGGCTACTGCACGCTCTATGGCGATACCAACGGCGGGCTGAATATCATCGGCGACCTCTATAAGACGGAAGTGTTTGCGCTGGCACGGTACTTCAACCAGCTGCATGGCCATGAGTTGATCCCGCAGGTGATTATCGATAAAGCACCGTCGGCCGAGCTCTCAGAAGGGCAAAAGGACACGGACTCGCTACCGCCTTACGAGGTGCTGGATGAGATATTGAAGCTGCATATCGAGGGCGAGCGGCTGCGGCCAGCAGAGTATGCGCATGCGAAGGCGTTTGTGGATGGGCTGCAGGCAGCGGGCGATGGGGCGTTGATCGAGCGCATTGTTGGATTGGTGGCCCGGGCAGAGTTCAAGCGCCGGCAGGCACCGCCGATTATCCGCGTGCGTAATCGGGCGTTTGGCACGGGCCGGCAGATGCCGATTGCCGCGAAATATTGAGTGAGACGATGACAAATCGGGCGTTTGATTTTCTGGTGTTCATTGGGCGCTTCCAGCCCATCCACAATGGCCATGCGGCGATGCTGCGGCAGGCGCTAGCGCGCGCACCGCGCGTGGTGGTCGTGCTCGGCTCGGCGCATAGCGCGCGGACGGTGCGGAACCCGTTTACGGCGGCGGAGCGTATTGCGCTGATTCGCTCGGCCATGGGTGACTTGGCCGAGCGGCTGGTGTTCGTGGAGATGCGCGATTATTTCAATATCGCCCGATGGGCGACTGGAGTGCGTCGTGCTGTAGCGGCTGCCGTGCCTGTTGATGCATCGGTGGGGCTGTTTGGGCATTTCAAGGATGCGTCGTCTGGCTATCTGCGCGACTTCCCCGACTGGCCGCTGGTGGAAGTGGGGAATGTGGATGGGATCAGCGCGGCGGACTTGCGTAAGCCGTGGTTCGAATCGGGTGGGTCGACGGCTGGGTTGGAAGACCGGCTGGCGGCGCCGGTGCTGCAGTTCATGACCGAGTTTGCGGGGACTGAGGCATTTAGCCGGCTACGGGCGGAGTACGACTATCTGGAAGGCTATAAGGCGGCTTGGCGCCAGGCACCCTATGCACCGATCTTTGTGACGGTGGATGCGGTGGTGACTTGCTGTGACCATGTGCTGCTGGTGCAGCGGGGGGGCCAACCGGGCGCGGGGTGCTGGGCGTTGCCGGGCGGCTTTCTCGACCAGCGGGAACAGGTGGCGGCGGCGTCGTTGCGCGAGCTGCACGAAGAGACACGGCTGGCAGTGCCTGTCGAGGAATTACAGGCGGCTGTGCGTGGGCAGGCTTTGTTCGACCACCCGGACCGAAGTAGCCGGGGGCGGACGCTGACGCATGCGTTTCACTATGCATTGGATCGCACTGAGCTCCCGGCGATTGAGGCAGACGACGATGCGGCAGCGGCGGTCTGGGTGCCGATCGCCCAATTGCTGGCGATGGAAGATCAGTTCCATGACGATCACTTCATGATTCTGGACCGGTTTTTGGGCTTGCTGCCGACTGAGTAAGAGGGCGTATGCCATGGCGACGATATTGCGGGCGATTCACGCTGATATCACGACGCTCGATGTGGATGTGATCGTGAACGCGGCGAACTCGTCTTTGCTAGGTGGAGGCGGGGTGGATGGTGCGATTCACCGCAAGGCGGGGCCGGAGCTGGTGGCGGCTTGCCGGCTGCTGGGTGGTTGCAAGACGGGCGAGGCCAAGCTGACCGCTGGATTCAAGCTGCCGGCGCGGCATGTTGTGCATACAGTGGGGCCGGTTTGGCGCGGCGGCGCGTTTGGCGAAGCGGAGCTGCTGCGGCGCTGCTATGTCGAGTCGTTGCGGATTGCTGAATCGCTGGCGGTTGGGACAATTGCGTTCCCGTGTATCAGTACGGGGATCTATGGCTACCCGCTGGAAGAGGCTGCGGTGATTGCGCTGGAGGCGACGCGGGCGCATGTGGCGGGTGGGAGCGGGTTGGCGGAGGTGGTGTTTTGCTGTTTTTCGGCTGCCGACCATGGGGTGTATGAACGGTTGTTGGCGGGTTGATGATGTGCTCAGCTCGCGGATGAAAGCATAACCTTTAAGAGGAAACCAAATGTCGCCTGACACTCTATTTGCGAAGATATTCAACAGGCTTACCATTGGATGGCATGAGGTCGAGACGTTTCGTAAAATTGGAAAGTACGGCCTACCCGATGCCTCAGCTCAGTATTATGTTGAACAAGAGGATTTTGTTGCTGAGTTGATTGCTGACGAGAACTTGTCAAAGTGTTTAGTCGATGTTAAGACGTTTGTCGAGGATGGGCATGCGTCGCGCACGCCGGACTTTCTTACAAAAAGTGCCATTTCAGTTTTTCGTTTACATTTAGATTCTGCGTCGCTCGTATTTGCACATTCTATTTTGGACGCGGCGCTGTTGGATTTATGCGACGTATGTTCGATGCTTGCGCCTCGTGACTGGTTGCCGGTATTGGCGTTGAAGAAGGTTGATATCGGATCAGTATTTAATAAAGGGATGGATGATCTCCTGCATGAGTTGATTCAGAAGAAATTGGAGGAGTTGGAGCGGGAATCACTCCTTAAAAAAGTAGATTTGATCTTTCAATTATGCCAGCCGGATGGGCGTGTAGTTGAACCTGCGGGCTTCAGGTTTGATAGGGATAGACTTTTATCCCTTGATGGTTTTCGACATGAGATAGTTCATTCAAATGGGAAGCGTGATGATTCTCGAGACATAGATGCTGATTTGGAGTTTATGCGAAATTGCGGGTTACACTTGTGGTGCCACGTAAATTTACGATACGGAATTAGACTTGATCCGAATCTTTTCTTGGTGCCAGCTTGATGAGAACGTTTCATTTTCAATGACGCGTAGGTTGGGCTGAGTGCAGCGAAGCCCAACACATATAGGTAAACAACATGCTTTATCGCAGAGCCCAAGCTCCTGGCGGTACGTTCTTCTTTACGGTCAATTTACTTGACCGCACGTCCGACGCGCTAGTTCGTGAAATTGGCCCATTGCGACAGGCTTTCCGCTCAGTTCAGGAGCGCCATCCGTTCTCGATTCTCGCCATCGTGATCATGCCAGACCATTTGCACACCATCTGGGAATTGCCGGAAGGAGATGGAAACTACGCGATGCGTTGGAATTTGATCAAAGGTAAGTTCTCGCGCTCTCTGCCGAAGATCGGTGAAACTGTTGGCGCCAGCCGACAGGTAAAGCGGGAACGCGGCATTTGGCAGCGCCGATATTGGGAGCACCAGATCAGGGATGATGTGGACCTGATGCGGCATGTAGATTACATCCACTTTAACCCCGTCAAGCATGGCTATGTTGTGCACGCCTGTGATTGGCCGTATTCGTCGATCCATCGGGCAATGAAACGGGGGGATGTGCAAACCGATTTGGGTAGTTGCTTTGATGATGGGGAAGGGTTTGGTGAGTGATGGATGTTGAAGATGTTGGGCTTCGCTGCGCTCAGCCCAACCTACGGGAGGCAGATGATGTGCCTCGGTATTTGCAAGTCATAAGGCACAGGGGCTTGGCTTTCGCTTGCAGGGCCATTACTGCAATTTCAGCCGGGCGTGACCGAGCGCCTTGGGTCTGTGTAAATAATTGTATCTTCGGTCGAGCTTGAATGTGGTTTACTGGTGGGGTTTTGTTTGCCTGAGCAGGATGTCGCTGTGACTGATTCGCGTAATGCCCCTTCTTCTACCGTTCTTACTACGCCACAACCAACTGAACCGCCTAGCGCTGGCCCTGGGGGTATGACGCGCCGTACGGTGTTGTCGTGCTTGGTGGGTGGTGTGTTGGCGGGCTGTGGTGGTGGGGGCGGTGGTTCCGCTGCGCCGACGCCTAGCCCGGCGACTACACCTACGCCGACGCCTGCGCCCACCCCGACACCGTCGGCGAGTTGGAAGCTCGTGTGGTCGGACGAGTTCGACGGGACGTCGGTCGATACTACGAAGTGGGGGTACGACGTGGGTGGCGATGGCTGGGGGAATAATGAGCTGGAGTACTACACCGACGGTGCAAATGTGAGCGTGGCGAACAGTGTGCTGACGATTGAGGCGCGGCAGGAGGCGATGGGCGGGCGCAACTATACGTCGACGCGGATGTTGACCAAGGGCAAGGCGTTCTGGACCTTTGGCAAGATCGAGGCGCGTATCAAGCTGCCGCAAGGCAAGGGAATGTGGCCGGCTTTCTGGTTGCTGGGCGAGAACATTGATACGGCGGGCTACCCGGCTTGTGGCGAGATCGATGTGATGGAGATGGTGGGCGGGACGGATGCGAATGGCACCAATAACGATGCGATCGTGTGGGGCAGCCTGCACCGGCCGGACGAGGCGACGAACCCACCTGCGACGGTGAAGTCCCTGACGGCGGAATTTATCAACCCCGGCAACGTGCCATTTTCAAATGATTTTCATGTTTTCGGCATAGAGTGGAACGCAACCACGATGTCTTACTATGTGGACGGCGTGGTGTATGAAACGGTTGATATTTCGAGCAAGACGGATGGGTTTGAGGTGTTTCAACGGCCGTTTTTCGTGATCTTGAATTTGGCCGTGGGCGGGGACTGGCCAGGAGCGCCCGACGCGACGACGGTGTTCCCGCAGCAGATGCTGGTGGATTGGGTGCGGGTGTATCAGCAGTCGGCATGATGTAGCGTCTTCGCTGTGCCGATGTGGCTTGATCGCTCAGGTGATTGAACACGTGAGGCATAGGGGGATGAACATGCGGATTGCAATGAAGATGACGAGTGTGTTGCTGGCGGTGCTGCCGCTGGCTGCGTGGGCGGATGCTGCGAGTGATTGCTCGGCGGCTGCGGGTAGTTACCTGACGGGTGTGGTGACAAGCGGACCGACGTTTCAGAACGGTAAGCCTTTGCACGGCGTTGCGCTGACCCACACCCATATTAAGCTGCTGGCTGACCAGGATAAGCAGTCGTACGACGTGGCGATGGATAATGTGTTTGCGGCGGGCTATGATCAGGCGAAGCATGGTGTGCCGGCGCCGTTGAACACGATTGCCAAGGGGGATCACCTGTCGCTGTGCGGGCAGAAGTATTCGGACCCGGGGCAGATCGGCATTCACTGGGTGCATACGAACTGTGGCGATACCCCGAGCCCGCAGAAGCCGAATGGCTGGGTGAAGAAGATTTCGGCGGATGGGTCGGTGGGGGATAACCTGGAAGGCAGTACGGAGTATTGCAAGCTTTGGTCGTAGACACCTGTGCATGCGGCGCAACGCCCTGCGGGTGTTGCGCCCTATGGGGTTTCTAAGGGAAGCGCTTGCGGTTGCTTCGGCCCCCTCTCCCTAGCCCTCTCCCGCGAGGGGAGAGGGGATGGGTGCTCAGATGCAGAGAGGGGTCGCGCTCAAGGGGGACGCGGTCGACTCGGTGCTGTGTGCGTATGAAAAAAGGAGGCCTTGGCCTCCTTTGTCGTTTCATACGCTGCGATCAGAGCTTGAGAAAATGTTCGCGGTAGTACTTGAGCTCGTTGATCGAGTCGTAGATGTCGGCAAGGGCTTCGTGTTTGCCGGATTTGGTGAGGCCCTTGGCGATTTCGGGTTTCCAGCGCTTGCAGAGTTCCTTGAGCGTGCTGACGTCGAGGTTGCGGTAGTGGAACCAGTCTTCGAGCGTGGGCATCCAGCGGTTCATGAAGCGGCGATCCTGGTGGATGGTGTTGCCGCACATGGGTGAGGCGCCCTTGGGGACGTGTTCGCCGATGAATTCGATCATGCGGGCGGCGACGTCGGCTTCGTTGGTGGTGGCGGCCTTGACGCGGTCGATGAGGCCGGATTTGCCGTGGGTGTTCTTGTTCCAGTCGTCCATGGCATCGAGGATGCTGTCGGGCTGGTGGACGACCATGACGGGGCCTTCGGCGACGGTTTCGAGGTTGCCATCGGTGATGACGATGGCGAGCTCGATGATGCGGTCGCGGTCGGGCTCAAGGCCGGTCATTTCCATATCGAGCCAGATCAGGCGGCTGGGGTCTTGTGGCATGGTGCGTGGGTACTCTCTGCTATTGGACTGACGGTTAGCGGCCAGTCGCGGCATAATGTCGATAATTTCCTATTTTCGCACACGCTGGCATGACCGCCCACGCCTTTAGTTTTGTCTTTATTGCTTTCCTTGTCTTTTCAACCGGTTTACAGCTCTGGCTGAAGGGCCGGCACCTGCGGCATATCGTGGCGCACCGTGCTGCGGTGCCCGCTGATTTTGCCGGCGATATCACGCTGGAAGAACACCAGAAGGCGGCCGACTATACGGCGGCCAAGGTGCGGTTTGCGCGGGTGGCAATCGCTTGGGATGCGTTTATCTTGCTCGAATTTACGCGGGGTGGCGTGATCGCTTGGTTGGATTCGGTTGCGCACCACTTGGCCGGGCAGGGTATTGCTGCGGGCTTGGTGCTGGTGGCGGGGGTGTCGCTGGTGAGCGGGCTCTTGGGGCTGCCATTCTCGATCTATTCGACCTTTGTGCTTGAAGCGCGTTTTGGCTTTAACAAGCAGACACCGATGCTGTTTGTGGTGGATTTGATCAAGTCCACCCTGCTCGGTGCGGCGCTTGGCTTGCCGCTGGTGGCGCTGGTGCTGTGGCTGATGAATGCAGCGGGCCCGATGTGGTGGTTGTATGCCTGGGCGGCCTGGGTGGCGTTTGGTGTATTGATGATGGCGATCTACCCGACGGTGATTGCGCCGCTCTTCAACAAGTTTACGCCGTTGGCCGATGAGGGCCTGAAGGCACGGATCGATGCGCTGCTGACGAAGTGCGGGTTTGCGTCGAATGGTGTGTTTGTGATGGATGGCAGCAAGCGTTCGAGCCATGGTAATGCTTACTTTACGGGCTTTGGGAAGACCAAGCGCATTGTTTTCTTCGATACGCTGGTTGAGCGCCTGCAGCCCTTGGAAGTGGAGGCTGTGCTCGCGCATGAGCTGGGGCATTACAAGCGGCGCCATGTGATCAAGCGCATGGTGGTGATGTATGTGCTCGGCTTGGTGACGATGGCGGTGCTGGGTTATCTGAAGGGCTCGGATTGGTTCTATGCGGGCCTTGGCGTGGCGCAGCCTTCGACCGCTGCGGCGCTGGTGTTGTTTTTCCTGGTATTGGGGACGTTTACCTTCCCATTTGCCTGGTTGGCGAGCCGCACGTCGCGCAAGCATGAGTACGAGGCGGATGCCTATGCCGCAGAAGTCAGCAGTGCCGATGCGCTGGTGTCGGGCTTGGTGAAGCTCTACCGCGATAATGCGTCGACATTGACGCCGGACCCGATCCACTCGCTGTTTTATGATTCGCACCCGCCGGCTTCGCTGCGGATTACCGCGCTGCGCGCGAGTGGCAAGGTAGCCGGCTGAGCGCTGGCGCCGCCATTTGAATTTGCCGGGTCGCGCGCCGTGCGTGGCCCGGGTTTAACTTTTTTGGAGTAGATCATGTCGCTTGCTCAAGAGCATTGCCCTGCTGTGGTGAACCGGCTGACCGATGCTGAGGCGCAAGGCCTGCTGGGCCAGGTGCAAGGCTGGGCGCTGGATGGCCTGAAGCTGGTGAAGACCTTCAAGTTTGCGAACTATCACGAGACGATGGCGTTTGTGAATGCGTCGGCTTGGGTGTCGCACAAGGAAGACCACCACCCAGAGCTGCATGTGACCTACAACACCTGTCGCGTGGCGTATGACACGCATTCGGTGAATGGCCTGAGCCGGAATGATTTTGTATGCGCGGCGAAGCTCGACGCGCTGATCGGCTGAGGCGCGGATGACGTTGGAAGCACTACCCGTTGCGCGGGTGATCCAGACCCACGGCAAGGGATTTGTCGTGGATGTGGACGGGCGACGCTATAAGGCGAGCGCACGGCGCAAGAAGGTGGATTTTGCCGTGGGCGACCGGGTGGAAGTCGCGCTGTTGAACGAGGAACAAGCGGTGATCGAGCGGGCTTTGCCGCGCGTGAGCCTGCTGTACCGGTCGGATTTGTTCCGCGAGAAGCTGATTGCCGCAAATGTGACGCAGATCGCGATTGTGCTGGCGGCCGTGCCGAGCTTCTATGAAGAGCTGCTGAGCCGCTGCCTGGTGGCGGCCGAAGATGCGGATATCCGTGCCTTGATTGTGCTCAATAAGGCGGATTTGCCGGAGACCGCTGCGGCGCGCGTGCTGGTGGAGCCCTATCGCGCACTCGGGTACCCGATGGTGGAGCTATCGGCCAAGGAAGACATTGCGCCTTTGATGCCCTACCTGGAAGAGCAGGTGACGGTGTTTGTGGGGCAGAGTGGCATGGGCAAGTCGACGCTGGTGAATGGGCTCGTGCCCGAGGCGCAGGCGCGCACGCGGGAGATTTCGGAAGCGCTCGACTCCGGCAAGCATACGACGACGCATGCGACGCTGTACCGACTGAGCAATGGCGGGGAATTGATCGACTCCCCGGGTTTGCAGGAATTTGGATTGCGGCATTTACGCCACGATCGGCTGGCGGCGCTGTTTCCGGAATTCCGTGGCTTGATTGGGCAATGTCGGTTCCACAACTGCCGGCATGATCGGGAGCCGGGTTGCGCGATGATTGCGGCCACTGAGCGCGGCGCGGCGCTGCCGCAGCGTTTGAAGCTGCTACAGAAGCTGTATGGGGAGTGTTCGGGGCAGGGTTGATGGGTAGGGCGGCGTGCCGATGCGCGGGCGGATGGGTAAAAGGCTCGGAAAAACAGCATTTTACTTTCTGTTGCGGCGTGTCTATAATCACGGTCCCAAATCCCATTAACCTCTGACTTACGAAAGTAGGACTGATATTCATGCCTAGCGTACGCGTTAAAGAAAACGAGCCGTTTGAAGTAGCTATGCGCCGCTTCAAGCGCGCGGTGGAAAAGACCGGCCTCCTCACCGAACTCCGTGCTCGCGAGTTCTACGAGAAGCCAACCACCGAACGCAAGCGCAAGCTGGCTGCAGCTGTGAAGCGCCATTACAAGCG
>Ga0213872_10001693_pt1 | contig 13877 bp, 12 predicted proteins | sample VelepicomBERX_R2_FD_160071 | JGI IMG/M metagenome (GOLD analysis project Ga0213872, IMG submission 160071) | Rhizosphere microbial communities from Vellozia epidendroides in rupestrian grasslands, the National Park of Serra do Cipo, Brazil - RX_R2 | ecosystem: Host-associated > Plants > Roots >...
ATCTTCGTTGTCGAATCGTCATGGGCTGTTGAATCGTCATGGGTTGCCAACTCGCGTGGCGCCATTTGCATATCGATGTGCCGCGTAACGGCCAGCCAGAGAACGGTATCGGCCGTTGCTGGTGTAGCCAGTGTTGGTACAGGGACGGCCGATCCATTTGGCAACTCAGGTAGGTCGAAACGAACAATGCCTGAATTGCATAAACCGTCGGTCTCGTCAGAGAGCACGGTCAAGGGACTCCATTGCGACACATCCCGATACCAATACTGGATAGCCCGCGATTTCGACTTGAGGACGGCAGGCGTCACGTTCACATAGAGCGAGACGGGGCCAGATGTGGCAGCACCGCTCAGGGGAAGGAGAAGGCAGCCGTCCCAGTCAAATACGGGTACCACCGGCACGCCCGCAGTGGCAGGCTTGTTGTCGGTCTTGCCTTGATTGCCCCCACCGGGTAGCAGCTGAAGCGCCGCACCGCTACAAGCTGGTGTCGCGGCAGACCAAACCATGGCGCTGCCGAACGGCCCGACATGGAAGATCTCCAGTGGATACGCCGACGCTGCGTCGCCCTTCGTTCCCGCCAAACCGTCGAAACGCGCTGTGGCCCGATACGACGCGATGGGCCCCTGTTGCATCGGGACGTATGGAGGCTGAGGCTGCGACAAGGGCGTGCTGTCGATATCCGCGGTTTCAGCCGCGGTGATAGCGTCCTGCGGATCGCGAACTTCGGGGAAGAGCAATTTCCACAGGGCGCCCGCTTTGCCCATGATCCAATTGAAAATACGGCTGAAGACCCCGCCTCCCGGCTTATCGGCCGGTACCTTACCCAACAGTCTTTGCGCATTGCAAAAGGCGACAAAAGCGACGACCTGCGCATAGATACTCTGGCCGAACCCGGCGGCAGGCTCAGTAAGCCTAAATCGCACATAGCCGTCCCTTGCCTGGGCGGGAGGCAAGACAGGTGTGCCTTGCAACACAGGATTCCACGACATGAAAGCGGGATCGGGCAGCCCGATCAATTGGAATTGGCTGCTTGGCAACCCACTAGCGGGCGGCGGACTCTGCGGAAACACGCACACCCCCGCCTCGCGCGTTTGCCAATTTCCGCAAGCAAGCACCTCCCAACAACCCTTGAAGCATTCATTGTCGAAAGGAGCAGCCGTCGTCCCCGTAGCTGCAGTTGATTGCAGAAATAAGTTGTATATCGCATACCAGCTACTCAGATCCGATGGCAAATTGGTCCACGGAATCGTCAGGCTCAATTCCGCCAAGGGTTTGCTCAGACATTCTGGCAATGCGACATGGAAAGTGCTGCCCAAGGCCGGGGTCGGGCCAAGCGCGGGGCTTTCGCCCGATTGAGCAGGAATCGTCGGATTGAAGGTCGTAGCGGCCGGCGCCATGCCATCGACGCACACGTCGATACCGATCGACGTCACGACACCCTGCGTCTCGCCGCCTGCAAGACCATTCCATACAATCTTCAACTGCGGCCATGCCGACTCGAGGGCACCGAGCGCGGCCGGCATCGGCACCACGGCGGGCTCGGAACTCGCCCATTTGATGCAATATTCAACGAGCTGATCGTCAACGACCGGGGGGGGCGTCCAACCGTCAACGACACGCCAGCCTGCGGCAGTGGACAGCGAGATTTCCTTGGGCTGCAGCGCCTTCCCACTGAATGTCAACGTCAAGGTGATCTGGCGCTCGCCGGATGCAAGGTAGAACATAGGCGAGGCCAAGACTGTGCAGTACTCATGGTCCTTCGCGCCGATAGCGCTGGCCGCCCTTGAATCGCCCCCGAACATGGGCCAGTCCCGGACAGCACCCGCCTCATTACGCACCAAGGTATCCACCGGTCCAATAGGCGTCACTCGCCATCCATCGGATGTTCGCTTAGCCGTATACGCGCCGACCGGAGCAACGGAATTGACGCATTCGTCAGACGCATTGCTAAACACAATGGGTGTGCCGTCCGGATTGGTGCCGGCCGTAAATGCCGTGCCTGCAGGAACGGTCAACGCCTGGTGCGTATCATCGAGCCTGACACAAACAATCACCTTGTCCGATACCGCTGGCCGCTCTACTTGCCGGAGAATCGTCCTGTAATAGAAGTCGAGGTGTGCCTGGCCATAAGTATTGATTTGATCTTGCTGAACGGCCATCAACCTCGCAAACGCATGGAACAGCGCGGTATCCGGGAATTCGCACTTGCTGCCAAGTAACTTGTCGAGCTGCGCATAGGCCAAGTCGACGATCTCGACAAACGAATCAAATATCGTGTGGTAGCTGTGTTTGAGGAGGTTGAGTGCTGCAGCCGGATCCACCTGATCATCGGCGTCGGCTGCCTGATTTCTACCAGCGTCCGCGCCGGAGGCTTGACTGGCATCAGCACTTTCCGCCCCATCCGCCTGCTTCCGAGGAGTGAGCTTCGCGCGCATTGCCAGCTCGGTAGCGCCTTGGCTCACGGACCAGGCATCGGAAAGATTCTCGGTCAGCGGCGCAAGTTGTGCCATACCGTGCTCTGGAGTCTGGCGCTGGAATATCTGCCGAACATATTCTGCCCGCCAGAGCGCCTCAGAAAGACTGTTGTCTATCTTCGTTCTCAACACCTGGAACAGATCGGTAGGCAACCTACTGTGCACCATGTGCCCCAACCAACCGTCGAGTTGCTGGCACATATCCGGAATCAAATTCGCAATTCCGGCAATAGCAGGCCCAAGCGATGCCTGGTCGTGGTCTTGTACGCCAGCCAGGTATTGAAGATATCGAGTATGAAATGCCGTGTAATCCGTCTTGCTCATCAATGCAGTCAGGATCACCGGGTCCTTCAGGAAGAAGTCTTGCCAATCGCCTTGGCGCTCTCCTTTAAGATTGAAGAACCAGATCAAGCGTGCGTAAGTAGCGGCAAAGGCAAGGCGATCGCGCAGGCTCCGGCCATCGACAGGCGCCGACGCAGGATCGAGCGGTGAAGTCGCCAAACGGCCGCTTGTACTTAGCACATCGCTAACCATCACCCTCCCTCCAGCATAAGGTTGGTCCCCTCGAGCCTCGAAAACGGAAAGACGTGGTTATGACGCGCATTGGTTCGCCTCACCTGATAGGTGACGTTGATCGAGACCAATCCTTGTTCCGGTGAGAGTGTCAAGATCACATCCAATACCTGAATGCGAGGCTCGCCTTGCAAGAGCGTGGACCTCACCGACTGGATGATTTCCTCCTGCGTCGTCGCGTCGACGCGCTTGAAAAGAAAGTCACCCAGATTGCATCCGAATTGCGGAGCAAGAGACCGGCTACCCAGGGGGGTATAGAGCAGGACGTCGATCGACTGGTTGATATTGTCCTCCGCCTCCGACATCGCAAGGCTCAGCGTGGACCGGTCGAACTGAACCGGAAAGCTCCATCCTCTCCCGAGAAAGCCACTGGGTTGCATCGGAAATCAGCCTCCAATCATGACGGTAGAGTCGCCGATAACGATGGATCCGCCATGTGCTGTCGCGTCCCCGACGCGCGCCGCCGGCATACCGTTGATAAGCACGGTTGCAGAGCCCATTACGATGCTGTCGGGCGGACCGACACAGGTGAGCATGTCGCCCACCTTTGCGGCCGGCAGGCTGCCGAGCAGCACGTTTGGGGCGCAAGGGCCACTCACGGGGCCTCCCACGTGTGGAATCGGCGGTGTCCCTGGCGTGACCATGGGGCACTCGTGAAAGTCACTGAGGCGCGCTGCAAGCGGCATGGATTCTGTTCCTTTAGTTGATCATGATCATGCCGGCCTTGAGTGTCATCGAGGCACCCGCCTGTACTTCCACCGTGGTATTGCCCTGTGCGCCATATGCTGCCTGCGCGGTTTGCTGGATGTTCACGCCTTTGGCGGTCACGTCCCCGCCCGAACTCTCTATGCTCACGCCGGTTGTCCCCTTCACCGACACGTCTTGGCCCGCCGTGATCGAGATCGTCTTGTCGCTATGGATAGCTATCCCCGACGGTGACATCACAATGGAGTTGCCATTCTGGTCGGCCAGCTTGATTTGCTTGTTCTTGTCGTCAAGCACTACCGTATTGTTGTTCGGGGTAAGCAAGGTGAGCACCGTATCTTGGTCGTCAAGCAGGATTTGAAGTGTCTTCTTGCTGACGATGCCCTTGAGGGAATTCGCTGGGTTCGGCGTAAATTTGGAAAAGGGTTTATTCGTCTGGCTGTAGACGCTACCGACAATGATCGGATGGCGAGGGTCCTGATTGAGAAAACCCAGAATCACCTCGTCGCCAATCTCCGGCAAGAAGAACGCTCCAGCACCTGAAGTTGAGTAGAAATTCGCCAAGCGTGCCCATAAGCCCTGCCCAGCTTCGTTGAATAGCGGCACCTGAACCTTGATTCGATATTCGCCCTCGGGGTCCGCATCGATCTTCAATACCGTCGCGTTATAGAGCCCATTGATTCCAGGCAGCAGGCCCGCAGCGTCCGGCGACTCGACCGCATGTTCTTCCACAAACCATGCATTCGGCATGCCGACGCGAATTTCGGTCACCCAGTTGCCATCTTCTAACTCGTGCCGAACGGCCGAGACAAAATGCACGCCGTTAAAACGCTCACCCATACCCGCCAAGGTAGCGAAGCAACCCGGTACCGGCACGGATGTTCCCTGCAAGCGAACCGTACCGATGATCTTGGAAAGCTGGCTCTTCAGCATCTGCGCCTTAGCCCAGGCAGAGAGCACTTCCTGAGGCTCGGCCGTGGTCGTCTGTAGGGCAAAATCACTCGGACCCACAACTTCCGACAATTTCTTGCTGCTGAGATTACCGGGCCCCGCCTCGGTATTCGTGGTAAATGAAGAATTCTTCGCTTGGCTCGGGTAATTCCACGACGTAGCAGTCACCCGGCCCAGCTGTGTGACTGCATTCAGATCTGCGCTAAACGCAAGGACGCCAGGGTCTCCGAATTGTGCGGTCAGTACCGATGTCGTTCTCTTGCGAGGGTCGAGCACCTTCACCTTGCCGTCGTACGCGGCAACCAGCAATCCATTGACTTCGGCGCGCGCAACGACGAAATCCCAATCGCTCACGTAGTATTGGACGAGCTCAGCAAGCTGAACTTGCGTCTGCTCGACTTCGGCATCCAGGTTCGCGGCTGCAATCAGGTTTGAAATGACCGTGCTGTCACGTGTTTCACTCCACGCGGCACTTTTTCGCCCAATGGCCATAGCGAGTGCTTGATCTCTGCACTCGACGTCGAGGAGCGGTCCGCTCCCCAGCTGCGCGCGTATCGACTGGCTGGTGATAATCCCGGAAAAAACCTTGGCATTCCGGTTGTCGTAACCCGCCTCAACCACCAGCGATTTGCCGGGAACAAAGGTTGACGAGGAACTAACTGCGAAATTCTCCGATGCGGCATTACCATCGACTATGGTAAGCACCGCCGTCGGAATTCGATTGATCGATTTGTCGATCATGATGGCGTGAACCTGGTAGTTGCCGGGTATGGCGACGTCATCCACCATTACCTTCACGGTGACCACTCCTCCGGCAAACGGCGCGTTCATGCCTCGGCTCCCGCAGTCTTCAACGGTGGTATGGTGAGCTCGCTTCCAGGTGCCAGTTGTCTAAACTTGGCAAGGCCGTTGAATTTAGCCAGCTGAATGTAATAGCTTTGCGATCCATATATTTGCCGCGAAATTGACGGCAGGTCGTCCCCAGCGACGACGGTCACGTAGTGCGTCATATCGGGGGACTCCTTACCCTCCTCCAACGCCATCGAAACCGGATCGAGATAGGACGAAAAGCTGAGCGACACCTTGGCGCGCAGTGGCGTGCCATCTGGCTTGAAAAACGTGTAGGACAGATCGTATGAAAGCAGTACGCACTTGAATGCCAGCCCGGCCCCCCAATTGACGATTACATAGTTGGGGCGGTGTATCTGGCCGTTATATGTGTAGATGACCTTTGACAGCTTGTCGATTTCATCAGGCAGGCTGATTCTTGTGCTGTCCACTACGCCCGTGCAATCGATGACGATGTCGAAACTCAGCTTTTCACACGGCGTACGCGCATAACGAGGCGACGTCATATTGCCCAAGCCCGTTTCCTCGTTGTACTGGTTGGAACGGTCCCACTTCAAACGGTCGGGATTGAGCATCAACATATATTCGCCCCCCGGCACCCTTGACGTGAATTTGTCGTCGGAATAGGCAACAAGCCGCATGTTCTTGGTGTTCGTCACTTCTGGGACCCCTCTTACCGTTCGATCCTTGCACGCACCTCACACTCGCGCAGTACCTTCAGACATTCGCGGATAATCTGTTGCTTGAGCTGCTGAAGCTCATCCGAAGACCTGCTCGGCGCGTTTGTCTGAACGGGTTGCACGATATGCGTCCGAATGACCAGCTCTCGGATCTCGACTGCCATGCTGCTCTCCTTCCCTCCGGGTCACGCTCCATCGCGGCCACTCAGCTCGAAATAGTGGTAGGCCAATTCGATCGTCTCGATCAACATTGCATTTTCCTGCGACCTGAGATCACTGATTGCCCACTTGACGGGCCACGCATTGGTAAAGTGCCAGCCCATTGCGACCTTGCCGTTAGGGTTGAGCAATCGGATCTGCACATCCTTGGTCGCGATCGCCTTCCCATGCCCCCCGTCCATGGACTCCACACACCACTTCACCAGCGACGAAGTGCGCAGCAGAATGCCCCGCTTCAACACCAGATTCTGGTAACTGACGCCAGTCGGGAGTCGGTATTTGAAGCGGTTTTCCCCCCCGCTCACCACCTCCTCCACACCGACCTCCTTGGCCAAACCCGACACTTCCTGGAACGCGGCATCGGCGCTCGTCGGGTCGTCGGGCAAGCGCAAGCTGAAATAGAATCCTGTCTGGAGATCGCTATTGACCATTTGTGATGATCAATTGCTCATGCGCGATTTCGATCGTATCGACAGCGACCTCGTTACCATCCGATTTCAGATCCGTCCCGGTAATTTTCGTGGGCCAAGCCTTGTTGAGCTGCCATTGCATGGTCACCTTGCCATTCTCATCAAGCAGCTTGATGAGTACGGTGCGGCGGGCAATGGTGTTCATCTTGATCTCGTCCATCCACTTCCAGAACGTGTTGTCATTGACGAACACGCCACGCTTCATCGTGACGTTGCCGTACTTGGCGATACCAGGCATCTTGATGGTCGAAAAGAGCGGACTGTTGCTATGCCGGTACTCGATGACCTGAACCTCTTTATCCATACCGGACACTTCGTGGAACGCGATACCCTTCAATTGCGAACCGAAATCCACTTCAAAGCGGAATTTCGGCAAAGGCCATGTGGAGCCTTGCTTGCTACCGTCGTCTGCCATGATTCATCCTTTCGTCCCAAATATTCGTCTTGCCAACCGATTTTCGTTAACCGCCACCGCGTGCTCGAACCCCGAGCGATTCAATGCGGTCAGCCTGTCGTCGCCTGCTTCTGCTGGAAGGTAAGCACGATGAATTCGGCAGGCCGCACCACGGCAACCCGGACCGTCACACGCATATAGCCATTGAGGAGGTCGTCTGCCGTCATCGTCGTACCCAGCCCAACATCCACCGTGAAGGCGTCGGCGGGAACAGCCCCCTGCAAGCCGCCTTGTTTCCAGACGTCGGTGAGAAAGCTGTTGATCATGCTCTTCACCGCTGCCCAAGTATTCGCGTCGTTTGGTTCAAAGACGTAGGCCCGTGCGGCGGCTTTGACGGACTGCTCCAGGAAGGTCATGGTCCGGCGCACCGATATATAGCGCCAATCCTGGCTGTTGCCATCGAGCGTTCGGGCACCCCAGATCAAGATGCCCTGACCATTGAAGAAGCGGATTGCGTTGATCGACTTACCCGTAATGGCATCGACATTCAGATTCTGCTGCTGCGCATCGGAAAGCCTAATCGGCAACGACACCGCCCCAATAATGGACATATTGGCAGGCGAGTTCCAAACGCCGAGCTGGCTGTCATTGGTGGCGTAAACGCCTGCTATGCCGCCACTGGGCGGCAGGATATTGGCGTACTTCGTTACTTCCGCAAGGACCTGGGCATAGGTGTCGCTCGCCGTCACCAGTGCCGCATTGAGCTGGCTATTGGTCTGCGTCGTCGACATGGGGTCTTGAATCTTGGCGATCATCGTGTTCACGATCGTCGCCGCATCCGCATTTGGCGCAGTCGGAGGATTCACGAAAGGCAGGAGTTGCTTCGCATCCCCGCCAAAGAGGTTCGTAAAATCGATCTCACCACTTTGCATGATGGTTGTGCCGATGTACGGGTAGTAAGCGATGCCGTACTTGAGATTGCCATTTCCCACGCTGTTGCGGAAAGGCTGAATGTCATTGTCATGGTACATGATGGGATCGGGGCTCAATCCACCGATGACATCGAACAGGCATACCACGGTTTGCATTTGCGCTGCCTGAGCGAGCATTTCCTGCATGAACGTTGTACTGTCATCATTCGAGAGCATCGTCGCGTCGGGGCAGACGTACATCGTCGGTTCCGTCTCGTTCAACAATAGCTGCAACCCCCGCTTGAGATCCGTCGGCTGAATATTCGAGTTGATGGCACGGGCGCCCGGATCAGTGAGCGATTTCTTCGATGCAGCCCCATAGGTTCCCACCGCAACGATATAGGCATCGCCGCCCCCATTCTGATAAAACAGCCGAACAGCGTTGTAGAGGTGGTATACCGTGCTGGGGTCGGGCAGAATCGACCAGAATTGGCCACCGATCGACATGTAGTGGCCGACAGTGGGTTGTGCCTTCTGCTGCACAAGATAGTATGCAGGGTTGTACTGCTTGGCAGGGTCTGCCGGCGGTACAGGATCGGGGAGCATGTAGATCGCCTGGAACTCGGCGTAAGAGCTGATCTTGTGAGGCCGGTTGTAATACGATTTGCCTTGATATTCCGCACATGGCGTATAGCCGATGAATGCCGGCACCGCCGTCGGAATTGGAACGACCGAATTCGGGAAGGCGTTGATCTCCTGAATGTAGACGCCTGGTGTTTCGTAGTTCCCTGCCATGATTTCCCACCTTCCTGTTCAAGAATGTGTAACGGCAACAGCGCCAATCGACGAAAGCCGGCCGGCGCTACACGTAAACAAACATCGCGCAGAAAAAACTTTGTGAATAGGCATCGGGCTCAATACTGAGTTGGCCCGGCGACGGAGTCGGCAGTCCCTTGATCAGGCACTGCTCGCCGCCTTGACCCTCCGCCTGAAAGGCAGCATCACGGGTGTCGTATAGATCGAATATGTGCTCGGGCTGCTCTTGCAGGGGGAAAGTACCGACGCCGGAATCAAACATCACCGCCGCCTGTCCATCGCGCATCGTGACGGCTTTGGGGCCATCGAGCGCCACCCCACGTCGATCCTTGATCATCGGCCGCTGCAGTACACTGCCGTTGGAATTGACAAGGTAATATCGCCAACCCACATCACGTGCGGCGAATTGCGCCTCGAAGGTCACGGGGAATTGCTCGTGCTTCGCAAGCGATGATAGATCGATTTCCAGCTGACCGATTACGCCGTCACCAGGCTGCATGCCTGTGTCGAACGCAGGCGCCAACGAGAGCGCACCGTCCGGCAAGACAGGACCGGCTGCAAGGGTGCTGAGCTGAAAGGGACCAACGGCATTTTTCGGAATCTGTGTAATGTTGTAGAACCACTCTATCGGGTACCGAATTTCAAACTTCAACACTGAAACGTCCTGGCACTCGATGAGATATCGAATGAACGCCGGCATCGCCTGCATGCTGTCTGCGGCTATGCACCACATGCTGTCGCACTGATGCATCAGCAGACCGAATCGACTCATCACGGCAAGCGTCGTCGCATCCGGGACAAAGTCGCACTGATCCAGTCGCGCCGACCGGAAATAGCTGTGCGTCATCCGGAAGCTGAGCATAGAGCGCATCAAGGCGACACGCTCCCTGCGATCTGTCCCACGCGGTAACCAGCCTCGGTAATCTTCTCGCCGTCCACCGCCACATGCCGAATCTTGTAGATAACCGAAGGAAGGTATTTAGCACCTAGGCTCGACCAAAGATTGTAGGTATCGGAAAGGGAGGCGTTCTCGATTTCGAGCTGCAGTAGGTCGAGACCTGCAGGCATGTCGGGAAATAGTGCGCGGTTCAGCGCCGGATATTGCTGAAAGAAGCCGATCGCAGCGGCCAGAAGCTTCAGTGATTCCTGGTAATCGTCAAAACTGGCGCAGAGAAGTGTCTGGATATTGAAGTGCTGGGTCGGGTTCACACGCGCAATTTCTTTCCCGTCCGGCACTCTGCCGCCATAGAACTGGCGACTCGTCTCGTACTCAAGGTTCACCATCGAGACGATGATCTTGTTCTGATTCTTGCCTGCAAGCTCACCGTCGTGCGTGACGAGACGATTGAGCTCCACAACGCCCTTTTCCTGGCTATGGTGGGTCACAAGATAACTATCGAGCGCATCACGGACAAACTTCATCGCGACATCTATCAACTCGCTCTCCCATTTGGGCGACGCTATCGCGGAATGTGGTGGCTACCACCGATCCGCTTCGACCCTGTCTTGCGCCTCCAAGCATCGCCAGAGGCGGCTCACAAGCCCATATATTCGCAACCAGATATCGACCTCAAACTGCATATATGCTTCAAGCAAGAAAATGTAGAACGGTGTGACTCACTGCGTTGACGACGGCAACCGCCCATACTTCACACACTGGTATGTGCAAGCACAGGTATTCAGTCCTGGGGGAAGGAGCGCATGAACAGCGTTATGGTGAACGCCCAGTGCATATCGCACTCAAGGAGACGCTGACTTCCATTGAAGTAGAGCGGCCTGAGTTTTTCCTCCCCCGATCTCGCCCCTATCATTCTGGAGCGTCGATCACTGAGCAATTTCTTGTGTAGCGCATGCTCAGAGTGATTACAAGGATATCAATGGAAATATTTGCACAGGGGAAACGGGGCGGTTGCGCGAACTGTCGACACAGGTCTGAACTGACATCTGCTTCTTTACGCGCCAGATGGCCGTGATGATGAAGTCCGACGGGCGAGCTATCCCGAATCAAATAGGCAAAAAAACCACCGGCACATCGCACGACCGGAGAAGAGGAGGATTTCTACTTACTTCACCGTGAAGGCCACAATTTGCGGACGTGTCGGGCCCAAGACTTGGGCGTGCCGGTACTACGATGACAAGGATCGTCCAACCAACGAATAAGGCACGGTTATGGCCAACTTTTCTTCACCCGAGCTGTGGGCAAGTCCGGGCTAGTTGGCATGACATCCGTCGCATTCTTATCCAAGAATGCACGACATGTACTGTCAACACTGGCTTCATACCACCGTCGGCTCGGCGATGCACATTTCTCTGTGCGCATGTAGCTAGCCGGATAACTAGCTGATAAGATCATCGGGCAAAACATCGCCATGTGGTGAAATTGGTAGACACTGTTGGTTGTCATCCAACTGCTCGCAAGAGCGTGCGGGTTCGAGTCCCGCCTTGATTCCAAGAGGCCCAACAGTGTCGCTGTTGGGCCTCTTCTAATTGATGTACTCGCTGCCTACAGGAAGGGCGGCACTGGGTGGATCCTCGGCGGGCGGTACGTTTCCCATCTTTGTCCAATTCGAGCACCACGCAAACCCGGCGGAAGCCACCCTGGTGGAGCAGAACGCCGACCACGAGCCCGGCCTCAATTGTGATTCGCACCAATCTCTCTTGTTCATGGCCGCAACGTTTTGATGGGGGAGCGCAAAGGGGCATCAAGTACGTAGCGGAACAAATTCGAGGCGATTCAAGAAGATGCAATCAACGGATGCGCAGCAGATTTGTACGCGCTACGGGTCACAATTCGCACCTCCAGCATCGTCGGACAAACTCGGCATCGCATTGGCAACACTGCACTTGCTACCGCTCAATGCGCTAAGGGTTGTGCCGGAAAATGGGACATGTGGCTGGTACATATGGGGCGGAGAGGAAATATCTACGGATGTGGACTTCTTCCAACCGCTTCACGTTGCGCACCTGCGGGACCACTGCCCCTCACTGGTGCCTTACCTCGGTCTCGCTCCTGGTTGGCGAGTATTTCTCGCTCCCACGCAGGTAGGCGTTTGGTTCGATCCAACACTCTAGCCGCCGCCGAACACGGCACGGCTTGAGCTTAGGGCATCCGAGACGTGCGCAAGCCTTGTTTCCCACTACTTGGCAACTTTATGGTTCCCGTCACAATTTTGTGACGGGAACCATAAACTTGCCGCTGCGGCAGGTATACGCTTCCAGTTTTCGTCAGATCCTTACAGCCCTCGTAAGAATTGGCCCTTCCAGGTCTTCGTCGCGCCGATGCCCCTGAGCTGAAAATCCAGTCCTGGCAACAGTTCCAGCAATTCACTCCCAGATCACGCAGCCCTGCGGCCCTGGCCAATTTTGCGGCAACTTTATGCTTCGTTTTTCGCAAAACGGCAACTTTATGGTTCCGCGATTTCGCGCCTCGAACCATAAAGTTGCCGCTTTTCGTCAAGAGTGGAACCATATGGGAAGCATAAAGTTGCCACTGGCTTTGACGAGTACGGCCGCCGCACCTGCTGCCCGAAATCTAGACCCGGTCTTGCAACCAACAAAGGATTCGGACCGATGGATATCAGAACGCACCTTCCGATAGGGAAATCGTGTGAAAAAGGGTCCGTGGAAAAGGGGCCAGGCTCAAATTATTTCTAGTTCGCGCCGCAATGGTGCGTCACCCCAGCGAGTACAGCTGACCAAGCTACTGCGGCAACGCTATTGACGCCGCACGCAATGTATCTCGTGCTGGGCGGGGAAGCAGGCACGCGCCAAGCCACCTACCGCGAACTATTCCGGTACGAACTAGACCCCAGCGTGGCCGACACCGTCCAGCAAGCTACGCTTGGCGACGCGCGCTTCGCAGAGCAGGTTGCCGCCATGCTAGGTCGGCGGGTTATCCCTAGCAAGGCGGGGCGACCGCGCAAAGTTGTAGCGCAGGGAGGCAGCGTGCTGTGGGAATGATGGAGAGCCGTGGTCTGCCCCCATTTAAACGCTTCGGAGTGGTACGGCCTTGGGCGTGGATGCGATGGCTCATATCGGCAAGGGCTCAGAAGGTGCTAGCATCAGGTCCCGCAAAATCCCCCGAGCCTTGAACAAGGGCCAACTGCGGGATGGGATATGAGCACACAGTACAAAACACTTATACACGGCGTACGGATAATATGCGGAAGACTGGAATGTTGGATACGAATCGCATTGCAAGCGCGGTTGGAAGCATGCTTGGCTTGACGGCGAAGTACGTGGGCCGTTCATGGCGCTGCAAACAACAAAGTGAAGCGATAGCGACATTTTCGACGATTGGAAACACAAGCCCCCGGTGGTATCGCATTTGGTTGGCTACCATCGTAATGAGTGCTGGTCTGGCCTATGCCAGCATGCCTGCTCAGGCTGCTGCACCCGGGACGATTACCACAGTGGCTGGCAATGGTACAGAAGGCTTCAGCGGCGACAACGGCCCCGCAACCAGTGCAGAATTGAATTATCCCGGTGGCGTAGCCATAGACGGCGCGGGTAATCTCTATATCGTGGACTACTTCAACGCCCGTATCCGCAAGGTTAGCGCCAATGGCACCATCACCACCGTAGCGGGCGGCGGCACGGGAGGCGACAATGGCCCCGCAACCAGCGCCTCGTTGTACGCCCCTCTATATGTGGCCGTGGGCAACAGCGGCAATTTCTATATCGTGGATGGGTTAAACCGAATCCGGGAGGTCAGCGCTAGCGGCATCATCACCACTGTCGCTGGCAATACCAGCTTGGACAGCTACGGTGGCGACAATGGTCCAGCTACCAGCGCGCAGTTGGGCGAACCTCAAGCAATGGCCGTGGACAGCGCC
>Ga0213872_10001694_pt1 | contig 13867 bp, 14 predicted proteins | sample VelepicomBERX_R2_FD_160071 | JGI IMG/M metagenome (GOLD analysis project Ga0213872, IMG submission 160071) | Rhizosphere microbial communities from Vellozia epidendroides in rupestrian grasslands, the National Park of Serra do Cipo, Brazil - RX_R2 | ecosystem: Host-associated > Plants > Roots >...
AAATCGCATTCAAATCCTTCGCCGACTTCAACGCCGGCCAACTCATCGACACCGTGCAAGACTCGACCCTGCGCCTGATCGACACCGCCAAGACCCGCGCCGAGCGCGCCCAGGCCGAAGGCCGCCTGGTGCTGTCGCGCCAGGTGCTGCGCGGCGCCCAGGGCGCCAACGAACTGAGCAAGGCGCTGTTCGTGCTGTCGCAAAAGATCGCTCCGCAAGCCAAGGCCGCTCCCAAGGCCGCAGCCAAGCGCCCCGCCGCCAAAAAGCCGGCCGCACGCCCGGCCGCCAAGCGCACCCGCAAAGTTGCTGCTGCCGCCTAAGCTGTTAGCTTCAAAAGAAAGCCGGAACGGAGCAATCCGTTCCGGCCTTTTTTTATTTTCGCTGCCCCGCCAGCGCAGATCGAATGCGGGAAGGAATCTATAAGTTGACACACTCGTTCCCCCGTCGCCCTCGCGTAGGCGGGGGCCCAGGTAGCTTTTGATTTTTACGTGGGTCAACTTCAACCTGGGCCCCCGCCTACGCGAGGGCGACGGGGAAAGAGAGTAGCGTAATACAAAATGTACATCCCGCATCCAATCACCCCGCGGAAACGCAACGGCTAACCGCCTTGTTTTTTTACTGGCATCCTCTACGCCATTTATCCATCTTTTCGGACTTGACGCTACAATAGCCTCCGCACATACCAACAACAGGTCGAGCGCGCATTCAGCGACCATTGACCAAAGCGGAGGAGACATGGCAACAACACGCTGGCAGGATTGGATCAAGCTCTTGCTCGGCCTGTGGCTGGTGGCCTCGCCCTGGGTTTTGGGTTACACGCTCTATCACACCGCCACTGCCAATGCCTGCGCCGTTGGCGCCGCGCTCACGCTGTCCAACTTCATGGGCGTGGCCAAACTGAACGCGCCGGGGCAGGAAGTGTTCAAGGAAACCGGCCATATCGCGCTGGCCGGCTGGCTGATCATTTCTCCCTACGCGCTCGATTTCGCTTCCCTGCAAAACGTGACCGGCAATGCCGTCGCCACCGGCGCCGCGACGCTGGTGCTGGCAGCCTGGCAATTGCTGGACGCGCTGCTGGCGAAAACCAGCGGCTAGCCGCAAATCGCTGCCCGCGTGTCCACGCTTTCGGCTTTCAAGCGTTGTATGGTCATGGCCCGCCTTTCCGGCGGGAACCTCGGTATTGCAGTAGCTATCCAATGCTGAACTAACTTATTCGGAGACCAAGGTGAAATATCCATCCAGCTTGTTGATCTGCCTGCTCGCTGCTCTGGCCGCCGGTGCTGCCCAGGCCCAGCAGTACGCCTATCCGCCCGTCCCGCCCGATTACCAGCCGGTCTCTGCGCCGCCAAGCGCACCGGCCTTCAGCCAGCAAGACCTTGACCAGCTGCTGGCGCCGGTGGCGCTGTATTCCGATCCGCTCCTGAGCCAGGTCTTGATGGCCGCCACCTATCCGCTCGAAGTGGTGCAGGCGGCGCGCTTCATGCAGCAGAATCCGGGCTTGAGCGGCGATGCGCTGGCGCAATCGCTGCAATACCAGAACTGGGATCCGAGCGTGAAATCGCTCACGCAATTTCCTACCGTGCTGGCGATGATGAACGACCAGCTCGACTGGATGCAGCGCCTGGGTGATGCCTTCCTGTCGCAGCAGACTGCGGTGATGGACACGGTGCAGTCGCTGCGCGCCAAGGCGCGCGCGGCCGGCACGCTGGCCAGCAACCAGCAGCAGAGCGTGCAGATCGTCAATGGCGCCATCGACATCGAACCCTACTCGCCCGACGTCATCTATGTGCCGTATTACGATCCCGTCGTGGTCTACGGCCCATGGTGGTGGCCGCAGCGCCCCTTCGTGTGGGCGCCGCCCTCCTATTACGGCTACGTGCCGTCCTACGGCGTCGGCTTCAGCGTAGGCGTCAGCATCAACATCGGCACCCCCCTGTTCGTGTTCAGCCGTCCGGACTGGGGCGGCCACCACTTCGTCACCTACTCGGGCCCGCCGCATTTCAGTCCCGGCGGCCAGAGCCGCCCGGGCCGCCCCGGCTGGAGCTGGCCGAGCGGCGGCAACACGGTCTGGACACACAACCCCGAGCACCGCATGGGCGTAGCCTACCGCGACGCCGCCACCAGCGCGCGTTTTCATGCGCAGCCGCAGCCGCAGCAATCCGGCGGCCGCGAAATCTGGCACCAGACCGCGCCTGCCGCTCCTGCACCTGCCACCCCTGCGGCCGCACACGCCGCACCCGCACCGAACGTGCAGCCGCTCCAGCAGCGCGAACCACGCGAGGAACGCCGCGAGAATCCCTACGAGATGCAAAACGCCCAGCGGCCTGCCATGCCGGCGCAGCCGCAACCGCAATATGCGCCGCAATACACGCCCCGGCCGGCTCAAGCCGAAGCGCCGCGTCCGGTCTATACGCCTCCCGCACCCGCTCCCGAAGCGCACCAGGGCAACCAGGAGCGCCCGCGTGAAAATCGCGAACAAGGGGGTGAACGTGGTGGCGAACGCGGCGGCGACCGAAAGGACAATCGCGAGCGCGACCAGCATTGATATCGCAGTACCAAAAAAATAACCAGGGAGACTTCATGCCACGCATCGCCGTCAATGGCACGGAACTGTATTACGAAGACAGCGGCACGCCGTCAGGTGGTTCGGCCACTGGACAGGCCATCATCTTCAGCCACGGCCTGCTGATGAATTGCGCCATGTTCGCCGGCCAGGTGGCGGCGCTGCGTGCGCGCTACCGCTGCATCGCCTACGACCATCGCGGCCAGGGCAAGAGTGCCGCTTCCGATATGCGCTGCATCGACATGGAAACCGTGGCGGCCGACGGCGCGGCGCTGATCGAGGCGCTGGGCGTCGGCCCCGTGCACTTCTGCGGCCTGTCCATGGGCGGCTTCGTCGCCATGCGGCTGGCGGCGCGCCGTCCGGAATTGCTGCGTTCCATCATCCTGCTCGAAACTTCGGCGCAACCCGAACCGGCCGAGAATGTCGGCAGCTACAAGAAAATGAACGCCGTGGCGCGCTGGCTGCATTTCCGCCTGGTGGCGCCGCGCGTCATGCCCATCATGTTCGGCCAGACCTTGCTGACCGCACCGGGCCGCGACGCCGACCGAGCCGCCGCGCGCGCCATGTTGTTCGGCAACCGCCGCGACATCTGGCGCGCCGTCAACGGCGTGATCGAACGCAAGGGCATCGAAGAGGAAATCACGCGCATCCGCGTGCCGACCCTGATCGCGGTTGGTGATGAAGACGTCGCCACCAAGCCGGAAAAGGCCGAAGCGATTGCCGCCGCCATTCCCGGCGCCAAGCTCGTGCGCATTCCGCGCGCAGGCCACAGTTCGTCTATGGAAGAACCGGCATTCGTCAGCAATATGATTGCGGAGTTCCTGCAGGGCCTGATTGCCTAGAGCGACGGCAGGGGTCTGATTGCCGGCGACAAAGTGGGTATGGTACTCTGGGTTTTCCATCACTTCCTGGCGCGCTCATGCGGTCGCTAGAAACGAAAATCCCGCCGCCCATCCTGGCGCTGCTGACCGGCTGCCTCATGTGGGGCATCGCGTCGGCGACGCCGTCCTTTGCTTTATCCGAGATCATCCATAGCGCAGTCGCTACTTTCCTCGCTTTGGGCGGCATCGCCTGTGTGCTATCCGGCTTCCTTGCATTCGGGCGCGCGCATACCACGATCAACCCGGTCAAGCCGGAGGCCGCCTCCGCGCTGGTGTGCGGCGGCATTTACCGCTACACGCGCAACCCGATGTATCTTGGCCTGCTGCTGGTACTGACTTCCTGGGCAATTTTCTTGTCCTCCGCCTGGGCGCTGCTAGGGCCCGTGGCATTCAAGTTCTATATCGAACGTTTCCAGATCCTGCCGGAAGAACGCGTGCTGGCCGCCAAGTTCGGTGCGGCTTTTGCCGAATACCAATCCCGGGTGCGGCGCTGGTTGTAAGCCTTCCGAACGCCGCCGCCCGGGAGCAAGGCGTGACAGCCTGCCCCTGTCAAAACCAACAGTAACGAAAACAACCTGTCATTTCTGACAGCTATGTTTTTTGCGCGATCGGAGGATGATAGGTTGCAACCGATTTCACCGGAGGGACACGCCATGGACACCTGCGCAGAAATTTCCGCCGACATTTCCCATGTCGCACATCACTCGCTCCTGCGGGACGGCCCGCCCACTGGCGCATTTGCGAGCGCGCTCGCCGGTCACCCCAATATTCCCGCCGTGATTGATCCCGTACCTGAAGCAGTCAATGTCCGCCGCCTGGCTGGCGCGCACGATATAGCCGCAATCCAATTTCTACGTGAAGAAATCAATCTCGAACTGCATCGCCAGCGTGACCCCGCTTTTGCCGAACACGAAAAAAAAGAGATTTTTTAGGGGCAGTGTTTGTTTTCGAATGTGACGGTAATATCATCGGGACGATACGCTATATTCCTTGCAGATACGATCTCACCCTGACCGAGCAATTGCTGCGCCCGCGGGTTGCCGCCGACGCCGCGCTGTGGCGCGACAGCTGGGAAGTCGGGCGTCTGGTGCTGGCGCCGCAGTACCGGAGCGGACAGGACTTATTGCGGCGCTGCCTGTATTTGACGCTGTACGAACTGTGCCGGCAAGACCGGGTCGGTAACCTGCTGGCCTCCTGCTCGCATGTATTGAGCAGGTTGTACCGCCGCTTCGGCTTCTCGGTGTTGGAAAAAGGCGTGCCGCTGGAAGGAACTGAAAAAACCTATTCCCTGATACAGGGCGATCCGCCTGTCGTGCTCGACATGCTGAATGACAATCGCTTTACGCCGACTGCGGAACCCAGCCTGGCCGCTCCGACCGATCTGGTCGACGCTCGCCGCATGGTGGCATGAACCTGACGGCGCCTTTTTACAATGCTTTTCGAGGATAGGGGAAGATCATGGCCAATGCATTCATACAAGCGCTGCAGGCAACCGTCGATCGCGACTGGCATGGCATTCAACAAGGGAATTTCTGGAAACTGGTGCTCGGCCGCCCGGTCACGCGCGAACTTTACCGCGACCTGATGATCGAGATCTACCAATACACGAAACACAACTCGCGCAACCAGGCCGCGGCCGCGTTTGTCGAAGCGCCCGACGGCTTGCTCAAGTTCGCTTACCAGCACGCGGGCGAAGAACTCGGGCACGAGCGCATGGCCGCGCACGACCTGGAAAGCATAGGCTTACTCGACCGCCAGGAGCTCCAGCGCAGGCCGTTGCCTGCCACCGAGGCGCTGATCGGCTATCTGTATTTCGTGGCCATCAAATACGGCCCGCTGGCGCGCCTCGGCTATAGCTTCTGGGCCGAAGACGTGTACGACCAGATCGGCGGCGTTCTGGCGAAGATACGCTCGGATCTCGCGCTGGAAGACCGCAACATGACTTTCTTCGTAGCCCACGCCAAGATCGACGACAAACACATCGACCAGGTAACCGACTGTATCGAACGCTTTGCCAAGACCGAAGCCGAGCAGTCGCTGGTGACCCAGGTGGCGCGCACGACCATCTTCCTGACCGGCCAGATGCTGGAACAGATCGCCGCCATGCACATGACATGACACGGCAAATTCGCCCTACAATACGGGCATGATACGCAGCCTGTTTGCACACTACGAAACCTATAACGCGCATGGCCGCCTGGCCCACCTGAAGTATGCCGGTATCGTCGGGACCATAGGCTACCCGCTGTTTTACCTGATCTACGTCGCCGTCTTGCACCAGCCGTATGAAAACCTGCCGATCCGGCTGGTGGCAACGGTGGCCTGCATCGGCCTCGCGCTGCAGGCGCACTGGCCGGAAAAGTGGCGCCCCTGGTATATCGCCTACTCCTGGTGGGCATTCCTGTATCTGTTGCCGTTCTTCCACGTGTTCATGGCCCTGAAAAACCATGGCGGCATGGTCATGATCGCGGACAGCTTCATGGCCGTGTTCTTTCTGGTGCTGCTGACCGATTGGCGCAATACGATCGCCATGATACTTTTCGGCGGCACACTGGCGGTACTGTCGTATCTGGCCACCACGCCCGACCCTTCGGTGCCGATGGAATACGTGGAGCGCCTGCCGACCTTCATCCTGGTGGTAGTGGGCGGCAGCCTGTTCAAGTCTTCGGAAAAGCAGATGGCGAAGAAGCTCGAAGAAGAAAAGCTGCACGGCATGTCGACCGCGCTTGCTACCGTGGTGCACGAAATGCGCACGCCGCTGGGCAGCGTCACGGCCGGCGCGCGCGGCCTGACCCGCTACGTGACTGCGCTGATCGCCTTCTACCGCAAACACGAGGAACAGGCCGGCGAAGACGAGCGGATTTCCGGCAAACACCTGGACATGACGCTGCCGGCCATCGACCGCATCGGCGAGGAATGCCGCTACATGAATTCGGTGCTCGACCTGCTGCTGGCCAATGCCATCGGCAAAACGCCCACGCATAGGCTGGCCCGCATGGAGATCGTGCCGGCCATCCAGCATTCGATCGACATGTATCCCTACGAGAATCCCAACCTGCGCGCGCTGCTGGCGACCGATTTCCAGTATGCCTTCAGCTTCTACGGCAACGACGACCAGTTCCGCATGGTGATGATCAACCTGATCAAGAACGCCTTCAAGGCCATCGCCCGCGCGCGCAAGGGCACGCTGCGCATCTCGACCGAACGCGACCCCAACGGCCGCGGCGCCTGGATGAAGGTGCATGACACCGCCTGCGGCGTACCGCCGGCGCAGCTGGAACACATCTTCGAACGCTTCTACACCTGGCCGCCGGCCGAAGGAACCGGCATCGGCCTGGCGTTTTGCCGCGAAGTGCTGTCCGGCTGGAAGTCCACCATCATCTGCCGCTCAACCGAAGGCGAATACACCGAATTCGCCATCCATTTCCCGCACGCGGTTCCGCTGTCCGCTTCCTAGCATCATTGCCGCCCTGCCGGTGAGCCGCTACACTGGCCGGTGTTGCCTTCACTTTTCGCAAAGCCTGCATGCAAACCGAACGCCTGTTATTGAGACGCTTTACCGAAGACGACGCCGCGGCATTTTTTCCTCTGGCTTCCGACCCGCAGATCCTGCGCTATACGGGCGAACAGCCGAAGCAAAGCGTGGAAGACGTGCGGCAAATGATATGCGAGCGCCAGCTGCGCGATTATGAATTGCATGGTTACGGCCGCATGGCCTGCATAGAAAAATCCTCGGGCCGGCTGATCGGCTTCAGCGGCTTGAAATACCTGCCCGAGTTCGACGAACCGGACATCGGCTACCGCTTCCTGGTCGATTGCTGGGGTAAGGGCTATGCGACAGAAAGCGCTTCTTTCCTGATGCAGCAGGGCATACTCGAGTTCGGGCTGAAACGCGTCATCGGTTTGGTCGATCCCGACAACCATGCTTCGGCAAGTGTGCTGCGCAAGCTCGGCCTGGCTTGGGAAAAGCGCATCAACCCGGAATACTATGCGTCGGGGTTGGACTACTACGGCCTGTCGCTCACCGCGGTGAGCGAAAATTAACAACTCCGTTTAGGTCAACCCACTTCGTCGTTCCCGCGTAGGGTGTAGCAGGGATTTCACGCAGCATGCTGCGTGCCTGCGAAACGACGTTCCCTTGCAAGGGAGCGTGCGCGCGGCAAGCGGGAACCCATAAGCCGGTTGCACGTCGGTATTCCCTATGGGTTCCCGCTTACGCGGGAACGACGAGTAGCCTATCTTCATTCACCTATAGCAGGCCTTACAAGCTTAATTTGGACAGATAGCCGCCCACCCTGTTTGCTGGCATACTCGGCAAATCCAACAATAAAACTGTCGATTCCATGTCCCCCACACTGATTCGCCGCCTGCTCATCGCTCTCGTCGTCGTGCTGCTGGTAGGCGGCGGTCTGTGGCGCGCCGGACGGCCCAAGCCGGTGGCCGTGGCGCTCAAGGAAATCGACCGCGGCAAGGTCGAGTCCACCATCGCCAACACGCGCGCCGGCACCGTGGAAGCCTGCCTGCGCACCAAGCTCAACACCATCACCGGCGGCCGCATTGAAACCATGGCGGTCAAGGAAGGCGACCGTGTCAAAAAGGGCCAGTTGCTGATGCGCCTGTGGAACGACGATCAGAAGGCGCAATACACGCTGGCGCAAACCGGGCTGGAGTCCACGCGCAAACACGTGGCCGAAGCCTGCGTGCCGGCTGCCAATGCCGAACGCGAAGCCGAACGTCAGGCCGCCCTGCATGCCAGGAACTTCGTCTCTTCTTCGGCCGAGGAACTGGCGCGCGCCGACGCCGACGCCAAGCGCGCCGCCTGCGAAGCGGCCAAGGCCGACGTCACGCAAGCCCAGGCCAAGGTGGAAGCGGCCAAGGTGGAACTGGCGCGCACCGTTCTGTATGCGCCCTTCGACGGCATCGTCGCCAAGATCGTCGGCGAGGTCGGCGAGTTTTCCACGCCCTCACCGCCCGGCGTGCCGACCCCGCCGGCCATCGACCTGATCGACGACAGCTGCATGTATGTGAGCGCGCCGATGGACGAGGTCGATGCACCCAAGGTCAAGACCGGGCAAGTGGTGCGCATCACGCTCGACGCCTTCCCCAAACAGCCGTTCGCCGGCACGGTAAGGCGCGTCGCGCCCTTCGTCTCGGAAGCCGAGAAGCAGGCGCGCACGGTGGACGTGGAAGCCAATTTCGACCACCCGGAAGCGGCCGGCCGCCTGCTGGTGGGCTACAGCGCCGACATCGAAGTGATTCTCGCCACGCGCGACAACGCGGTGCGCGTGCCGACCTCTGCCCTGCAGGAAGGCAACAAGGTTCTGGTGGCCGGCAGCGACGGTGTGCTGCAGGAGCGCAAGATCAAGGCCGGCGTGGCGAATTGGGAATATACGGAAGTGCTGGAAGGCTTGAGCGCCGGCGAGAAGGTGGTGACGTCGCTGGAGCGTGAGGGGGTGAAGGCGGGGGTGCATTTTGCGGCGGATGCTGCCAATAAGTAGGGTGGATGCAGCCCCACACTCCATTCGCGCCACAATGCTCCCAAGTCAAGGCAACCGCTCTAAAAACCTCGTCGCCCTCGCGAAGGCGGGGGCCCATAGTGAGTTCGCACGAATTCCCTCCCTATGGGTCCCCGCTTTCGCGAGGACGACGGGGAAATAAATGATGCAGTTATTAGGGAACATCCCGCATTCAAACATCCGTAGAAACCATCCGGGATGAACCCCCAAATCGAACTCACCAACATCAACCGCGTCTTCCACCTGGGCGACAGCGAGGTCCATGCCCTGCGCAACGTCAGCTTTTCGATTGAAGCCGGCGAATACGTCGCCGTCATGGGCCCATCCGGTTCCGGCAAATCGACCCTGCTGAACCTGCTCGGCCTGCTCGACCGTGCCGACGGCGGCGTCTACCGCTTCGGCAGCACCGACGTCACCCAGCTCACGCCGGAACAGCAGGCCCGCGTGCGCAGCGAAAAAATCGGCTTTGTGTTCCAAAGCTTCCACCTGATTCCGCGTCTGACCGCCGCCGAGAACATTGCGCTGCCGATGATGCTGGCCGGCCTGGCGCCCAGGCAGCGTGCCGCGCGCGTGGCACAGGCTTTGAAGGAATACGGACTGGAGGCGCGCGCAGACCACCGCCCCGACCAGCTCTCGGGCGGGCAGCGCCAGCGCGTGGCGATCGCGCGCGCCACGGTGATGCAGCCAGCCGTGATCCTGGCCGACGAGCCGACCGGCAACCTCGACCGCTCCACCGGTGACGAAGTGGTGCGCTTGCTGGAAGAACTCAACGCGCGCGGCGTGACGCTGATCATGGTCACGCATGACGCCGGCATCGGCGCGCGCGCCCGGCGCCGCCTGCTGATGGAGGACGGCATGCTCAAACATGACAGCGCCAACGGCAGCGCCCCATAATCCATCATGAAATTCGCCGACACCCTCAGCTTCGCGCGCGCCGCCGCCACGGCCAATCCCATGCGCACCGCGCTGATGGTGCTGGCCATGGCCATAGGCGTGGCGGCGGTGGTGGTGCTGACGGCGCTGGGCGACGGCGCGCGCCGCTACGTGATGGAGCAGTTTTCCTCTATCGGCACCAATCTCGTGATCGTATTGCCGGGGCGCTCGCAGACCGGCGGCTTCAACCCCGCCAACGCCATCACCAATACCCCGCGCGACCTGACGCTGGACGACGCGCTGGCCTTGCAGCGGGCGCCGGCCGCCAAGGTGGTGGCGCCGGTCGTGATCGGCACCTCGGAAATCAGCGTCAATGGCAAGCTGCGCGAAGCGGTGGTGGCCGGCGTCACCTCGCAATACATAGCAGTGCGCAAACTCTCGCTGGCGCATGGGCGCTTCCTGTCCGACACCGACTGGCACCACGGCGCACCGGAAGCGGTGATCGGCTCCAAGATCGCCAGCGAAATGTTCGGCAGCGAGCAGGCGCTCGGCCAATTGGTGCGCATCGGCGACCGCCGCTTCCGCGTGATCGGCATCATGGGGCAGAGCGGCCAGGGGCTGGGCATGAATACCGACGAACTGATCTTCCTGCCGACGGCGCTGGCCGAAGCGATGTTTGACACCAACACCCTGTTTCGCATCATCATCGAAGCCCAGGACCGCGACGCCATCGAGCCGGCCAAGGCCCAAGCCGCCGCCATCATCAAGCAGCGCCACGAAGGCGAGGAAGACGTCACCGTGATCACACAGGACGCGGTGCTGGCGACCTTTGACCGCCTGCTCGGCACGCTGACCTTGGGTGTGGGCGGCATTGCCGCCATCAGCCTGGCCGTGGCCGGCATCCTGGTGATGAATGTGATGCTGGTGTCGGTCACGCAGCGCACCGCCGAAATCGGCCTGCTCAAAGCCATCGGCGCCGGCAGCGGCGCCATCCGCATGATCTTCCTGAGCGAAGCGGTGATGCTGTCGCTGGCCGGCGCGGTGGTCGGCTACCTGCTCGGGCAAGGCGGCGCTGCCGTGATCCGCCAGCTCTACCCCACCCTGCCCGCCTGGCCGCCCAATTGGGCGGTGCTGGCGGCCTTGCTGACGGCGGTAGCCACCGGATTGATCTTCGGGGTGATGCCGGCACGGCGCGCGGCGCGCATGGATCCGGTGCTGGCTTTGTCCAGACATTGAGGCGGCGTTATGCATTTCATTCTGCGCATTTTTTCAGGTGCCGACGAAACACTTCAACTCCCCTCTCCCGCTTGTGGCGGAGTCGGGGTTTCGGTCAGCATGCTGACCGCCGACAAAGCGGCGCTCGCTGAAGGCGAGCGACTCCTCCCTATAGGGACACAGGGGAGAGGGGCCGGGGGAGAGGGCGGCCGTCAAAACCTACGCGCTGCGCGCGCCCTCTCCCCTACCCCATGTCCCTATAGGGAGAGAAAGTTCGCTTGCAAGCGAACTTCGTTCCGCAGGCAGGCGGCATGCCGCCCGAATTCCCCGCTGCACCCTCTCCCGCCAAACGGGAGAGGGTAAACCGGCGACACTTGCCACATTTGCTGATCTACCATGTTGCCAACCGACGGTTTTAAGCTCGCCACACGCGCCATCACCGCTCAAGGCCTGCGCAGCTTCCTCACTCTGCTCGGCATCGCGGTCGGCATCGCCGCCGTCATCCTGCTCACATCCATAGGCGAAGGCATACACCGTTTCGTGCTCAGCGAATTCACGCAGTTCGGCACCAACATCGCCAGCGTTTCGCCCGGCAACGTGAAAACCGAAGGCATCGCGCCCACTGGCATTCCCACCTCGGTGCGCCCGCTGACGCTGGACGACGCGCGCGCGCTGCGCCGCCTGCCGAATGTCACCTCGCTCACCGCCGACGTCACCGGCAACACCGAAGTCAACTACAACGGCCGCCTGCGCCGCACCACCATCAACGGCGTCAGCGCCGAGATGACGGAAACTTACAGCATCAAGGTGCGCGAAGGGCAATTCCTGCCGGCCGACGAGCTGGAGCAGGCGCGCGCCTTCGTGGTGCTGGGCGCGAAACTGAAGGACGAATTGTTCGGCACGGCCAATCCGCTGGGTGCGCGCATCCGCATAGGCGGCGAACAGTTCCGTGTGATCGGCGTGCTGGAAGCCAAGGGCCAATTGCTCGGCATCGACCTCGACGACGCCGCCTACATTCCCATCGCCCGTGCGTTGGAGCTGTACAACCGCGACGGCTTGATGAAGATCGACATCGCCTACCAGGAAGGCATTCCGGCTGCGCGCATCATCGCCGAAATCAAGAACCTGCTGACCGTGCGCCACGGCCGCGAAGACTACACCATCATCACCCAGGAAGACATGCTGCGCACGCTGTCCAACATCCTCGACATCCTCACCATGGCGGTGGGCGCGCTGGGCAGCATATCGCTGCTGGTGGGCGGCGTGGGCATCGTCTCCATCATGACCATCGCCGTCACCGAGCGCACCTCGGAAATCGGCTTGCTGGTGGCACTGGGTGCGCAACGCGGCACCATACTCGCGTTATTTCTCGGCGAAGCGACCGCACTGGCCGCATTGGGCGGCCTGCTCGGCTTGGCGCTGGGCATGGGACTGGCGCAACTGATCCACTTCGCGCTGCCGGCCCTGCCTGTGCATACGCCGATTGCCTACGTCTTCCTGGCCGAGATTATTGCAGCAGCGGTGGGATTACTGGCGGGAGTCTTGCCGGCCAGCCGCGCGGCGCGGCTGGACCCGGTGCTGGCATTGCATGCCGAATAAAGTCAGTACCACAGTCCGCTTTCGCACCCATGAACCGGACTCAAGCCAAATCGACTTTGTCGGCCGCCTTCTTAGGACAGGCTATGTTTCGCGTCTAAAGATATGCTATTGGAATGCGCTTAATTGCGGCAGATTGCCGGCAGATTGCAATTGCCGGTAGGTTTTTTCCGGCATTTGAATCAGGATGGGATTTTTCGTGCCATCGATCCACCGGAAGATCTTTTGCATCTGCTCCAATGCCATCGCGGTGCAGCCCGTCGTGCCTGTTTTTTCATCCGTCCAGCGATGCAGGAAAACACACGACCCCGCGCCCTTTTTTCTTTCCGGGTTGTACCCGATGAATATTCCCAACTCATATTCCTGGATTGCCCGCATTTTTTCGGAACTGTCCCAGTCATACTGATCAACCTGGGATTTGTCGACGATTCTGTTGTAATGGCTGGATTTGACGTCGTCCACACATTCGGTGGAATCGAGCAATTTCGTAAAAGGAAGATTGACCTTTTGCTCCGCAGGTGAAAAGGCCGAAGTCAACATAAAGATACCGGCGGGGGATTTGCGGTCGCCTTCTATTTTCATCGGAACACCCTCGGCGTCCCCAGACACTTCATGATATGCCTTGCCCCATGCCATTCCATTCTTGCCAATTACCACCGGAAAGGCCGAATCGACAGCGACCCAGGGAGATGCACCGCTCTGACGTTCAAAAATCTGTCCCCGTCCCTGAACGGCATTCCAATCTTGCGTCGTGACGACAACCGCCTGGAGCTGGTCTGGTCGGGGAGAAATGATGTTCAGATCAGGCGTTTTTTCTTGCGCATAAGCCGTAATCGACACAAATGCAAACATCAGAAACGAGGAAATCAATTTCATTCAAACTCCCTACATGAAAAGCAAGTCCGAGTACCTGTCGCCGCATTCTACGCGAGTTTCGAAGATTTTAACGAAACCTAGAAATCCACGTCCTAAGGGCGGCCGTACTGAGGATGCATGAAATCAGAAAGCTGTTGCGGGACGACTGATGGAACCCACCCCATAACGAAAGTCTGGTAACGCAGCCCCGCCCAGCCCTCATACATTGAGTCTGCTCTCGCCCCAAAGCAATGGGATGGACTCCACCTCACCTAATCGGCATCAACGTGCCAAACTGGAATTGTTCAGAAACCAGTTAAATGGGAGGGGAGTCCACCATGAAGATTATCCGAATCGGCGTTGATTTA
>Ga0213872_10001695_pt1 | contig 13867 bp, 10 predicted proteins | sample VelepicomBERX_R2_FD_160071 | JGI IMG/M metagenome (GOLD analysis project Ga0213872, IMG submission 160071) | Rhizosphere microbial communities from Vellozia epidendroides in rupestrian grasslands, the National Park of Serra do Cipo, Brazil - RX_R2 | ecosystem: Host-associated > Plants > Roots >...
GGTCGTACCAGCCGTCGCTGTCGTCATAGGCGACGATCACGGCAGTGCTGTTCCAGTCAGGCTGCTGCTGCAGGAAGTTCACCACCTGGGCCACGAAGGCCTGTTCGTCGAGCGGGTTCGAATAGCCCGGGTGGCCGTCCTGGAAGGCGGGGGCCTTCAGGAAACTGACCGAGGGGTAGTTGCCGGCGCTGACGGCGGCATAGAAGTCATTGGCGTCGTACTGGTGGTTGGCGGGTTCGGCGGTCTTGCCGTCGGCCTGCACGCTGGAGCCGATCGCGGCCACCGAGCTCGGGCGGGCGTGCGTCGGGTTGGAGGTCGAGGCGTAATACTGGAACCAGTTGTGGTGCGGGATGTAGTCGGCGGTCGAGGCGCCCACCACGGTCGACAGGGTGCTGCGGGCGCAACCGGTGGTGCCGTTGGCGTTGGTGGTGCTCAGGTTGAAGCCGGCCATGAAACCGCCCCAGGTCAGGCTCTGGGCGTTGAGCAGGTCACCGATGTTCTTGCTCGTCATCATCGCGGTCTTGGTGGTGCTCGAGCAGGTGTCGTAGGCCGGGTCGACGTCGTTGACCATGGTCAGGCCGCCTTGGCCGTCGTTGACGTAGAAGCTCGGGCTGGCGACGGTGGACACGCCGACGTTGCCGGTGTTGACCACGATCTTCATGCCGTTGGTCTGGCCAGACACCACTTCGAGGGCGCCCGGGGTCGAGGGACCGTAGGTGTCGGTGTAGGCGTTGTCGCTCATGGCGAAGCTCTGCGCCAGGTTCCACAGGCCGGTGACGGTGTTGCCGTCGTAGTAGCCCATCACCTGGCCCTTGGTGCCGAAGGTGCCGGCGCCGCCGGTGGTGCCGACCCCGGTGTACTTGGGATACAGGTCGGCGAGGCCGTTGTCATTGGCCATCTGTTCGGCCGTGTAGGCATGGTTCTGGTCGGCGCTGGCGGCCTGGCTGCGGTCCAGGCGGAAGGGATTGGCCGCACCGGTGCCGTTGGCGGTGTTGGTGAAGTTGGGGTTGGCCGTCAGCAGCGCGGTGGTCAGACCGTTGACGCTGGGCGTGCCTGCAGCGGCGGTGAAGGCCGGTTCACCCGACGGGTTGGTGGCATTGGGGTAGGTGCCGAAATAGTGGTCGAAGGACACGTTCTCGCCGTAGATCACCACCAGGTGCTTGATCGGCGTGGCCGTGGCGGCCTGGTTCTGGATGGTGGTCGAACTGGTCGAGCCGCCACAGGCTGCCAGGCTCACCACCAGGGCGGCGGCGCTGGCGGCCAGCAGGGTCTTTTGGTACATCGCTGAATCTCCTAGATTGACGAAACTGGAACAGGCCTGTTCTTGAAGCCGTCAGACTTTAGTCAGCGAATGCGACAGATTCACGACAAGCGAAAACCGATCTGTCTGCGGTGTGTCAGTTGTTTTCAGGAGGACTTGACGGCCTCGATCTGGATCAGCAGGTGCACCTTGTCCTCGAAGCCGAAGCCCAGGCCCCAGGTGATGCCCCAGTCGCTGCGCTGGATGGTGGCTTCGAAATCGCCGCCGCAGATTTCGCGCTTGAGCATGGGGCTCTGGTAGCAATTGAAGCGCTGGGCCTTGAGGGTGACGGGGTGGGTCTGGTCGAGCAGGGTGAGCTGGCCCTGGACCTCGCTGACCGCCTCGCCGTTGAACAGGACCTGGTCCGAGACGAAATGCCCGATCGGGTAGCGGGCGGCATTGAAGAAGTCCTTGCTCTGGATGTGCTTGTTGAGCGCATCCACGCCGGTGTCGATGGAGCTGATGTCCAGGGTGATGTCGACGCGGCCGGTGTGTGCGCTGCGGTCGATCTCGACCTTGCCGTCCGAGGTGCTGAAACGGCCCCGGTTGGTGGTGGTGCCGTAGTGCCCGATCTCGTAGATGACGAAGGTGTGGGTCGGGTCGATCTGGTAGCTGTCTGAGGCCGCGTGGGCACTGCCGCAGAGGGCCAGGGCGGCGGCCAGGGTGGAACAAAGAGGTTTGAGGCTCAAGGGGAGGTCTCCGTCGCTTGGGTTCGAGGAAAGGGTCGGTCGGGTTCAGAGAATGGAATCCGGCACCCAGGGGGCCAGCAGGTTGAGCCGCAGACGCAGCCACCAGTCGGTGTCGGGGTCGGTGTCCAGGGGCTGGTCGAGGTCGGGGCTCCACCACTGCACCTGCTGGCGGTCGGGGGTCAGTCGCAGCTCATAGGCGCCATGCTGCTGGATGTTGTCCACCAGCTTCTGCACCTGGGCCGAGAGTTCGGGGCTGTCGATGATCAGCCCCAGTTCGGTGTTGAGCTCGGCCGAGCGTGGGTCCATGTTCATGGAGCCCAGGAACAGCCAGCGGCCGTCCACGACCGCCGCCTTCTCGTGCAGCCGCCCCAGGGCCTGGCCGAAATGGCCCAGGCGCAAGGTCGTGCGGACCCGGGTGGCGCCCAGTTCGTAGATCCGCACCCCCTCCTTCAACATGGGGGCCCGGTAACGCCGGTAGGCCGCGTAGACCAGGGGCTCGTCGGTGGCAGCGAGCGAATTGGTCAAGAGGCTGAAATGCACGCCGCGTTCGCGCAGCAGGTGGATCCACTCCAGGCCGTCGGGCCCCGGTATCAGGTACGGTGAAATGGCGGTGACGCTCTTCTGGGCCCGGTGGATGCGGTCGATCACGTTGTAGCGCACGCTTTCCACATTGATCAGCGGCACCTCGCCGTAGCGCGTGGCCTGGCCATCGACCCGGGTGGGCGCGTCACCATAGGCCTGGGCCGGCGCCCAGATCAGACCCAGGCGGCCGCGGCGCAACTCGTCGACCAGGGGGGCATAGCCCAGCAGGTCGTTGGGCGGCGGCGCCGGCGGGGTCGGGGTGGTGTCGAGGCCGGTGGCCAGATCGAAAGCCCGACGCAGATCCTCGGGCGAGGTGCCGGGGTCGCCGAGCACCGACGCCAGGGGAAAGGCGTAGTCGCTGTTCCAGTAGGTGTCGAAGATGCGGCTCAGGGACGGCAGCAGGGCACCGGTGACAAAGGTGTCCAGGTCGATGAAGTTGCCGTCGCTGCTGCGCATGAAGTATTCGTTGGCCAGGTTGCGTCCGCCGGCCACGGCCATCGCGCCGTCGGCGATGAAGAGCTTGTTGTGCATGCGGCGCGTGACCCGCCGCAGGTCGAAGGCCGAACCGGCCAGGCGCTGGGCCAGCGAGCCCCGCAGACCCAGGAAAGGGTTGAACAGGCGCAGTTCGAGACCGGGTGTGGCGGCCAGCCCCTGCAGCAGCGCATCCTCGTCTTCGGTGTAGAGGTCATCGATCAGCAGGCGCACCCGCACCCCCCGCAGCGCCGCGTCGCGCAATGCGCGCAGGATCAGCCGCCCGGTCTCGTCGTTCTTGATCTGGTAGTACTGCACATCCAGCGAGCGCTCCGCGCGTCGGATCAGTTCGAGCCGGGTGCTCAGGGCATAGTCGGCGCCGGGCATGAGGCGGAAGCCGCTCAGCGTGGCGTCGGGCGAGGCCTGTTCGGCCAGCAGGCCCAGGCCGGTGTCGTGGCTGGCCGGGATGGCCTGGCTGGCCTGCCGCGACGCCGGATCGGGCAGGCTGGCGCAGGCGACCAGCCACCAGGGCAGCAGCAGGCAGAGCAGCCTTTGCAGGCCGTGGCGCAGGGCAGGGAAGAAGGAGGGGTCCAGCGGCATGGGGCCCCACTGTAGTGCCAGTTCCCTTGGCGATAAAGGACCCGGTGCCGGATTGATTGTTGCGCCATGCAAGTCAATCGCGGGCCGCCGCGCCGCGAGTCGTCAGCGGGGGACCGGCCCCACAGGCCGGCCTGGCTCAAGGCAGATCGACCTTGAGTGTCGCGATCCAGGCGTCGGTCCAGCCTGCGGCGCCCAGGGTGTCGCGGGCGTAGCGGTATTTGAGCCCCAGGGACCAGCGCTCCGAGGCCTTCCACCACAGGCTCAAGGCCCCGTTCCAACTGGGGCGGGCGGCGCCGGCGGGCAGATAGTGGCGCTGCCGCGCCAGATCGATCTCGTTCCAGTTGGCCAGCATCATCGACTGCTGACCGATCTTGAACGGCAGGTTGGCGGCCCAGCCCAATTGATGGCCGTTCCAGCCCGAGAAGCCCCAGCCGGTGTCGGTGTACAGCGGACCGGCAAAGGGGCTGAACCAGCCCTGTCCGAGCTTCAGGTTGTAGCCCAGCCCGAGCACCTGGCTGTATTCATGCCAGCCCTGGCCCTGGGCCGCCTTGCTCTGCAGGAACAGATTGGGGCCGGCACGGCCCGACTGCCCGTCCAAGTAGTAGCGCAACTGCCCTTTGAGCAACACCGAGTGCTGGTCGCTGGCGCGGTCGAAGTTCTCGAGGTCGGCGAAGCCATACAGCTCGCCCCAGCGGTAGCCGGCGCCGCCTTCGAGCTCCAGATAGCTGAAGTCGCGGCGTGGCCGTTTCGGGGTGTGGTTCCAGTCGAGCCGGTTGAGGCTGAGGTTGCCGAAGCTGTAGAGCGTCTGGGCGCCGAGGTCTGTGCCGAAGAGGACCAGGCTCAGCAGCAGCCCGGCGGTGGCCTGGGTGGGGGCATTCAAGGGTGGGTCCTTTCAGAACGGGGAGCTTGCGCCGCCGAGGGCGCCGGTGCGGGGCGGAATGCGAGGGCGAACAGGCCGGCCAGCAACAGGGTGTAGCCGGCAAAGACCAGCCAGATGCTTTGCCAGTCACGCACTCCGGCGGTGGTGAAACTGTCCACCACCCAACCGCTGAGGCGGGCGCCGGCAAAGGCACCCAGGCCATTGACCACGGTCATGAAGAGACCCTGGGCGCTGGCCCGGGTGTCAGCCCCGAATTCCTGCTCGATGAAGATGGAGCCGGAGATGTTGAAGAAGTCGAAGGCGCAGCCATAGACCACCATGGACAGCAGCAACAGCACCATGCCGCCCGCTGAGGGATTGCCGAAGGCGAAGAAGCCGAAACGCAGGGTCCAGGCCAGCATGCTGATGAGCATCACGGTCTTGATGCCGAAACGCTTCAGAAAGAAGGGGATGCTCAGGATGAAGGCGATCTCGGACAACTGGGACACCGACAGCAGCAGCGAAGGGTGGCGGACGACCAGGCTGTCGCGGTAGGCCGGCTGGGCTGCGAAGTCGTGCAGGAAGGGGTTGCCGAAGGTGCCGGTGATCTGCAAGACCACGCCCAGCAGCATGGCAAAGAGGAAGAACACCGCCATCCGGGGCTGGGCGAGCAGGGCCAGGGCGTCCAGTCCGAGCCGGCTGCGCAGGCTCTGGTGTGGGTTGCGGCCATCGCGGGCGGGCGTGACCTCGGGCAGGGTCAGGGCGTAGGCGGCGAGCAGCAGGGACGCGGTGCCGGCGATCTGCAACTGCCGGTGGCTGAGTTCGAGGCCGAGCAGGCTGACGGTCCACATGGCGGCAATGAAACCCATGGTGCCGAAGACCCGGATGGCGGGAAATTCGGCGACCGTGTCCAGCCGGTGCCGGTCGAGGCAGAAATAGCTGATGGTGTTGGACAGGGCCAAGGTGGGCATGAAACACATCATGTTGAGCGCCATGACCCAGAACAGGGTGTCGGCGTCGCGGATGTCGGCGGCCCAGAACAGGGTCAGGGCGCTGAGGCCATGGCACAGGGCATAGAGGCGGTGGGCGGCCACGAAGCGGTCGGCCAGCAGGCCCAGCAGTGCCGGCATGAGCAGGGCCGCCAGGCCCTTGCTGCTGTAGACCGCACCCACTTGCGAGCCGTTGAACCCCAGGGTCCTGATCAGATAGGCCCCCAGCGTGACGACCCAGCTGCCCCAGATGAAGTACTGCAGGAACGACATGCATTGAAGCCGGCGGCGGATGTCCATGGGGTGGTCCTCCTCGTGCGGGGGTGGATGCTGGCGAGTCACGACGCCGCAGCGGGCGCCGCCAGGCCATAGCCCTGGCCGTGCGGCAGCGCTGGCAGGCCCAGCCATTGGGCTGCGCTCTGGCCCAGGTCGGCAAAGCTGTGGCGCAGGCCCAGGCTGCCGGCTGGTACGCGCGCACCCCAGGCCAGTTGCGGCACATGTTCCCGAGTGTGGTCGCTGCCCTGCCAACTGGGGTCGCAACCGTGGTCGGCGGTCAGCAGCAGCAGGTCATCGGGCTGCAGGGCGGCCTGCAGCCGGGGCAGGAGCCGGTCGAACAGTTCCAGCTCCTGCGCATAGCCGGCGATGTCCCGGCGGTGGCCGAAGCTCTGGTCGAAGTCGACGAAGTTGCACATCACCAGGCTTTGCGGTGGTGCCTGCAGCGCCTGCTGCACCGTGGCGGCCATCAGGTCCTGGGTGCCGTAGGCCGACAACCGGCAGGAGATGCCTCGGTGCGCGAAGATGTCGGCGATCTTGCCGATCGCCACCGTGTGGCCCCCAGCCTCCTGCAGCCGCTCGAGCAGGGTGGCTTCGGGCGGCGGCATGGTGTAGTCGCGCCGCTGCGGGGTGCGCCGGAAAGACGCCGCGTCCTCGCCGGTGAAGGGGCGTGCGATCACCCGGCCGATGTGCAGCGCATCCAGCTCGCTGCGCAGGCATTCGCACAGCGCATGGAGCCGGTCCAGGCCGAAATGGTGTTCGTGGCAGGCGACCTGGAACACCGAGTCGGCCGAGGTGTAGGCGATCGGGCGGCCGGTCCGGACATGGGCCTCGCCGAGGCGCCGCAGGATGTCGGTCCCGGAGGCCACGCAGTTGCCCAGCCATCCCGGCAGGCCTGTGGCCAGGGCGACGCGCTCCAGCAGCGCCGGCGGGAAACAACGGCCTTCGGCATCGGGAGGGAACAGCCCCCAGGGCTGCGTCACAGGCACGCCCATCATTTCCCAGTGCCCGGACGGGGTGTCCTTGCCGGTGCTGATCTCACGCGCCGCCGCCCAGGCGCCGTCACAGCGTGGCTCAGGGCCGGGAAGGCCTTCGCCACAGGCCAGGTGCAGCGCGTGGGACAGGCCGGCACGCCGCAGATGGGGAATGTGCAGCGCCCCTTGGCGTTGTGCGTTGTCGGCCAGGCCGGCGGCACAGTGCTGGGCGATGTGCAGCAGGGTGTTGCTGCCCTGGTCACCGAAGGCTGCCGCATCGGGCAGGGCGCCGATGCCCAGCGAGTCGATCACGAGCACAAAGACTCTGGCCATGGTCGTGCTCCTCAATAGCCCGAGGGGTCCGCCTGATCCGGGTGGATCAACCGGGCCAGCAGACTGGAAGCCCCGAGGCGGAAGCGTTCGGGCGTGGGCCAGGCCGGCCCCAGGATGCTGGCGGCCAGGTGGAGGTAGTGCTGGGCCTGGGCCGGTTCGCGGATGCCACCGGCGGCCTTGAAGCCGCAGCCGGGGTTGTGCTGCGCCAGGGTGTGCAACATCACCCGCGCGGCCTGGGGCGTGGCGTGGACCGAGGCCTTGCCGGTGGAGGTCTTGATGAAGTCGGCGCCGGCGTCGATGGCGATGCGGGTCGCCTGGCGCACCAGCACGTCGCTCTGGAGTTCGCCGCTCTCGAGGATGACCTTGAGCGTCTTGCCGGACGCGGCGCGCCGGCAGGCTTGCACCAGTTGCGCGGCCAACGAGGCGTCACCTTGCAGGAGGGCGCGCCAGGGCATCACCAGGTCCACCTCGTCGGCGCCCTGGTCGAGCGCCGCCTCGATGTCGCGGACCGCGCGCCGCGCATCGCTCGCGCCGTCCGGGAAGTTCGCCACGCTGGCCAGCCGCACCTGGGGGCGCAAGCCCGCCTGGCTGAGGCAGCGGTGGGCCAGGGGCAGGAACCGGCGCTGGATGCACAGGGCTGCAGGTGAGCCGTAGGGGGTGCAGGCCTGGGCGCACAGGGCCTCGATGCGGGCCTCGTCGTCATCGTCATCGAGCGAGGTCAGGTCCAGCACGGAGATGATCCGGGTCAATTGATCGGGGGGCAGTGTCTTCATGGGCAGGGGCGCTTCCGGTGGATCAGGTGGATCAGGCGGCTCGGGCTGGCGGTTCGGCCGTCTGGGCCAGGTCGGCAAAGAAGGCGCGGATCAGTCGCATGAAGTCCTGGGCCGCCAGGGCTGCATTGGCCAGGGTCTGCTCGTGCGACAGCCGGGTGTCGGAGAGGCCCTCTGCGTGGTTGGTGATGGCCGAGACGGCCAGCACCCGCATGCCGCAATGGCGGGCCGAGACCACCTCCGGGACGATGGACATGCCCACCACATCGGCGCCCAGGATCTGCATCATGCGGATCTCGGCCGGGGTCTCGAAATGGGGGCCGCTGTAGGCGGCAAAGACGCCTTCGGCCAGGGCGATGCCCTGGGCCTGGGCCACCCGGTGAAGATGCGCGCGCAACTGGGGGTTGTAGGCGTCGGCGAGGCTGAAGAAGCGAGGCCCGAAGCGTTCGTCGTTGGGGCCTGTGAGGGCGGAGCCGGGCATGAAATTGAGGTGGTCGCTCAGCGCCACCAGCCGCCCCGGCCCGAGTTCGCGGCGCATCGAGCCGGCCGCATTGGTGGCGAACAGGAACTCGCAGCCCAGCAGGCGCAGGGTGCGCACGGCCGAGGTCATGACCGACATGCCCTGACCCTCATAGAAATGCCCCCGGCCCTTCATGCAGGCCACCGGCACGCCCTCCAGTTCGCCCAGCACCAGTTCACCGGCATGACCGGGCACGCTGCTGACCGGGAACCCCGGCAAGGCACGGTAGGGGAAGGATTGCGTGCCCGACAGGGTGTCGGCCAATCCGCCCAGGCCCGAGCCGAGGATCAGGGCTGCGCGCGGAATGAAGTCGGGCCGATGGCGGCGGATCGATTCGGCGGCGGCATGGGCGGTGTCCTCGGAGAGGATGGCGGCAGTGGACATGGTGGTGCTCCAGATGGATGTCGATGGCTTGAGGTCCATGCTAGGAGCGGCCTGTGGCACGGTCCAATACACATTGGCAGCGCGATTCAGAGCCTGCGTGGATGAATCGCGGCGATGGCGGTGGGCTCAGGCCTCGCTGCCGGGATGCAGCACGGCGAGGAAGCGCTGGACGGCGGGCGACAGGGCTTCCGGATGGGTCACGGCATAGAGGTCGGCGTCGATGGTTTCGCACAGCGACCGCCATTCGATGCGAGGCCAGCCGATCCGCGCATAGCCTTCGGGCAGAAGGGTGAGCCCCTGACCCTGGCCGACCAGGGCCAGGGCGGTTTGCGGCTCCATGACCTGGTGGATCCATCGCGGTCTGACCCGGTGTTGCGCCAGCAAGCTGATGAGTTGCTCTCCGAGCCCCAGGGGCTGCGGCAGCAGGCAGACCAGCGCCTCCGATTCGAGGGCTTTCAAGGGAATGGCCCGGCGGTGCCGGCTCAGCAGGGGATGGTTGGCGGGCAGGGCCATGGCCAGGCGCTCCTGTTCCAGCAACTGGCGGGCCAGCGGCGGCGGCAGGGCGGTCTGATCGATGCTGCGCCAGATCCCGAGATCAAGGCGGTGGCTCAGCAGGGCTTCGGCTTGCTGGCCGGGTGTCAGCTCGGTGACTGTCCAGCGGACCTCGGGCTGCTGTTGCTGGAAGCGCCGCAGGGCCGGCAGCAGCCGGCCCCAGGCTGCCGTGCCGACGAGGCCGATGGCCATGTGCCCGGACAGGCCGCGCCCGATCTGGCAGACCCGGTGCAGGGATTCCTGGGTCAGTTGCTGGATCTTCTGCGTCTCGGTGAGCAGCAGCCGGCCGGCTGCGGTCAGGGCCACGCTGCGGGTGCTGCGCCGGAACAGCCGGGTGTCGAGCAGGGTTTCGAGTTCCCTGATGTGCAGGCTCAGCGGCGGCTGCGACATGTTCAGGCGCAGTGCCGCCCTGCTGAAGCTCAGTTCTTCGGCGACGGCGGTGAAATAGTGGAGCAGCCGAGGGTTCGTGCGGGCCAGTCGGCTTGAGTCGAGGGGGGATGAGGCCATGGCAGTTCGGGAGGGCGGAACATCGATGCCAGCATGACCGCCACCGGCTTGCCCTGGCAATGCCACCGGTCCAGCCCTCGGGGTTCGGAGCGACGCCGGTCGCGGTCTGGGCGGCGGTTGTCAGAATCAGGGCCGGATTCAGCTCTTTGCCTAGGCCAAACATGCTGCGACCCCTGGTCTCGACACGAAATCGCCGGGCGTGGCGGCAATCCGGACCCGGCCTGGCAGCACCACAACGTCCACATCGCTCAACAATCGCGTGAAGAGCCCACCCTCCTGGCCGTCCTGTCGATGGACGATGCTTGGCTTGGTGAGGCCACGTGGCGTGTGCGCGAGCTGCGCGGCCAGATCGAGCGCAAGGCCTTGGAGCGCGCCGAGATTGCCCGTTGGCGTTTGTGGTCGTGTGCGTTGCTCCTGGCGGCTTTCTCAGGCGTAAGGCACGAAGCCATTGCTGTCGCGTGTCAACAGTTGCATCAATCTGGGATGGATGAAGAGCTTCTCTTTGCCGTACTGCATTTCGCGCAGTACGCCCAGCTCCACCAGGTCCTTCAGGTATCGAGAGGCTGCCTGCCGTTGGGCGATGTCTTTTTCAACCAGGTTGGCGATGCGACAGTAGGGCTGCTCGAAGATCACATCGACCAGTTCGCGGCTGTAGATCTTGGGCAGCCGCGCGCGCACGTGTTCTGTGGTGTGATCGGCCAGGCTGCGGATGGCCGCAATCTTGGCCGTGGTCCAACGTGAGGTCTCTTCCACCGCTTGGAGCATGAACAGCACCCAGGGCTCCCAGGCTTCCTTCTGTGTCACCTCCAGCAGAAGACGGTAGTAATCGGCCTTGTGCGTGATGATGTGGCGGCTCAGGTAAAGAATGGGCAGGCTCAGGAGCCGTTCCTGGATGAGGTACAAAATATTCACCACCCGGCCGGTGCGTCCGTTGCCATCGATGAAGGGATGGATGGCTTCGAACTGGTAGTGACCCACAGCCATGCGGATCAATGGATCGAGTTCCGTCTGGTGGTGCAGAAAGCGCTCCCAGTTGCCCAACAGGTCTCGCAGTCTTGCCTCGCCCTCTGGCGGGGTGTAGATCACTTCGCCAGTGCGGTCATTCGCCAGTTGCGTACCGGGTGTGCGCCGGATGTCCATGTCGGCGCCTTTGAGGGTGCGGCAAATTTCCACGGCGGTGGCGGTGCACAAGGGGCGGTCCTTGAGCGACATGAACCCCCGCTGCAAGGCCGAACGGTAGCGCAAAGCCTCTTTGGTGGCATGGTCAGCGGTGCCATCCCCTTGTACATGCTGGAACAGCAGGTCAGTGGTGGTCACAATGTTTTCGATCTCGGAGCTGTCCTTGGCTTCCAGCAGCGGGATCGTGTTGATCAGCATCGTCTGGTTCGGGATCAACTCTGCCGCCTGCTTCAGCTCAGCCAGCGCTGCGCGTGCGGTGATGCACGCCTTCAGCACGACCTTGCTTTCAAGGTCATGCTGGGGTGGCAAAGGCGGCAGTTGGTTGTAGGGTGTTTCAGCGCGCCAAGGGGGCAATGGGTCGCTCATGGTCCAGGCAGTTCGCGTTGCTGACGGCGACATGAGGTCTTCTTCATGTCGTTTTTTTCAAGAATTGGCGACACGATATCACGTCATGTCGTCGGCAGCGACACTCTGGGAGCAACGTGTCGTCGATATTGAATTTCTGCGATGCATCAGGTCACTTTCCAGCGAATCGCGAACAAATGCCTGGTCCGGCTGGCACGATGAAAACCTTTTTCCGAGGCATGGTGCGTTGCATCATGCGGGTGCGGCCAAGCCGTGGAGCTTCCGCTGATTCGGGAGGCTCGTCCTCGCTGGGCGCTTCCGGTGGATCAGGATGGGCATCCCACGCTGGCGCCCTGCATCTGGCTCTGAGGGGTGTCGCGCGCAATACGGGGTGCGGCGAGGCAAGGTGATGTGGGTCTGACAAGCACACATGGTGAGGGGCGATGGACAGACCCGGTGCAAACATGCCTCAACTGGGCCATAGTGACGGACTCTATTGCGGGGCGATGTCGGTCGAGTCGTCCATGTTCACGGACTCTATTCCATGGTTAATGACTCTATTCCTTTGAACCAGACACCCATCGATGCCCTGATCCTCGATCTGGACGGCACCCTGGTGGACACCCTGGGCGATTTTTCGGCCGCCCTGAACCTGATGTTGGAAGAACTGGCCCTGCCGGCCATCGCATCCGGACAGATCTTGACGATGGTGGGCAAGGGCACGGAGCACCTGCTGCGCAGTGCACTGGCGGCGGTGCTCGCGCCTGAGGGCGAGGTGTCTGACGGCACGGCACCGCAGGCCCGGCGGGTGGAGTCCCTCTACCCCGAAGCCTTGGCCAGCTACCAGCGCCACTACCCGCAGATCAACGGCCGGCATTCCCAGGTCTATGAGGGGGTGGCCGAGGGGCTGGCCGCCTTGCAGGCGCTGGGCCTGCCCATGGCCTGCGTGACCAACAAGCCGCTGGGCTTTGCCCGGCCGCTGCTGGAGGCCAAGGGCCTGGCCGGCTATTTCCGGGCGGTGTTCGGTGGCGACTCTTTCGAGCGCAAGAAGCCGGACCCCCTGCCGCTGATCAAGACCTGCGAGGCCTTGGGTACGCTGCCCGGGCGCACGCTGATGGTCGGCGATTCGAGCAATGACGCCCGTGCGGCCGCTGCAGCAGGATGTCCCGTGGCGCTGCTCGGCTATGGGTACAACCATGGGCAGCCGATCTGCACGGTGCGGGCCGATGCCTACCTGGATTCGCTGGCCGAGCTGCCGCCCATGCTGAGCCTGGGCTGAGTCCTCAGAAGGTGGTCCAGTCGTCGTCGTTGCCCTGGGTGGTCGGCCCCGCCGGTTTCGCTGGCGCGGGCTTGGCGGCTGCGGCCTTCGGGGGCGGCGCATGCCTGTCTGCGGCGCTGCCCTGCACCTTGCGGCGCTCCTCGCCGAGGTAGGGCTTGGCTGGCGGATGGGGGGACCGGGTAGCCCGGGCGGGCCCGACGTCGATCGGGTTGGCACCCGTGCCGCGGGTTGCGAGCTTGAAGAAACCGACCACCTCGACCAACTGTCCGGCCTGGCTGCGCAGGCTGGACGAGGCTGCCGCCGATTCTTCGACCAGGGCGGCGTTCTGCTGGGTGGTCTGGTCCATCTGGCTGACCGCTTCGCTGACCTGGGCCACGCCGGAGCTCTGTTCGGCGCTGGCGGCGCTGATCTCGCCCATGATGTCGGTGACGCGGCGGATCGAGGCCACCACTTCGTTCATGGTGCTGCCGGCCTGATCGACCAGGCTGGAGCCCTGTTCGACACGCTCCACGCTGGCGCCGATCAGGCTCTTGATCTCGCGGGCGGCCTCGGCGCTGCGCTGGGCCAGGCTGCGCACTTCGCCGGCCACGACCGCGAAGCCACGGCCCTGTTCGCCGGCGCGGGCGGCCTCGACGGCGGCATTGAGCGCGAGGATGTTGGTCTGGAAGGCGATGCCGTCGATGACGCCGATGATGTCGCCGATGCGCTGCGAACTGTCGTTGATGCCCTTCATGGTGCTCACCACCTGGGCCACCACCTCGCCGCCCTGGCTGGCGACCTGGGAGGCATTGAGCGCCAGCTGGTTGGCGGTGCGGGCGCTGTCCGCGTTCTGCTTGACGGTGGAGCCGAGTTGTTCCATCGAGGCGGCGGTCTGTTCCAGCGCCGAGGCCTGCTGCTCGGTGCGGGCCGAGAGGTCGTTGTTGCCCTGGGCGATCTCGGCACTGGTGCTGGCCACGCCTTCGGCGTGTCGGCGCACCTGGCCGACCAGGTCGGCCAGCCGGGTCTGCATGTCGCCCAGTGCCCGCAGCAATTGGCCGGTCTCGTCGGCGCCGCCCCGGGCGATGTCGGTCGACAGGTCGCCCTGGGCGATGGCGGTGGCCGCCCGGACCGCCTGGCCCAGGGGGCGGGTCACGGAGCCCGTGGTCCGCCAGGCCAGCACCACACCGGCCAGTACCGATGCGAGCGCCCCGATGCCCAGCCACAGCAGGCTGCGGTCGGCCTGGTTCAGGTTGGCTTCCTGGTTGCGCGTCAAGGACACGCC
>Ga0213872_10001696_pt1 | contig 13862 bp, 8 predicted proteins | sample VelepicomBERX_R2_FD_160071 | JGI IMG/M metagenome (GOLD analysis project Ga0213872, IMG submission 160071) | Rhizosphere microbial communities from Vellozia epidendroides in rupestrian grasslands, the National Park of Serra do Cipo, Brazil - RX_R2 | ecosystem: Host-associated > Plants > Roots >...
ACGCGGCGCCGGTCATCGTGAATTGGCTGGGATTTCCGGGCAGCATGGGATCGAACTTCCATCACTATATCATCGCCGATCCCTTCATCATCCCGCCGGAATCGGAGCGCTTCTATTCGGAAAAGGTGTTACGCCTGCCTTGCTATCAGCCGATAGACCGGCAGAGGCAAGTGGCGGAGGAGTGTCGAGATCGCGCCGAGGCGGGATTGCCCGCCGACGCCTTCGTATTTTGCAGCTTCAACGAGACCCGCAAACTCAGCGAGGGGACCTGGCGGCGATGGATGGCGATATTGCAGGCGGTGCCCGACAGTGTCTTGTGGCTATTGGTTCCGGCGATCCACAGCCGGACTCACCTCATGACGCTGGCGGAGCAGCATGGAATAGCGTCGTCGCGTCTGATTTTCGCCGAGCGGAAAAGCAACCCCGAGCACTTGGCGCGCTATGCTCTCGCCGACCTCATCCTCGACTCCTTTCCTTATGGCGCCCATACGACCGCTTCGGACGCGCTGTGGATGGGAATACCGGTATTGACCTTGGCCGGACGGTCCTTCCCCTCCCGCGTCTGCGGCAGTCTTTTGCGGACGGCGGGGCTGGCGGAAATGATATGCGAGACCGAGGAAGACTACGTCACCAAGGCAGTGGCGCTCGGCAGCGATCGAGCATCGAACACGGCGCTCAAAGACCGGCTGAGGCAGGAGCGCGACACCAATCCGCTGTTCGATACGCCTCGCCTGGTCGCTTCGCTCGAAGCGCTTTACCGGCAAATGTGGCGCGAGTACCGGCGCGGTGAATTGCCCCGGCCGGACCTCTCCAATATGGCGCTCTATCAGGACATCGGCATCGAACTGGCGGCCGCGGCGGAGTTACCGGCCGATCTCGACGCCGCTTATCACGCCGCGTTGCGGCGTTGCCGTTTCTATCGCTTCTGGCGGCCCGACGGACGGCTACCAGCCGGATAGTTTTCCTTCTCCATCGATCTTGATGCAGGTCGTGAAGAGTGGCCGCGGCTCGCGGTATAGGCCGGCAAGGGCGGTAGCGCTGGCCACGAAATCCGTGCCAAGACCGGAAAAGCGGGAATTATGCAGGCAAGGCGCATCGAGAATGGCCGTTATGAGACCGTTTTGCGCGGTCTGCAGGGCCGCATCGGTGCCGTAACAATGCCAGCCGACAGCCGGATCGAGGCGGACCGGCGTTTCCTTGGGAAAGGCCAGTATCACTTCATCGAGACTTATCCCTTTGGCCGGCAGAGAGTAGGGCGGTGCAATCAGGCGGCTGCGGTCGATGATGCAGCCGGTCCGCTGCATGCCGTTGGGCTGTATGGCCACACCGAACACCCCGGCTAGCCCGATCGGCCCGAACTCAGCCTCCGCCGCGCGCCATTGCGCCTGGAACCGGGCCGGCCAGCCGTCGGGAATATAGATATCCTGATGCAGCGCCACCACGAGGCGATGGCGGGCCTTCTCGATTCCCTCATTGATGCCGTGGGCCGCCGAGGCGACATTGCGATAGACGAGCAACTCATGGCGCCCGTCCTTGAAAATGGGCGAAGAGGCCAGATTGTTGGCGAGCTGCATTTCGTCGTTGCTGCAGGCGACGAAGCTCATCGGCTCCTCCGCCTCGGCTATGGCCGGCAGGGGAAAGGCCTTCAGGATATACTGCAGAGATGAGAGACGCTGATGGATCTCTTCCGGAGCGATGCGAAAATGCTCCGCCAGCGGCGTCGCGGCCGCCAGAACCGCATCGCCGCAGGGTGAAATCGTGGCATGCACAAGGGTCGGCAGCAAATCGCCATCCAGCAGCAATTTGTAGATGCTGGACAGGGTGAACAGGCTCAGATCCTCGCCTGCCTGAAAATCATTGGTGAAAAGCGAAGCCACGACCGGGAAATATTGCGCATTCGCCACCCGGCACAGAATGACGCCGTCATCGCGCAGCAAAGGCCGCAAACGGCGCAGCAGCGCGAGCGGATCGGCGGATCTCTCGAGACTGCCGCTGAACAGGATGCAATCGAGGCTGCCCGGCTCGATAGGCGGGATCTCGGTCTCCAGATTCAGACGGAACACCAGATCGAGAAGTTTGGCCGCGGCGGCGGCTTTGGCGGGATCCCTTTCGATACCTAAGACCTGCCGAGAGGCGTCGCCGGTCTCCTTGAGCCGTTGGCCGAGGCGGCCCTCGCCGCAACCGACATCGAGGATGCGCGACGCGGCGGCCGGCACGGCCTGCAACAACGGTGCGATCAGCTGTTCGTAACTAGGCTGTCCGAGCATCAAAACCCACGCGGCCGAGATGAAAAATACAGCAAAGGGCTAGCATTTCTTGCCTTAAGCCCCGGTTAACCGCCGCCCTCGGCAAGCCAGGCGTCTATCTTCCGCCGCAGCAGCAGGCGATTGCGCACCATGCAGCTGATCCGGTTGACCCGGCGGCCGAAGCAATAGACCGGCCGATCGCGCAGGCTGATGCCCCAAGGATGCTCGAAGTCGTTTTCCGGCACGGCATATATCTTGTAGCCGCTCTTTTTGACCTTATAGGCCAGATCGGTTTCTTCGCCGAAATAGGGCGCCAGCCTGGGGTCGAAACTGATGCCCGCATCATGAAGGCGGCCGGCATGAAAAGTGAAAAGCTGGCCCGAAACGGCATCGGCCTCCATCGGCTCGGTAAACTGGCCGGCATTCAGAACCTTCGTCTCCTTCAGGGTGGCGAAATCGGTCCAATGGGCTGTGACGCCGACACAGAGCGCGTCGGGCAGGGTCTGCACCCAGTTCTCCAGGCGGTCGAGCATGCCGACGGAAATGTGAAGATCGGCATTGAGGATATGGATGGTCTCGCCCTCGGCTTGATTGATGCCGATGTTCCAGCCGCGCGACACGCCGACATTGAATTTGTTATAGGCGTATTTGTCGATGCGCGGATGATCGCGCAGCTGCTCATAGACCTCGTCGCCGTTGAAAACGCAGATCACTTCGCCGTCGAAATCCTTCAAGTCTTCCAGCAGCGTCTTGATATTGAAGGGAGATCCGGGGGAATAGTCGAGCACGGCGATGACGACGCTGCGCAACACCGGCGGCCGGTAGCCACTGGCCAGGTCGAAAGCCGCGACCGCCTCGGCCGCCTCGACACTTCGGCCGGCCTCGATGAGCATGCCGGCGAGACCGAGATTCGCCTCCACCGATTGCGGATCGGATTCGATGACGCCGCGCATCAGCCGGATCGCCTCCTCGATCTGGCCGAGGTGGCGCAAGGCTTGCGCCAGATGCTGCATCGGTCCGGGCGCCTTGGGGTCGATCGCGAGGGCGCTGCGGCTGTAATTCGCCGCCTCCTCATAGCGTCCGCCGACATTCATCAGCATGCCCAGGGTCGTATACCAGTGGATGCTGTCGGGAAAAATGTCGACCATGGCTTGAGACAGCAAAGTGGCCGGCTCCTGCAGGCCGTGGCCGATATAAGTGTTGAGGAGGGCGCCCGCCAACGGCTCCTGCTCGGGCTGTTGCAGCAGGCTTTCCTCGACCGCGGTCACCTCCTCGTCCTGGATTTGCTCGCGAGCCAGGCAGATCGACAGAAGGATCCTGGCGACGCGAGAGGCCGGATCGAGTTCCAAAGAGCGCCGCAGAGCCTTCTCGGCGTCCGTGAAATTGCCCTGCAGGAACAGACAGCGCCCCAGATAGAGCCAGCCGCCGGCATGATCGGAAGCCCGCTGGACGGAAGCGTCAAAGGCTTGCAGGGCGCCCGAAAGATTACCTCGATCGAGCCGGGTGAGGCCGAGGCGGAACAGCACTTCGGCGCTGTCCGGCGCGTCCTCGTGAATCTGCTGAAGCAGCGCCTCGGCCGCCGGCAAGTCGCCAAGCTGGCGCAGCGCCTCGCTTTTCACGAAAAGCAGCTGCACGTCCGCGCCCTTCTCGGCGATCAGCCGATCGGCGAGCCTCAGGGCACCGGCCGAGTCGCCTTGACCAACCAGTCCCAAAATGGCGGCGACTTCTTCCGGCGTCGTCGTCATCAGCCGCCGGTCCCGTCGAGGGTGGCGAGACAGGCTTTCAACGCTTCGATGTCCCCGGAACAGAAAATCGCGCAATTTTTTGTGATGAACTCGATCGGCAGCTTCCACCAGGCGGTCGCCAGCAGATACTCCACCGTCGCATCGTCGAAGCGCCGCTTCACTTCCTTGCCCGGATTGCCGGCGACCACCGCATAGGGGCGCACATCCTTGGTCACCACCGTATCGGCGGCGATGATGGCGCCGTCGCCGATGGTCACCCCGGGCAGGACGCTGACGCCCTTGCCGATCCAGACATCGCTGCCGACCGTCACATTGTCGCGGTTGTTGGCATGAGGGTCCACGGGCCGGGGGACTTCTGGATCCCAGGGAAACCAGTCATAGGGGTAGGTGGTGATCCATTCGACGTGATGATTGGTGCGCAGAAAGAAGGTCACGTCCCAGGCGATCGACGTGAAATCGCCGATGACGATGCGCGAGCGCGTGTCGATGGTCCCGACATTCATCTTGTCGATATAGGAGTAGCGGCCGATGGTGATGACCGGCTCGCCGCCATCCAGATAGGCCATCCCCTCGGGTCTGCGTGTGTGACTGATTACCGGCATGTTCGCGTCCCCGCGTCACTCACAGAGCGGCGCCAACCTATCGTGCAACTGCCCGATCTGATTGCGCCAGGATAACTTCGCCAAGGCTTCGGCGCCGGCGAGCCCCCGCAAGCGCGCTCTCTCGCGATCGGCCCAGACGGCTTCGAGCGCCTCGACGATTTCCTCGACGTCGCTCTCGCCCCAGCCCTCGGTCCCGTAGTCGGCCAGATTGACCAGCCCCTGACGCTCGAGCGTGAAGGAGCCGTCCGTCGCGACCAGATCCTTGTGCCCGGTATTATTGGCCAAAATGGTCGGAAGGCCGCAGGCCATGCATTCCATCGCCACCAGATTGGTGCCGCCTTCGCACCGATTGGGAAACACCGCGACATCCATTTCGCGCAGCATGCGCGCCATCGCGTGGTTGGGCACCGGTCCCAGATCGATGAATTGCGACGGATCTATGCCGTTCGCCGCGACCCAGCCGGCAATGTCGACCTTGCCCTCGGCATCGAGAGCGATCGGCGCCAAGGCGGAATTGCTGTTCAGCGTCAACGCCGGCTGGGCCCAAGGGGAATGCCAGGCGGTCACCAGGATCGCTTCGGGATGGCGGGCGGCAAACTGGCGAAAAGCCAGGACCACGAGATCCTGCCCCTTGCGGATTTCCAGCTTGCCGCCGGAAAAGACCGCGAAGCGCCCTTCCAGAGATCCCGAACGCGGCGCGGGGTGGAACAACGCCGTGTCGACACCTTGAATCACCGTGGCGACATGGTCGACGCCCCTGCTGCGCAAGACCTCTTCGCACCAACTGGAGCCGGTGACGATCAATTCATAGCGTCCGCAGATCTCTTGCGGCGACGGAAGATTGGTATCCTCGAAAAAGATCACCCCGCAGGTGCGCTTGCCGCTGACCCCGCCGGGCCCCTCGCCCGGCCATCTCGCCCCGTTGAACTGATTGCCAAGGGAATGCAGGACCACGCCGTCGAGCGGCGACATTGCATCGCCTTCGGCCTCGAAACGAAGGCGCAGATGATCGGAATCCACCAGCGGCTGGGCCAAGGCCCGCAAAGTCAGGGCGTCCGAGCCACGCAGGCTCTCGAGATCGATTTTCGTGAGCGAATAGGCCGGCGAGCCGGAAATTCCCTGCCAGTAGCGCAGCAGATTGAGACCGTAAACGCCCCAACCGAACAATGCCGAGACGCTCCACTGGAAATAGACCGGCCACTTCATCGGCGATCAAACCGGATTTGATTAACCTTGCCTATACGGTTAATGGCTAGCATGGCGCTAACGCCGATCATACTTTTCCCGCCCCCGGTCTCTTTGCAAAAGTGTAGCCGATGAATCAGAAATCCGCCAACCCCGTATCGCCCGAGCCGGAGTCCGAAGCGGCGCAGGCGCTGGACGCGCAAGTCTATCGGGAAGCGCTGAAGCTCCATTACGCAAACGAGTTCGAGAAGGCCGAGCTCCTCTACCGCGCCGCTCTGGTTCTGAACCCGTCCAACGCCGACGCCAATTACCATCTCGGTCTGCTTTTTCATGTGCGGCAAAGGCTCGAAGAGGCGGTGGTCGCCTATCGCGATGCCATCTTCGCCCGCATCGACTATGCCGAGGCTTATGCCAATCTCGGCGCGGTGATGAAGGACCTCGGCAAAAACCAGGAAGCGGAAATCTTCTATCGGCAGGGTATCGCCTATTCCCCCTTTTCCGCCTCGACGCACAACAATCTCGGCGTGCTCTGCAATGAGATGAAAAAGACCGACGAGGCGCGAACCGAATTTCGCCGCGCCATCGCGATTTCGCCGGAATATGAGTGGAGCTATGTCAATATGGCGCCGGCGTTGCTCGATAGCGGCGATGCGCAGGCCTCGATCGATTCCTGCCGGCGCGCCCTGAAGATGCAGCCCGACCTGCCGATCGCGTTGTTCAATCTCGGCGCCTCCTTGAAGGCGCTCAATCATCTCGACGAAGCCATCGATTGTTTTCGCTCCGCCATCCGCCAACAGCCCGATTTCGGCGAGGCGCATTTCGCTCTCGCTCAAATCCTGCTCATGCGGGGCGATTATGAGGAAGGCTGGCGCGAATATGACTGGCGCTGGAAGCTCCCCGACTATCGCTGGCTGAGCAACATCCATGGCGAGTTCACGCAGCCCCGCTGGCGGGGTGAGCCGATCGCCGGCAAAACGCTGCTGATTTATGGCGAGCAAGGTCTGGGCGACGTCATCCAGCACGCCCGTTATATTCCCCAGGTCGTTGCGACCGGCGCGAAGGTGATCCTGGCGGTGCATCCTCCCGTGGTCCCCCTATTCGCCAAACTCGAGGGGGTTAGCGTCGTTCCCATGGATTCTCCCTTGCCGCCATTCGATCTGCATTGCCCCTTGCTGGGCATGCCGGAGATCTTCGGCACGCGGATCGACACGGTCCCGGCCACCGTGCCCTATGTCACGCCCGACCCGGCCAAGGTGAAGAAGTGGAAGGAGCGGATCGGCGGCAAAGGCATCAAAGTCGGCATCATTTGGGCCGGCAACCCGACACAGCGGGGCGATCGCTGGCGTTCCCCCCGCCTTGCCGCGATGGCCCCTTTGTTCGACGTTCCGGGGGTCACTTTCGTCGCCCTGCAGATGGGCGCCGGGCGCGATGACCTCGTCCAGCACCCGCTACCGCCCGCGGTGATCGATCTGGGAGAAGAAATCGCCGATTTCGCTGATACCGCGGCCATCATGATGGGGCTCGATCTCGTCATCACTTCCTGTACCGCCCCCTTGCACCTGGCCGGCGCGCTCGGTATTCCGACCTGGGCCGTCATCCCTTATTCGCCGCATTTCCTTTGGCTGCTGGGTCGCAGCGACAGCCCCTGGTATCCCTCCCTGAAACTCTATCGCCAGGACCGTCCCGGCGCCGACTGGTCGGTTCCGGTGGCTGCCATTGCGGCGGACTTGACCCGATTGCCGGCCAAGGATTAACCCGGATAAGAAAAAGGGCGCGATCCCCTGGATCGCGCCCTTTCCGCTTTTCCGAGGCCGGAGGCTGGACCTCCGGCCGATTTTTTTGCCTTACGAGCCCAGAACGATGAAGTAGGCGCTCGCCGCGCTGGTGGTCAAACCCGCAACCTGAGCGGTCGTCATCCCGCCCGCGGCACGCGAGGTCATGCCAAAGACCTGGCTGGTGGTGAGCGCCGCCACATCGGAGGTGCTCAACCCCTTGATGTTGGTCGCGGTGAAGCCGCTCATGCCGGTCGTGGTCAAGGCGGCCGTATCCGAGGTCGTCAGGGCCGCCAGTTCCGCGGTCGAGAGACCACCGACTTGGGCGATCACGAGGGCGGCCACGTCGGAAGTGCTGAGGGCGGCAACATTGCTGGTGCCCAGGCCGGCGATCTTGGTCGAGGCGATACCGCTCACACCGGTGGTGGACAGTGCCGCCACGGCAGAAGTGGTCAGGCCGGCCAGTTCGGAGCTGGTGAGGCCCCCCAACTCGGGGCTGGTGAGCGCCGCCACCTGCGCGGTGGTCAGGCCGGCGACATTGCTGGTGCCGAGACCGGCGATGGTGGAGGCGCTCAAGGCCGCCATGCTCGAGGTCGTCAAGGCGGCGATCGAGGCGGTCGACAGGCCGCCGATCCGGGTCGAAGCCATGCCGAACACGGCGGTCGTGGTCAAGGCCGCGGCGTCACTCGTGCTCAGGGCGGCAAGCTCGGCGGTCGACAGACCGTTCAGCTGCGCGCCGGACAGGGCCGCAACGGCGGAGGTGTTCAAAGCCGCGACGTTGCTGGTGCCGAGGCCGACGAGCCTGGTGGCCGTCATGCCGGACAATCCGGTGGTGGACAGAGCCGCCGCCGAAGAGGTGGTCAGGGCGATAAGCTCGGCGGTGCCCATGCCATTGAGCTGGACGCTCGTCAAAGCAGCCGCTCCCGAGGTGGTCAGGCCGGCGACATTGCTGGTGCCGAGCTTGGCGATCGCGGCGGCGCTGATCGCCGCAACCCCCGAGGTCGTCAAGCCGGCGAGCGAGCTGGTCGTCAGGCCGCCGATGCGGGTGCCCGAGATGCCGAACACGGTGGTCGTGGTCAAGGCCGCGGCTTGGCTGGTGGTCAGTCCGGCGATGTCGGCGGTCGAGAGGCCGTTGAAAAGGGCGCCGCTCAAAGCGGCGACGGCGGAGGTGGTCAAGCCCGCGAGATTGCTGGTGCCGAGACCGGCGATCTTGGTGACCGTCAGACCGAACACGCCGGTGGTCGACAAAGCCGCCGCCGAGGAGGTGGTCAGGGCGACCAGCTCATTCGTGCTCAGGCCGTTGAGCTGGGCGACCGACCACGCGGCCACTTCCGAGGTGGTCAGGCCGGCGACATTGCTGGTACCGAGACCGGTGATCGTCGCGGCCGTCAGGGCGGCAATGCTCGAGGTCGTCAGGGCGGCAACGTTGCTGGTGCCGAGACCGGCGACCTTGGTGGCCGAGAGGCCGAACACACCCGAGGTGCTCAAGGCCGCGGCGTCGCTGGTGGTCAGAGCCGCCAACTCAGCTGTGCTCAGTTTGCCAAGCTGGAGGCCGCTCAGGGCCGCGACGTCCGAAGTGCTCAGGGCGGCGACGTTGCTGGTGCCGAGGCCGCCCAGGGCGGTGGCCGTGATGGCGTTGACCGACGTCGTCGTCAGGACCGCGACGCTGCTGGTCGTCAGGCCGCCGAGCGCGGCAGAGGTCATGCCACGCAATTCCGTGGTCGTGAAGGCCGCGACGGCGGACGTCGTCAGAGCCGCTGTATCCGCCGTCGTCAGGGCTGCCACCTGCGTTGCGGTGGTCGCCGCGATAGCAGAGGTAGACAAGGCCACAGCCTGTGAAGTAGTCAGCGCCTTCACCAGGGTAGCGGACAGAAGATTGACGGCCGTGGTCGAAAGACCGTTGATCTGGCTTGTGGTTAAGGCCGCAAGCGACGCAGTTGTCAACGCCATGGTAAAAACTCCCAATTTCGCGGTCAGCTTAACCTATTCGTAGTCAGCATGAGCCGTAGCAAACGTCAAGTCAATAAAAAAACAAATACTCGAGGCATAGAGACCAAAATAGGTTTGTTAAGCCACTCTTAAAAAATTGAATTTATAAACAATTTTATGCGCTTCTTACAAAACATCTTCCCGATGAAGGGTGATATCCTTACGCATCCCTGTTAATGAAATACCCGTGACTGGGCGGATGCTACCCCTGCAAAACTTCCCCGCCTGGCGCCCGCGGAACCAACTATTCCGGCAGGCATTCCACAGTTCTTTTTAGGTCCTTCGACTATCAAACGGGCGGGATCGGAAAACCGGGCGTTTTTTTTCAACCCGGCGCAGGACTCGATTCCGCGCCCCTGAAAACCTCACGGTTCGCGCAGGCTCTCCTTCAAACCGCGGGTCAGCGGATAGGTGAAGAAGGATAGAACGCTTCGCGAGCCAACCTTGATTTCCGCGCTTACCGTCATACCGGAAATCAAATGCGCCCCTGCCGGCAAATTATTCAATTTTGTGTCAAGCAACTGAATGCGCCCCCTGTGTACAGCCCCACCGCTCGACATCAGATGAGATTGCGATTCACCCCCGGCTTCACTGAGGGCGTAGGAATCCTCACTGACGTAAAGCAGACGCCCCTGCAGCAAGCCATGGATCTGATAAGGAAAGGCGTCGACTTTAACTACAACGTCATTTCCCTGCTGAATATGACCGACGTCACTCGACTGTATCGTAATATCGGCAACAAGCGGCGCATCTGAAGGCACTATCGTAATCAGCGGCTCCGCTTCGCGCATGATCGATCCGACGGACCGCTTGGCGACGTCGAGCACCACACCGTCCGCCGGGGCGGTGATCACCACCATGTCATTGACGAGCGACGCCTTGCTCTTGGACTCCTCGAGCTTGCCGAGCTCGGTGCGGGCATTGGCCAAGGCTTCCAGCACTTGGCGCCGCCAGTCCTCGACGAAATTGTCCCGCTCCGCCTGTTTCGCCTGCACGCTGTGACGGATTTCGGCAAGGTGATTGATCGAATCCTGATAGTCGCGATCGGCGCGCTCGCGCAACGCCTGAGCATCGAGATAACTGAGCTTCGAGCCGAATTGGGATTTGAGCAATTCGCCGCGCATCTCTTCGAGCTGCTTCGTATAATCGAGCTGCTTCGCCAATGATTGACGATCATCTTCCAGCGTATGGATCGAGGCATTGAGACGCTGGATGTCCTCGTCGAGCATTTTCATGCGGGAGGCGTATTGCTCCTGCCTCTGCCGAAAGATCGAGAGCTGCAGCACTTCGTCACCCCCAGGCGTCGCGCCTGCGTCGAAAGACCGGCCGGCGAGTTCGGCCTCGAGGCGGCGAATCTGCGCCTGCAGGGAATGCTGCTGCACTAGAAGCGCCGTCAGGTCGGCACGGGCGAAGGTGGGATCGAGAACGGCCAGGGTCTGTCCCTTATGGACGACGTCGCCGGGGCTGACCGGAAGCTCGCGGATAATGCCCCGTTCGATCGGCTGCAGGATGATCGGCGGACTCTCGGTCGTCAGCGTTCCCCGCCCGACCACCACCATGTCGATCCTGGTCAAGGAAGCGGCCAGCAGGATCGTGACGAACACACCCAGCAATATATAATGAGTCGACCACATGAAGCGCGGCGGCGCTTCCTCGCAGATGGCGTCGATCGGATTGAGGAAAGGCACCGCGTCGGGCAGTACCATCGGCTCATATTGCACCGACAGCCAGTAGCGCGCCCGCCTCATATGGGCAGGCAACGTCCGGGTGACGGCGACGAGTTGCTGGGCTGTCTTCTTCATTGCATGAACCGCGTCTGCTGGTCCCACAGATGCCGATAGATTTCGCAGCGCTCCAGCAGGACCGTGTGGGGCGCATAATCCACGACCCGACCGCGGTCCATGACGAGGATAGCATCGGCGTTAGCGAGGGATGACAGGCGATGGGAGACGATGATCATCGTGCGACCCTGCGCGATTTCCTTGAGATTATCCTGAATGATCGCCTCGCTCTCGGGGTCGAGCGCGCTGGTGGCCTCATCGAACAGCAGCAATTTCGGTTTCAAAAGCAGGGCCCGGGCGATGGAGATGCGCTGGCGCTGCCCCCCGGAGAAATTGGTGGCGCTTTCCTCGACCCGTGTCTCGTAGGAATGCGGCAGCCGGGTGATGAATTCCTCGGCGCCAGCCAACCGGGCGCATTCCATGACTTCTTCCAGGCTGGCCTCGGGATTGGCGGCGGCAATGTTGTCGCGGATAGTGCCGCGAAAGAGAATGCTGTCCTGCAGGACGACACCGATGCTGCGGCGCAGATGCGTCAGATCGAGATGCCTTATATCCGTGCCGTTCAGCTGGATCAGCCCGCTGCGGGGCTCGTGCAGCCCCTGAATGAGCCGGGTCAGGGTCGTCTTGCCCGAACCGGAGCGGCCCACGATACCGATGAATTGGCCTTCCTCGATCCTGAAGCTCACATTGTCGAGGGCGAGACTCGCGGAACCCTCATACTGGAAGGAAACATTCTGGAATTCGAGCTCGCCCGTGATAGGCGGCGTGATGCCCTTGGCGCTCGGATCGCGCTCCGGCGGATGATCCATGATGGTACCGAGCAGCTTCACACCCATCGCCACCTGCTGATACTCGTTGATCAGGCCGACGATCTGCAGCAACGGCCCGGTCACGCGGCCCGACAGCATATTGAAGGCCACAAGCGCACCGAGGCTGAGGGAACCGTTGAAAATCTGCATGACGCCGACACCGAGCAGCGTAAAGGTCAGCATGCCGGAGAGCGCGTTGGTAACCGTCCCCGCGACGATGCCGAAATGGGCGACGCCCATGCGCCGCCGGATCGAGTTGGCAACTTTGCGGTCCCAGGATTCCTGACGCAGCGACTCGAGCGCCAGCGACTTGACCGCCCGCATCCCGTGGATCGTCTCGACCAGATCGCCTTGGCGGTCGCCTTCGGCTTCGTAAAGCTTATTCAATTGCTTCTTGAAAATCGGGACCATGACCGCGATCACGGCCGCTATCAGCAGCGAGAACAACAAAACGATGCTCGTCAGAACGCCGCTATAGAGCACCAGGCACACCACCAGAACAGGCAGCGTGAAGAGTTCGAGGAAGGTGAAGAACAGCCGCCCGGTGAGGAAATTCCGCACGAGCTCGGTCTGCTGGATATTGCGCAGCAACACACCGACCGACTGGCGCTCGAAGAAATCCATCGGCAGCCGCAGCATATGCGCGAACGAGCGCGAAGCCAGGCGCGCATCGATCTTGTTGCTGGCATACATGGTCAAGTAGGAGCGCACATAGGAGAAGATAGCCTCGAAAACCATCGCCAGGATGAAAGCGAGGATGACGGCGAACAGCGTGTTGTAGCTCCGGTGCGGCACCACCTTGTCGATCAGGATGTTGAACATCAGCGGCGTGCCCAACCCGATCACGTTCGACATCATCGACAAGAGCGCCACGTCGCGGAACGAACGGCCGTTGCGCAGGATTTCCGGCATGAACCAAAGGAAGCCGAAAGGCTGCGGCTTGTCGACCTCGGCCCATTTGCGGCGGCAGAGAATGAGGCGCCGGCTCCATTTCGCCTCGAAAGTGGCGCGCGGCACGAATTGCACTCCGGCCGCCTCGTTGGCGGGATCGAGAATGGCGGCGAAATCGCCATCGGCGGTGTTGAGCGCGACATTGACGAGGATGACCCAGCGGCCCTCCTCATACTCGACCATGACGGGAAAAGCGCTTCCCAGCGTCGCGACGCTGCGCCACTTCGCCTTGTTGACCAGCTTGCCGGTCAAGCCGACATCGCGCATCAGCAGCAGAAGCGATCCGATGGGGTTTTCTTTGTCGACCGCGCCGAGCTTTTCCTTCGGCACCACGATGCCGTGGTGCTTGCCCAGCAGAAACACGCAGCGCAGTGCGCTTAAGTGCGATTGCATCGATATTCTTGCCGACATGTTCACCGTAAAGGTCTCACGCTCTAAGCTGACAGAGTGCCCTTATGGCACCTGAACCCTTAACAAGCCGTAAGCCGGAAAATCGAACTGGTCCCCGGGGTGGGATAGGCCGCTGCGAGGCCGTTCGGCCGCGCAAAATGCTCTTCCTGGGAAGAGCGCGCCCTCACCGAACCCCCGTGAGTTCGAACACCCCCCAGGAGCAATATAACAAAAAGGACGCCTATACGCGTACCGCGCAATTCCAACAACTGTCCGGGAAACGGAGGGAGATGGGGTGGGATTGGCCGCTTCGCGCCCGTTCGGCCGCGCAAATGCTCTTCTTGAGAAGAGCGCGGCCTCACCGAACCCGCGTGCGTTCTGACCCACCCCAG
>Ga0213872_10001697_pt1 | contig 13854 bp, 6 predicted proteins | sample VelepicomBERX_R2_FD_160071 | JGI IMG/M metagenome (GOLD analysis project Ga0213872, IMG submission 160071) | Rhizosphere microbial communities from Vellozia epidendroides in rupestrian grasslands, the National Park of Serra do Cipo, Brazil - RX_R2 | ecosystem: Host-associated > Plants > Roots >...
GCCGCCCCTGGCGCGATGTCGAGCAGGCGCGCCTGCTCGTCGGTGGCGTTGACGGCTGCGATATGCTGCAATGCGCGCCCGGGCCGGGTATCCCGCACGCTCAGATAATCGTATAGCGAATCGTCGACCGCCTCGGGATCGGGCAGGCAGGCAATCGACAGCGTGGTGTTTTCTATGGCTATCACAGTCTGGTCGGCGGTGCGCAAGCGCTTCAGGCGCGCCACCCTCGCTCCGGCGGGCAGTCCCAGCGCCACCATTTCCTGGGGTGTGGCGATACCGGTGTCGCGCGCCAGCCAGCGCGAGCCGGGAGTGAAGCCGCGTTCCCTCAGTTGCACACTGAAGTTGCTCATGTCGGGAGGCTGCAGCTGCGGGCGCGGCGCAACATAATTGCCGGAGCCGCGCTTGCGGGTCAGCATGCCGCGTTCACACAGCACTTCGATGGCCTTGCGAGCCGTCACCCGCGACACGCGCAGCAAATCGGCCAGTTGGCGCTCCGCCGGCAAGGCTTGCGGCGCTTTCCACACGCCCTGCTCGATCGCGCCGGACAGCCGATCCGCCACCTGAACGTACAATGGTACGTTGCTAAGCAGGCTAGGTTCGAAGCCAATCAACTGCTCGGACATCACGATGCTCTCTTCCCACCAATATTCAAATCCTTACACCGCACGGGCGTGGGCATTTCGATGGCAACGCAACTTCGAATAAAGAAACAGGTATCCGTACATCGGAATGAGCAATGCATAAGCGAATCGGTCGCCGATGACACCGGCCATTGCCGCATAGGTCGACGGAATGAGCGCGCCCCCAATAATTCCCATTACCAGAATCGCGGAAGCCTTTTTGGTCTTTTCTCCAACGCCATTTAGCGCAAGCGGAAATATGGAAGGCCACAACATGGCGTTGGCCAGGCCCAGCAGAGCCACACAGGCGATACTTGCGGCGCCGGGCATGAAGATGATTCCGACCGATAAAAAAGCGCCCGCGATTGCCGATAATTTCAGCGCCTTCAGTTGGTCGATTTTGGTTGGCACGAACACGATCCCGAGCGTGTAGCCACCCATCATGCAAACCAGCGTTGCGCTGGTAAAGAACCGTGTGACATCCAGAGACATTCCCAATGATTTTCCATACATTGCGATCGTGTCCCCGGCTACCACCTCCACTGCGACACCAAAGAATATTGCCCAAAATCCAAACGTAAGCTGGGGAAAGTCGCGCAGGCGATTCGACTTGGCGTGGTCGACCTGAATGTTCGAATCTTCGATTTCAGGCAGTGAGGACGAAACGATCAACAGGCCTAACGCAAACAGTCCCACAGCAATGACGAGGTAAGGAGAAATGATTCGATGCGCCAATTCTCCCTGCAAAATGGCCCTCCCGATATTGTCGGCCGCAAGCATCCGGGTCTTTATCTCGTCGGCTCCGCCCAAGGCAATCGTTCCCAGGATAATGGGACTGATGACGCCGGCAAACTTGTTAAACAATCCCATGATCGCGATGCGGCGGGCCGCCGTTTCATTGGACCCCAATACGACGATGTAGGGATTCGAAGCTGTCTGGAGCAGGCAAAGCCCCGTCCCCTGAGTAAAGAGCCCCAAAAGAAAAATAAAATAGGATTTTTCAAATGCGGCAGGTATGAATATCAGGGATCCGACCGCCATGATAAACAGCCCCGACGCCATTCCATTTTTGTAGCTGATGCGCTCTAAAATAATCGACGACGGATAGGCCATCACGAAATAAGAGACATAAAAAGCAAACGTGACCAGCATCGCCTGAAACGTGCTCAAGTCACATACAAGCTGCAAAAACGGTATGAGGGTACCGTTGAGCCAGGTAACAAATCCAAACACGAAAAACAATGTAGCTAGAATCGCGATCGGACTGAGTGCGGTAATGCGAAGCTTCATAGGTATCCCCGAATATCCATCTATACGATTAAAACGAGAAACGAACATTCATGCCGCGCCGGCAATTTGCGCGCCCCATCCGCTCCTGCGACGACGCCGCCATGTTGATTGCATCGTTCTAAAAATGGTGCCTAGCGCTTGGCTTTTATTTTTACAGTCGAATCACGCAGGACCAGTTTGAAATCAAGCGTAATGTCGGGAGACGGGTTTGGCCATCCCTGTCGATGAGGATTGAATTTGGCAATCAAGTCCATCGCGGCAATGCCAAGCTCTCGCACCGGTTGATGCACAGTTGTCAGGCGGGGCCAGACCATGCGTGCAATCGGAGAATCATCGAAGCCGGTAACCGAAAGATCGTCGGGCAGCTTGATTCCACATTCCTGCGCGACAGAGAGCGCCGCGACGGCCATATCGTCGCCGCAGGTGAATATCGCCGTGGGCCTGGGTTTTTGCCGCAACATCACCCTGGCAGCCTCCAAACCGCCATCAAAGGTGAAATTTCCGCATACGACAAGTTCCGGGGAAATCGCAATGCCCGATGCCGCCATTTCTGCGACAAAACCGGCATAGCGTTCGTCTGCAGCCCTATGACCTGACTTACCCGCCATAAAGGCGATTCTTCTATGGCCGGACTCGATCAGAAACCGGGTCATCTGGCGCGCAGCGGAATAGTCGTCGACGTGAATGCTGGCTGCATTCGGATGCGGCTTGAGTGGCGAGACCTGAATGAACGGAATTTCCTCTTCCACAAACAGATCGATGATTTTTTTATTGTCGCAATGAGGCGGCAACAGCACCGCGGCTTCCAGCCTGAGTTGCGACAATATTTTTCCAACCTTCCTTGCTACCTGCGGGTCGTCTCCGCTGAGTGATTCAACCATCAGGTGCAAACCAAGTTCCAGACATTTTTGATTGATGCCGCCCTGGATATCGCTGGCATACGACCCTGGATTTTCTATAAACAGGCCAACAAGAAAGGATCGGTCGCTTGCCAAACCCCGGGCGTTCAAATTTGGCCGATAGTTGAGCTTTTTAATTGCGTCCAGCACCCGATTCCGGGTGTCGCTCCTGACGCCCTCATCATTGTTGATAATCCGCGAGACCGTCGCGGCTGACACGCCCGACAGCTCCGCCACTTCCGCCATCGTCACAGGTTTAGACATGGCTTTCGACGTCGTTTTCAATTTCGGCGCTTTACTCATTTTCACTACCCACGATATTTGACTTGGCTGACAGCTTCATCACTTTTTTGATCGCATGCGGACTTATTGTCTTGATCAGAGAATGATTCCACCCAGTCGATTACCGTCAACGGCATCAACTTCTCGTCGTTCGGAACCAGATCTGGACCGGTCAATATGAAATAGACGTCATGCTCGCCGTCTATCGGCGGCAGATGCAGGTCAGTGCGGCGAGCCGGCTGACCGATAGCAAGGTCGATTAGCGGTATGACCGTGAGAACAGGTCCGTCCAAGCGATCAAGTCTGACTTCCATCGCCCCGCTGCCAATCGATGAAGGAGGAAGTTTTACCTTGGGTGCACTTGCATTCACGCTGTAATTGAATGGCACTTGTGCAAGCGCAATGGCCATATGGCTGCCAGCCTTCATTGACGCTTTCCGCTTTATCCAACATGGCCTGTTGATATTCACCTTGAACAAGTCAGGCGAGTCATTTTCGCTGGAAACGCCTTCAATGACGAGACCTGTAGCGCCCACATCGCAAAAGTCCAAATCGATGCTGGTGGTTCGATTGAAATCTGCCCTTCCGTCTTTTTCCGAACCCATTGAACCGCCCGGTTCTATGCCCAACAACTTATAAACGCTTTTGAAAGCGGTGAGGCGTCGAATGAAATCCGGAAAATCCCTATCCGCTTGGGCGCTCCACGCCACTTCAGCCATAGCGGTTGCCCGAGGAAAAAACAGAGAAGTCACCCATTTTTCCTTTCGGGCCCGCTCGGTCCATACCAGGGCCTCGACTCCCTTGATATATTTCGCACTTTCATCAGACAACTCGGCCGGTACGGGGTCTTTATTGTAAATATCCTTCAAGCTGATCAAGTCGGTCCACCCCGGCGGCTCGTCGACGCTGTTTACTTCGCGATTGTCCAGATAGTAGGTCGGTGCAATTGCCATAATTGCGCCGACGCCGTTTTCCGCCGCGCTGATCGCTCCCTGGTTGCCGCGCCACGACATGATAAGCGCATCTTTGACGATCCCATCCTTGGGGACATCGTCCCAACTGACGGCATGGCGTCCCCTGGAGGCGATATGCGTTGCGACGTCGCGCATGAATTTGGCGAGATACCTTTCTTCATTCTTTTGGTAACGACGTTCAATCACATCCTCCACGGATTTCGAATGTCGCCATTGGTATAAGTCGACTTCGTCGCCGCCTATATGAATATATGGCCCGGGGAACAGGTCAATGACTTGATCAAGTATTGCGTTGATTTCGGCAACGGCTGCATCGTTCGCATTGAAAATATTCGGCAGGATGCCCCAGTCCGGACTCGGTGCATTGACGCGATACTCTTGAATTCCAAGTTCGGGATAAGCTGCAATAGCGGCCGTGGCGTGTCCCGGCATCTCGATTTCAGGCACCACAATGATGTGGCGCTTTTGCGCATAATCGACAACTTCGGCGATTTCCTTGCGCGAATAGAATCCGCCGTATTGTTTCGTTCCGCCTTGATCGCGAACATGATCGCCGGACGCGTCCACCCCGACGGCTGGACGCCATGCGCCTACCGAAGTCAGCCGCGGATATCCGGGTATCTCGATCCGCCATCCCTGATCGTCGGTCAGGTGCCAGTGGAAGCGGTTGAATTTATGCAACGCCATCCAATCCAGCAAATTCTCTATGTAGCTCACCGATTGCATATGGCGGGCGGAATCGAGCATCAGTCCGCGCCAGGGAAAGCGGGGCTTGTCTTCGACGATTAACGGGTACAGAGACTTTTGCGTTCCCGACGCAGCAGATGCCAGTATCTCCCATAGCGTTACCACGCCATAAAACCCTCCGGACCCGCTGCCGCCTTTTATACGGATGTTTTCATGTGTGATCTCGATGCGGTAGGATTCCGGGCCTTCTTTGCTATCGGATTCGCACTTTTCCAGCACAATATCACCGGCCTTGGGCGTCGCAACCGCCACCGGGGTCACATGCAGCTGCAAATATTTGCTCGTCAGCTCAGCCAGCATTTCGGCATTTTTTTGCCCTTCGTCATCGCCGATGAAGTACGCGATGCGGAGATCCCGGCTTAGCGCAAAAGCTTCTCCCTGCAATTTCTCCACGTGTGACGGTTGGGGTATCAACGGCGGCAAATTGTCCGATTCCGGACTTCCTGCATGCGCCGCATCCGTTGCGCCGAGCGCCATCAATACACAAAATCCGGTTGCAAGCATTGATTGGATCATCGCCTGCAGCGGAACCAAGCTTCCCCACGATGTCACGTCGGAATTCCCTTTAAAATCGCAAAGCATTCAAATCAACTCGATTCCACGCACATTTTCCGATGGGACATCCCAAAAATTGGAATGCGCGTAGTTTTTGACGACGTCCGGAGGGATTGTGACCGGCTGCTCCCTGTATTCGACCCGTCCCCTGGTCGTATGCAGTCCGGCGAGTCCGATTCGCTTGTCGTATTCCGACTCGGAGTATTCGACGTTGTTGAAATCGTGCTGATAGGATTTCAGCCCCAGAATCTGATACAGCTTGCTTATGGTCTGTTCCGGATTCTTGGTGAGGCTTTCATAGCGAACCACGACCAGCCGGGGAGCATCATCAGTAAACCACGCCGTTCTCAATGCCGAATGCGGCCCGCCAATGACGCCGTCGCGCGCATTCATCATCATCTTTACCCGGCCGTAAATGGTCGGTTCGTTTTTGAAGGCAAACAAGGAGTTGTATTCAAGCGGATTGGCCCTGATGACGCGCTCAAAGCTGTCGATGATGCGAACCACATCGCGGACGCAGCAGATGATTCTCGCCTGAGGGAATAATTTCCCCAGCAACGGTGCACTCGAGGTCCACATGCGGTTGGTGTCGAAGACCACGGAACCCTGTTGCGGCTGGTCGTAATAAAAGGACTCGAACAACCCGCGCAGCACCTCTATCCGCCTGCGTTCGTCGAAGAACGACGAATACTTCATATCCGGCCCCATGGCGTCGATCATCCGGTCGACCATGGCATAGGTAGGGCTGGTTACCCGGGCATGGAACGCCGGGTTCTGGCGCAAAATCGCGGACAGCAGTGTCGACCCCGAGCGCGGCAATCCCGCTATGAAGTGAATCGTTCTTTGCATGGTGTTTTCCAGTCAAATGGCCTCAATACGAACCGAATGCTTGCGCAAAATGGCAATGATAAGCCGATTTTGGCGGACAATTTTTTGCCCTGAAACCGCATTGTTCGCCAACATCAGCTTTTTTCAGTCCGGCCTTCCGGTTATTGAGTTTTCTGCCTTGTTACTCAGTCAAAGTGATAGTTGATGTTGAAACCGACATATCGCTTGTAGTCCCTCGGCAGCGCAGCCATTTGTCCATAGCTCCAGCCGAGCACGGCCGGTTCATAGGGACGCTCATAGTAGAGCTGGTTGGTGAGGTTTTTCACATACCCCGTAAATCCCCAATGACCGTCGGACGGCTCCACGTGGTAGTAAGCATCGACAATGTGGTAGGCCGCTACGTTTTCCAGGGCGTCCGGCACCACCGTGCTGCGCTGTTCGCTTCTTCCACGCACTTCCAAACGGAGGTCAGAATTCAGGTCCGGCGAGGGTGAAGGAAGGTTGTAGTCCGCATAGGCCGAGTATGAGCGATGCGGCGCATTGGGCAGCTGGTACCCGTTGATGTTGGCAAAACCGCCTCCCCGCTGCGGAATCAACACACTATCGGTAAATTTGGCATCCAGCCACGACATTCCCGCTCCGAGTTTCAGGTCGCGGGTTGCGCGCCAATTTACGCCGAGTTCATTTCCTCGAGATTGTGTAGTACCTGCATCGACGACGCGATTGCTGATCGCGCCCGGCTGGAACCAGATGACCCTGGCCTGAAAGTCCTTGTCGGTGATTTGATAGGACGAGAACTGGAAATTCAAACGATGATTGAGAAAATCCCCGCGGAGGCCGGCTTCATATTGCTGCGGGCGCTCGGGCGACAAGGGTTTGGATGCGACGGCCCGCGACACCAGATTGTAGTTATCCCAAGAGACTCCTTTGAATCCAGTACTCTCCGTGGCATAGGCCATGATCGGACCGAAGTCATATTTCAAGCCCAGCCGGTGAATCAGCGCATGGCGGCTGTCACTTTCATCCAGCTCGCCATAGGGATCGGTGCGCGAGAAGAAGTAGGAGGCGGTATTGTCGTCCGACAGGTGCTGCAGGGACATCTTTTGCTGCTCCCACAATACGCGCGCGCCGCCGAACGCATTCAGGCCGGCCCACACGTGGTAGTCCAGGTCGCCGAAGAACGCTTCGTTGTAGGTTTTGACTTCTGTCTGGAAGTCGTTTTCGCTGTAATTACCCTGGTAGCCGCCGGTGCAATTGAAGTTGTTGACCGGATTGATCGGATTCGGATTGGGGTAGCCTGTGCCGTTGTAATAGCCATAGACAGCATCGTTACAGGTCTTATAGACTTCCTTGTGCGAATTGTCGTTGTAGTAGTAAAAGGCGCCGGCCACGTAGTTCAAATCCTGGCCCTTTTTCGACTCGATTCGCAGTTCTTGCTGCAGCGTCTTTTCCTGCGACGGGCCGGCATAGTCGAGGGTATTCAAGCCATATGGCGAATTGGTCAGCTGAGGTGCGCCCACGCCCCAGGCGTTGTCGTTGCTGAACAGATTGAAATTCCGGTAGGTTCCCAGGTAGATCAACTGCGAATCGCCAAGATCCTTTTTCACGTTCGCCGAAAAGGCACGATTTTGAATCTCGCCCCAGGGACGATCGTTATACAAGTACGACAGCGTGCTGTTCACCAGCGGCGTCGATACGCCGGTCGGGCTGACCAGGTTGATGCCAGAGTTCGCCAGCAGCGCATTGAATTGCGGCACCATCGCCGTACCGCCGGACAGCGCCTTGGAAGCATTGACGACGTCGGCCTCGCTTAATTCCTTGAATGCGTAAGGAATGATGCCAATATCCTTGTGCGAGTACTCCGCCTTCAACAAGACCGAGAGCGTGGCATCCGGCTGAAACAAATATTGGAGCCGACCGCCCGAGCCGCGCTCCTGACCGCCGTTCGGCTGATCCGGATGAACGTTCTGCACCCACCCGCCCTGGTATTCGGCAAAGCCATTCAGATAAATCGCGGACTGCGCGCTGAGTGGAATGTTCACACTGCCTTTGACACGGAACTCGTTGTCTTCGGCGGTATCGAATTTAAAATCGCCGGTTATGTGATCGGCTATTTTCGGTGCACGCGTGACAACGTTGAGCATGCCGGCGACGGCATTTTTTCCGAACAGCGTACCCTGCGGCCCTTCGAGCACTTCGATTCTTTCGATATCGACCGTGTCGTAATTCATTTCCATGGTACGCGCCAGCGTTTCGCCATCGACGACGATCGCGGCATCCGGCTCGACGCCGGCCACGTTGCTGACTGAACTGATGCCGCGAATCGACAGCGTGTCGGTTCTGACGTCACCGGTTTCCTGGTAGCTGATCTGCGGGGAATGCTCGACCACGTCGCGCAAGGTCGTGATGTTTTCCCGCTCGAGAGTCTCTCCCTGGACGACGTTCACCGTAACCGGTACGTCGTGCAATCTCTCCATACGTCGGCGGGCCGTGACGACGATTTCCTGAGTCGAATCCGCCGCCTGGGCAGACTTGTCAGCCGACGCATTTACCGGCTTGTTGCTTTTCGCGTCCTGCGACGCCGGAGCGGCATCCGCCGCATCCGCGCCATACGCCGGAACAGCGCCCAGATATGTCGACGAGGCTAGAACGAGCGCCATCTCGACTGCTACCGCGATCTTAGTTTTTCTACCAACACTCATGTCACCCCCGATTACTTGTGATTGTTTGTCGACACCATCAGCATGATTTTGACGCGTACCTGCCTATGCAATGTAAGCGCTTTCATTACATCATGTAAGCGCTTACATGTCAAACGCATTTTTTGAATTTAATGAAACTTGCCGACATTTACCGTGTGGAAATTAACCGAGGGGGCGCCATTTCATCAGCGCTATCAGAGGCAGCAAACCAACCATGCCATACACCAGGAACATGCCTCCCCAGCCAAGGAAGTCGACGACATAGCCCGAGGGAGCAGCCAGCAGGCTGCGTCCGAACGCCATCAATGCAGTGAGCACCGCATATTGCGTGGCCGTATACAGCGGGCTGCGGCAAAGGTCGGACAGGAAGGTAACGAGAGCAGCCCATGCGGCACCCCCGAAAAGTCCCTCAAAGCCGACAATCGCCACGAGCAGTAGTGGGCTATGCGGAACGACGGCCAGGATCGAGTAAAGCCATAAGCCCGCAGTCTGGAATATTCCGGCGAGAATCAATATATGAAATAGATTGAACCGGCGAATGAGACGGCCGCCGGCAATGCCACCGGCGATTGTCGCCAGGATACCGACCGGATTCGCCAATTCCGCCACATCGCCAAGACTGAATCCGACGTGGAGCAGGAACGGGTTGACCAGTGTGAGCAATACGGCGTCGTTGACCTTATATGTCAAAGCAAAAAAGAGGATGACAAGCATCCCCTTGCGATTGAACAAATCAGCAATGGGATCGACGAAGGTGCGAAATATGCCAACAGGCTCGCCGGAAGGCCCGGTCGAGTTTTTCCCGGCATGTTCGCCGCTTGGTTCATGTACGCCAAAAATTGAAGTGAGACCGACCAACGGGATGGCGGCTGACGCAATGTAGGCGACCGGCCAGCCGAAATGCAGGGCCAGCCATATTGCGCCGGCGCCTGTTAAAAGCATTCCGAATCGATAGCCGGCCAGCGCCGCCGCAGCCGCAATACCCTGGTCCTCGGGCGAAACGGTTTCGATTCGAACTGCATCGATGACAATGTCCTGACTGGCAGATAGAAACGCCAGCAATAGCGCCGCAAGCGACAGGGGGAACCATTGATTTTGAACATCGAGCAAGCCCAGCCAGGTCATGGACAGGAATAGAGCAATCTGAATCGATATGATCCAACCGCGCCGGCGCCCCTTGATCAAGGGTTGCTGAAATCGATCCAATAGCGGCGCCCAGATCGGTTTTAAGCTGTAAGGCAGTTGAACAAATGCGAATAGGCCGATCTCATGCAAACTGACTCCTGCGCTCGCCAGGCGGGCAGACAATGTCGACGTAATTAAAAGAAGTGGAGCACCACTGGATGTATACAAAAGCGCGAATCGCAACAAACTGAAATTTGATCGCTTCGATGTCACAAGAACTCCATGCCCTTACAAATAGTATGCGGATCCGGCCTTACCCAGGTTCGACGGACGCTCCAGAGGGCGATACTACCCGAAAGGAAGCACAATTGATCCGCAGGCCATCCAATAAAAAACGCCAGTCTCGGACTGGCGTTTTTGTTTTTTGGCTGGCTTCAATTTACTTCCCAGGCCATCCTGTCACGGTGAAGGCAACTTGATCAGCCAGACTCCTTCGTTGACATTGTTGTAGCCGGCGTAGACACCGTACTGCGGGATGTAGATCCACTTGCTCTCCACTCCGGCAGAATCCGCCACGGTGGGACCGGCGCCGGACGGCGTATACAGACTCCACGTACCGCTCGCAATGTTGTAGTACGTCAGCGACGACGTGCCGCTCCAGAATACCAGGCGATTATTCGTCGCGTCGCACACTACGCCACTGTTGTAAGTGACTTGCGGGCCACGCGGGTTGGCTGTGCCGTCCTGCGCGACGATGGTCCGTTGCGAATAATCGAGCGACCACTTGCGGAAGGTGCCGTAATCGTTGATCCACACGAAGCCGCCGCAGGTCGTGACGCTGGGGAAGCCGACGTTGTCGGCGCCCGAAATCATGCTTACCGTCTTGGCCACGGGGTTGACCTGATAGACGCCGGTCGGCATGACGAATTGCGGGTTGCCGTTGGCGTCGAGCGTAGAACCGTTGAAGGGCACCCCACCATAGGCGCCGGGAACATTGGCGCGGTTGGCCCAGGTGGCCGTCACCGGGTTGAATTCCCACATGTAGCCCTGGGGGATCACGTTCGGGTTTGACGGCGGCATCAACACCGAGTTGGCCGACGAACAATACGTGCCGACGTCCAGGTACCACAGCGTATTGCTGACCGGCGAGAAGATGAGGCTGTCATAGTTATGTGCGGAACTGGGGCCGCCAACCGGTATGGGACAGGGATCCGTTGCCGTCGGCACCAGTTGATACGGCATGGTCAAGCGGCTCCAGGACAGTGTATTGAAGTCGAATTGGTAGACTTCGTTGCCGCCGTAGTCGGCATGTCCGCCTCCCAGGAAAAACCAGTGCATGCCGACGGCGTCATAGGCGGAACCGTTCCATGCGTCGAACACCCCGCTCGGTCCGTCGACACCGTTGGTGTAGGAGTTGTTCAGGAGCTCGGTCTGTGCAAGCAGCGGCATTACCTGGGTATTGGCGATTTGCACCCATGCGCCGGGCTGCATGGCCGCGGCGATGGTCGCCAAGGTGCCGGTCGCGGTAACGGGCGGCGTTGTCGTCCCGCCAGACCCGGATGTGGTCGTGGTGGCGCTGCTTACAGTGATCGTAACCGTTGCGGAATAGGATGTCGTACCGCCCAGGCAAGTCAAAGTATACGTCGTCGTCGCGCTGGGCGAAACGGACACGGAACCCGAACTGGTGTTCGCCGCGAAGTTGAGTCCCTGACATGAGGTGACGTTCGTGCCGCTCCAGCTGAGCGTGGTGGAGGCGCCTGCCGTGAGCGTTGTCGCACCGGCGGTCAGCGTGACGGAAGGAGTAGCCGGCGTCGATCCGGTATTGGTCGGCGGGGTCGGCGCGGTGGTGGAAAACGTGCGCGGCACGATGCCCCATTGCGGCGCGTCGTTAAAGCCGCTGGCAAGAACGGCCGACCAGTTTGTCGCTCCCGTCAGGCGTGCCCAGGCCGCAGCGGCCCCCGCAGCACCGTCGTTGACCGCATAGGAAATGGCCGGCATCAAGTTGCCCCAATAACCGCTGGATGCACTCTGCGGCTGCCCTCCCGACGTGCCGAGCAAGGTATTGCCGCAGGAAGTGTCGGTACCCTGGTTATAGGCGACCGTGGCGCTGTCCGCCACACCCCATGAGGTGTACCACGTGGTCGGATCGGGATTCAACGTGGCGCCGATCTGGATGTTGTAGGTCGAGGCGCGCGTAAAGCAGTAGTTGCTGCTGCCTCCCGGCCCCAGCATCCCAACGGGAATCAGGAACAAATGATCGCGCACGCCGTTCCAGGCGGCCATGTTCGGAAAAGGCTGAAGATCGCTGAGGAAGCCGTAGACCTGCACCCAGAAATTCTGCTGCCACGGCGCCTCCACCTCGGCGGTATTGCTGTAGGACTGGTAGGCGTAGAGAAAGCCGAGCGGATTGAGGCCAGGGGTCTGGATCACGTTGGTCCAACGGTTAGCCTGGGTCGCCAACAGCTTGTTATAGTCGCCGACTATGGCATCCGAGGACGGCCCCATGGCAGCAAGCTGCCCTATCGTTCGCGTCGACCATGCGAGGCCACGTGTCTGGCCGGTAATGATACGTCCTGTGCCCGGCGCGCTGGCCGGGTAGTATACATTGCCTGAAGTACTCATGAGATACACGGTCGCGGCCTGCTGCTCCATGATCCCGAGGTAGTAATAGTTGCCGGTCAGGAGATAGGCGAGATATCCGCCGGAACCATGGTGTGCAACTTCCCACACCAGCGATCCCGCAGTGTAATTGGTGCCGCCGCCCTGATTGTTCCCGTAGACCGTCCAGTTCGGGCGGTTGGACGGCATGGTAGGCAGATTGGTCTGGCTGTCGTTCCAGATGATGGGGTAGCTGCTCAGTGCCTTCGCATTCGCCAGCACTGACCGGTAAGCGCGGGCGTCGCCGCCCGAGGTCACGTAGAGCGCATCCCACTTGGGCAAGATTCCGATCTGGTCCTGGTATCCGGTCTGCCCCATGCTGGCCGTCCATCCGCCATTTTGATATGGAACATAGGTCTGATAGAGCGCGTCGAGCGCCGATCCGTCAGGGGTCTGGTTGAGATAGTTCGGCACCAGTCCCGTGCTTTCCAGATAGGCCGTGTTGATGATAGGCGTGATTTGCGGATCCCCGCCTATCCATCCTTCTGCCGTCCAGCTCGTATGGGCGTACTGTGTGAGGCTGTTCGCGGAATACACGACCGCATTGCCGACAGTGACACTGGGGTTTGCCAGCACTTTGTTCGCGGTCGTCACGTCGAGGTAGCCATTTTCCACCACGGCCTGCACCCACATGCGGCCGCTCTTGTAGAGTCGCACGTAAAACCAGACCTGCAGCGTCGGATCGTTGCCGACGCCGGCGCGGTAATGCGCCTCCACCATTTCAGGGCCGCTGATCCAGGTCACGAAAGGATTGGCGAGCAGGCTGGCCAGGTTGACCGTGCCGTAAGTCCCGAGCGAAACTGTCGCCGAAGGCTGCGCCGCGGCGATATTGGCTGCGGTCAGGTTTGTGCCCACCGCAGGCGTGCCATTTGCCACGGAAACGACCACCGGCGTTCCAGCCACGAAGCTTGTTTCGCCGGAAACAATAGCCATTTTGACACTGCCGTCATTCCACCGATTTTCGACGATCGCCTGCGAAGCGGGAATGGAGAGAACCGGGGTATTCGGAATGTCGCCCTGCTTGAATTCGAGGCCGACCGTGAACGGCTGCGTGCCGGTGACGCCGGAAATTACCTGGAAAGGCGGCACGGCTGCCGTGTTGGTCACGTTTGCCCCGCTTGCGCTGCTCGGGCGGAAACGCAAGATGGGTTTTTGCGACTCCTTCATGGAAGCT
>Ga0213872_10001698_pt1 | contig 13852 bp, 9 predicted proteins | sample VelepicomBERX_R2_FD_160071 | JGI IMG/M metagenome (GOLD analysis project Ga0213872, IMG submission 160071) | Rhizosphere microbial communities from Vellozia epidendroides in rupestrian grasslands, the National Park of Serra do Cipo, Brazil - RX_R2 | ecosystem: Host-associated > Plants > Roots >...
TGCTTAAGAAAAGTCGCCCTGGTGGACGATCTGTATGCACTCGCGCGCCACGCGTGGCCTTTGCATGGGTGAGAGTGTTCCATCATACGCCGCTGGTGGCGGCGCAGCTGAAATCGGTGCAGCGAATATTTGGTGCAGCGCGCAATCAGCGCCGGGTGGGACGGGGCGGAGCAGCAGTTGCGGAGGGGAGGACTTGGCGGCGGCTAATCCATTTCATGTTGAAGCTCCGGGAAAATGATTTATATCGTTTTCTGTTGCTGGAAAGTGCGTTTGATTTTACTGAAACAATTTTAATTTGCTATGGAATTCGCGCTTCTTGTGGCGCGGATACACCAAAAGTACCAGGAGTATTTTTACGGCCCGTGATAGCTGGTCGGTTTTTTTTCAAAATCAGACAAACATAGTTCATTTTGGAAATCTTGATGTGCATCATGTACCCCGTTGGACCTGAGCGCCGAGAATAAGCGCCTGTTGGGCAAAGCGCATGCGTGCGCGCCCATGGCGTCGGTTGAATGCAAACTCAGGAGAACAAGAAATGGATAGCAGCAAGAAGGCAGGCCCCGAGCAGGAACAGGACAACGTAGCGAGCGTGGCGAGCCGCCGCGGCTTCCTCAGCAAGAGTGCCGTGCTGGGTCTGGCTGGCGCGACCCTGGGTCTGGCCGGTTGCAAGGAAGAGGGCGGCAAGGGCGGCGCTTCCGCCTCGGCGTCGGCAGCGGCCAAGGAAGCGGGCGGCGCCAAGGAGATCGCCCCCGGCCAGCTGGACGATTACTATGCCTTCACCAGTGCCGGCCACGGCGGCGAAGCGCGCGTGATCGGCCTGCCATCGGGCCGTACGCTCAAGCGCATCCCGGTGTTCAATATGGATTGCATGGTCGGCTGGGGTATCACCAACGAGTCGAAAAAGATCATGGGCACCAAGGCGGACGGCTCGCTCAAGTACACCACCGGCGACACCCACCACGTCCACGCCAGCTACAAGAACGGCACCTATGACGGCCGCTTCATGTGGGTCAACGACAAGATCCACTCGCGCCTGGCCCGTATTCGCATGGACACCATGGAGTGCGACAAGATCACCGAACTGCCGAACGTGATGGGCTTCCACGGCATGTTCCCCGATAAGTGCGACCCGGTCGACAGCAAGATCAACTACACCACCCGCGTATTCTGTGGCGCCGAATTCCATATCCCGCTGCCGAACGATGGCCACGATTTGAACGATCCGAGCAAGTGGGGCGCGCTGTTCAGCTGCGTCAGCGCCGAGACCATGGAAGTGCTGTGGCAAGTCCGCGTGGACGGCAATATGGACCTGGTGGCGACTTCGTACGACGGCAAGTTCGCCGCTTCCAACCAGTACAACACCGAGAACGGCGCAGATCTGCCAAGCATGATGGAATCGGAGCGCGACGCCTGCGTGTTCTTCCACATCGAGCGTATCGAAGCGATGGTCAAGGCCGGCAAGTTCACCACCATCGGCAGCTCCAAGGTGCCTGTGGTGGATGGCCGCAAAGCCGCCAACGCCGATCCGAAGACTGCTCTGACCTGCTACGTCCCGGTCGGCAAAAACCCGCACGGCGTCAACGCCAGCCCGGATGCCAAGTACTTCGTCTGCTCCGGCAAGCTGTCGCCAACCGCCACCGTGATCGACCTGGGTCTGATCGCCAAGTGGTTCGAGGGTGGCCTGAAAGAGCCACGCGACACCGTGGTGGCGGAACCGGAAATCGGCCTGGGCCCATTACACACTGCGTTCGACGGCAAGGGCAATGCCTACACTTCGCTGTTCCTGGACAGCCAGTGCGTGAAGTGGAACGTGGACGCGGCGATTGCCCAGTTCAAGGGCGACAAGAAGGCCAAGGTCATCATCGAGAAGATCGACGTGCACTACCAGCCTGGCCACAACTACTCGTCGATGGGCGAAACCAAGGAAGCCGACGGCAAGTACCTCAATTCGGGTAACAAATTCTCGAAAGACCGCTTCCTGCCGGTCGGCCCGCTGCATCCGGAAACGGAGCAGCTGATCGACATCAGCGGCGCCAACATGAAGCTGGTGGCCGACCACACCGCCTACTCGGAACCGCACGACGGCATCATCGTGCGCCGCGACGTGGTTAAGACCCGCCAGATCTACAACATGGACGACTTCCCGAACGCCGTGAAACCGGAAACCGCCGGCATCACCCGTGAAGGCAACAAGGTTCATGTGCGCCTGATGTCGATCGCGCCTGCCTACAGCATGCCGATCATCAAAGTGAAGAAGGGCGACGAAGTCACCATCACCCTGACCAACCATGACAAGGTGGAAGACTTGACCCACGGCTGCGCGCTGCCGACGTATAACATCAACTTCATCGTCAATCCGCAGGAAACCAAGTCGGTCACCTTCAAGGCCGATCACGCGGGCGCGTTCTGGCTGTATTGCACCCACTTCTGCCACGCGCTGCACCTGGAAATGCGCAGCCGCTTCCTGGTTGAGGCATGAAACAAGGTTTTTGTTTCGTAGTACGGCTGCTGCTCGGCGTATTGTGGAGCGTGCTGTGGGCCGCTCCGGCCCAGGCCACCATCTACGACGCCGAGCTGCCGCCGGAGCTGCTGCATGGTCCGGACCTGTGCGCCTATGCGCCCTGCAAGGAGGTGCTGCCGCAAGCTGCAAGCTTCTCGCAGCGCAAAGGTGCGCCCAGTTATGTGGAAGCGTATGGCCCCGGCAAGGATGCTCCCTTGCTGGGCTATGTCTTCCTGTCGACCGATGTGGTCGATATTCCCGCTTATTCCGGCAAGCCTGTGATTACCCTGATCGGCATGGACCGCCAGGGCATCATCACCGGCGTGCGTGTGCTCAAGCACTCGGAACCTATTCTGCTGGCCGGTATTCCTGAATCGGCCCTGCTCAAATTTATCGCCCAGTATGTCGGCCGCAAGGGCGACGCCAAGCTGGAAATCGGCCATGGCGACGCCGCCACCGGCGCGGTCGGGCTGGATGCGATCAGCGGCGCCACCGTGACCGCCATCGCGGAAAACCAGGTGATCTCGCGCAGCGCTTACGAGATCGGCCGCCAGGTCGGCATCTTTACGACGGCGGAACGTCCGCCTGCGCACTTCACCGCGCTGAACGAGCGGCTGGACTGGGCCAAGCTGGCGGCGGAAGGCAGCATCGGCCACCTGCTGGTGCCGGCCGAAGATGTGGGCGCGAGCGCCAGCGATGGTCCCTACATGGACCTGTACTTCGGCTATCTGAATGTGCCCAGCATCGGCAACAGCATCCTGGGCGAGCATGGCTACCAGCGCCTGATGGAAGACCTCAAGCCGGACGAACATGCGATCTTCCTGATCGCGCACGGCCAGACTTCCTTCAAGGGCTCGGGCTTTGTACGCGGCGGTATCTATGACCGCATCCAGGTGCGTCAGGATCCGGTGACCTTTACCTTCCGCGATACCGACTACCTGAACCTGTACCACCTGGAGCCGAAAGATACGCCAGCCTTCAAAGAGTCTGCCATCTTCATCGTCCGCTCCAAACAGTTCAATCCTGCCTGGCCTTGGCAGCTGACCATGCTGGCCACCAAGCGCGACGCCAGCACCGGCGCCAAGGAATTCGTCCACTTCGACCAGCAATACTGGCTGCCGGACCGCTATCTTGAAGGCGGCCGTCCCAAAGTGGTGACGCCGGAAGCAGCGTGGAAAGCCTTGTGGCGTTCCAATGCGCTGACCGGCGCGGCCTTCGTGGCGGTGCTGGCCTTCGCCGCCTTCTGGTATTCGCAGCGAGACCGCCTGGTGCGCGCCTCCAGCCGCAAGAACAAGCCGTGGATCAGCATCCCGCGCACCGCGCTGTGGATCATCAGCGTCGGCTTCTTCGGTTTCTACCTGAAGGCGCAGCCCAGCATCACGCAGATCATGACCTGGTTCCATTCGCTGCTGCATCAATGGAAGTGGGAGCTGTTCCTGTCCGATCCGTATATCTTCACCTTCTGGTGGTTCATGATCGGCAGCGTGCTGCTGTGGGGCCGTGGCCTGTTCTGCGGCTGGCTGTGCCCATTCGGCTCGCTGCAGCACCTGTCGCTCAAGCTGGGCGCGCTGATCGGCCTGAAACGCTACCAGCGCCTGCTGCCGAAAGCCCTGCACGACAAGCTGAAATGGATCAAGTATGGGGTGTTCTTTGCGCTGCTGGGCGTGTCCTTCGTATCGATGGAGATGGCCGAGAAGCTGGCCGAGATCGAGCCGTTCAAGACCACCTTCCTGGTCGGCGTGTGGAACCGTACCTGGCCGTTCTGGATCTTCATCGGCGGCATTCTGGTTCTGTCGATGTTCAGCGAACGTCCGTATTGCAAGTACATCTGCCCGATGGGCGCGGGCCTGGCGATTCCCGGCAAGTTCCGCCTGTTCGGTTTGAAGCGCAAGGCTGAATGCCAGACCTGCCACGCCTGCGCTTCCGGCTGCGGTTCGCACGCCATCGACGCGCAGGGCAAGATCGACCAGATGGAGTGTCTGCTGTGCCTGGACTGCATGGTGATGTACTACGACGACCATGCCTGTCCGCCGCTGGTCAAGGAACGCAAGCGCCGTGACGCGGCCGGTCTGGCGCTTACGCCGATCAACGACAAGGGTTATTTCATTTCGCTGGAGAGCCTGAAGGGCACCCTGGCGGAGCGGCGCAACGCGGCAGAGGAAAAGCCGCAATGAGCTCGCACAGATCAAGCTGGGCATATCGCCTGGCGACCAGTTTGGCCGGGTGTGCCATTGTTGCAGCAAGCGGGGTAGTAGCGGCGGGGTCTGCTGCCGCCGCTGTGCTGCAGGTACATTCCGGCCAATCCATTGCCGCCGCCGTCGACAAGGCGGCGGCCGGGGATACGGTCATGATCGAGCGGGGCGACTATACCGAGCATCTCAAGCTGACCAAGCCCATTACGCTGCAGGGCGTGGACCATCCCACCGTCAGCGGCGCTGGCAGCGGGGACGTGATCCGCGTGGCCGCCAGCGACGTAGCCATCAACGGCCTGATTGTGCGCGACAGCGGTTCCAGCCTGGACGCCCAGAATGCGGGCGTGTACGTGCAGCCGGGCTCCGACCGGGTGCGTATCGCGGATTGCCAGCTGGTGTTCAATCTGTTCGGCGTCTGGCTGGAACGCTCGGCGCAGGCGCAGATCCTGCGCAATGTGATCACCGGACGGCGTGACCTGCAATCGGCCGCGCGCGGCAACGGCATTCAGGTCTACAACACGCGCGGCGCGCAGATCGTCGACAACAACATCAGCTTTACCCGCGACGGCATTTACGTGGACGTGTCCACCGACGCGCTTTTTCGCGGCAATAAGATTCACCACGTCCGCTACGGGACGCACTACATGAACACCAATCACAGCACCTGGGAAAACAACCAGTCCTACCTGAATCGCGGCGGCCTGGCGCTGATGGAAGTGCGCAATCTCATCGTGCGCAACAACGTCGCCTGGGGCAATGCGGACCACGGCATCATGCTGCGCACGATTCAGGATTCGCTCATCGAACATAACGTGGTGGCGGGGAACGGGCGCGGCTTCTTCATCTACGACGCCGAGTACAACGTCGTGCGCAATAACGTGATCAGCCATAACCGCACTGGCGTGCACCTTTCGGCGGGGTCGTCCAACAATCAGGTCGATGGCAATGACTTCATCGGCAATCAGGAGCAGGTCAAGTTCGTCGCTGCGCGCGATGTGGAATGGGGCCGTTCGCAAGGCAATTACTGGAGCAATTACAGTGGCTGGGACCAGGATGGCGATGGCGTCGGCGACGTGCCCTATGAAGCCAACGACCTGGTGGACCGCCTGAACTGGCAGTACCCGCTGGCCAAGCTGGTGCTGACCAGCCCCTCGGTGCAGACGCTGCGCTTTGTGGCGCGGCAGTTCCCGCTGTTGCGCGCGCCCAGCATCGTCGACCGCCATCCGCGCACCCGCCCACTGAATCCCAACTGGAGACGCTGGAATGACATCCTCTCTCATTGAGCTGAATGAGGTCAGCAAGACCTTCGGCAGCGTGGAAGCGCTACGCGGCGTATCGCTCAGCGTGGCGCCGGGCGAAATGATTGGCCTGATCGGCCATAACGGCGCGGGCAAAAGCACGCTGTTCAAACTGATGCTTGGCCTGCTGACGGCCAGCGCGGGCAGCGTACGCGTACAGGGCGTGGATACGGCCAGCAGCGCCTTCCGCCAGGTGCGGCGGCGCATCGGCTATCTGCCCGAGACCTTTGTCACTTACGATAATCTGAGCGGGCTGGAAGTATTGCAGCTGTTTGCGGATCTGAAGAAGGTGCCGCGCGGCGCTTGCGCCGGTGTGCTGGAGCAGGTCGGCCTGTCGCAAGCGGCTGGGCGGCGCGTGCATACCTATTCCAAAGGCATGCGCCAGCGGCTGGGTTTTGCGCAGGCGCTGCTGGGTGATCCCGCGTTGATCTTTCTGGATGAGCCGACCAATGGCCTCGATCCGGAAGGCATCGCCGACTTTTACGCGACCCTGCGCGACGTGCGCGCGCGCGGTGCGACCATCGTGATCACTTCGCACATCCTGGCCGAGATCCAGGAGCGCGTGGATCGCCTGCTGATCATGCATTCGGGCCGGGTGGCCAGCCAGGGCACGCTGGCGCAGCTGCGCGCGCGGGTGGTGCTGCCTTCGACCATCGTGGCGACGCTGCGTCCTGGCGTCGTCGAGCAGGCGGAAACGGCACTGGCGGCGGCACTGGCTCCGCTGCCGGACACCGCCTGGGGACTCGCGCAAGGACCGGATCATGCATCGGCTACGGCTTCTGGCAAGGCGCCGGCCGGCCAGCAACTGACGATCGCCTGCCCGAGCGGACAAAAGATGGCGGTGTTGTCCGCGCTGGCCGGGCTGGCGCTGGACGTCAGTATCCACGAACCCACGCTGGAACAGCTGTTCCTCGGCCATGGAGGCGCCCATGTTCACGCGCATTGAGTGGACCCAGGTGCGAGTGATCGCCTGCAAGGAGTGGCGCGACCGCATTCGCAACCGCTGGGTGCTGGCGGTGGCCTTGATCTTCGCCTTGTTCGCGCTGGCAATCGCCTACCTGGGCGCGGCGCAGCAAGGGGAGGTCGGCTTCCACGGCATCGACGCTACGGTAGCGAGCCTGGTCAGCCTGGTGATCTACCTGGTGCCGCTGATCGCCCTGATTCTCGGCTACGATGCTATTGTCGGCGAGCGCGAACGTGGTTCGCTCGAGCTGCTGCAATCGATGCCGATCACCCGCGCTGAAATCCTGCTCGGTAAATACCTTGGCCTGGCCGGCGCGCTGGCCTGTTCCACCGTGGCCGGCTTTGGCTCGGGGCTGCTGCCGCTGGCTGCTGAATTGACCGTGCGTGACGGTTACCACTATGCCGGCTTCGTCGTCAGCGCTGTGCTGATGGGGATGGCCTTCCTCAGCATTTCCGTGCTGCTCTCGGTGCTGGCCAGCGATCGCGTGCGCGCCAGTGGCGCGGCAATCGGGCTGTGGTTCTTCTATGTGCTGATCTTCGACCTGCTGCTGATGGGCGGGCTGGTACTGAGCCAGGGCAAGCTGAGTAGCGGTTTGTTTGGCGCCATCCTGATGCTCAATCCGGCCGACGTTTTCCGCCTTCTTAATATTTTCAGCTCGGAGCAGGTGCAGACCATGTATGGCCTGTCCACCGTCATGCCGGGCGGGCTGACCGATCCGCTGGTGCTGCTGGCGATTATGCTGGCCTGGATCGCGCTGCCCTTTATTTTTGCTATCAGGAGATTCAAATGACATCGTCCGCCCGCTCACTATGCCTGGTGGCGCTGCTGCTGGCGGCCTGCACACCCAATACGCCGCATCTGTCGGCGCAGGAACCGAATGCCGACACAGCCTGCGCGCTGGATGGCATGATGCTGCGCGACTTCCCAGGCCCCAAAGCGCAGATCCAGTATGCCGAAGGCGCACCGGACTTCTTCTGCGATGTGATGGAGCTGTTTGCTCTGGTGCTGGAGTCCGAGCAGAAGCGCAATGTCGCGGGACTGTATGTACAGGATATGAGCCAGGCTGAATGGGCGCATCCGTCCGGCCACTGGATCGATGCGCACGCCGCGTTCTACGTGGTCGATAGCCGCAAGACCGGTTCGATGGGACCGACCTTCGGCAGCTTCGGCAGCGAGGCCGCTGCGAAAGCGTTTGCTGCGAAGGAGGGCGGCCGCGTGCTGCGCTTCGAGCAGATCAGCCGCGATATGGTCAGCATGGGTAGCGGGGCGGCGCATGACAACGCCATGTCGCACTAAGGCCATGCGCGCGTTCCTGGCTTGGCTGCTGATGCTCGTTCTGTGCGGCTGCGGCGGCGAAAAGCACGTCTACAAAACCCAGGGCCATGTATTCGGCACGGTGGTGGAGGTCAGCATCTATGGCGAAACGCAGCAGCATGCCGATTCCCTGTCGGCGCAAGTGCTGAAGGAATTCGACCGCCTGCACCACAAGCTGCATGCCTGGCAGCCCAGCATGCTGACCAAGCTGAACGACGCCATCGCCCGCGGCCAGCCTTTCCAGGCGGATGAGGAAATGGTGCAGCTTCTGCAAGGCGCGGCGGCTCTGTCGGCGCGTTCGGATGATCTGTTCAATCCCGCCATCGGCCACCTGATCCGCTTGTGGGGATTCCAGAGCAGCGACATCCACGACCTCGCGCCCGATCCGGCCGAGATCCGCCGCTGGGTGAAGGCCAATCCGCGCCTGTCCGATCTGCGCTACGAAGGCACGGTGATCCGTAGCGTGAATCCTGCCGTGATGATCGACCTGGGCGGCTACGCCAAAGGCTATGCGCTGGACCGCGCGGCCGCGATCCTGCGCGCTGCGCATGTGGAGGCGGCGCTGATCAATGTCGGCGGCAATGTGCTGGCGATCGGCCAGCCGGGCGAGCATCCCTGGCAGGTCGGCATCCGTGACCCGCGCGGCGAAGCCATGCTGGCCAAGGTGGCGCTGCACGACAACGAAGCGATCGGCACCAGCGGCGATTATGAACGCTACTTCATGAAGAACGGTCAGCGCCATCCGCACATCATCGATCCGCGCAGCGGCGAGACGATTGACCTGGTGGCTTCGGTGACAGTGATCGCCAGCGGCGGCAGCGATCCCGGCCTGCGCTCCGACGGCAATTCCAAGCCGCTGTTCATCACCGGCCCGGAAGGCTGGGAAGCCATGGCGCACCGTCTCGGCTTAAAGGAAGTCATGCTGGTCGACGCCAGTCATCACGTCTTCCTGACCCCCGCCATGCGCGAGCGGATGGACGCCGGTTTGCCGCAATAGGCTGCGCTACGGGACGAGGTGGATCTTATCCAGCACGCTCTTGATCTTGCTGAGAACCTCAGGCGAGGGATTCACGAACATGCAGCCGAGGTGCAGCTGCTCGCCCAGCAGGAAAGAGCGGAAGGCGCGCGTGAAGCGGACTTCGATTTCCGCGATCTCGACAGTTTCATTGCCTAGTTCAAGCACCACATCGTGTACCTTGCGGCCCTTGATCAAGCCCTTGGCTTCGGCTTTGGTGCAGTGCAGGCCAAGCCCTCCCAGTGAGATGTCGTAGATCGGCCACTCATGGGTGTGGCCATCGTTCGCCACCATCGAGGCGGTGAAGCTGGCGCCCAGCGGCGTCTCCACGCGTTCGGTGGCACGGCGGTTCAGCACCGAGCAGGTCTCGGGGAAGGTCATCGGGATATGCAGCGGCTGGCCCGGCAGCGCATCCCAGTCCGGCTTCGATAGCTTGAACTGCAGCTTGGCATTGGGCAGCGTGGCGACGAAGGTGACGTTGCCCGGCTTGAGTTCGGAGCCTTCGTTGAGCTCCATGACAAAGTGCGGTAATTCAGGATCGACCGAGAGAATGCGCCCCAGTACCGGCTCGCGGCTGCCGGCGGTGTACATCGAGATGGCGTCGCCGTGTTCAGCGAGAAGGGTCAGGGTGTCGCCGATTTCGTCCTCACTCGTCATGCTGAATGAGTTCGCCGTAGCCGGGATGGGGGCTATCGCATCAAGGGGCCGGGGCGGTCCTTTCCGGACGTGGGCGGCATGGGGCTCGTGGAGCATCATGATGGTATTGATGAAACTTCAGACATGTGTTAGGTCCGTCGGTAATTTCATCATAGACGCTGTTTTTCCTATTGGCAAGAAATTTTAGATTATGGGAAAAATATTGATTCAGGTCAGATAGTCATGGACAACTTCGCCCAGGCCCAGGGTCAGGTCGCTGATGATATGTTTGCCCGAAATGACCTCCAGGACGGGCAATTCGGCCACCGGCGCCAGGGCGTGATGCACCAGCTGCAGCGAAGCAGGTCCGGTCCAGACGCCTTTTACCGTGACGTCCTCCAGGTAATAGCGCACCAGTTCGCAGATGCGCACCGTGCCGTCGACGTGCGGAATGATCTTCAGCAGGAAGCTCTGGGTCTTCATCCTGTCCAGGACAGGCTGCCGGTCCAAAGCCTGGTGTTTATAGCCCATGGCGGCGGTGGCGATCCGTACCGGACCGTAATCCAGTGTGCCGATCAGGGTGTCCTTGTTGACGCTGAGGGAAGGGTCGGCCAGCTTTTTCGGAAAGCCCCACAGCTCACGCCCGCCGGCGATGGGCGCGTCGTCGTTCAGGTACATGGCGTGGACGTAGCTGCCGGGCTGGCCCTGGTAGCGCACCGGGATCACCTGGCCCGACTCGGTGTAGTCGCCGAAGCCGGTGGAATCGGGCATGCGGATGAATTCAAAGTTGACGATGGGGTCTTCGATCTCCAGCGGTTCCGGCACCACTTCGCGCAGGGCGTCGGGATCGGTGCGGTAGCTGATGATGAAGTATTCGCGGTTCACAAAGCGATACGGACCGCGTGGAAAGGATGGGCTGGTGAGCGGCATGGCAAATGCCCGCTGGCGGATTTCGTCGATGTTCATGGCAGTGGTGGTTGAGGTGGATAAGGGATTTCATTCCACCGCGCCGCCGCGCCAGCGTCCATGCGCTGACGAACATAGCGAAAAAAAAGCCCCGGACCGGAGTGCGGGGCTTTGGACTGAGTGCAGTGGCTTAGCCGGTGTTGCGCAGGCCGGCGGCGACGCCGTTGATCGACAGGTGGATGCCGCGGTGGACTCGCTCATCGGTCTTGCCGACGTCCTTGGACAGGGCGCGGTGGCGCTTGATCAGTTCCACCTGCAAGTGGTTGAGCGGATCCAGGTAGGCAAAGCGGTTCTGGATCGAGCGCGCCAGCAGCGGGTTGCTGGCCAGGCGTTCCTGGTTGCCGGTGATGGTCTTCAGCAGCTCCAGGGTGTTGCCATACTCTTCGCAGATGCGCTTGAAGATGCGCTCGCGCAGCTCGACGTCCTGCACCAGCTCCGAATAGCGCGAGGCGATCGCCAGGTCGGTCTTGGCCAGCACCATGTCCATATTGGACAGCAGAGTGGCAAAGAACGGCCACTGGCGGTACATGGCCTGCAGCTGGGCGATGCGTTCGGCGCGGTCACCGTCGGCAATCCAGGCGCCCAGCGCGCTGCCAAAGCCGTACCAGCCCGGCAGCAGCAGGCGGCACTGGCCCCAGGAGAAGCCCCATGGAATCGCGCGCAGATCTTCAATCCGCTTGGTCGATTTGCGCGAGGCGGGACGCGAACCGAGGTTCAGTTCCGCGATCTCGGCGATCGGGGTGGCGGCAAAGAAGTAGTCGGTAAAGCCCGGGGTCTCGTACACCAGGTTGCGGTAAGCCTTGTAGGCGCGGTCGGAGATGTCGGCCATCATGGCTTCAAAGCCGCGCAGCTGCGCTTGATGTCCGGCGTCGGCCGACTGCGGCATCAGGCTCGCTTCCAGGGTGGCCGCCACCAGCAGCTCCAGGTTGCGGCGGCCGATGTCCTTGTTGGAGAACTTGGACGCGATGATCTCGCCCTGTTCGGTCAGGCGGATCTGGCCGTTGACGGTGCCATGCGGCTGCGCCAGGATCGCTTCGTACGACGGGCCACCGCCGCGGCCCACCGTGCCGCCGCGGCCGTGGAACAGGCGCAGCTTGATGCCGGCTTTTTCAAACACGGTCACCAGGCGGGTTTCGGCCTTGTACAGTTCCCAGTTGGAGGTCATGAAGCCGCCGTCCTTGTTGGAGTCGGAGTAGCCCAGCATGACTTCCTGGATCTGGCCCTGCTTGGCGATCAGGCGCTTCATCAGCGGCAGCGAGATCATGGTTTCCATGATGCCGGCGGCGCGCTGCAGGTCGGGGATGGTCTCGAACAGCGGGATCACCATCAGGTCCAGCTCTTCCTCGGCGAGGCGCAGCAGGCCCATTTCCTTTTGCAGCAGCAGCACTTCCAGCAGGTCGGATACGGTCTCGGTGTGCGAGATGATGTAGTTGCGGATGGCGCGCTTGCCGTAGCGGGCGCGGATCTCGCGCGCGGCGCGCAGGATGGTCAGCTCGGAATCCGTCTCGGCCGAGTAGCTGATGTACGGCGAATACAGCAAACGTGGCTGCGCCAGTTCGCCCAGCAACAGCTTGACCTTGTCGTCCTCTTCCAGCTTGGAGTAGTCGGCCTGCACTCCGCTCTTGGCAAACAGCTCGGCCAGTACGCGCTCGTGAATGTCGGACGACTGGCGCATGTCCAGCGAAGCGAGGTGGAAGCCGAAGATGTCGGCCGCGCGCTTCAGGGTGGACAGGCGCGGCTTGACCAGCACTTCGCCGTGATTGGCTTCCAGCGATTCCATCAGCACGTGCAGGTCGGCGGCAAAGTCTGCGGCGCACTCGTATGGCTCGGCGTGGCCCACTTCCTTGCGCAGGATATTGGTGGCGCCCAGCGCGCGTGCGGTGCTGGCCAGACGGGCGTAGATGCCGATCAGGGCGCGGCGGTACGGTTCGTCGGAACGGTGGTCGGAAGTGTCGGGCGAGGCATCGGCCAGCGCCTGCAGGGCAGGGGTGCAGCCGATCATCAGGGTCGACACCGATAGCTCGGCGCCCAGCGCATGCGTTTCTTCCAAGTAGAAGTCGAGAATGGTGGTGGCCTGGCGCTGCAGCGCGAACTGCATGGTGCCGGCGTTGACGTTGGGATTGCCGTCGCGGTCGCCACCGATCCAGCTGCCCATCTGCACGTACGGGGCCTGGATGGTCGGCTCGGCGCATTCGCTCACCGCAGTGGCTTCCTCCTCGCCGCAGAACTGGGCCGCGATATCGTGTTCGATGTCGTCGTACAGGCCCGGCAGTTCGCGCAGGAAGGTGATGCGGTAATAGGACAGGGCGTTTTCGATTTCGTCGGCCACGGTCAGCTTGGAGTAGCGCAGCATGCGGGTCTGCCACAAGGTCGCCACGCGGGCGCGCAGCAGGTGCAGATTGGCGGCGCGCTCTTTCGGCGTCAGCGGCAGGTCGCGTTCCGCCAGCAGGCGGGCGATGTCGTGTTCCGCATCCAGAATGGATTTGCGCTGGACTTCGGTCGGGTGGGCCGTCAGGACGGGCGAAATCAGCGCGTCCTGGAAGAAGTTCTGCACCGTGTCCTGTTTGACGCCGGCGTTTTTCAGCTTGCACAGGGCGAAGCTGACGCTGCCCTGCTGCGGCGCGGAGCCGGCAATCAGGTGGGCGCGGCGGCGGCGGATATGGTGCTGGTCTTCCGCGATATTGGCCAGATGCGAGAAGTACGAGAAGGCGCGGACCACGGAAATGGTCTGCTCCTTGGTCAGGATCTTCAGCATGCCGTCCAGCTCTTTGGCGGCTCCGGCATCGGCTTCGCGGCGGAACCGCACGGCGGTCTGGCGAATGGTTTCTACAACGGCGAATACTTCTTCGCCTTCCTGGTCACGCAGCACGTCGCCTAAGAGGCGTCCGAGCAAACGGATATCTTCCTTCAGTGGGGCGTCCTTATCGACGCCGGCTTGTTCATCTACTGCACTAGATTGATTTGCCA
>Ga0213872_10001699_pt1 | contig 13851 bp, 12 predicted proteins | sample VelepicomBERX_R2_FD_160071 | JGI IMG/M metagenome (GOLD analysis project Ga0213872, IMG submission 160071) | Rhizosphere microbial communities from Vellozia epidendroides in rupestrian grasslands, the National Park of Serra do Cipo, Brazil - RX_R2 | ecosystem: Host-associated > Plants > Roots >...
CCGAGAAGCCCACAGCCTCATCGCGCCGGCAGGCACTTAAAGCACCCACTTCCTTCGCCGTATCCGCCGGCCCTTAAAGACCGTCATCAGCAGCGAAGTCCGCCACTATAGCATGAGATTTTCGGGTTCGCAGAAAGTCTCGCGACTTTCTGCTCACAAGCCCATCAGCCTTCCCATTGCGGGGTACTGCGCAGCACCTCTTCCATCGTCGTGGCGCCCTCGGCGATCTTCATGGCGCCCGCCAGGCGCAGCGGCCGGAGTCCTTCCTGGACGGCTTGGCGGCGCAGTGCCGGCATGTCGACACTTGGATGCAGATGATTGCGCACCGCCTCGCTGATGTTCAGCAGCTCATATAAGCCAGCTCGGCCGCGGTAGCCCGTATTCCGGCAGTCAAGGCAGCCAACAGGCTTGTAGGGCTTGACGCCACCGTTCATGCGCCAATGCTTGACCATTTCGTTGAGTGACTCCCGCGTCACGCTCGGATCTGGCTGCTTGCATTGCGGGCACAGGGTGCGAACCAGGCGCTGGGCGAGCACGCCGATAACCGTGGCCCCGATCAGATAGGTCGGCACGCCAAGATCGATCAGACGCGTAATGGCCGAAGCCGCGTCATTGGTATGCAGCGTACTGAATACCAGGTGGCCAGTCAGCGCCGCCTGGATGGCCATCTCAGCGGTCTGCAGGTCACGGATCTCGCCAACCATGATGATGTCCGGGTCCTGGCGCATCAGGGCGCGCAGGCCTTCAGCAAAGCCGAAGTCGAGCGCCGACTGCACCTGCGTTTGATTGAAGCTCGGCTCGATCATCTCGATCGGGTCCTCAATCGTGCAGACATTGACCTCATCTGTCGCCAGGCGCTTGAGCGTGGAATAGAGCGTCGTCGTCTTGCCGCTGCCGGTCGGTCCGGTCACGAGGATGATCCCGTGCGGCCGCGCAGTCAGATGCTCCCAGCGCTCCGCCTCATGGCTCGAGAAACCCAGCGAGGTGAGGTCCTTGACGGCCGTGTCCGGGTCGAAGATGCGCATGACCATCTTCTCGCCGAAGGCGGTCGGCAACGTCGACAGGCGCATTTCCACTTCGTCGCCGGCCGGATTGCGTGTCTTGATGCGCCCGTCCAGGGGGCGGCGGCGCTCGACCACGTCCATGCGGCCCAGCAGCTTGATGCGCGAGGTCATCGCGCTCATCACCGTCGGCGGCAGCTGGTAGACCGTATGCAGGACGCCGTCGATGCGGAAACGGATCACGCCCATGTCGCGGCGTGGCTCGAGGTGGATGTCGCTGGCGCGCTGGTCGAAGGCGTACTGCCAGAGCCAATCGACGACCTGGACCACGCCTTGGTCATTGGCGTCGAGCTGCCGGTTGCTGCGCCCGAGTTCGACGAGCTGCTCGAAGCTGGCCGGCTGATTCGATTCGCCCGCCTTCGCCGCCGCCCGGACCGAGCGGGCCAGCGTGAAGAATTCGGTCGTGTAGCGCGAAACCTCCAGCGGGCTCGCAACGGCCAGCTTGATCGCCTTGCGCGTGTGCGCCTCGATTTGCGCGACCCAGCCGATGTCATAGGGTTCGCAGGTGGCGATCACGACATCGTTGAGGCCGACCGACACCGGCAGGCAGCGCTTGGCCTCGGCATAGCCAACGGACATGATCTCGGCCACACGGCCCACGTCGACCTTCAGGGGATCGATGCGCAGATACGGTATGTGCGCGCGCCCGGCCAGCCATTCGGTCAGCGCGTCAACGTCGAGCGGCTTGCCCTTGAGTGGCCCCTCGGCGCTGCGCACCAGGCCCGCATTTCCAAGCCGCACCAGCGGATGCATGGAACTGTCGCCGGCGGCGAAACGCTGCTCGATACGTTTGACCTGAGCTTCGTCGATCAGCCCATCGTCGGACAGCCAGCGAACCAGCGAGCGCCATTCAAGCCGCCCCGGCAGTACCGCGGCGCCCGAAGGACGGCTTCCGGTCGAGGAAGACGGTGCGGCAGTGGCCGATGAAGATGCGCTCATGACTGGGGCTCGGCTCGCAGTTGATGGATGAGGCTCAGGGGCAGAGGCCGCACCAGCCGCAACCACTTGCGCGCCGGCACGCCGTAATCCAGGTAACGCGCCTCGATATTAGCGGCGCGGCGCTCCAGTTCGGCGCGCTCGGGCACAACGACGCCTCGCGCGGCCACGAGAACCGTGTTGCCCTCCTTGGTCGGCGCCAGGGTCCAGACCTGGTCGGAGCCGAACACCCGGGCGATGCGCGACGCACTGCGCGCGAACGAGGCGTTACGGCCGAACAGGTTCACGGTCATCAGTCCGCCATCGGCCAGTACGGCCCGGCAGGCCGCATAGAAGTCCTCGTCGTCCAGCACCGGCGAGGCGGCTTCGTGATCGTAAAGATCGACGTTGAGCACGGCCGTCTGCTGCGGCTCGGCACGGGCCAGCCAGCGCGCGGCGTCCATGTTGGCGACAGTCAGGCGCTCGTTGTCTTCAGGCAGGTGGAACCAGCTGCGACAGGCGGCGATGACGGTCGGATTGATCTCGACCGCCGTCGTGCGCATCTTGAGCACCTGGCTGCTGAAGCGCGTCAACGCGCCGGCGCCCAACCCCAGCTGCACCGCCTGCCCTGCAGCCAGCTCCGCGCTGTCGCGCCAGAGCATCCAGGCCAGCATGCGCTGTATGTATTCAAGCTCCAGCACCTGTGGCTTGCGGATACGCATGGCGCCCTGGACCCAGATCGAGTCGAGGTGCAGAAAGCGGACGCCGTCGTATTCGCTCAGCGTCGCGGGGGTCCAGTCAGGTTTCTTGTGGCTCACGCAATGATCTCCAGCAGGCAAGTTTGGCCTCGAAAGCCAGGGTGTAGGCAGCGCTCGACGAAGGCAGATCGACGACACGGTAGGAACTCACGCGCGACCCCAGTTCGCGCCGGCCCAGGCGTGCGGCGGTGCCGCCGTTGAAGCCGATGACCCGCAGCGCCGGCAGCGTATCCAGCAGCCCGTGCAGGTCGCTGGCGCGCGGGTTGCGAATCGCACTGTCGAGGCTGCCGTCGCGCTCGGTCTCAGTGATGACATCCCAGAGGCCGATGCCCGCGCGGCGCAGCAGCGTCAGGCGAGCGGCATAGCCTGCGCTGGCCAGCGGCAGGTCGAAGACCGCGCCCAGCAGACGCCAGAACTGGTTCTGCGGATGGCCGTAATACGCCTGCACTTGCAAGGAACGATGTCCGGGAAAACTGCCCAGGATCAAGAAAACGTCATTGACATCGACCTTCGGCGCAAGCCCCCGCCAAACGAGGGGGCCTTCCGATTTGGCAGGATCCGGGCGGCCTGACATCATCGCGCGGCCTCGCCAAGGGGCCCATCGGATCGATTCGACACAAGGAGAGTTGTGATGCTGAACACGGATGCCGTCTGGCAATTCATCGCGACCCAGGGCGCGGACTTCGGCCTCAAGATCCTCGCCGCGCTGGCGGCCTGGATCATCGGGCGCTGGATTATCAGCATAGCGGTGCGCCTCTTCTCGCGCGCGCTCGAAGCCGGCCGCAAGGTCGACTCGACGCTGTCGAACTACCTGTGCTCGATCCTGAACGTCCTGCTCAACCTCGTCCTGGTGCTGGCCATCCTCGGCATCTTCGGCGTGCAGACCACGTCCTTTGCAGCATTGCTCGCCGGCGCCGGTCTGGCCATCGGCACGGCCTGGGGCGGCTTGCTGACGCACTTCGCGGCCGGTGTCTTCATGCAGGTCCTGCGGCCCTTCAAGGTCGGCGACTTCGTCCAGGTCGGCGGCGTCACGGGCACCGTGCACGAAGTCGGCCTGTTCGGCACCACGCTCATCACGCCGGACAACGTGCAGACCGTCGTCGGCAACAACAAGATCTTCTCGGACACGATCCAGAACTACTCGGCCATGCCCTTCCGCCGCGTCGACTGCGTGGCCAAGATCGCCAACGGCGTCGATCCGCTGGACGCCATCGCGCGGCTGAAGCCCGCCATCGCCTCGATTTCCAACGTCGCCGCCCACCCGGCGCCCGACATCGAGATCATGGGCTTCTCGCCCGAGGGCCCGTTGCTGTGCGTGCGCCCCTACACCCACACCGACCACTACTGGCAGGTCTACTTCGACGCGCACAAGGCCATCGTCGCGACGTTCGGCGCGGCCGGCTACCCGGTGCCCGAGACGCCGCTGGCACCGCGCAGCCGCTGAAATCGATCGGCAATCAGGGCAGCGGCAAGGCGGCTCGGGCGTTGGCACTGGTCAGCGCCGCGACCTCCTCCAGCGGCATGCCGCGCAAACCGGCGAGCACCGTCGCGATGCGCGGCAGCTCGGCCGGTTCGTTGCGGCTCGTCATGCCGGCGGCGCGCTCGGCCGCCGTGCGATAGAGCCAATGCGGCGGGATGTCCGGCGCGTCGGTCTCCAGCACGATGGCCTCCGCGGGCAGCTCCACCGCCAGACGACGTATCTGCAGCGAGCGCTCAAAGGTCAGCGTCCCGCCGAAGCCGAGCCTGAAGCCGCGCGCCAGGAATTCATTCGCCTGTTGCCGGCTGCCGTTGAACGCATGGGCAATGCCGCCGCCAACCTCGATGCGGCGCAGACCCGCCAGCAACTGATCCGCGCTCCTGCGCACATGCAGGATCACCGGCAGGCCGTGGCGACGCGCAAGCTTGAGCTGCTCGACATAGAAGTGCTGCTGCCGCGCCGCGTCCAGGCCCGGCACGAAAAAGTCCAGGCCGATCTCGCCGACGGCGACCAGCCGCGGATCGTCGCGGTACTCGGCCAGCAACGCATCGAGCCGCGCCAGGTCGGCCTCCTCGGCCTGCATCACGTAAAGCGGATGGATGCCCAGCGCATAGGCGAGGTCTTGCTCGTGCGCGAGTCGCCGCACGGTCTCGAAGTTCGCCGCGTGCACGGCCGGCACCACCATCTGCACGACGCCAGTCGCCCGGGCCCGCGCAATCACTGCTTCGCGGTCAGCGTCAAACTCGGCCGCGTCGAGGTGGCAGTGGGTGTCGATCAGCACTGAACGATCATGCGCTAGCGGAAGACCACCGTCCGATGGCCGTTGAGCAGTACACGGTGCTCGGCATGCCACTGGATCGCTCGCGCCAGCGTCACGCACTCGACATCGCGGCCGATCGCGACCAGCTGCTCCGGCGTCAGGCTGTGGTCGATACGCGCGACCTCCTGCTCGATGATCGGCCCCTCGTCCAAATCGGACGTCACGTAATGCGCCGTCGCGCCGATCAGCTTGACGCCGCGCTCGTGCGCCTGGTGATACGGCCGTGCGCCCTTGAAGCTGGGCAGGAAGCTGTGGTGGATATTGATGGCACGGCCGGCGAGGAACTCGCACATCGCTGGGCTCAGGATCTGCATATAGCGCGCCAGCACGACGAGCTCGATGCCCTGCTCTTCCACGAGCGCACGGATCTTGGCCTCCTGCGCGGCCTTCTGCTCGTCGGTCGCGCCCAGCAGCGGGAAATGATGGAAGGGGATGTCGTTCGAGGCCGCGAGTTGGTAGAAGTCGCGATGGTTGCTGACGATGGCCGGGATCTCGATCGGCAGATGGCCGGTCCGCACACGGAACAGCAGGTCGTTGAGGCAGTGGCCGAGCTTGGAGACCAGCAGCAGCACCTTCAGCTTGGCGGCGCTGTCGACCAGCTCCCAATTCATCTGCAGCTGCGTCGCCAGCGGTGCGAAGGCGGTGCGCATGGCCTCGAGCGTGCCGGCGGCCTCGAACTCGATGCGCATGAAGAAGCGTTGGTGGTCCGCATCACCATGCTGGGCCGAGGTCAGGATGTTGCCGCCCTGCGTCAGCAGGTAGCCCGTGACGGCATGGACGATGCCCGGGCGGTCCGGGCAACTGAGCTTGAGAACAAAACGCTGATTCATGCGGGACTCAGTCGAAGTTGCGCGCTGCATTGCGCGGCCAGGTGTTCGTCGTGGGTGACCATCACGAAGGCCGTGCCGCCCTCGCGCGCCAGGCCGAGCATCAGCTCGAAGACGCTTTGCGCCGTCGTGCGGTCGAGGTTGCCGGTGGGTTCGTCGGCCAGCACGCAGGAGGGCTTGGTGACCAGCGCCCGCGCGATCGCGACGCGCTGGCGCTCACCGCCCGAGAGCTCGCCGGGCCGATGCCCCGTGCGCGCCGCCAGGCCCACGCGCGCGAGCATGGCGGCGGCCTCGGCACGTGCGGCTTCAACCGGCATGCGCCGCACACGCAGCGGCATGGCGACGTTGTCGAGCGCGCTGAACTCGGGCAGCAGGTGATGGAACTGGTAGACGAAGCCCAGGTGCTGATTGCGCCAGCGGCCGCGCTCGGTTTCACCCATGGCGTGCAGCTTGCGGCCCTTGAGCTCGACACTGCCCGTGCTGGGCTTGTCCAGGCCGCCCAGCAGGTGCAGCAAGGTGGACTTGCCCGAGCCCGAAGCGCCGACGATGGCCAGCGTCTCGCCGGCGCGCACGCTCACGGAGACACCGCCCAGCACCGTCACGTCCAGTCCGCCCTCGCTGAAGCGCCGCGAAAGGTTCTGCGCGTCGAGGATGACTTCACTCATAACGCAGTGCCTCGGCGGGTTGCACGCGGCTGGCGCGCCAGCTCGGGTAGATCGTCGCGACAAAGGCCAGCACCAATGCGGCCACGACGATGGGGACGATGTCGCCGCGCTGCGGATCGCTCGGCATGCGCGAGATGATGTAGACGCTCGCCGGCAGGAAGCTCGTGTGCAGGACCCGCTCGATGAAGGGCACGATGACGTCGATGTTGTAGGCCACGATAAGGCCGAGCAGCGTGCCGGCGAGCGTGCCCACCACGCCCGAGGTCGCGCCCTGGACCATGAAGATGCCCATGATCGAGCGCGGGCTCGCGCCGAAGGTGCGCAGGATGGCGATGTCGGCCTGCTTGTCGGTCACCGTCATGACGAGCGTCGAGACGAGGTTGAACGCGGCCACCGCGACGATCAGCGTCAGCACGATGAACATCATGCGTTTCTCGAGCTGCACGGCGTCGAACCAGGCGGCGTTGGTGCGCGTCCAGTCGCGCACGAGGATGTCGGGCCCCAGGCGCTGAGCCAGCGCGTCGCCGACCTCGCGCGCATCGTTGACGTCCTGCAGGCGCAGCTGCACGCCGGTCGGGCCGCCGGTGCGGAACAGGCGCGCCGCGTCGTCGATATCGATCAGCGCCAGGCCCGAGTCGTACTCGTAGTGGCCGACCGCGAAAGTGCCCTGCACCACGAAGGTCTTGAGCCGCGGCACGACGCCGGCCGGCGTGGTCTCGCCCGTGGGTGCGGCCAGGGTGATCTTGTCGCCGACGCCGACGCCGAGATTGCGCGCCAGCTCGGCCCCGAGCAGGATGCCCCATTGCCCCGGCTGCAGGCGCTTGAGCAGCGTGTCCTTGAGCTCGGCGGCGAGCGGCGTGACGTTCGGCTCCTCGGTCGGATCGATGCCGCGCACGATGGCGCCGTGCATGTCGTCGCCGCGCGCGATCAGTGCCTGCGTCTCGATGAACGGCGCCGCCCCCGCCACCGCCGGATCGCCAGCAGCGGCCTTGGCCAGCGCCTGCCAATCCGGCAGCGCCTGGCCGTCGTAGCGCATCAGCTGGACATGAGCGACGACCGACAACATGCGCTCGCGCACTTCCTTCTGGAAGCCGTTCATCACCGACAGCACGATGATCAGCGCCGCCACGCCGAGCGCGATGCCCAGCATGGACACGCCGGAGATGAAGGAGATGAAGCGATTGCGGCGCCCGCCGCGGCCGGCGCGGGTGTAGCGCCAGCCGATCTGCAACTCGTAAGGCCAATTCATGGGCGGCGATGCTACCAAGCGGCGTTCAATGCGCTTCGTCCCAGTTCGAGCCCACGCCGACTTCGGCCAGCAGCGGCACGCGCAGCTGCGCCACGCCGGCCATCAGGCGCGGCACCTCGGCCTTGATCCAGTCGAGCTCGCCCTCGGGCACCTCGAAGACCAGTTCGTCGTGCACCTGCATGACGATCTGCGTCGCGCGCGACTGTTCGTCCAGGCCCTTCTGCACCGCCGCCATGGCGAGCTTGATCAGGTCGGCCGCCGTGCCCTGCATCGGCGCATTGATGGCCTGGCGTTCGGCGCCCGCCTTGCGCGGACCATTGCCGCCGTTGATCTCGGGCAGGTAGATGCGCCGCCCGAACAGGGTCTGCACATAGCCGTTGGCGCGCGCGAAGGCCTTGGTGCGCTCCATGTAGTCGCGCACGCCGGCGAAACGGGTGAAGTAGCGGTCGATGTAGTCCTTGGCCGCCTTCTGCTCGAGCCCCAAGCTGGCCGCCAGGCCGAAGGCGCCCATGCCGTAGATCAGGCCGAAGTTGATGGTCTTGGCATAACGCCGCTGTTCGGCGGACACGTCGACCAGCGGGGTGCCGAAGACCTCGGAGGCCGTGGCGCGGTGGATGTCGACGCCGTCCGCGAAGGCGCGCAGCATGCCAGGGTCCTCGCTGATGTGGGCCATCAGGCGCAGCTCGATCTGCGAGTAGTCGCTGCTGACGATGCGGCAGCCCGGCCGCGCGACGAAGGCCTCGCGCACACGGCGGCCTTCGGCCGTGCGGATCGGGATGTTCTGCAGGTTCGGGTCGTTGCTGGCCAGGCGGCCCGTCACGGCCACGGCCTGCGAGTAGGTCGTGTGGACGCGCCCGGTCTTGGCGTTGATCTGCTCGGGCAGCTTGTCGGTGTAGGTGCTCTTGAGCTTGGCCAGGCCGCGGTACTCGAGGATCTTGGCCGGCAGCGGATAGTCCTCGGCCAGCTTGGCCAGCACCTCCTCGTCGGTCGAGCGCGCGCCGGTCGCCGTCTTCTTGATGGTAGGCAGGCCGAGCTTGTCGAAAAGGATCTCGCCGAGCTGCTTGGGGCTGCCCATGTTGAAGGGCTGGCCGGCGATGGCGTAGGCCTCCTGCTCGATGGCGACGAGGCGCTGCCCGAGTTCGTGGCTTTGCGACTTCAAGCGGTCGGCATCGATCAGCACGCCGTTGCGCTCGATGCGCGCGAGCAGCGCGCTGGTCGGCACCTCGATCTGCTCGTAGACGAAGCGCAGGCCGGCGTCGGCCTCGATGCGCGGCCACAGCACGGCGTGGACCTGCAGGCACATGTCGGAGTCTTCGCAGGAATACTCGGCCGCGCGCGCCACGTCGACCTGGGCAAACGGAATCTGGTGCGCGCCCTTGCCGCAGAGGTCCTCGTAGGCGATGCCCGAACGGCCCAGCCAGCGCTCGCCGATGGCGCCCAGGCCGTGCGTCTTGTGCGCCTCGAGCACGTAGCTCTCGAGCATGGTGTCGTGGCGGATGCCGCGCAGCTGCAGGCCGTGGTTGGCGAACACATGCGTGTCGTACTTGAGGTTCTGGCCGATCTTGGCGGCCGCGTCGTCCTCGATCCAGGCCTTGAGCCGCGCGAGCACGTCGTCGATCGGCAGCTGCTCCGGCGCATCCGGGCCGTTGTGGGCCAGCGGGATGTAGGCCGCTTCGCCCGGCGCGGTGGCGAAGGAGATGCCGACGATGCGCGCCTTCATCGGGTCGAGCGAATCGGTCTCGGTGTCGACGGCGGCCAGCGGCGCGGCGCGCAGACGTTCGACCCAGGCGTCGAGCTGGCTCATCTCGAGCACGGTCTCGTAGCGGCGCTCGACCGGCGCGGCCGGCGGCGGCGACGTGAACTCGGCCTGCGCGGCGGCAACGGGCGCAGCGGCTGCCGCGGCCGGCTGCAGCACGGCACCCGTCAGCTCCTTGAGCCAGCTGCGGAAGCCATAGCGCGTGTAGAAATCGCCGAGCGCGTCCTTGTCCACGGGCTTCAGGGCGAGCTGCTCCAGGCTGTCCGCCGCCGGCCAGCCAGGCAAGTGCGCAGCAAGATCGCAGTCGAGCCGGATGGTGACGAGCCGGCGGCCCATGGGCAGCCAGTCGAGCGCCTTGCGCAGGTTTTCGCCGGCCACGCCCTTGACCTTGTCGGCGCTGGTGATGACGCCGTCGAGCGAGCCGTATTCGGCAATCCACTTGGCCGCCGTCTTGGGGCCGACCTTCTCGACCCCCGGCACGTTGTCGACCGTGTCGCCCATCAGCGTCAGGTAGTCGATGATGCGCTCGGGCGGCACGCCGAACTTGGCCGTGACGCCGGCGGCGTCGAGCCGTTCGTTGCTCATCGTGTTGATCAGCGTGACGTCGGGCGTGACGAGCTGGGCCATGTCCTTGTCGCCGGTCGAGATCACGACCTGATGGCCGGCCTCGGCCGCCGCGCGCGCCAGCGTGCCAATGGCGTCGTCGGCCTCGATGCCGGGCACTTCGAGCACCGGCCAACCGAGCAGGCGCACGACCTCGTGGATGGGCGCGATCTGGGCGCGCAGCTCCTCGGGCATCGGCGGGCGCTGGGCCTTGTATTCCGGATACCACTCGTCGCGAAAAGTCGGGCCCTTGGCGTCGAACACACAGGCCGCATGGCCGGCGCCGACGTCGTCGCGCAGTTTCTTGAGCATGGCGACCATGCCGTGCAGGGCACCCGTGGGCTCGCCGCCAGGGCCGCGCAGGTCCGGCATGGCGTGAAAAGCACGGTAAAGATAGCTGGAGCCGTCGACCAGCAGCATGAGGGGTTTCGTCGTCATGGGCGCATTGTCGTGGCTGAAGCCCTCCTGGCGGCAAGCCTCGCTGCGAGCCGGTTCGGCACAGACGCATAGAATGGCCCGCATGTCGCGCGTTTCGATTCTTCCCGCCGCCCTGCTGCTTGCCGCCGCGCTGGCGCATGCCGAGGCACCCGCCCAGGCGCCTGCCCAGCTGCCGCCGCCGGAGCCGGGCTGGACCGTCATCGAGGACGAGCCGGCACCGGGCAAGCGGCCCGACGCCAAGATCGAGCACATCGTCGTCGAGGACAACAACGCCCGCATCGAGGAACTGCGCGAGCGCGGCGAGGTCCGCAACGTGACGGTCCACTCGAAGATCCTGCCCTTCGTGCCCGACTACGAAATCGTCGTCGGCGACGCCTCGCGGGAGCCCGTCGCCGGACCGAACGGCCAGCACGGCATCATCGGCCAACGCGTCTGGCGCCTGCTGGACTTCTGAACCCGACCACCCCTGCCTGCCCGTCGCGGCGGCGCTGCCCCCGCGCGTCACACCATGGCCGTCTTTACCGAAATCACCCCTGACCAGGCCCAGGCCTTGGCAAATCGGCTGGAGCTCGGCCAACTCGTCGAGCTCAAGGGCATCAAAGCCGGCATCGAGAACACCAATTACTTCCTGACGACCAGCACCGGCGCCTATGTGCTGACGGTGTTCGAGCGGCTGACCTTCGAGCAGCTGCCCTTCTACCTGCGCCTGATGCAGCACCTCGCCCGCCACGGCGTTGCCGTGCCGGCGCCGCAGGCTGACGCGCAGGGCGAGATCCTCTTCGAGCTCGGCGGCAAGCCGGCCGCGGTGGTCGACATGCTCGCGGGCAGCCACCAGCTCGCCCCTGGCGCCGCGCACTGCGCGCAGGTCGGCGCGCAGCTTGCGCGCATGCACCTGGCCGGACGCGATTTCGCGCTGTCGCAGCCGAACCTGCGCGGCCTGGCCTGGTGGCAGGAGACCGTGCCGGTCGTCGCGCCCTTTCTCTCGGCCGAGCAGCGCGAGCTGATCGAGACCGAGCTGGCCTGGCAGACCCAGCTGGCCGCCGCGCCCGCCTATGCGGCGCTGCCGCGCGGCCCCATTCACGCCGACCTCTTCCGCGACAACGTGATGTTCGAAGGCGAGACGCTGACGGGCTTCTTCGACTTCTATTTCGCCGGCGTCGACACCTGGCTGTTCGACATCGCCGTGTGCCTGAACGACTGGTGCATCGATCTCGACGACGGCCGGCTCGACCTCGGGCGCGCCAGCGCCTTCGTGCGGGCCTACGAGAGCGTCCGGCCGCTGAATGCGCAAGAGCACCGCTTGCTGCCCGCCCTGCTGCGCGCGGCGGCGCTGCGCTTCTGGATCTCGCGCCTGTGGGACTTCCACCTCCCGCGCGAAGCCAGCATGCTCAAGCCTCACGACCCCGCGCACTTCGAGCGCGTGCTGCGCCAGCGCATCGAAGCGCCCTGGCACGCCATGGGGGAATGAGCAGCATGGTCCTGTATCTGCGCCAGGTCGCCGCCGGCAATGGCGTCAAGTGGGCCCGCAACGGCTGGGCCGTCTTCCGCCGCAAGCCCTTCGCGCTGATGGCGCTGTACAGCTTTTCCTGCCTCGCGCTGGCGCTGCCCGGCATGGTCTTCCAGCCGCTCGGCACGGTGTCGCTGATGCTGCTGCCGCTGCTCTCGCTGGCCTTCATGCTGGCGAGTCACGTGGTTGTCCAGGGCGGCACGCCCGCGCTGGGCATCCTGGCCATCCCGTTCAAGATCACGGCCGAACGGCGGCGCGCCCAGCTGTGGCTGGGGGTGGGCTACGGCCTGCTGCTGTTTGTCGCGATGCAGGCCGCGCACGGCGTGGACGCCACGGCCTGGCAAAAGCTCGTCGACGTCCTGTCGCAGCCGCAGCCGGATCCCCAGGCCGTCGCGGCCGCCTGGTCGGCGCCCGGCATCCTCGGCTCCATGGCCCTGATGGCGCTGGCGGTCACCGTCCTGCAGATTCCTTTCTGGCACGCGCCCGCGCTGGTGCACTGGGGCGGCCATGGCGTCGCGCAGGCGCTGTTCTCGAGCACGCTGGCGATCTGGCGCAACCGCGGCGCTTTCGCGATCTACGCGCTCGTCTGGCTGGGCATCGGCCTGGCAGCCGGCATCGTGCTGGACATCGTGGCGCTGCTGCTCGGCGACCTCGCCCTGCCGCTGCTGTTCTTCGCGGGGCTGGTGTTGTCGACGGCGTTCTACAGCTCGCTGTACTTCAGCTTCGTCGACTGCTTCGTCACCGACACCCCGGAAGACATCAGTCAATCGGCGTGAGCTTGGCGATCGACATCTGCAGCCACTTGACGCCGTGGCGGCCGAAGTTGACCTGAGCGCGCGCATCCGCGCCGCTGCCTTCGATGGCCAGCAGCACGCCCTCGCCGAACTTGTTGTGGAACACGCTCTTGCCGACGCGCAGGCCGCCATGCTCGGCTGAGGCCTGACGGACGACCGGCGCCTGCGGCTGCACCCAGTCCGCGCGCGGCGGGCTGAACTCGCGCTTGCCCGCGCCGACGATGCCCGACAAGCCGCTGCCGCGCTGCCACGCGTCGGCATAGCCGCGCGCATAGCCCGAACCGAAGCCGCCGTTGCGCGGCGTCAGCCACTTCAGCGTCTCTTCGGGCAACTCGTCGAGGAAACGGCTCTTGACGTTGTAGCGCGTCTGCCCGTGCAGCATGCGGGTCTGGCAGAAGCTCAACGAAAGCCGCTTGGCCGCACGCGTCAGCGCCACGTACATGAGGCGACGCTCCTCTTCGAGGCCGTCGTCGCTGGACAGCGAGTTCTCGTGCGGGAACAGGCCTTCTTCCAGGCCGGTGATGAAGACAGCATCGAACTCCAGGCCCTTGGCCGAGTGGACCGTCATCAGCTGGATCGCGTCCTGCCCGGCCTGGGCCTGATTGTCGCCGGCCTCGAGCGAGGCGTGCGTCAGGAAGGCGGCCAGCGGCGACATGATCTCGCCCGTCTCGGCATCCGGCGTGACGGGCGCCGCGGCCGGCGCGTCAGGCTGATCCTCCGATGCGGCGATCGTGCCCGGCGCGAGCTCGTCGACGGGCAGCGCGACGACATCGCGGCCGAAGCCCTCCTGCGTCACGAAGGCCTCGGCGGCATTGAGCAGTTCGTCGAGGTTCTCCAGGCGCTCGGCGCCGTCCTTGTCGCCGCGATAGAAATCGAGCAGGCCCGAACCTTCGAGCACGTGCTCGATGATCTCGCGCAGCGTCAGGCCCAGGGTCTGGCCGCGCAGGCTTTCGATCAGCGTGTTGAAGCCCTGCAGATTGG
>Ga0213872_10001700_pt1 | contig 13851 bp, 10 predicted proteins | sample VelepicomBERX_R2_FD_160071 | JGI IMG/M metagenome (GOLD analysis project Ga0213872, IMG submission 160071) | Rhizosphere microbial communities from Vellozia epidendroides in rupestrian grasslands, the National Park of Serra do Cipo, Brazil - RX_R2 | ecosystem: Host-associated > Plants > Roots >...
CGGCCGCCAACGCCGCCATCGACCACATCCACGACTGGGTACTGGGCACCGGCGGCAAGTGGACCACCATGGGCATCCCATCGGACGGCTCCTACGGCATCCCTGAAGGCACCATGTTCGGCTTCCCTGTGACCTGCGAAAACGGTGAGTACAAGATCGTCCAGGGCCTGGAAATCGACGCCTTCTCGCAAGAGCGCATCAACCTGACCCTGAAGGAACTGACCGAAGAGCGCGAAGGCGTCAAGCACCTGCTGCCTTAATTCTTCGCTCCTGTGGAACCGGTTAAACCACCGATCCGCCGTACCCGCCGCGCCGCCCCGAGCAGCGCGGCGGTTTCTCACCCCGCCGCTGCCACCGACCCATCCCGCATGCATCCATCCGAGGTTTTATTCCAGGGCAATCGCCAGCCGCTGCTGCTGCCGGCCTGCGACCACTACGCCGGCTCCGAAAAGCTGATGCGCAAGTCGATCGCCTTGCAACAAGAGCTTGGTCCCCTGTTCGACATCACCCTTGACTGCGAAGACGGCGCCAGCGCCGGCAACGAAGAGGCGCATGCGCGCCTGGTCGCTTCGCTGGTGCTGTCCGACGATAACAAGTTCAATCGCATCGGCGCCCGCGTGCACGACGTGGACAGCCCGCACTTCGCCCGCGACGTGGAACTGGTCTGCGCCGCCGCCTCCAAACTGGCCTATATCGTCGTGCCCAAGGTGGACGGCGTGCAGCAGACCATGCGCGCCATCGAACTGATCAACCAGCACGCCAAAAAGGCCGGCCGCGCGGACCTGCCCGTGCACGTACTGATCGAAACCCACGGCGCCCTGCGCGAAGTGTACGAGATCGCCGCCCTGCCCCAGGTCGAGTGCCTGTCCTTCGGCATCATGGACTTCGTCTCCAGCCACTACGGCGCCATTCCCGGCAACGCCATGCGCACGCCGGGCCAGTTCAGCCACCCGCTGGTGGTGCGCGCCAAGCTGGAGATCGCCGCCGCCTGCCACGCCCACGGCAAGGTGCCCTCGCATAATGTGACCACCGAGATCAAGGACACGGCCGTCGTCGCCAACGACGCCCAGCGCGCCGCCGCCGAATTCGGCTACACGCGCATGTGGAGCATCCATCCCAACCAGATCAAGCCGGTGATCAAGGCCTTCACCCCGCGCGTCTCCGAGGTGCACGAGGCGGCCGCCATCCTGCACGAGGCGGCCCAGGTGCAGTGGGGGCCGATCTCCCAGAACGGCCGCTTGCACGACCGCGCCAGCTACCGATATTATTGGACCGTTTTACAGCGCGCCAAGCTGGCCGGCCTGCCCGTGCCGGAGAATGTGAGCGCGCTGCTGAACGACAGTCCCTCTGAACCTCTAGTGGAAGCACATTGATGTCCATCTCCAAATTCCTGCTGGCCTGTGGCATCGCCCTGTCGCTGGCATCCGGCGCCCAGGCTGCCGATACCGTTAAAAAGCCTGCCAAGGCCAAGTCGGGCAAGACCGCCAAACCCGTCACGCCGAAAGAGCCCGACCCGGAAGCCGACGAGCCTTCCATCACCGGCTCCGCCGTGGCCGACTACGACTGCGAACTGGGCAACAAGATCACCATCTACACCAATGAAGGCGACGATGCCCACATCGCGCTGCGCTGGAAGAAGCGCCTGCACCGCCTGACCCGCATCGGCACCAGCACCGGCGCCGATCGTTTCGAGAACCATTTGTATGGACTGGTCTGGATCGGCATCCCCGCCAAGGGCATGCTGCTGGACTCCAAGCAGAACCGCCAGCTGGCCAACGAGTGCAAAACGGTTGAACAGAAATCGGCCGCCGCCCCCGTGCCTGAAGCGGGCAAGTTGTAATTTTTAAGATTAATAACAGACGACACCCACAAGGAGAGGTCATGTCACGCAATACTCTGAACACGCTGAAGGAATTCAATATCTCGGGCAAGCAAAAGGGCAAGTTCTACTCCCTGCCGGCCCTGGAAAAAGCCCTGGGCGCCAAAATCTCCCGCCTGCCAGTCTCCATCCGTGTGGTGCTGGAGTCGGTCCTGCGTAACTGCGACGGCAAGAAAGTCACCGAAGAGCACGTCAAGCAGCTGGCCAACTGGGGCGCGACCGCCGAGCGCGTGGACGAGATCCCGTTCGTCGTGGCCCGCGTCGTGCTGCAGGACTTCACCGGCGTGCCGCTGCTGGCCGACCTGGCCGCCATGCGCAACGTCGCCTACAAGATGGGCGTGAACGCCAAGAAGATCGAGCCGCTGGTGCCGGTTGACCTGGTGGTCGACCACTCCGTCACCATCGACCACTTCCGCGAGCCGAAAGCCCTGGACCTGAACATGAAGCTGGAATTCTCGCGCAACAACGAGCGCTACCAGTTCATGAAGTGGGGCATGCAAGCCTTCGACACCTTCGGCGTCGTGCCTCCGGGCTTCGGCATCGTGCACCAGGTGAACCTGGAGTACCTGGCGCGCGGCGTGCACAAGACCAATGAAGACGTGTACTACCCGGACACCCTGGTGGGCACCGACTCGCACACCACCATGATCAACGGTATCGGCGTGGTCGGCTGGGGCGTGGGCGGCATCGAGGCGGAAGCCGGCATGCTGGGCCAGCCAGTCTACTTCCTGACCCCGGACGTGATCGGCGTCAACCTGACCGGCGCCCTGCGCGAAGGCTGCACCGCGACCGACCTGGTGCTGACCATCACTGAACTGCTGCGTAAAGAAAAAGTCGTCGGCAAGTTCGTCGAGTTCTTCGGCGAAGGCACCGAGTCGCTGTCGCTGACCGACCGCGCCACCATCGCCAATATGGCGCCTGAATACGGCGCGACCATGGGCTTCTTCCCCGTCGACGACGCCACCATCGAGTACTTCGAAGGCACCGGCCGCACCAAGGCGGAAATCGACGCCTTCGCTTCCTACTTCAAGGCGCAGAACCTGTACGGCGTGCCGAAAGCCGGCGAGATCGACTACACCCGCGTGGTGGAATTGAACCTGGCCACCGTGACGCCGTCGCTGGCCGGTCCGAAGCGTCCGCAAGACCGTATCGAAATCGGCAACGTGAAGAACAACTTCACCGAACTGTTCTCGAAGCCAACCTCGGAAAACGGCTTCAACAAGAAGGCCGAAGACCTGACCAAGACCTACACCACCAGCAATGGCGTGAACGTGAAGAACGGCGACGTGCTGATCGCCGCCATCACCTCCTGCACCAACACCTCGAACCCGAGCGTGCTGCTGGCTGCCGGCCTGCTGGCGAAGAAGGCGGTGGAAGCCGGCCTGACCGTGGCGCCGCACATCAAGTCCTCGCTGGCCCCTGGCTCGCGCGTGGTGACCAACTACCTGCAAGCCGCCGGCCTGCTGCCTTACCTGGAGCAACTGGGCTTCGGCGTGACCGCCTACGGCTGCACCACCTGCATCGGTAACGCGGGCGACCTGACCCCGGAACTGAACGCCGCCATCCAGTCGAACGACATCGTCGCCTCGGCCGTGCTGTCCGGTAACCGTAACTTCGAAGCGCGTATTCACCCGAATATCCGCTCCAACTTCCTGGCCTCGCCGCCGCTGGTGGTCGCCTACGCCATCGCCGGCAACATGACTATCGACCTGATGACCCAGCCTGTGGGCAAGGGCAAGAACGGCAAGGACGTCTACCTGGGCGACATCTGGCCGACCTCGAAAGAGATCGCCAAGCTGATGAAGTTCGCCATGAACTCGAAAGTGTTCAAGGACAACTACGCCGACGTCAAGGGCAACCCAGGCAAGCTGTGGGAAAACGTGTCCTCGACCGAAGGCCAGGTCTACAACTGGCCTGCTTCGACCTACATCGCCGAGCCGCCATTCTTCGAAGGCTTCGAGATGACCCCGAAAGCGGCCGCCACCGGCATCAAGGGCGCCCGTGCCCTGGGCGTGTTCGGCGACTCGATCACCACCGACCACATCTCGCCAGCGGGCTCGATCAAGGAAGACGGTCCGGCCGGTAAGTGGCTGAAGGAAAACGGCGTATCGAAGGCCGACTTCAACTCCTACGGCTCGCGCCGCGGCAACCACGAGATCATGATGCGCGGCACCTTCGCCAACGTGCGTATCAAGAACAAGATGATCCCGCCGAAGGCCGACGGTTCCGCGGTCGAAGGCGGCATCACCATCCACCAGCCATCGGGCGAACAGATGTCGATCTACGACGCGGCGATGAAGTACATCGACGCGGACACCCCGACCATGGTGTTCGGCGGCGAAGAGTACGGCACCGGCTCCTCGCGTGACTGGGCGGCGAAAGGCACCCAGCTGCTGGGCGTGAAGGCCGTGATCGTGCGCTCCTTCGAGCGTATCCACCGCTCCAACCTGGTGGGCATGGGCGTGCTGCCGCTGCAATTCATCGGCAACGACTCGGTGGAATCGCTGGGCATCACCGGCAAGGAAACCTACGACCTGAAGGGCCTGGAAGGCGAGATCAAGCCGCAGCAGAAATGCACGCTGGTGATCAACCGCGCCGACGGTTCGAAGAAGGAAGTTCAGCTGCTGCTGCGTATCGACACCCCGATCGAAGTCGACTACTACAAGCACGGCGGTATCCTGCCATTCGTGCTGCGTCAGCTGCTGGCCGCCTGATTTTTTAAGCGCCCATGAAAAACGCCGGACTTGTCCGGCGTTTTTTTATTGCGGAGACGTGCTGGCCAGCCGCGCCAGCACGCCCGCCACGATGCGGTCGCAGCGCGCGCCGGCGAAGCTGTAGGCCGATTCCAGCGCCATATCCATTTCCATCGCCAGCGCCCCGCGCAGCATGCCGCGGGCGCGGAAAAAGCGGCTGCGCACGGTCGCCTCGGGAATGCCGAGACAGGCCGCCACCTCTTCCCCGCTCATCTCCTCCACCGCGCGCAGGACGAAGACGGTGCGGAAGGCGTCCGGCAGGCGGTCGATGGCCTGCTCCAGCAACTGGCGCATCTGGCCGCGCATGGCGGCGCGCTCGGGCGATTCGGGCGGCTCCTGCTCCATGCTGTTGTCCGCCGCTTCCAGCGGCGCCCCGTCCAGCCCGCCCAGCACGTCCAGCGGCACCACCTCGGCCCGCTGCCGTCCCTGGCGCACGCGGCCAATGGCGGCGTGGATGACGATGCGCGTCAGCCAGGTCGCCAGCCGGGCGTCGCCGCGGAAGCTGCCCATGGCGCGGAAAGCTTGCAGCCAGGCTTCCTGCAGCACTTCCTCGGCGTCGCTGTCATTGCGCAGGATGCTGCGCGCCGTGCGGAACAGCGCCTGGTTATAGCGCCGCATGAGCAGTTCAAAGGCGCCGGGCCGGCCGGCCGACACCTGGCGGGCCAGTTCGGCGTCCGGCAGGTCGGGACGGAGCGGGTTGGATATGGGCTGCATATTTCTTGTCTCGCAATGGCGGAGTGACAGTTGTACCCCATTAGATGAAACGCTGCAGCGGCCCGTTCCCGCCTGCGCGAATTATTTTCACGCTGTGGCGTTAACATTTTTTTACGTCTTGTTTCCCAACTAATAGGAGAGGTCCGCCCGAATCCACTACAATAGCTATCGTAAGGGTTATCATTTGCTTGACCGATCCGTTTTATCCACTTTTTATGAGACTCTTATTGCGCCATGCGTCGTCCATCTAAAGCTTCATCCCAAAAATTGTCTGCCGAGAGCCAGCGCCTCGCCACCTACGCCCAGGCAGTCGGGCAGGCGGCCAGCCGTATCGAGGAGCGGGCCTGGGAACGTACGCTCGATGCGCAACTCCACAAGCTGCTGAAAACCGGCCACCAGGACACCATCGACGCCACCCTGTCCTCCCTCTTCAAGGAAGACTTGAACGCCTATGACGTGCTGATGGACTGCGTGGAAGCGGTCAGCGAATCGAGCACCATTTCCGTCGAAGTCGACGGCGAGACCAGGTACTACGACGTGCTGCTGGTGGCCGCGCCCGTGCTGGCCTGGACCCGCTTCGCCATCGCCTCCGGCCCCATCCCGGCCGAGGCGCTGAACACCTTGCAGGCCCACTTCTCGGCCCATCTGCTGGCCGACGATACGCTGCTGGCCATGTCGCCCATGCTGTACTCGATTGACCAGCTGCCGCGCAGCCACGCCGAGACCTACAGCAAGGTGCACAAGCTGGCCATGGCCGCGCTGAAGGGCGGCGGCGCCAAGAGCGACGCCCGCGCGCCGGAAACGGCGCCCTTCCTGGCCGACACCCGCTATCTGCTGGCGGCCGTGCTGGCGCCACAGGGCGGTCCCCTGTTCCGCTGGCAGATGAGCGCCGCCCACAACGATGTCACGGGCGAACGCAACCAGGCGCTGGAGCAGTGGCGCACCCAGGCCCAGCCGACGGTGGCGCGTCTGCTGCCCGGCTGCGGCGTCGAGCTGCTGCTGCCGGAAGCCTATTACATGGCCTGCCGCGAGGCGGACAAGCTGATCCGCCCCGTGTCGATCCGCGCCGCCGTGCACTACCTGACGCACACGCTGGGCGTGGAGCCGGGCGAGCTGCGCGCCGTGATCGCCGGCTTCGGCGAGGAAGATGCGGACGGGCAGATCGACGAATACCGCGTCTCCTTCACCATGCGTTCACAGCCGGAGGTGATCTACGGCGTCGTCTGGCCGCTGTACGGGCAGGAGGATGAGGAAGGCACGCCGCCGGAAGGTCCGCTCACGGGCGGCATCGGCGGAGTGCAGGAAAAACCCGTCACGCCGGTGGACGAGATCATCGGCCACCTGAACGAGGCGGGCGTCACGCAGATCAAGAAGCATGGCGAGCGCTATGTGGCCGAGTTCTGCGACGACTGCGGCGCGCCCCTGTTTGCCGATCCCGTCGGCGAACTGGCGCACGCGGAAATGCCGGAAGACGCGCCCACGGGCACGGAGCACTTCCACTAAGAAAAACGCCTCGCGATGCGAGGCGTTTTTACTTCTGCGGCTGAGCCGGACTACCAAGTGGTGTAGGGCTGCTTGATCAGGCTGGAGTTGAGGTATCTCACATCGCCGGTGACTTCCTCGCCGACCCATTCAGGCCGGTCGAAAGCCTCGTCTTCGGACGACAGTTCAATCTCGGCCACCACCAGCCCGGCGTTCGTACCGAGGAACTCATCCACTTCCCACACGTGCTTGCCGAGCGGGATACGATGGCGCACTTTTTCGATCAGCGGCTGCTCGCACAAGCCGTCCAGCAGCTCGGCGGCTTCGGCCACGGGGATAGTGTATTCCCACTCTCCCCTGCTGGCGCCCACGTTGCGGCTTTTAATCGTGAGGAAGGCCTCGTCGCCGGCGATGCGCACGCGCACCGTGCGGTCCTTGTGCGAGTTGAGGTAGCCCTGCCGCAGCAAGGTGGACTGGCCCAAGGCGCGCCAGCCATCACCGCTCAGCAGGAATTTGCGTTCGATCTCGACGCCCACGCTGCGCTGTCCTTACTCGTCCAGCGACAGCAGGATAGGCTGCAGGATGGCCGCGCCCAGGGCCGCGCTGCGGGCGCCGTTCCAGCCCACGTGCGGATCGGGCAGGTCGGCGTTGTCCTTGAACGGCATCTCCAGCGTCAGCGCCAGGCAGCCGAAGTGGTGGCCCACGTACTTCGAGGCCAGGGTCAGCATGTCTTCCTTGTACTTGCTGGCGGCGTAGCCGTATTTGTCCTGGAAGTCCGGGCTGGCGTTCTTGTAGCGGTCGATGAAGCCCTGCTGCCGCGCGCGGCGCGCTTCGGTGAAGTTCTCCAGCATCTCGTTACCGGCCACGAAGTTGTACGGCAGGGCTTCGTCGCCATGGATATCGAAGAACATGTCGATGCCCGTCTCGTGCATCTTCTGCTTCACCACCAGCACTTCCGGGCTGCGCTCGACGGATGGGGTCATCCATTCGCGGTTCAGGTTGGCGCCGGCCGCGTTGGTGCGCAGGTTGCCGCGCACCGAGCCGTCTGGATTCATGTTCGGCACGATGTAGAACACGCAGCGCTGCAGCAGCTTGCGCGCGATGGGGTTGGCGTCGTCCAGCAGGGAGTCGATCAGGCCCTCGATGAACCACTCGGCCATCGACTCGCCCGGATGCTGGCGCGCGATGAACCAGATCTTCTTTTCCGCTTCCGGCTTGCCGATGACGACCAGGTTCATGTCGCGGCCGTCGACCGTGCTGCCCAGGTCCTGCACGCGGGCCAGCGGGTTCTCCGCCACCTCGCCCAGCAGGCGCAGATGGCGCTCGAAGGAGTAAGGCTCGAAGTAGGCGTAGTAGCAGCTGTCCAGATCCGGCGTGTGCTTGATGGTCATGACCTGGCCATCGAAGGACGTCGGCACGCGGAACCAGTTTTCCGTGTCGTAGCTGGCCACGGCCTGATAGTCCTCGTAGCCCTTGGCGTAAGTCGCCTGGCCCGCGTTCAGGAAGCGCATCTGCAGCTGCTGGCCGCGCGCGCCCTGTACGCGGAAGTGGAACCACTGGTGGATGTCGGCGTGCGAATCCTTGCGCAGATTCAGTTCGATGGTCGAGGCGCTGTCGGCGCGCAGCACCTCGATGGCGCCGGAGTCAAAGTTTTGGCTGATTTTAATGGTCATGACTATCCAATAACAGGTAAATACCAATCCTGTTATTTTACCAGCCCATCCTCATGCGCCTTCGTGCATCGTGCCTTCCAGCGCGTAGCGCGTGTGCCAGGAGAAGGCCTGCTCCAGCGCGTGCGGGGTGTGGCCGCCGCCGCGCAGGGCCGCTTCGTAGTAGCTCCACAGCTGTTCGCGGTAGTTGGGGTGGGCGCAGTGCTCGATGATCAGCGGCACGCGCTCGCGCGGCGCCAGGCCGCGCAGGTCGGCCAAGCCCCACTCCGTCACCAGCACGTCCACGTCGTGCTCCGTGTGATCGACGTGCGACACCATCGGCACCACGCTGGAGATGGCGCCATCCTTGGCCACCGACTTGCTGACGAAGATGGACAGCTGGGCATTGCGGGCGAAGTCGCCCGAGCCGCCGATGCCGTTCATCATATGCGTGCCGCCCACGTGGGTGGAGTTGACGTTGCCGTACAAGTCGAATTCCAGCGCCGTGTTCAGCGCGATCACGCCCAGACGGCGCACCAGCTCGGGGTGGTTGCTGATCTCCTGCGGACGCAGCACGATGCGCTTGCGGTACTGCTCGATGTTCTCGATGAAGCGCTTGTGGGCCGCCTCCGACAGCGTGATCGACGAGGCCGAGGCCATGGCCAGGTGACCGGAATCGAGCAGCTCCAGCGCGCTGTCCTGCAGCACTTCGGAGAACATGGTCAGGTTGCGGAAGGAGGACTTGGTCAGGCCGTGCAGCACGGCGTTGGCGATGGTGCCGATGCCCGCCTGCAGGGGCAGCAGGTCCGCGCCCATGCGGCCGGCCTCCACTTCCCGCTCGAGGAAGGCCACCACGTGGCGCGCGATGGCGTCAGTGTGCGCGTCCGCCGGCTGGGCGTTGGACGGGCTGTCCGGGCTGTCGGTGAAGACGATGGCGGCGATGCGCGAAGGGTCAACCGGGATCGAGGCGGCGCCTATCCGGTCCCACGGGCTGACCAGCGGGATCGGCGCGCGGCGCGGACGGTTCTCCGGCAGGTAGATGTCGTGCAGGCCTTCCAGCTCCAGCGGCGCGTTCAGATTGATCTCCACGATCACCTGGCGCGCCTGCTGCACGAAGCTGGCCGAGTTCCCGACCGACATGGTGGGCACGATGCTGCCGTCCTCCTTGATCGCCACCGCCTCGATGACGGCGATGTCGATCGCCTTCAGGCTGCCGCTGCGCAGCTGCTCGGCCGTCTCCGACAGGTGCTGGTCGATGAACATCACTTCGCCCGCGTTGATCTTGCTGCGCATGGTGGCGTCGCTCTGGAAAGGCAGGCGGCGCGCGATGACGCCGGCCTTGGCCATCAGGCCGTCGCTGTCGTTGCCGAGCGAGGCGCCGGTGATCAGGGTCAGGTTGAGCGGTGCGTGGCGGGCGCGTTCCACCAGTGCCAGCGGGATGGCCTTGGCGTCGCCGGCGCGGGTGAAGCCGCTCATGCCGACGGTCATGCCGTCACGGAAAAGGGTTGCCGCCTCGTGGGAGCTGACTACTTTGTCCATCAAGGCGGGAAGTCGGATGCGGTCTGTGAACATGCTGGTCTCCTTAAGTTCTTGAGTCCAGTATAGGAGCGCGAAATAGTCTCTTTATGACTTATTTTCCGACTTTCCATTCGCAAAACTCATGGATCTGCGGGCAGCTCGTGGATGGCGATGCCTTCGATGGGATCGACCTCGCGATCCCAGGGTTTCTGCTCGATGAAGCGGCGCGCATGCTCGTAGCCCGCCTGCCAGCGCTGGCGAATGCCGGAGGCGCTGAAGTCGATGTCCTTGGTGTGATCCTCGTCGCCCAGGCGCGGCGACTTGAGCGAGACGACATGCATGGTGGTGCCGCAGCCCCAGGAAGCCAGCTCGCGCACGTCCGGCGACATGATCACCTCATCCGGCAAATGCTTGGTCAGCTCGCGGATCACATGGCGCAGGCGGTGCAGCTTGCGCTCCTTTTCGATATTGCTGGCGCGGCTGGCGTACTGGATCTCCTTGTGCTTGTCCAACACCTCCAGCACGCTTTGCGGCTCGCTGCCGTCCGGGTTCCACACCTGGACGGAGAAGATCACCGAGCTGCGGCGCGGCTCGTCGTCCAGCACCGCCTCGATGGGCGTATTGGAATAGATGCCGCCGTCCCAGTAAGGCTCGCCGTCGATGCGCACGGCGGGAAAGGCTGGCGGCAGCGCGCCGGAAGCCATCACATGTTCCGCGCACAGCCTCTCGCGGCGGCTGTCGAAGTAACGCATGGCGCCCGTGCGCGCGTTGACGGCGCCCACGGTCAGGCGCGTCTTGCTGCGGCTGATGTAGTCGAAATCGACCAGCTGCTTCAACGTCTCATGCAGGGGATCGGTGGCGTAGAAGGCGGCATGCTCGACGCCGACCTTGGCGTCCGGCTGCCACCACGCGGTCAGGTTGGGCTGGAAGAAGGCGGGAATGCCCTGCCCCAGCGTCATCAGATTGGCGACGGCGCGCGGGACGGCGGCAAAGCCCAGCGAGTTCTGCTCCATGCGACGCCAGAAGGCGCGCAGCTTGTCCAGCCGCAGTTCCGGCGGATTGCCGACGATGATGGCGCCGTTGATGGCGCCGATGGAGGTGCCGATCACCCAGTCCGGCTCTATGCCTCCCTCGTGCATGGCCTGGTAGACGCCCAGCTGATAGGCGCCCAACGCGCCGCCGCCCTGCAGCACCAGTACCACCTGGCCGGGCATGGAGACGGGAGAACAGAGTGGCTTGGCTTTCAAATGAAACCTCCGGTGAAGGCGTCTGGCTGCGCGATAGCCAGATTGTAGTGCAGTTCACCGGAGGCCGTCCCACTTAGTCAGCGTTCACCCCGCGCGCCTTGAGCGCCGCGCGCACGCCCGCGCCGTAGGCCGCATCGGCCTTGTCGAAGTGGCCCAGCTGGCGCTGGATGATCTCCGCGCTGACCTGACTCAGGGGACCGGCCAGGTTGGCGCACAGATTATCCTTTTCCTGCTGCGGCATCAGGCGGAACAGATTGCCGGCCTGGGTGTAGTCGTCTTCCTTGCCCCGGCCGTCGTAGCGCGCCGCGCCGCCTTGCAGGGCCAGCGCCGGCTCGCCATTGCCCAGGCCTTGCGGATTGCTGCCGCCCGCTTCCACCGTGGCGTAGTTCTGCTCCGCGCCGCCGTTGGTGAAGGCCATGGAACCGTCGCGCTGCTGGTTGTGGAAGGGGCAGCGCGGCGCGTTCACCGGCAGCTGCTGGTGGTTGGTGCCCACACGGTAGAGCTGCGCGTCGTGATAAGCGAACAGGCGCGCCTGCAGCATCTTGTCCGGCGAATAGCCCATGCCCGGCACGATGTTGGCCGGCGAGAGCGCGGCCTGCTCCACCTCGGCGTGATAGTTGGCCGGATTGCGGTTCAGTTCCAGCACACCCACCGGCAGCAGGGGGAAGTCCTTGTGCGGCCAGACCTTGGTCAGGTCGAAGGGATTCCAGCCCGTGCGCGCTTCCCAGTCGGCCAGCTGCTGCTCGGTGGCCACCTGCAACTTGACGTCCCAGCGCGGGAAGTCGCCCTTGGCGATGGCGTGGAACAGGTCGCGCTGGGCGTAGTCGGGATCCTCGCCCGCCAGGCGCGTGGCATCGGCCGCGCTCAGGTTCTTGATGCCCTGCTGGGTCTTCAGGTGCCACTTGACGTAGACACGCTCGCCGCCGGCGTTAATCAGGCTGAAGGTGTGGCTGCCGAAACCGTCCATGTGGCGGTAACCGTCCGGCGTGCCGCGGTCGGAGAACAGCATCGTCACCTGATGCAGGCTTTCCGGCGCCTTGCTCCAGAAGTCGAACATCATGGTGGCCGACTTCAGGTTGGTCTGCGGATCGCGCTTCTGGGTGTGGATGAAGTCGGGGAATTTGATCCCGTCCTTGATGAAGAACATGGGCGTGTTATTGCCGACCAGGTCCCAGTTGCCTTCCTCGGTGTAGACGCGCAGCGCGAAGCCGCGTGGATCGCGTTCCGTGTCGGCGCTGCCCTTCTCGCCGCCCACGGTGGAGAAGCGGACGAAGGCCTCGGCCTTCTTACCTACTGCGCCGAACAGCTTGGCCTTGGTGAATTTGCTGATGTCGTGAGTGACGGTAAAGGTGCCGTAGGCGCCCGAGCCTTTGGCGTGCACCACGCGCTCGGGGATGCGCTCGCGGTTGAAGTGCTGGAGTTTTTCGATCAGATGGAAGTCTTGCAGCAGCAGCGGCCCGCGCGGGCCGGCGCTGGCGGAATTCTGGTTGTCTGCGACGGGAATGCCGGAAGCGGTGGTGATCGGGGGTTGGCTCATGGCTGGTCTCCTGTGGGTGAGCGGTGAGACTATTCTACGGTCGCCATTCGATAAATAAAAACTATTAATATCTATTGCAACGATAGCCTATAGCAATCAAAGTATAGTCCAGCCGGCCTATCCCGGCCTCCCCCGAATGGCCTAGCGCACGAGGCTCGAAATGGGCATCGCAGGTGTCGGGGAGGACACCGTGGGGGTGTCCCAAATTCAGGAAAAATCTAATTCACGCTAACCGCCACTACTCCGCTCTAAAGCATACTAAAAGCCTCTGCTCAGATACTAAAACGGCCTATAAAATCCAGCCAAAAGTCCAATCTGATCTAATTTATTTAGAACAAAGTCTAAAACAGACCATAATTTTTCCGATATCCATTCTTTAGACTCTTTGGAATAAACATTATTGACTACCCTCGAATTTTAATACGCCACCGGCTGTTATCGCCCCATATCAGACCTTCAAATTTATTATCTAGTTCGTCTGAACCGCTCATCGGTCTATATACGTCTTATCGCAATTTGTTTCAGTATATCCAGCATCCAAGTCCCAGGTGGCATTGCACATTGTTATTTCGATTTGGTGCTTTCGTGAAATTACTTCAATTTTATAGAGATTAGAATCCTCTAGGCATTGATCATTAAAAAGTGTGAATTTCTTTAACACATTATGCCCATTTACTCTCAGCATGGGAATCATAACGTGAGTGAATTCGGCACAGGTTCCCCTTTCTTGAGGTCCCTCGACAATAAACTCGGCCGCAATCGTTGCCCCGTCCAACTTACATTGAAAAGATTTTGTAGATACAACGGGTGTGTAGCCAGGCTCCACGCGGACAGTTCCCTTGGACTCAGGAGAGCTTGTATTCATGGTTGACTTCAAAGAGAAACTCTTTGAGTCCGTATCGCATAGAAATACAGCACCTGGATCAATCCAGCCGGCCCGGGCAGGCAAACAAAAAACGTAAATAACAACAAACCAGCGAGTTCATAAATTCTCTTCATCACGCGCTCCATGTTTTGTTATTTAGTCTGGATCGATACTTATCTGCAAGCCGAGCGGCTCTTTCTGGCCGGT
>Ga0213872_10001701_pt1 | contig 13848 bp, 13 predicted proteins | sample VelepicomBERX_R2_FD_160071 | JGI IMG/M metagenome (GOLD analysis project Ga0213872, IMG submission 160071) | Rhizosphere microbial communities from Vellozia epidendroides in rupestrian grasslands, the National Park of Serra do Cipo, Brazil - RX_R2 | ecosystem: Host-associated > Plants > Roots >...
CGCACGCTACCCAAACATGCGAAATGTATTTTGTTAGCGGTTCTTAGTCGTTCCGCCGACCCCGCCGTCGAGCGCGATTTGCGCGATATCCAATTCACCGTCGATCGCCTTGTCCATCAATTGGCGCCCTGGCACGAGCTGGAGACAGCACGCAGCCTGCTCGCCGCCATCAGCTATAAGCTCAGCCACGTCCAAGCGGAATTACGCCAATAAGCGCGGGCAGCGGCACAATTAGACAGCTAAACTTGCAAGTTTAGCTGTCTAATACTATAGTGCCGGCCATGGAACCGTTATCCGACACCCCTACCCCGCAGGAACAGGCCACAACCGAACTGATGTTGGCGCTCGGCCAGCTGCTGCGCCGGGTGCGCACCGAAGGCAATCCGAACCAGCTCAATCTGTCGCAGATCGCCGTCATGGCGCGTCTCGAGCAGCAGGGTTGGCTGACCACGGCGGAGCTAGCGCGCATCGAGGCGATGAAACCGCAATCGATGGGCGCGATCTTGGCCGGGCTCGCGCAGGAAGGCCTGGTTGAACACCGCCCCCACCCGACCGATGGCCGGCAGAAGCTGTTCGGCTTGACCGCCGCCGGCGCCGCCGTGCGCCAGACGCGCGTCAACGCCAAGCGCGCCTGGCTGTTGACGGCAGTCGGCAGGTTAAGCGCCGACGAGGTGCGCACGCTGCTTGCGGCCGCGCCGCTGATCAAGCGTCTGGCCGAATCGTAACCTTCCCGCTTTCCGGCGCGTGCCGCGCATGGCGCGCGCCTTTCCGTTCTCATCACGATTAAGGAGCCGCATCATGGCAGTGACCGTTCTGGATGAAAAAACCGCGCTGGTGCTCATCGATCTGCAAAAAGGCATCGTCGCGCTGCCGGTGGCGCATTCCGCCGCCGAGGTGGTCTCCCGCGCCAGCCGATTGGCGGCGGCGTTCCGCCGTGCCGGCAAGCCGGTGGCGCTGGTCAACGTGGCCGGCGGCGCGCCGGGCCGCACCGACCGCGCCGCGCCGGCGCTGCCTCGCACATCGGACTGGACCGAATTGGTCGCCGAGCTCGCCGCCGAGCCCAGCGATCTGCGGGTCACCAAGCACGCGTGGGGCGCCTTCACCGGCACCGACCTGCATGCCAAGCTCAAGGCGCTGGGCGTGACGCAGATCGTGCTCGCCGGCATCGCCACCAGCATCGGCGTGGAATCGACCGCCCGCGAAGCCTTTGCGCTCGGTTACAACGTCACGCTGGCCATTGATGCCATGACCGATATGAGCCGTGAAGCCCACGACAACAGCCTCGAGCGTATCTTCCCCCGTTTGGGCGAAGCCTGCACCAGCCAACAAGTGATCGACCTGCTGCAAACCGCGCATGGCTGAACGCGAGCGGCTCGACCCGTTGATATGGAAAGTGGCCGCCGTGGCCACGCTAGGGTCGTTTCTGACGCAGATGGACGCGACGGTGGTCAACGTGTCTCTGTCGAGTCTATCGCGTCAGCTCGACAGCCCGCTCGCCACGATCCAATGGGTGATTAGCGGTTATCTGCTGGCGTTGACGCTGACACTGCCCCTCAGCGGCTGGCTGGTGGGCCGCATCGGCGCCAAAGCGCTCTATCTGGCCTGCTTCGCCGCCTTCACTGTCTGTTCGGCGCTATGCGGTCTGGCATGGTCCGCCGAATCGCTGATCGGCTTTCGGATTCTGCAAGGCATGAGCGGCGGCCTGTTGGCGCCGATGGCGCAGATGATGGTGGTACGCGCGTCGGGCAAGCACATGGCGCGCGTCATCGGCTATCTCGCGGTGCCGGTGCTGCTGGCGCCGGTATTCGGCCCGGTGGCGGCGGGCGCCATCCTCAAGGTGGCGTCCTGGCGCTGGCTCTTTTTGGCGAACCTGCCGGTGGGCATCGTGGCGCTGGCGTTGGCATACCGGCTGCTGCCGGACGACCGCGCCGAGGCCGCGCCCCAAAGCTTGGATTGGCTGGGGCTCAGCCTGTTGTCGCCTGGGCTCGTGCTCTTTCTTTATGGCGCCGATCACGCCGTCAGTGGCGCCGGGCTCGTCACGCTAACCGCCGCGCTGGCGCTGCTCGCCGCGTTTCTCTACGCTGCGCGCCGTGCCGGCGACCGGGCGCTGATCGACGTGGCGCTGTTCGCGCAACCGTCCTTTTCAGCCGCGGCGGTGACGCAGTTTCTGGCCAATGGCGTGCTCTATGCCGGCCAGATGCTGATCCCGCTGTTCTTGATCAATGTCTGCGGCCGCTCGCCCAGCGCCACGGGATGGCTGATGATGCCGCTGGGGTTAGGCATGCTCTGCACTTATCCTTGGATGGGGCATTTGACCCTGCGCTTCGGCATTCGCCGTCTCGCCGCTGGCGGCGCGGCGTTGTCGCTCGCGGGCACGGCGTTGCTGCTCTACACCGCCAGCCGGCCCCTACAGCCCGCCATGCTGGCGTTGGCCTTGATCGTGCGCGGCGTCGGCCACAGCACGGTCGGCATTCCATCGATGTCGGCCGCCTATGCCTCGGTCAAGCGCGCGGCGCTCCCGATGGCCACCACCTCGCTCAACATCGTGCAGCGGCTCGGAGGACCGGCGCTCACCACGGCGTGTGCGCTGTTTTTGCAGTGGCGGCTGAACCAGTCTCCCGCCGCCCAGGCTCCGCTGATGCCATTCGCGCAGGCATTTGCGCTGTTGTGTGCGCTGCACGCGCTGCTGTTGGCCGCCAGCCTGCGTCTGCCGGCGCGCTAAAGCAAAAACAACACATGGCCCGGAAGGTGCCCACTCCAACTAGACGACCGGTCTACTCAATAGTATAGTAAGCGCCATATAACCCCGTCATTAACGATTACAAGGCCTGCTTCATGAACATCCTGCTCGTTCTCACTTCGCACGATAAACTGGGCAACACCGGCGAGAAAACCGGCTTCTGGCTGGAAGAACTGGCCGCGCCCTATTACGCTTTTCTCGATGCCGGCGCCACGCTGACGCTGGCGTCGCCCAAGGGCGGCCAGCCGCCGCTCGACCCCAAGAGCGACGATCCGTCGGCACAGACCGAGGCCACCCGCCGCTTCCGCGCCGATGCCGCGGCCATGAAAGCGCTCGCCCATACCCAGAAACTCGCCGATGTTTCGCTCGCCGGCTTCGACGCCGTGTTTTACCCTGGCGGCCATGGCCCGCTGTGGGATTTGGCCGAGGAACCGCTGTCGATCGCGCTGATCGAGCAAGCCATCCAAACCGGCAAGCCGGTCGGCGCCGTATGCCATGCGCCGGGCGTGCTGCGTCACGTCAAGGGCGTGGACGGCAAACCGCTGGTCAACGGCCGCCAAGTCACCGGTTTCAGCAATAGCGAGGAAGCCGCGGTCGGCCTGACCGAGGTGGTGCCGTTCTTGGTGGAAGACATGCTCAAGGCCAACGGCGGCCATTATCTGAGCGGCGCAGACTGGCAGCCGCACGCCGTCACCGATGGCCTGTTGGTCACCGGCCAAAACCCGGCCTCGTCCGAAGCCGCCGCGCACGCTCTGCTCAACCTGCTGGCTTAATGAGGAATCCGCCATGTCCGCTTATGTCGTCTTTACCCGTGAACTCACCCGCGATGCCGAAGAAATGGCGCAATACAAACAAAAGGCGCCAGCTGCGCGCGCCGGTCGCGATGTGACGCCGCTGGCCTTCTACGGCGAGTTCGAAGTGCTGGAAGGCGCGCCGATCGAGGGCGCCGTGATCCTGCGCTTCCCCAACATGGAAGCCGCGCGCGAGTGGTATCACAGCCCGGAATATCAAAACGCGCTGCCGCACCGCCTCAAGGGCGCGGACTACCGCGTATTTCTGATCCAAGGCACCGATGCCTAAGCCGGGAGAAACCGCCATGACACACCCCGAAGCCGCCATCGCCAACGCCTGGCGCGAACGCTACGGTCAAACACCCGATCTGCCGGTGCCCGACGCGCTCGGCGCGTCGCTGTTCGAACACCGCTCTGTCCGCGCCTATACGCCGCAGGCGGTCGATGAGGCCGCTTTGCGCTGGGCCATCGCCGCCGCGCAATCGGCATCGACATCGTCCAATCTGCAAGTGTGGAGCGTGATCGCGGTGCGCGACCGCGCTCGCCTCGCGCGGCTGGCCGAGTTGGCCGGCGGCCAGCGCCACGTGGCCGAAGCGCCCTTGTTCTTGGCATGGGTGGTGGACTGGTCGAGACTGCGCCGGCTCGGCCAAGCGCAGCACATCGCCACCGAGGGCATCGACTATCTGGAAAGCTACACCGTCGGCGTGGTCGATGTGGCGCTGGCGGCGCAAAACGCCACCGTGGCCTTGGAGGCGCAAGGGCTCGGCATCGTCTACATCGGCGGCATGCGCAACCATCCGGAAGCCGTGGCGGCCGAACTGGGACTGCCGCCGGATTGCTTTGTATTGTTCGGCATGTGCGTCGGTCATCCCGACCCGTCGTCGGCTGCGCAGATCAAACCGCGGTTGCCGCAAGCGGCGGTATTGCACCAGGAGCGCTACGACAGCGGGAAGGAAGCGGACGCGGTGCGCGACTATGACCAGCGCCTGAGCTTATTCCAGCAGACGCAGCAGCGTGACGAGCGCGCTTGGTCGCGCGTCGCCGCGGAGCGCGTGCACGGCCCGGAATCGCTCTCCGGCCGTCATCGCCTGCGCGAGGCGCTCAATGCATTGGGATTTCCGTTGCGCTGACCCGGCGGCCCGGACAGGCCGGCCCGCGATGCCATGCAATTCGCGTTGATTTACACCCACAGTAGCTATAATCAACAAACACATATTTAATTTGCATAGCTCGCGCGCTCGTGCCTGCGGATGGGCCATTGGCCGCCCATGCCTTTGGCGGAGCCAACCGAAGGATGTTGGCGTGCGGAAACAAACCCAACCCATACTCTGGGCCATCGCCGTGTTCGTCGCCGGCTGCGTCATTGCCGCACTGGAAGCGCGCAGCCTCAATGACGCGCAGCAGGCACGGATCGCGTCGCGTTTCGCGCTGCAGAGCGAGCAGTCCGTCAATCAGCTGGTGCGGCAGATCGAAATCTTCCAATATGGGCTGCGCGGCGCGCGCGGCGCGTTGATCGTCGCGGGGTCCGACGGCATCAGCCGCGAGAAATTCCGGCAATACAGCCGCTCGCGCGATCTGGCGACGGAATTTCCCGGGGCGCGCGGGTTTGGCTTTATCCGCCGGGTCGCGCCCACTCAGCGCACGGCGTTTCTCAGCGCCGCCCGCGCCGACGGGCAACCCGGCTTCACCATCAAACAACTCATCCCTCATGATGGCGAGCTATTCGTCATTCAATACGTTGAGCCGGTCAACGGCAATGAGCCCGCCATCGGCCTGGACATCGCCTCCGACGCCAACCGGATGGGCGCGGCGCGCGAGGCCATCCTCAACAACGCGCCCACGCTGACCAAGCCGATCACCCTGGTTCAAGCCAGCAGCCAAAACCATCGCGGCCTGCTCTTCATGCTGCCGGTCTATACGCCCAGCGCGCCGCTGGCCACGGCCGATGAGCGCTGGCGGGCGGCCTATGGCCTGGTATACGCGCCGCTGGTCGTCGACGAGGTGCTGGGCGCGCTGGACATGCCGCGCGAGGCGATGTCGCTGACCCTGGAAGACGTCGATACACCAGACAGGCCTATCCAGTTCTACGCCTCGCCCGGCGCGGACGCGCCAGCCTTTCGCGGACTCTCGCAACGCGTGACGCTGACCATGTATGGCCGCCACTGGGCCGTGACGTTGAAGGCCAGAAAGACCTTCATCGCCGACCTCGACCTGGCCGATCCCCGCCGCATCGCCGCCGAAATCGCCGCGGTAGCGGCGTTGCTGGCGATTGTGACTTATTTCTTGCTCATCAACCGCAATCGCCGATACCAGTCCTTTCTCGACCAGTCCCGGCTCGCCGCCATCGTCGCCAGCTCCAACGACGGCATCATCGGCAAAACCCGAGACGGCATCGTCTCCAGCTGGAACAAGGCGGCCGAGCGCATTTTCGGCTATACGGCGCAAGAGGCGGTAGGACAAAGGATCGTCGATCTCATCGTGCCGCCGGATCTATACGAAGAAGAAGACGGCATTTTGGCGCATATCGTCAAAGGCGAGAGCGTGCCCTATTTCATTACCCGGCGGCGGCGGCGCGACGGCAGCATCATCGAGGTGTCCGTGACGGTATCGCCTGTTCTCGGCCAGGACGGCAGCGTCATCGGCGCGGCAAAGACCGTGCGCGACATCACCGAGGAGCGGCGCCAGGAGGCGCGCTTTCATTTAGCGGTGGAGGCGGCGCCCGCCGCCATGCTGATGGTGGATCGCGCGCAACGGATCACCCTGGCCAACCGCAGAGCGGCCAAACTGTTCGGCTACCCGCACGACGCATTGCTGGGCATACCGCTAGAGAACTTGATCCCCGATCGTTTCAGAACCCCGCTGACAAACCATCTGTCCGCCTTTTACCGCGCGCCCGACTCCCCGCCAAAGGAAGGGCTATGGGAGCTCTATGGCCAGCGCAAGGATGGCAGCGAGGTGCCAGTCGAAATTGCGTTAAGCCCGGTTGAATCCTCCGAGGGCGTCTCCGTTCTGGCGACGATCAGCGACCTTACCGTGCGCCGTAGGCTTGAGCAGCAACTGCAGACCACGCTGGAACGGCTCAAACTGGCGGTCGACGCCGCGCACATCGGCACCTGGGTCTGGCACCTGTCCGACGACCGGCTGGAATGGGATGCGCGCATGATGGAACTCTACGACATCGACGCCATGCCGGAGGCGTTGACCTACGCGTTCTGGCGCGATCGCCTGCACCCGGACGACGTCTCCGAGGCCGAGCGCGCCTTGCAATGGCTGCGGCAGGGGGGTGGCAGCGGCGAGATGACCTTCCGAGTCATTCATCGCGACGGCAGCGAGCACTATATCGCCGCCGCCGCCATTCTCGAACACGCGCAGGATGGCGCTGCCCAGGAGGTGGTCGGCATTTGCATGGACGTAACCAAGGAAAAACAATTCGAGGCCAAGATCCTTGCGCTCAACGCCAGCCTAGAGGACCAGGTCGTGATCCGTACCGGACAGTTGCAGGAGGCATTGGCGGCGGCGGAAAAGGCCACGCAGGCGAAATCGGAATTCCTGGCCAATATGAGCCACGAGATCCGCACGCCCATGAACGCCATCCTCGGTTTGTGCTACCTGCTCGGCAAACAGAACCTCGCCCCCTCGCCGGCGGACATGGTGCGGCAGATCGATCGTTCCGGCCATGCGCTGTTGAGCATCATCAACGACATCCTGGATTTTTCGAAAATCGAGGCGCAGCGGATGGAATTGGAGGACATTCCGTTCCGGCTGAGCGACGTGCTCGACAACCTGGCCAGCATCATGACCTCCGCCGTGGGCAACAAACCGGTCGAACTGATGATCTCCCCGCCCCCCGCCGGCACCGACTTCCTCAAAGGCGACAGCCTGCGACTTAGCCAAGTGCTGATCAATCTGGTGAGCAACGCCATCAAGTTCACCCAGGAAGGCGAGGTCGAAGTGGCCGTCGAGCGGCTGGAAATCGAACGCGAGGGCGGGGTATGGCTACGCTTTGCCGTGCGCGACACCGGCATCGGCATCCCCAAGGACAAACAGGCCGAAATATTCCAGGCCTTCAGCCAGGCCGATTCATCCACCACACGCAGTTTCGGCGGCACGGGGCTGGGGCTGACCATTAGCAGCCGCCTGGTCGCGCTCATGGGCGGGCAATTGAACGTGGATAGCCAGCCGGGCAAAGGCAGTACCTTCCGCTTCGACATCCCATTAGCGCTGAATAAACCGGAAGACCACGCCGAGCCGGACATGGCTCATCTGCGTGTATTGATCGCCGACGATCACCATTCGGCGCTGGCAGTGCTGACGAGCACCGTCGCGAGCCTGGGCTGGCATGCCGATCCGGTCGACTCCGGCGGCGAGGCCATCGCGCGCGTGTTCGCTCCGGGGGCGCCCCGTTACGACATTCTGCTGCTCGACTGGAAAATGCCGGGCATCGACGGGTTGCAGGCCGCCGCGGAGATTCGCGCGCGCGCGCGCGGCGAGCATGCGCCGATCATCATCATGGTGACCGCTTACGACCGCAACCAGCTACGCGAACAGCCCGGCAGCGAAGCGGCCGATCTGTTTCTCGACAAGCCGGTGACAAGCTCATGCTTGTACAACGCCGTGGTCGAGGTCAAGCAGCGCCGCAAAACCCCGGCTGCGCCCAGCATGGCGCAGCCGGCGGGACAACGGCTGGCGGGGCTGAGGGTGCTGGTGGTCGACGACAGCGAAACCAACCGCGAAGTCGCGGAGCACATTCTCAAAAGCGAGGGCGCGCACGTCGCGCGCGCGGAAGACGGGCTCGCCGCCCTGGCGGTGCTGGAAATGCATGGCGCGGACATCGACGTGGTGTTGATGGACATGCAGATGCCGCTGATGGACGGCTATGAGGCAACCCGGCAAATCCGCGCGCTGCCCGCGCTCAAGCGGCTGCCCGTGGTGGCGCTGACGGCCGGCGCGTTCAAGTCGCAACGCGACATGGCGCTTGCCGCAGGTGTCGACGACTTCGTCGCCAAGCCATTCGAAGTGTCGCAACTGGTGTCGGTGCTGACGCGGCTCACCGGTCTCGCACCGGGAAAACCCGCCATGGCGCCGGAGAGGCCGGCCGCGGGGGCGCGCCTGTTGAACGTCGAATACGGCGTACGGATTACCAGCAGTGAAGTCGTGTTCAAAAAGATCCTGCGCAAATTCGTCGAGCTGCATGCCGCCACGGACGTCGACATTGCCGCGGCGGACACGGTGGACGCCCGCGCCTTGGCGCACAAACTCAAGGGCGCTTCCGCGCAGTTGGGACTCGAATTGCTGGCCGCCGCCGCGGCCGACGCCGAGCGGGCGTTGCGCGAGGGCGCGCCCCTTGGTGACGCCTTGGCTAGGCTACACACCGCCATGGCCGATAGCTTGGCGGAGATCGAGCGCTATATCGCATCGGCTTAGCTCAATGCTGTCGATTTATTGCCTAATCCTCCGGATGATGAAGCAAATCGACATGGGTGGCACATGCTTGCGGTAGCATGGCGGCAAAGCCACCAGGAGGAATCCGTGACACACGCGCAAACGGAACAGGACCGGCAGGAAGCTTCGCGCCGCTCGCTGGCGGCCAGCATCGACCGCTGGACGAACGAGGGCGACGAAGCCACGGCGACCGCCATTCCCGGCTTGCTGCTCTACAAGCAGACCGTGCCCTCGCAGCCGATACGCTGCATCTACGAGTCCGGCGTCGCGCTGGTGGCGCAAGGCAGCAAGCGGGTACTGCTGGGCAACGAGACGCTTTACTATAACGCCGGCGATTTTCTGATTACGTCGGTGGACCTGCCGGCCACGGCGCAAATTTTGACAGCCAGCCAAGAAGCGCCGCATCTGGCGCTGTGTCTGCTCTTCGAACCACGCCTTCTGGCCGAGATGGTGGTGGAAGGGAATCTGTCGCCGCCGCGCGCCATATCCACCGCACGCGGCATGGAGGCAGGCCGCGCGTCGCTGACGCTCCTATGCGCCTTTGAACGCTTGCTCGACCTGCTCGACGAACCCGAGGCCATTCCAGTGCTGGCGCCGATGATCCAGCGTGAAATCGCCTACCGCCTGCTCACCAGCGAACATAGCGGACACCTGTGGCAAATCGCGGCGACCGGCAGTCAAAGCCAACGGATCGGCCGCGCGATCGATTGGCTGAAAACCCACTTCGCCGAACCGCTGCGCATCGACGAGCTGGCCTCGTCGGTGCAGATGAGTCCCTCGACATTCCACCTGCACTTCAAAGCATTGACGGCGATGAGCCCGCTGCAATACCAAAAATGGCTGCGCCTGCACGAAGCGCGCCGGCTGATGCTGTCCGGGCGGCTGGACGCGGCCTCCACCGCCTTTCAGGTCGGCTACGAAAGCGCTTCGCAGTTCGGGCGCGAATATCATCGCCTGTTCGGCGCACCGCCGCTGCGCGATGTGGCGCGGCTGCGTCAGGCCAGCGGCGCATAGCGCGCTCGCTCATTACCGCCAGGTTCCGGAGCATTAGGCAAGAAATTCATCGGATTGGACTACGGCTTCCGCTGCGCTTGCTCGCACAATGACGAAAATTTGTTTCATCGATCGTTTTTAACCGAACAAGGAGTCGTCATGACAAAGGCCAAAGCCTATGCCGCATTGAACGCGCACAGTCCGCTGGTTCCGTACGAGATCGAGCGCCGCGCCCCCGGCCCCGACGATGTGCAAATCCAGATTCTCTATTGCGGCGTGTGCCACTCCGACCTGCACACCGCGCGCAATGAATGGAAAAACACCCTCTACCCATCGGTACCGGGCCATGAAATCGTCGGTCGCGTGGTCGCGGTAGGCGATCAGGTCAGCCGCTTCAAGGTGGGCGACCTGGCCGGCGTCGGCTGCATGGTCGACAGCTGCGGCCATTGCCACTCTTGCGAAGAGGGCGAAGAGCAGTACTGCGATCACGGTTTTACCGGCACCTACAACGGCCCGGTATTCGGTGGCGAGAACACCTTTGGCGGCTATTCGCAAAGCATCGTGGTCAAGGAGTCGTTCGCGTTGCGCATCCGCCACGACGAGAAGGATCTGGCCGGTGTGGCGCCGTTGTTGTGCGCCGGCATCACCACCTACTCGCCGCTGCGCCACTGGGGCGCGGGTCCGGGCAAGAAGGTCGGCATCGTCGGCCTGGGCGGTCTTGGCCACATGGGTGTGAAGCTCGCGCACGCCATGGGCGCGCACGTGGTGCTGTTCACCACCTCGGCCAGCAAGATCGAGGATGGCAAGCGCCTGGGCGCCGACGAGGTGTGTATTTCGAAGGATCCGGAACAAATGGCGCGCTACGCCGGACAGCTCGATTTCATCCTCAACACGGTGGCGGCCCCGCTGGACTTGGACCCCTACCTGCAACTGCTCAAGCGCGACGGCACCATGACGCTGGTCGGCGCACCGGCCGAACCGCATAAATCGCCGGATGTGTTCGGGCTGATCTTCCGCCGCCGCAGTATCGCCGGCTCGTTGATCGGCGGTATTCGCGAAACGCAGGAAATGCTCGACTTCTGCGCCGAGCATGGCATCACCTCGGACATCGAGGAAATCGCCATGGATTACATCAACACCGCCTATGAACGGATGTTGAAGAGCGACGTACGCTACCGCTTCGTCATCGACATGGCGACGTTGCGTTAACGCCTGGCTGTTAATGCGGGAGTAACGGCAACATCTTGAAAGCGGGAGTGGGGGCTGGCTTTTACTCCCGCCGTTGCGCTTGCGCGGATATCAACTGCGGGAGTAACGGCAACACCTTGAAAGCGGGAGTGAGACAGGCTTTTACTCCCGCCGTTGAGGTTTTGCTTCTACTCCCGCCGTTGCTTTTTAACTTTCAGAATTTACGGACAAGCTGCCCAATTGCCCTTTCCCGGCCAGCTGACTAATCTGGTGGGGCTTTGGGCGGAACATTGCCAAAGGCGCGGGCCCGGGGTGCAGCAAACACCACCGAGCCCGCTAACCGCAACTCACTTCTATGGAGTAAGTCATGGCTATCTACGATGTTAATGCACTTCCTTCCACCCCGACAAACCGCCGTCTGCGTCAGCAGCAGTTACTGACACTGATTTCGGTCTTGTGCGAACCGCGGCAAGCCCACCCCGACCCCGACGCGCGCCGGCTGATTTTCGATAGCCGGCTGAGTTGGGCGTCGATGCCGGTCGATGCCCAGTCGTCGTGGTTGTACCTGAAAAACGCCGCGCGCCTGCGCGAGGTGGCGGGATGCTTGGTGTTGACCGCCGATTAACACCCTAACCTGGAGGCGGGGAGCGCACGCTCCCCGAACCCGGCGTCACCGTGCGTTGCTTCGCGAACGCGCGCTACGTTCGACTCCCTACTCCCAAGCCCTCTTCCGCCAGGTCCAATCCCCAATCGCCGTACTGATACCAGTCGTCGCCCAGCACCTCCGACGGGTGCTGGGTGCGATTGGAGCCATTGCCGCACTGCAACGAATCAGCCGGACAATACTTATCGCAGCCCCAGCAGATCCGCTCCGGATGACGGGGGTGAAGGGGGAATTTCTTGGCCATGACTTACCTCTGAGGTGAAGACTGCAGTCTGGCCTGCGACAGCACGATCTGCTCCAACGGCAGGTTTTCACTGAGCTGTTTCAATGCCAGCAATTCGTCGTGGTGAGCGCGGGCGAGCTTGGCGACCAGCGCCTCGCCTTTGGGCTCCAGGAGCACCTCCACCACGCGGCGGTCCTCTTGGCTCGGACGGCGTTTGACGAGTCCCTGCGCCTCGCAGCGGCTGACGAGCCCCACCACGCTGTGATGGTGCGATTGCAGCCGCTCGGCCAGCTCCGCCACGCTGGCCCACTCGCGGCCGGGATAACCCTTGATTTGCAACAGCAGCAAATACTGCTGCGGCGTGATGCCGTTGGCTTGGGACAGTTCTTCGCTGAAACGCAAGAACTGCCGCAGGCGATAACGGAAATCGGCTAAACGTTCAAAATCGGCTTTCACCAGCGCGGAAATATCGGTCATGGGGGGCGATCGTAGAGGCAATGATTCGGCTTGCGCGGGCCGGCTCGCGCAAACGATCGCGCAACATGTCGGCGAACGCGCGGGTCACGGCCTGCTCCAGCGGACAGTCTGTCAGCAGCAGATACAGGTCGTCCACCCTGGCGGCATCGAACACATGCTCCCACGACCACGGCGCGGCTTCCCAACGGGCACGGCACATGCCGGCCAACAGCGTATCGCGGCCGTCCAGGTAGCCAGCCCATTCCAACAGCGCCGGCTCAGGGGCCAGCTCCGGCAAACAGCGAACTGCGCGGCGCCAGGCCACCGGCCAAGCGCTGGGTAACTGATGGCGCATCAGAATGGCGCGGCCTAGGTCCGGCGACCAGGCTCCAAGCGGCAACAATCGAATTCGTTCCACGCGTGCTCTCCTGTCGATGATCGAGGAAGGGTTCTATGGAACAAATATATCGTATTACGATACAAATGCAAACTGCCATCATGGCGCCCTTGGCCGTTCCCGCAAAAAAAAGCGGCCCGAAGGCCGCCAAATGGTCACACTTGTGGGCGTTATTCAGGCCGCAACGCCATGACGGCGTCGGCGCCCTTCTCGGCCTCGGCCGGAGCCGAGGCGCGTTTGCGGATCAACGCGTACATCGGAATCGACGCCAACATGGTCAAGGAGCCATAAAAAATAGTGTCCTTGCCGGAACCCGCGGTCGCGTAAAAACAGTAGATCAGCGCAAAGAAGGCAATGGCGCCATAGCGGCGAAACTCCGACTGGCCGACCTTGTTGGCGCGCATGATGGGATAAATGCCGGCCAGCGCCAGGATGTAGGGCACCAGATTGGTAAAGATGCACAGCAGCGTGATGATCTGGAATTGTTGCGCCAGGTTGGGCGACATCGTCATCACCCCGACACCGGTCATCAGCACGGCGGTCAGCAACATGCCCTTGAACGGGGTGCCGAAGCGGTTGGTCTCGGCAAAAATCTTGGGGAACATGCCATCGTCGGCCGCCGCCTTGGAAACCTGCCCCGTGGTCAAAATCCAGCCGTTGAGCGAGCCGAGACAGGCCACCACCGCGCACACGCTGACAAACGAGCCGGCCCAGTCGCCGAACATGTATTTGGCCGCCAGGCTGAACGGCGCGGCGGAAGACGCCAACTCCTTGCCCGGCACCACGCCCATGATGGCCAGGGTCGACGCGATGTACACGGCGGCGGCGAACAAGGTGCCCATCATCGTCGCCAGCGGCACATTGCGCTTGGGGTTGTCGGCGACCCCCGTAGCGACGCAGGCGGTCTCCAGCCCCATGAAAGCCCACAGCGTCAGCGCCGACGAAGCCATGATG
>Ga0213872_10001702_pt1 | contig 13843 bp, 12 predicted proteins | sample VelepicomBERX_R2_FD_160071 | JGI IMG/M metagenome (GOLD analysis project Ga0213872, IMG submission 160071) | Rhizosphere microbial communities from Vellozia epidendroides in rupestrian grasslands, the National Park of Serra do Cipo, Brazil - RX_R2 | ecosystem: Host-associated > Plants > Roots >...
GGCCAAGTCGGACTTCCTGGCCAATATGTCGCACGAGATCCGCACGCCGATGAACGGCATCATCGGCATGACCCACCTGGCGCTGCAGACCGACCTCACGCCCAAGCAGCGCAACTACTTGGAAAAAGTGGAGTCGGCCGCCAAGGCCCTGCTGGGCATCATCAACGATATCCTGGACTTCTCCAAGATCGAAGCGGGCAAGCTCCATTTCGAGCGGGTGGAATTCTATGTCGATGATGTGATGGCCCAGGTGGCCGACCTGACCGTCCTGCGGGCGCAGGACAAGGGCCTGGAGCTGTTGTTCGATGTTGACGCCACCGTGCCGCCGCTGCTGGTGGGCGACCCGCTGCGCTTTGGCCAGGTGATGGTCAACCTGATCAGCAACGCCATCAAGTTCACCGAGAAGGGCGAGGTGGTGGTCACCATCCGCACCCTGCAGAAGGGCGGGGACGACATCTGCCTGCGCATCGAGGTGCGCGACACCGGCCCGGGCCTGACTCCGGAGCAGCAGGCCCGCCTGTTCCAGGCCTTCTCGCAGGCCGACACCTCCACCACCCGCACCCACGGCGGTACCGGCCTTGGCCTGACCATCAGCAAGCGCCTGGTGGAGCTGATGGGTGGTTCGATCGGCCTGGAAAGCACGCCCGGTGTGGGCAGCACCTTCTACTTCACCGCTAGCTTTGGCGTGGCCGACGCCGTGGTGCAGACCGCGCTGCCGGATATCAGCGGCCTGCGCGTGCTGGTGGTGGACGACAACGCCAGCGCCCGCGAGATTTTCCACAGCATGCTGACCTCCATGCAGTTCAATGCCGTCTGCGCCGACAGCGGCCGCCGCGCGCTGGAGCTGGACGCGCGCGCCCGCGCCGAAGGCAAGCCATTCAGCGTGGTGCTGATGGACTGGCAGATGCCCGGCATGAGCGGGGTGGAAGCGGCGCAGGCCCTGCTGGATCAGGCCAAAGCGGCGGGCGCCGAACCGCCCGCCATCATCATGGTCACCGCCTACAACCGCGACGTGCTGGTGGACGAGCTGCGCGACTTGCCGGTCGGCGCCACGCTGAACAAGCCGGTCAGCGCCTCGACCCTGCTCGACTCGATCTCGGCGGTCTTCGGCAAGGACCTGCGCAGCTCCGGCCGCATGCGCCGCCAGGAAGACTACCAGGCCGCCGAGCAGGCCATGCGCGGCGCCTACCTGCTGCTGGTGGAAGACAACGAGGTCAATCAGGAAGTGGCGCAGCAGATCCTGGGCGACGCCGGCATCCGCGTCGACGTTGCCGGCAACGGCATCAAGGCCCTGGCCAAGATCGCCGTCAACGACTACGACGGCGTGCTGATGGACTGCCAGATGCCCATTATGGATGGCTACGAGGCCACCCGCGAGCTGCGCAAGGATCCGCGTCACGCCAACCTGCCCGTGATCGCCATGACCGCCAACGCCATGGTGGGCGACAAGGAAAAGTGCCTGGAAGCGGGCATGAACGATTTCATCGCCAAGCCGATCGACGTGGCGCAGCTGTTCCAGACCCTGGCGCGCTGGGTCACCGTCAAGAATCCGGTGGTGGTGGAAGCACCCGCCGAGGTGGAAGAGGAGCCTTTGCCATCGATTCCCGGCCTGCGCATGGAGGCGGCGCTGCAACGCGTGGGCGGCAACGCCAAGTTGATGCGCAAGCTGCTGGCCCGCTTCGTCGAGACCCAGATCGACGTCATGCAGCGCATCGGCGACGCCATCGAAAACAACGATCTGGCCGCCGCCATCCGGGAGGCGCATACTGTCAAGGGATTGGCCGGCAATATCGGCGCCACCGCCATGGCCGATGCCGCCGCGCGCGTGGAGCAAATGCTGATGCAGGGCGTGATGGACGGGCGCGAAGAAGCCCTCACTACCATGGGTATGGAATTGAACGATCTGGTGGGACGCATCGCCATGTCGATCAGTGGTTCGTCTTCAGCGCCGGCGTCGTCCGCCGCGCCGTCCGCGGCTTCCGGCCAGGTCGACAAGGAGCAACTGGCGGCAGTCATGAAGGACGTGGCGCGCCTGCTGGCGCAGGACGACGGCGCGGCGGTCAAGCTGATGGACGACGCCTGCCAGCAGCTGCAGGCAGCCGGGCAGGCTGAATATGCGCGCAATCTGCGCCGCCTGCTGGGACAATACGATTTTGAAGGCGCCCTGGAAGAGCTGAAAGCCGCCGCCACCGCGCTGAACATCAGCTTGTAAAGAGAGGACACCATGACAGAAGCCATCGCCAAGCCGACCATCCTTGTGGTGGACGATACGCCCGACAATATCGATCTGCTGTGCGCCGTGCTGGAAGGCGAATACCGCACCAAGGTCGCCGTCAATGGCGAACGCGCGCTGAAGATCGCCAACGGCGAGAACAAGCCCGACCTGATCCTGCTCGACATCATGATGCCGGGGATGAGCGGCTACGACGTCTGCCGCGCCTTGAAAGGCAATCCCGCCACGCGCGACATTCCGGTCATTTTCGTCACCGCCATGAGTGAAGTGGTGGACGAGCAGCTGGGCCTGAGCCTGGGCGCGGCCGACTACATCACCAAGCCGATCTCCGCGCCGATCGTCCTGGCGCGCATCAAGACCCAGCTGTCGATGAAGCGCGTGCACGACTTCCTCAAGGACCACAACCACTTCCTCGAAGAAGAGGTCGAGCGCCGCACGCGCGAGGTGCAGGCCTTGCAGGACGTGGCGATCCACACCATGGCCTCGCTGGCCGAGACGCGCGACAGCGAGACCGGCAACCATATCCGCCGCACCGCCTACTACGTCAAGGCGCTGGCCGAAAAGCTGCGCCCCAATCCGCGCTTCAGCGAGTTTTTGACCGATAAGAACATCGAGCTGCTGTTCAAGTCCGCGCCGCTGCACGACATCGGCAAGGTCGGCATCCCTGACCGCATCCTGCTCAAGCCTGGCCGCTTTGAAGGCAACGAGATGGAGATCATGAAGACCCACACCACCCTGGGCCGCGATGCCATCATCGCCGCCGAGAAGGAGCTGGGGCTGAGCGTCGACTTCCTGGTCTTCGCCAAGGAGATCGCCTACGGCCACCAGGAAAAGTGGGACGGCAGCGGCTACCCGGAAGGCTTGTCGGGCGACGCGATCCCCATCTCCGCCCGCCTGATGGCGGTGGCCGACGTCTACGACGCCCTGATCAGCCGCCGTGTCTACAAGGACGGCATGCCGCACGAGAAAGCGGTCAGCATCATCCTGGAAGGCCGCGGCAAGCACTTCGACCCCGACATGGTGGACGCCTTCGTGGAGCTGCAGGACGAATTCAACGCCATCGCCAAGCGCTATGCCGACAGCGACGAAGACATGGAAGCCAAGCGCGCCAAGGTCGAACTGTTCGCCCCGCAAAGCTGACCGAAGCTGAGTAAAGCTAAGCTATGCCGGCGCGCCTCGCCGTTGCGTTCTTCCTCGAATGCGCCTATGCCCTTTTCACGCGAACCTGGCTGCGCGCGCATTTTTCTGGCGTCGAGTTGGAGCTGTGGATAACCGGCTGGCGCGTGGCTTCAGCAGCGGTCTACTGGCTGCTGTTCCGCGACCTGTTGAGCGCCGCCGCGCGTAACAGGGAAGCCGCGCTGGCGCCTGTGCCTGCCCCCGCGCCGCGCTCCCGGCTGTGGCTTGCCGCCGGCATCGTCACGTTGATGATGGTGCCGCTCCTGTTCTACGGTGGTTACCCGGAAAACTCCTTCTACCGTGTCGTATTCGCGCTGACGAGCGTCGTCGTCGCCGTACGCGAAGAGGTGTTCTACCGCGGCGTCATTCAATCGCTGCTGGCAAAACGCTTTGGCTTTGCGGTCGCGCTGGTGGCATCCAACATCATCTTCGTGCTGTATCACTACGGCGCGCAACCCTTGCACCTTGTCGGTATCACTGAGATCTTCGCCATCGGCTGCGTGCTCGGCCTGATCTACCGCGCGACAGGCACGCTGCTCGCACCCATCGCGCTGCACGCAGCCTACGATGCCATGTGGTCGCTCGGCCCCATCATCACGCCGCTGCCGGACATAGCCCGCATTCCATTCCACCTGCTAGGCGCCACGCTGGTCCTTGTTGGGGGCAGCGCCGACATTCGGACACGGGCTTAACGGCTGATGGTGCTGAAAAAGCGCATCATCTCCCGGCTGGCGTCCGGGCCGCGCTGGTCGGTGTAGCTGCCGCTGGCGCTGCCGCCGGACCAGGCGTGGCCGGCGCCATGCACCACCCAATGCTCGCCCACGCGCGTGCCGTCCTGCTTGACGTGCGTGGTCTGCGTGTAGCGATGGCCATTCGGCACCGCGCCTGATTCCACCAGCGCGCTGACGTCATCGGCATGCGCGTGCAGACCCTGCGCGATGACCGCATCGCCATTGCTCGGATGGACCGTGGTATCGCGGTCGCCATGGAAGACGATGATCGGCAGCGTGCCATTGCCCGCCTGCGGTACATTGGCGCCCATCCGCATGGCGCTCAGCGCCGAAGGCAGGTCGCGCGCCGATGCAAACGGCAGGCCGGAATGCACGCCGACCGCCGCAAACACGTCGGGATACAGCGTCCCCACAATCACCGCCATCGCGCCGCCGGCCGACAGCCCCGCCACAAACACCTGCGACTCGATCACCGGATATTCATCAATGATCTGCCGCGCGATGCCGGCGATGATGGAGGGCTCGCCTTGCCCGCGTTGCTGGTCAATGGCGTTGAACCAGTTCCAGCATTTGCTCTGATTGGCCATCTGGCTCTGCTCCGGATAGGCGACGAAACAATGGCGCTCTTCCGCCACCTGGTTCATCTGGGTACCGGCGGCAAAGTCGTCCGGATTCTGCGTGCAGCCGTGCAGCATCACCAGCAGCGGCAAGGGCTGGCCGTGATAGCACGACGGGATATACAGCTTGTACTGCCGTTCGCCCGCGCTATTGCGATAGCTGCCGCTGATGAAGCGCGCATCGCCCGGCATTGGCTGCGGCGGCGCCGTTGGCTCGAATGGCGCCATGCCCGGCAGCTTCATGTTCGACAGGTCGAACGGCGGCATGGCGGGCAGGCTGGCCATCAGCTCGGGAAGCTGCTTCAGATGCGGCAAATGCTGCATATCGAAGCCCGTTGGAACGGCCGCCTGCAGATCGAGCTTGATGCCCATGCGGTCCAGCACCTCCTGCGCGATGGCGGTGGCCTGCGCGGCGGGATGGGGAACCGGCTCAGGGGCTGCTGCTTGTGACGCACGCGCAGGCGCAGGCTCCGGCACAGATTCCGGCGCAGCGGCTGAAGGGGAGGGGGGCGGTGGCGAGGGCGCCGCAGCGTGCGGCTGCATCGGCTCCACCTTCTGCGGCAAATGCTTGTCCAGCAGCTGGCGCAGCTGGGCCAGCGAGGGTAAATGGAATCTCATGGCTGTCCTTCTCAATGCCGCGCGCGGGACAGCCACGCAGCGTTAGCGGATACGGTTTGCCAGCGCCGTCTTGATCACCGCGCTTGCATGCAGCGTGCCTAGCACCACGATCGAATCGATGGTCGCCAGTGCCAGCTCCACCGAAACGTCGCTGGCAATGCTCGCCAATCCCAGCACCTGGATCTGCAATCGCTGCCCGGCCGCCTGGATTTCTTCCAGGTCGGCGCGGGTGTAATGCTGCATCCCCAGCACCAGGCTCTTGCGGGCCACGGTCTGCTTGACCACGTCCGCATGTGCGTTCAGCTGGTTGCGGATCGCTGTGCGGATCAGGTCGGTGCGGTTGGCATAAAAGCCTTCCTGCACCAGCAAATCAATCTGTCCCAGGTCGATGGGACCCAGGTTGATGGTGATTTTTTCCGATTCGGCGGTTTTCAGCTTCAGCTCTTGCTTAGCCATAAGTCTCCTGTGGTGTTTTCACCATCTAAACACCATCTACATGGATGGTAGTATAGGCTCTCCACCTTACAGGTCAAGCGAATCACGGCATAATGGTGGCATGACACCAACGACCACTCCCGTTCCGTCCCCTTGCGTCAGCCTCTGCAAGATGGATGAAGACAGGCAATATTGCCTCGGCTGCATGCGCACCATCGAGGAAATCATTGCCTGGTCCAAGGCGGACGACGAATACAAGCGCGCCGTCTGGGCCAAGCTGGCCGCCCGCAAACAACTGGTCAAGCAAGACTGATGCGCCGCCTGCCCGAAGACATCCTGGTTTTCGAGCGTGGCTGGCTCTCGTCCAATAACACTCTGCTGCTGGGCCGCGACGAGGCGGTGCTGATCGACAGCGGCTACCTGACCCACGCGCCGCAGACCCTGGCCATGGTGCGGCACGCGCTGCAGGGCCGTCCGTTGACGCGCCTGATCAACACCCACCTGCATTCCGACCACTGCGGCGGCAACGCGCTGCTGCAGGCCCACTACGGCTGCCACACCGCCATTCCCGTCCACGAGGCCGAGAAGGTGCGCGCCTGGGACCAGGAGCAGCTCAGCTTCCGCGCCACCGGCCAGCAGTGCGAGCGCTTCACCTTTGACGCCACCATCGCGCCGGGCGATGTGCTGATGCTGGCCGGCCGCGAATGGCAGGCGCTGGGCGCACCGGGCCACGATCCGCATTCCCTGATCTTCTACTGCCCGCAGGAGAAGCTGCTGCTGTCGGCCGACGCCCTGTGGGAAAACGGCTTCGGCGTCGTCTTCCCCGAGCTGGAGGGCGAATCCGGCTTTGCCGAGGAACGCGCCACCCTCGACCTGATCGCCAGCCTGGATGTCGAACTGGTGGTGCCCGGCCACGGCGCGCCCTTCACCGATGTGCAGGGCGCGCTGGCGCGGGCCTGGTCGCGGGTCGACTACCTGGCCGCCGACCCGCTGCGCAACGCCCAGAACGCACTCAAGGTGCTGATGAAATTCCTGCTGCTGGAGCGCCAGCGCATCGCTCTGGCCGAGGTGCCGGAGATTCTCGCCGCGCTGCCGGTTTTCCACACCACCAACGAGCGCTTCCTGCGCCAGACCCCGGCCGATACGGCGGCCTGGCTGGTGCGGCAGCTGGTGCGTGCTGGCGCGGCCCAGATAGAAGGTGAGCACTTACTAAACTCTTAAAACAAGGGAGACACCCATGGCATTGCCCAAAGTACTGCAAGACCTCAGCCTGCCCGTGATTGCCTCGCCGATGTTCATCGCCAGCGGTCCCGCGCTGGTGGCGGCGCAGTGCAAGGCCGGCATTGTCGGCTCCTTCCCGGCGCTGAACGCGCGCCCGGCCGAGCAGCTGGACGTCTGGCTGACCGATCTGCAAGCCGAGCTGGCCGGCTACCAGGCCGCCCATCCCGATCAGAAGGTGGGCCCGATCGCCGTTAACCAGATCGTCCACCAGTCCAACGACCGCCTGCTGCATGACGTCGAAGTCTGCGTCAAACACCAGGTACCGATCACCATCTCCTCGCTGCGCGCGCCGCCCAGGGAGATGCTGGACGCGATCCACAGCTACGGCGGCATCGTGCTGCACGACGTGATCTCGATCCGCCACGCGCAAAAGGCGCTGGAGGCGGGTGTCGATGGCCTGATCCTGGTGGCCAGCGGCGCCGGCGGCCATGCCGGCACACTGTCGCCGTTTGCCCTGGTGGGCGAGGTGCGCAAGTTCTACGACGGCCCGATCGCCCTGTCCGGCGCCATCGCCACCGGCGACGCCGTGCTGGCCGCGCAAGCCATGGGCGCCGATTTTGCCTACATCGGCTCGCGCTGGCTGGCGACGAAGGAATCCAACACCACCGAGGCCTACCGCGAAGCGATCCTGGAATCCTCGGCGGCGGACGTGATCTATTCCAACCTGTTCACCGGCGTGCATGGCAACTACCTGCGCAAGTCCATCGTCAATGCAGGGCTGGATCCGGACGATCTGCCGCAAGCCGACAAGACCAAGATGAACTTCGGCTCCGGCAGCGCCAAAGCCTGGCGCGACATCTGGGGCGCCGGCCAGGGCGTGGGCCTGATGCACGACGTCCCGACTGTGGCCGAAATGGTCGAGCGCCTCAAGCGCGAATACGCCGCCGCCCGTGACCGCCTGCGGCTGTAATGTTCTCGCACAGCGTTAATTTTCAGGTAAGATGAATTTTCAGCTAACTTCCTGAGCATCCGCATGAAACGACTGCTGCTTGCCTGTGCCCTCGGCGCTTCCCTGCACGCCAATGCCGGCGTGCTGCCCAACGAGGCGGCGCAGCCGCTGATCAAGGAAGGGGCGGTGGCCGCCGCCAAGGGCAACTATCAGCTGGCGCTGGACAAGTATTCCCAGGCCATGAAGGCCGATCCGGAATCGTCCTCGCCCCTGTCCTATATCGCCAATGTGCTGCTGGTAGCGTCAAGCCATGCCAGCGGCGAGCAGGCGGAAAAGCTGCGGCGCCAGGCCGAAGGGGCCGCGCGTCAGGCCTTGCGCCTGGGGGCGGACGATCCGCTGGCGCAGGAAGTTCTGCGCATGCTGGAAGACAGCCAGGAACCGCCGCTGCACAAGCCATCGCCGGAAGCCTGGAAACTGGTGCAGGATGGCGAAATCCTCTACCAGAGCGGCCAGTACGATCAGGCCCGGGCCAAATACGAGGCGGCGGCCAAGGCCGATCCGCAGTTCTCGCCGGCCTGGGTGTATGCGGGCGACTGCTTCTTCTCGCAGAAAAACTGGCCGGAAGCCGAAGCGCGCTTCCGCAAGGCGGCCGAAGTCGAACCCCTGAACGGCCAGGCCTGGCGCTTCCTGTCCGACGCGCTGGCGTGGCAGGGCAATTTCTCCGGCGCGGAGGAGGTGCTCATCAAGGGCATCGCCGCCCAGCCCAGCCAGCGTCCCAGCTGGAACAAGCTGGCCAGCCTGCGCGCCAAGGCGGGTGCGCCGCTGACTTCCCTCAAGCTGCAGCCGAAAGCCACCAGCGTGTTCGATAGCGCCACCGGCAAGTACACGGTCAGCGTCAATCCCGACGCGGCGGATAAGGACAGCGCGGATCTGGCGGTATGGATGTCGCTGGCGCTGACGGATGTCAGCTATCGGAACGACCAGCGTCTGGGCAAGACGACGCAGTCCCCGTTTGCCGCCGATCTGGTGGCATGGACGCTGGCGATGAAGGTGGCCGACCAGTCGGCCGGCAATGGCGCCCAGCTCAAGGATCCCGGCCTGCAGGCCATGCAGATGCTGTACAAGGCCGACCAACTGGAAGCGGCCCTCCTGCTACTGCGCTACAAGGAATCCTATCGCCCCGAATTGGAGGCGTGGAAGAAGGAGCACCCGCACGGCGTGCGCACCTTCGTGGCGACCTACGGCCTGGCGCCGTAAGCCTGACTTAACCTTCGGTCTGAATCGCCCACAGGCCGGGCAGATTGCGCCAATAGCCGTAAGCGTCCATGCCAAAGCCCACCACGAAGCGGTTGGGGATGGTCAGGCCGACGATATCGGCCTTGACCGGCTTGGTCTTGCCGATGGCCTTGTCCGCAAACACGGCCAGGATCACTTCCTTGGCGCCCATATCCAGCAGGCGCTGTTTGACGTGGGCCAGGGTCTCGCCTTCGTCCAGGATATCGTCCAGCACGATCACCACGCGGCCTGCCACGTTCGAGCGTGGCACGACCTTCCATACCACCTGGCCGCCCTTGTCCTCATCGCCGTAGCGGCTGACGTGGATGTAATCGAATTCGAGCGGGAAGCTCAGTTGCGGCAGCAGGTTGCCGGTAAAGACGACGGCGCCGCCCATCACGCCCAGCACCAGCGGGAATTCTTCGGCATCGGGATGGTCGAAACGGGCATTCAGGGTGTCAGCCATGGCGCTTACAGCCTGGTTGACGGTCTCCTTGGAGAACAGCTCCTCCGCGTTCTCCAGCAGGGCGCGGGCGCGGTTGTGGTGGAAGTCTTGCATGATCTTTTGGTACGTCTGAAAACTAGGGAAAGACCGCTATTATCCGCCATATCCTCGTCGGGTGCTCACATTTGGATTTCCGCCACAGACGGTTTTAAGCGCGCTTTAATCACGCATTAGTCATATTCCCGCACGTCGTCGATCACCTTGCCGTCATTCGGCAGGCTGCCACGCGCGGCAAACCGCACCTCGCCGCGCAGCTTGGTCAGGTCGCGGATCGAGTCAATGATGGCTGCCGCGCTGGCTGCCGCGCCCTGCGGATCGTCCACCTCGCAGTGCAAGGTCATCACGTCCTGCGCCATGCGGCCCGATACCACCAGCCGCGCCTTCAGTATCTCCGGATGGCGCCGCGCGATCTCGTCCACCTGCGAAGGATGGACGAACATGGCGCGCACCTTGGTGGTCTGGTCGGCCCGGCCCAGCCAGCCGCGGATGCGGGTGTTGGTGCGGCCGCAGGGGAAGGGCGGCGCGTTCACCAGCTCCGCCGACAAGTCGCCGGTGGCAAAGCGGATCAGCGGGTAGTCGGGATTGAACAGGGTGACCACCACCTCGCCCACTTCTCCCGGCGCCACCGCCTCGCCGCTGCCAGGATGGACGATTTCCAGCAGCAGGTCTTCGTCCAGCACCATGCCGGGATTGAGCTTGCCGCCCGTGCGCGTCTCATACGCCATGCTGCCCACGTCGGCCGAGGCATAGGTCTGGTACACGTGGGGGATGCCCTGGTCCGCGAACCAGGCCCGCAGCGATTCCGGCAGCGCCTCCGCGCCCAACAGCGCCTGCTGGATGCTGCTGATATCAGCGCCCATTTCGCGCGCCTTTTCGATGATGATTTTCAGGAAGGAGGGCGTACCGGCATAGGTATCGGGCCGCAGCTCGCTGATGGCCTGCACCTGCATCTCGGTCTGGCCGATCCCGGCCGGGATCACGGCGCAGCCGATGCGCGCCGCCGCGCCTTCCACCATGAAGGCGGCCGGCGTGAAGTGGTAGGAAAAACAATTTTGCACCAGCCCACCCGCGCGCGCGCCCGCCGCGTACAGCGGGCGGCCAAAGCGCCAGTAGTCCGCACGGCGGCCTTCCGGGTCAAAGATCGGGCCGGGCGACATGAACACGCGCGACAGCTGGCCGATCGGCGTGGCATTCAGCCCGCCCAGCGGCGGCTCCATGCTCTGCAGGCGATGCAGGTCGGACTTGCGCGTCACCGGCAGCTGTGCCAGCGCCGCGCGGCTGTTGATGCTGCCGGCGTCGACGCCATGCAGAATGCGGGACCAGCCGGACGCCGTCTGCGCGTGCGCCACCAGTTGCGGCAGGCGCGCCATCAGGTCGCGTTCGCGCTCTTGTGGGGCGCGGGTTTCCAGGCTGTCGAGAGTATCAATGCGATTCATGCGGTGCTCTTTCTCAGGCCAGCCAGCGCTTGCGGCGGCGGTAAAACTTCATGTCGCGGAAGCTCTTGCGGCCGCCGCCGGAAACGCCCAGGTAGAACTCCTTGACGTCTTCGTTATTGGCCAGTTCCTGCGCATCGCCCTCCATCACCACGCGGCCGTTCTCCAGGATGTAGCCAAAGTCGGCGTAGCGCAGGGCGATATTGGTGTTCTGCTCGGCCAGCAGGAAGGACACGTTCTCCTTCTGGTTCAAGTCCTTCACGATGCCGAAGATCTCCTCCACGATCTGCGGCGCGATGCCCATGGAAGGCTCGTCCAGCAGAATCATGGTGGGCTTGGCCATCAGCGCGCGGCCGATGGCGCACATCTGCTGTTCGCCGCCGGAGGTATAGCCGGCCTGGCTGCTGCGGCGCTCCTTCAAACGCGGGAAGTAGTGGTAGACCTTTTCCAGCGACGCCTTCAGCTCCGTGCGCGATTCGTTGCGGGTGTAGGCGCCGGTCAGCAGGTTCTCCTCGATGGTCAGATGGCCAAAGCAGTGGCGGCCCTCCATCACCTGCGACAGGCCGCGCCGTACCAGCTCATTGGGCGTGAGCTGGTCGACCCGCTCGCCCTTGAACTGGACTTCGCCCTTGGTGACGTCGCCGCGCTCGCCCCGCAGCAGGGTGGAGATGGTTTTCAGCGTGGTGGATTTGCCGGCGCCATTGGCGCCCAGCAGGGCCACGATCTTCCCTTGCGGGACTTGCAGCGACACGCCTTTCAGCACGAGGATCACATGGTTGTAGATCACCTCGATGTTATTCACCGAAAGGTAGGGCTGCGGAGCGAGGTCGGCGACGGTATTCATTTTGTGCAGGCAGGCGTGATCTTCTTCTCGGTGGCGTAGGCGTTGGACGAATCCTCCACCAGCTTGTGGGTCAGGGCCTTGTCGCCGATGATCCAGTTCGGCGTGACTGCGATCCACTTCTTGCCGTCCCATTGCTGCACCTTGACCGCGCCGGAGCCCTCATGGTCGTCGCAGCTGGTCTTCACGTTAGGCAGCATCCCGAGGGCACCCACCGCTTTCAGACGCGCGTCGTCCACGTTGAGGTGTTCCAGGCCCCAGCGCAGCTGCTCGCCGTTGACCGGCTTGCCCTTGCCGAATTTTTCCTGCGCGGTACGCATCGCTTCCACCCACAGGATCGCCGCCGACACGCCGCGCATGTGGTAGACCGAGCCCACACGGGTACGGTCGGCCAGGTTGCCCTTGCCAGCGTCGTACAGCTTCTTGTGGATCTCATCCATCACCGGGTAATTGCCGGGGGTGTTGAAGGTCATCGCGCTATAGCCCTTGGCGGCGTCGCCCGACGGCACGGTGTCTTCCTCCGAACCGGCCCACCACACGCCCAGCATCTTCTCGCGCGGGAAGCCGTTGCGCTGCGCGGTCTTGATGGCGACCGAGTTCATCACGCCCCAGCCCCACAGGATCACAAAGTCCGGATTGGCCTGGCGGATCTGCAGCCACTGCGATTGTTGCTCGCTGCCCGGCGGCGTAACGGGAATCTTGATCAGTTCAAAGCCCAGCTGCTTGGACAAGGCCTCCAGTACCGGCAGGGGTTCCTTGCCAAAGGCCGAGTCGTGGTACAGGTGGACGATCTTCTTCCCTTTCAGCTTGTCGACGCCGCCGGCCTTGTCGCCCAGGTACTTGATCATGCCTGCGGCCTGGTCCCAGTAGCTGGTAATCAGCGGGAAGACGTAGGGGAACACCTTGCCATTGGCCGCGTCGGAACGGCCGTAGCCGATCATGGTCATGGGGATCTTGTCGGTGGCCAGGCGGTCGATCACGCCGTAGGCGATGCCGGTGGACAGCGGCTCCACCAGGGTGGCGCCGCCGTTCTTGGTCTTCAGGCGTTCGTAGCATTCCACCCCGCGCGAGGCGTTGTATTCGGTCTCGCACTCCTCCCAGCTGATCTTGACCCCGTTCACACCACCGCTCATGTTGACCAGGTTGAAGTAGTCGATGATGCCGCCATAGAAGCCGGAACCGCCCGCCGCATAAGGGCCTACGCGGTAGGACGGCAGCGCCACAAACTGCTCGGCCGCTGGCTGGGCCCAGGCCGAGGTGGCCACAACTGCTGCCGCGAATATCAGAGATTGCATGGACTTCTTCATACGTCGTCTCCTGTTTTTGTAATGGATTGCGTTCAGTGCGGGAATGGCCACAGACGCAGTTTCTCTTTACCGATTTGCCACAAACGCGCCAAGCCATGCGGCTCGGCGATCAAGAACGCGATAATCAAGGCGCCAAACACCATCAGCTCCAGGTTGGATGCCACCGTGGTCGGCAGCGCCAGTCCGTGCGCCAGCAGATTCAAAAACACCGGCAGCAGCACGATGAAGAAGGCGCCCAGGAAGGAACCCAGCACCGAACCGACGCCGCCAATGATGACCATGAACAGGATGCGGAAGGACAGGTCCAGGCTGTAGGCTTCCGGCTCCACCGTGCCGAGATAAGCAAAGGCATACAGCGCGCCCGCCACGCCGCAGTAGAAGGAGCTGACGGCAAAGGCCAGCAGCTTGGTGCGCATCAGGCGGATGCCGATCACTTCCGCCGCCATGTCCATATCGCGCACCGCCATCCAGGAGCGGCCCACGTTGGAGCGGATCATGTTCT
>Ga0213872_10001703_pt1 | contig 13840 bp, 11 predicted proteins | sample VelepicomBERX_R2_FD_160071 | JGI IMG/M metagenome (GOLD analysis project Ga0213872, IMG submission 160071) | Rhizosphere microbial communities from Vellozia epidendroides in rupestrian grasslands, the National Park of Serra do Cipo, Brazil - RX_R2 | ecosystem: Host-associated > Plants > Roots >...
TGAGCGTCAACTGATAGTGAAAGCCCAACAAGCTGGCATCGATGACGCTCAACACCAGCTCCGGCGCATCGATAGACTGCAGCCACAGGACGCGCGGCGCCGGGCTATCTTCATGCAAGAGCTTGAATCGTTTGCAATCTTCGAAACCTGGCATACCCTCCGGGAACGTAATGATGGTATCTTCATCAATATCCAGGACACCGAACTGAGGTGTGACGAGTTGCATGGGCGTGTAGCCTCCATCGGGTTCAAGTTCGGCTCAATCTAGCTGAATTTGCGCAGCATCGCCAGCGCCATTGCGGGAATCCGACCGGTTGCATGGAATCTTTACATTTTTCTGCACATTTTCCCTAAAGTTTCCCAAACAGTTGCCGATGACAGGCGTAGCGGGATAGACAGGACCCGTAGCAACAATAAATCGGCGAAAGGATCGCCATGAAGATCGACAACACAGGGAAACCACTCGGCACGACGCTTTCACGAGCGGAGTCGCGTGCAGCCGCCAAGACCGCTTCGCGCGGTGCGGGCACCACCTCGTCGCCCACCAGCGACAGCGTGGATGTCAACGCATTCAGCGCCCGGCTGCAATCTCTGACCAGCACTCTCGCCAACCAGCCCGTTGTGGATGATGCGAAGGTAGCAGAGATCCGGCAGGCCATCTCGGAAGGACGCTTTACCATCCATCCGGAAGCCATTGCCGACCAACTCGTGAAAAACGTGAAGGACTTGCTCGCGAAGAAGTCTTGACCCGCGTCCAGGCTGTTCGACATAGCGCTACCCTTCACGGGCTGGCGCTATTTGTGCTTTCTGACGATAGTCCGTTCGTGCCGTACCCCTAGACGCTTGGCAACACATCGCTTGGTCATGGCAAACACCCCTTCGGGGGAAAATCGGGCAAAATTCATTCCTCCCCGCACAGCCGGAAAGGCGGCCGGGGCACTCCCAGCAATCCACGGCGGAGCCACGCACAGAAAATGTCCCAACTGCCTTTGCTGACCCATCTGGAAGCCGAATTGGCCACGATCGAGTCATTCATCCAACTACTCGAACAGGAACAGCGTGCGCTGATCGACAATACGCTGGCCGACCTGATCGAGCTGGCGAAACAAAAGAACGCACTGGCGCAGTCGCTTTCCGACCTCGCCATCAAGCGCAAGCCGCTGCTTGAACTCAATGGCGTGGAAATTTCGCCGCACCCACCGCACGCGATCCTGGCCGCCAAGTTCCTCCCCGCCGAGCACCTGCCCAAGCTATCCGAACTGTGGATGAAGCTATTGCAATCGGCACGGCAAGCCAACGCGCTGAATGAGACCAACGGCAAGCTGATCGACACCCGTCAGCAGCAGAACCAGCAGATGATGGCCTTGATCCAGGCCAGCACCGGAGCGGCATCGGTACTATCGTACGACGCCTACGGGCAGGCGCGCCTCTCCACGCGCACCGGCTCGCTGGGCAAGGCTTGAGCGGATCAATAAGACTGGCATCGGCGAACGCGATGCCGGGAATGCGCGAATCAGCGCGCTCGCCGGTCAGGTGACGGGCGCAGCCGGCGCGGGCGCTGCCGTGGCGGGCGAAGCGGGTGTCGGAATCGTCGCCACCTCGGCCTTGTCGTCGGTCAAGATCTGCACCGTGACGCGGCGATTGCGCGAACGCCCGGCTGCGTCGTCATTCGACACCACCGGCCGATTGTCGCCATACCCCAGCGCCACCAGGCGCGAACCGGCCACGCCGTTCGACTCGAACAGGCGCACCACCGTACCCGCCCGCGCAGCCGAGAGCTCCCAGTTCGACGGGAACTGCGATGACGCGATCGGCACGTTGTCGGTATGCCCCTCGATCTGGATCAGATTGGGGCTGGATACCAGCTTTTTGGCAATATCGGTCAATGCCCCGGCCGCCTTCGCATCCAGCGTTGCCGAACCGGTCGGGAACAGCAGATTGGCATTCACTTCGATCGCCACACCGCGCTTGTTCTCCGTGATCCGCACCTGCCCCTGGTCGATCAAGGCGGAGAGATCCTGCTTCAACTCGCTCTCGACCTGCTTGAGCTGTGCGGCTTGCTTGGCCTGCTGCTGCACGAGTTGTTCGGCCTGCTGCACCTCGCGCCGCTCACGGTAGGGCAGCGGAATCACGGACATGTTGGTGCCGCTCGGGTCGTCGGACTTGATGATCGTCTTGGTCGACGCATCCGGCTTGTTGAACGCGACCGTCAAGGAATTGGACAGCACACGGTATTTCCCTTCGTTCACCTGGGAAATAGCGTACATCACGACGAAGAACGCAAACAGGAGCGTGATGAAGTCGGCATAGGACACCAGCCACCGTTCGTGATTGTCGTGCTCTTCCGGCTTCCGTTTACGCGCCATGTTCTCGTCCGGCTGGTTCCAGGGAAAGCCGCGTCGCGCCGGCCACGGCGCAACGCGGGTCATACCGTTTCAACGACTCAGTGCATCTTCATGTCGAAATAACTGCCGAGCTTGGCACCCGCACTGGCGCCGATCGAGCGTGCAATGCGCGTGCTCCAGTCTTCATGCGGCGTGAAGTCGACAATCTCGTCTGCCTTGATCAGGTCGCGCGCCACCGAGTCGGCACTGCCGAAGCCATCTGCCAGCCCCATCTGCACGCTCTTCTCGCCGCTCCACACAAGGCCCGAGAACATCTCCGGCGTCTCTTTCAGGCGCTTGCCGCGACCATCGCGCACCACCTTGATGAATTGCTGGTGCACTTCGTTCAGCATCTGGTGTGCGTATTCCACCTGCGCCGGGTTCTGCGGCGAGAAGGGATCGAGGAAGCCCTTGTTTTCGCCCGCCGTCAGCAGGCGGCGCTCGACGCCGAACTTTTCCATCGTGCCGGTAAAGCCGAAACCATCCATCAACACACCGATCGACCCCACCAGGCTCGCCTTGTCGACGAAAATCTTGTCCGCAGCAGCGGCGACGTAATAACCACCCGAGGCACAGATGTCATCCACCACCACATAGAGCGGAATATCGGGATGCTGCTTACGCAGACGGTGCATCTCGTCATTGATCTGCCCCGCCTGCACCGGGCTGCCGCCCGGGCTGTTGATGCGGAGGATCACGCCCTTGGTATTCTTGTCCTTGAACGCATCGCGCAGACCTTCCATGACATTGTCCGCGCTGGCGCCGTTGCCCGAGGCGATGACGCCAGTCATCTCGACCAGTGCCGTATGCGGCCCGAGCTTGGCCGACTCGTTACCACCGCCGTGGAATAGCCCCACCAGCGCAGCCAGCACCAGGAACAACCAACCAAAACCGACAAAGCGGAAGAAGATGCTCCAGTTACGGGTTTTACGCTGTTCACGAAGCGTCGTATGAATCAGCTTCTCCAGGACCTGACGTTCCCAGTTCGGGTTGTGCTGCTCGTCCATGCAACTCTCTCTCGTTATTGAATTGATTCGGCACGCTGGCGACTGTCGTGAGCATCCATGCTGTGCAATGGCACAACCATCAGCGTACCGGTCTATCCGGCAGGAAGAAAACCTCGCCCTGCTCCTCCGCCATCGTCAGCTTTACGAGGCGCGCGCCCTTGCAAGGACCGCCCAGGCAGAGCCCGGTATCCGGCCTATAGTATGCCCCGTGCGTGGCACAGATCAAATAGGAGCGGCTCAGGTCGAAAAAGTCCCCTTCGTTGAAATCCAGCTCGACCGGGATATGTGCACATTCATTCAGATAGCCGTGCACCTTGCCGCACCAGCGCACGGCGAAGCCGGGGGCCGGTACGCCGCCCCACTCGGCCTGGAAGCGGACGCCGAGCCCCGAGTCGGCCAGATCCTCACTTGCACACACACGCCATTTTCGTTCACCAGGGCGGTGTTCATCCATGGCGGCTCACCCAGGCATCGAGCTCGGCAAAGGAATCGAACAGGCCAATCGGCGACAGCGCGGCGAGCTCGTGCTTGGGGTGCGCCCCATAGCTCACCCCAAGCGCCCCCATGCCCGCATTGGCAGCCATCTGCAGGTCATGCGTCGTGTCGCCGATCATCACCCCTCGCCCGGTTGGCACGCCCAGCACATCCGTGATCTCCTCGATCATCTGCGGGTGCGGCTTGGAGTGGCACTCGTCTGCGCAGCGGCTGGTATCGAACAACGCGGCCAGCCCGGTATTGGCCAGCGCGCGATCAAGCCCCCGGCGCGATTTGCCCGTCGCCACCGCCAGCAGGAAGCCCGCTTCCTTATAACGAGTCAGGGCCTCGGTCACGCCGTCGAACAACACCACGTCGCCATCGCGGGCCAGATAGTGCGCCTTGTAGGCTTCCAACACCGCCTCGACCTGCTCGTGCGTGGCCGTCGGCGCCAGGTAGCGCATCGCTTCCGCCAGGCCGTAGCCGATGACGAAGCTGGCCTTTTCCCGCGTCGGCACCGGCAGCCCGGCTGCCTCGAAGGCCACCTGGATGGATTGCGTGATCAGCGCGGTCGAATCGCACAAGGTGCCATCCCAGTCGAAGATCAAGAGGTCAAAACGTTCAGCCATGAAGCGGGTCCACTCAAATCGTTTGCAGGGTATCCAGATAGGATTGCAGCTCTGCCGGCAGCGGCGCCTCCAGCACGAGCGGCGTTCCGGAGATCGGATGCGGTAGCGTCAGCCGCCACGCATGCAGGAACATGCGCTTCAGCCCGAGTTTGGGCAACTGCTTATTCAGCGCGAAGTCGCCGTACTTGTCATCCCCGAGGATCGGGAAGCCCGAATGCGCGCAATGCACGCGGATCTGGTGCGTGCGACCGGTCTTCAGCTCACATTCCAGCAGCGTGGCGTCATCGAACGCCGTGCGGCGGTTGAGGATCGTATGCGATTCCTGCCCGTCCGGCGCCACGCGCACCCGGCGCTCGCCGTCTGGTGTCGTGTACTTGAACAGCTTGAAGCGGACATGCCGGCGTGCATCGGGAAACCGGCCCTGCACCAGCGCCAGGTAGCGCTTGTCCATGCCCCGGTCGGTACGCAGCATCTCGTGCAGGGCCACCAGCGCACTGCGCTTCTTGGCGATCAGCAGGATGCCCGAGGTCTCGCGGTCGAGCCGGTGTACCAGCTCCAGGAACTTGGCCTGCGGGCGCAGCGCACGCAGTTGCTCGATCACGCCGAAGCTCACACCACTGCCGCCATGCACGGCGAGCCCGGCCGGCTTGTCGATCACCAGCAGCGCCTCGTCCTCGAACAGGATCGGCATCTGAGGGCCTCGCGCCGCCGCGGCACGCTCGCTGATGACCGGTTTGGTGGTCTCGCCGAGGCGGATCGGCGGAATGCGGATCTGATCCCCTTCGACGATGCGATAGGTCACATCCGCCCGCCCCTTGTTCACCCGGACCTCACCGGAACGGACGATCCGGTAGACGAGCGACTTGGGCGCGCCTTTGAGCTGCTTCAACAAATAGTTATCGAGCCGCTGGCCGGCTTCTTCCGAACCCACGACCAGATAGGAAACTTTGCTAGGACTTGTCATCTTGGAATATACTCTGGCGGTCTTGCAGACGAAACGTGTTGCATCCCGAGGGAGACCCCAAAAGGAGATATCCCGAAGCGGAACGCAGCATGCTGTCAGACCCATCCGCCCCCGGCGCTCAGGCTCGCCGCAGTCATTGCGACGAACGCCCAATCTTCGGCAACGGGCATTTGAAAGTGTGGATTATCGCACGCGCGACCGGCTCGCGCGGGTCTCTTCTGTTCTTTTCTCCTCGCGTCATTACCCTCTTGCCGTGTCGGCCGCTTTTCAGCCCGTCACCTCGTGCGCAAGTCAGACGCCTGCTTTTGCAGGAGAAATCACAGCGAGACCAACCCAGCCGGTTGGTTAACGTCGTTCACCAGCAAGCAACGACGGCACTCTGCAACAACGCAGTACCGGACAGATTTTCCGGCCGCCGCCCACGGCGTCGGCCCTGATACAGAACACACCCGCGCGAGGCAATGGCCTCGCAGCGAAATGCAACGAACCACGGGAACCGAGCTAGACGCCGAACTACGCCCTACTCCTGATCAATACTGCCTGCCAAAGTCCCATGTACCGCGCTTGCCGAACAGGCCGTGGTCGGACGGACCGGTGTGGCGGCCAGTGAGACCAGGCGCCTGGCGGCGATCGCAACCCGTCTTTTGTGCCACGACGACATGACGTCGGTGTGTTCCCCAGCCCGTCCGGCTGCGGGAGAAGAACTATGAAACGCATGCTGTTCAACGCGACGCAAGCCGAAGAGCTGCGCGTCGCCATTGTCGACGGCCAAAAGCTCATCGATCTCGATATCGAAACCGTCGGCAAGGAACAACGCAAGAGCAACATCTACAAGGGCATCATCACCCGGATCGAGCCCTCCCTCGAAGCCTGCTTCGTCGACTACGGTACCGACCGTCACGGTTTTCTCCCTTTCAAGGAAGTCGCCCGCGCCTATTTCCAGGACGGTGCCGATGGCCGTTCGCGCATCCAGGATGCGCTGAAGGAAGGCATGGAGCTGATCGTCCAGGTTGAAAAGGACGAACGCGGCAACAAGGGCGCCGCCCTCACCACCTTCATCTCGCTCGCAGGCCGCTACCTGGTCCTGATGCCGAACAACCCGCGTGGCGGTGGCGTATCGCGCCGCATCGAGGGTGAGGAGCGCCAGGAACTGCGCGCCACCATGGACCAGCTCGACGTACCGGGCGGCATGTCCATCATCGCCCGCACCGCCGGCATCGGCCGCAGTGCCGAAGAGCTGCAGTGGGACTTGAACTACCTGATGCAACTGTGGCGCGCCATCGAGAACGCCGCAGGCTCGCAGGTCGGCCCCTTCCTGATCTACCAGGAGGGCAGCCTCGTCATCCGCGCCATTCGCGACTACTACCAGCCGGACATCGGCGAAATCCTGATCGATACCGAATTCGTGTTCGAACAGGCCCGCCAGTTCATGAGCCACGTCATGCCGGGCTTCGTGAACCGCGTGAAGCTGTACAAGGATGACGTGCCGCTGTTCTCGCGCTTCCAGATCGAACACCAGATCGAAACCGCGTTCTCGCGCGAAGTCGCCCTACCCTCGGGCGGCGCCATCGTCATCGACCACACCGAAGCCCTGGTCTCGGTCGACGTCAACTCGGCACGCGCCACCAAGGGCGGCGACATCGAGGAAACCGCGACCCGCACCAACCTCGAAGCCGCCGACGAAATCGCCCGCCAGCTGCGTCTGCGCGACCTGGGCGGCCTGATCGTCGTCGACTTCATCGACATGGAAAAGGCCGGCAACCAGCGCGAAGTGGAAAACCGCCTGCGCGATGCCCTGCGCCATGACCGTGCCCGTGTACAGACCGGCAAGATCTCGCGTTTCGGCCTGATGGAACTCTCGCGCCAGCGCCTGCAACCGAGCCTGGGCGAAACCGCCCACCAGCCTTGCCCGCGCTGCCACGGCACCGGCTTTATCCGCGGTATCGAATCGTCCGCATTGCATATCCTGCGCATCATCCAGGAAGAGGCAATGAAGGAAAACACCGGCGCGATCCACGCCCAGGTGCCGGTCGACGTGGCAACCTTCCTGCTGAACGAAAAGCGTGCCGACATCTTCTCGATCGAATCGCGCCTGAAGGTCGGCGTGGTGCTGATCCCGAACATCCACCTCGAAACGCCGAACTACAGCATCACACGCCTGCGCCACGACGACCTGAACCATATCGAAGAGGTCATCCCCTCCTACAAGATGATGGAAGCCCCGGCCGAGGAAGAACACACCCACGGCAAGGAAGGCGAACCAGCCAAGCCGCGCCAGGAAGCTGCCGTCAAGGGCATCACCCCGGCCCAGCCGGCACCCGTGGCGGTGGAAAAGCCCGCGGCGGAAGTGGTGGTCACCAAGCCCTCGCTGCTGCAGCGGTTCTTCCGTTGGGTCTCGGGCGCCGAAGCCGAGGAAGTGAAACAACCCGCCCCGGCGAACAAGACCGGCCGCGACCGCAACAACGCCCGTCGCGACGGCAGCCGCCGCGACCGGAACGAGCGCGGTGAACGCGGCGAGCGGGGCGAGAAGCGCCGCGATGACAATCGCGGTGCCGACAAGCGCGCCGATCAACCGCGCGGTGGCGCCAAGCCGCGTATCGAGGAAGACGAACAAGCCCGCCAACAGCGTAGCGAGCAGTCCCGCCCGGAAAAGCAGGATCGCCGCGAGCGTGGCGAACGGGGCGAAGGCCGCAACGAACAGCGCCAGGGCCGCGAAGGCCAGGAGCCGCGCGCCGAGCGCGAACCACGCCAGCCGCGTGCCGAGCGCGAGCCGCGCCCGGAACGTGAACCGCGCGAACCGCGTGAGCCACGCCAACCCCGTCAGCAACAAGGCGAACCCAAGCCGGAAACCAAGCGCGAAGCAACTGACCCGGCCCAGCAGGAACTGTTGCCGGTCGACGGTCAGGCCGTTGTCGCAGCCGAAGGCGTGACGGAAGCCGGCGAAGGCCGTGGCCGTCGTCGTCGTGGCCGCCGTGGCAACCGTGGTGATCGTGGCGAACAGAACGCAATGCAACAGGATGGCGTGACGGGCGAACAGCAGGAAGGCGCAGCGGAAGCGGAAGCCGCGCCGCGTACCCGCCAACCGCGTGGTGAACGCCAGCAAAGCGCCGCCGTGGCCTCTGCGCAGGAAGAAGCCGCAGCGACCCCGGTCGCAGCGACGGAACCCGCCGTTGCACATGCGCCAGTAGAAGCATCGCCAGTCGCGGAAGTCGAAAGCAACCCGACCACCCACGCAGAACCGGCCGAAATCGCGACGCCCGCCGTGGTTGAGCCCGTTGCCGTGACCGAAGCAGCTGCACCCGTGGAAGCGTTGGTGACCACCGAAGCCGCCCCGGCAGCCGTTCACGCAGACGTGGTCGAGGCCAGCCCCGCCCCCGTGGTGGTCGAAGCCGAGCCGGTCATCGAAGCCGCTCCGGTTCAGCCTTCGCTGATCGAAACGCCTGCACCCGCACCGGCCGCCGCGCCTGTCCAGCTCCCGGAAATCGGGCGCCCGGAAGACGTAGGCCTCGTCCAGGTATCGACCCAGCTCAAGGCATTCGAGCCGGTCGAGATGGACTTGGAGCCAGCCGCACCACGCCGCCGCCGTAGCGACGTGAAGCCGCAGGCCAGCCAGGCCCCGGTGCAGGAAGAGCTGGTGATGATCGAAACGAGCCATCATGGTGACGCGAAGGCCGAATAAGGTCTGAGCGCTGCAAATAAAACAGGGGTGCCTCGGCACCCCTGTTTTTTTATGGGCGACGCCCCTTATGCCGCCGTCGCGTCGCGCAAGGCGTCATGCCAGGCCGTCAATGCGTCACGGACCTGCTGGTCCGTCATCGCCAGCAGATTGTCGCCGACATACCACTCGATATAGCTGCGGCCCTGTTCCTGGCAACTGCTTGCGCCACCAAACAGCCAGATACGGTGCGTCTGCGCAATCCGGTTGCGGATCTCATTCGCTTGTTGGGCGGAGACCGGCATATGCAGATGCAGCATATTCACTTGCGGGCGGCGCGGATTCGGCGCCAGCAAGGGATAGTCCGCCAGCACGGCGTACAACCACTGCGTGCGCTGCAGGCAGGCCGGCAAACGTGCGAGGCGCGCATCGAACTGCATCGCAGCCGACACGACATAGGGCGTACGCCGGTACAAATTACCGCCTTGGCGCGCCACCCACACCCGTGCCTGGTCGATGAACGCCTTGCTGCCCACGAGCACGGCGCCCGCCAGGCCGCCCACGCCTTTGTAGAGCGACACGTAGGTACTGTCGAAACCAGCCGTCACCTCGTCCAGCCGCCGCCCGTACCCCACCGCAGCCTCCCACAGCCGGGCGCCGTCGAGATGGAGGTGAATCTGGCGCGCCCGGCAGGCCGCCTTGATGGCGTCCAGCTCGTCCCAGGTGGGCATCTGGCCACCGATCTCGCGCATGGGCAGCTCGTACAGCACGGCGCCCAGTTCGTCAGGCACCGCCGCCAGGTCCGACGCCAGCCAGGGCCGGTGGGCGTCACCGAGCAGGATGGCCTTGAAATGATCGAGCAACTGGTAATTGCTGCGCTCGTGCTTGAGCACATGCGCCGTGCCATGCAGGCCGACCAGCGGGCGGGCGCGCGCGGTGGACGCAAGGCGCAAGGCGGTCGCCTGGGCCAGCGTGCCGCTCATCACGAACAAGCCGGCCTCGTAGCCCAGCAAGGCGGCGATCTTGCGCTCGAAGCCCTGCACCACCTCCCCTTCCCCATAATGGTCATAGGCCACCTGGTTGTCCTGGCACCACTGCGCCATGGCGGCAAAGTCCTGCGCCGGTGTGGAGGGCGCATTGCCGCCCAGTACGGTGTGGCAGCCTTGCCGTAGCGAAACGAGATCCTGCAATTGATTGCTCCAATCCATATGAGGCAGCGGTCCGCCCCCTGTAACGAACATGCCATGTTCGTCGGCCATTCCAGGGAAGCTCTGCAAAAGTATCGGGGCCGCGGTAAACCCCAGAGGGTTTGGGCGAAATCGGGCGTCTGCCGCCCCACCGATCGGGGGTAAGGGGAACCACCCTTACCACCCGATCGGCGGGCCGACATCCATCCCGATTTGGCCCAAACGCGGCTCCCGATACCTTTGCAGAGCTTCCCTAGTTAAAATCAGCAGACTCCCCAAAACGAAGGACGAACCATGCTGAACATCCAACCCTACATCTTACTTGGCGGCCAGTGTGAGGCGGCCATCGCGTTCTATCAGGCCACGCTGGGCGCCCAGGTCGAACTGCTCATGCATTTCTCCGACGCACCCGACGCCAGCATGGTCAACGAAGAAAACAAGGACAAGGTCATGCATGCCACCGTGCGGATTGGCGACAGCACGCTGCTGATGTCGGACGGCAACTGCGAGAACCCTGAACCGTTCAAGAGCTTCTCGCTGTCTCTCAATGCCCCCTCGGTTGCAGAAGGGGAAGCCGTGTTCCAGAAGCTCGCCGAGGGCGGCTCGGTCACCATGCCGTTCAGCAAGACCTTCTGGACCGAAGGCTTCGGCATGCTGGTCGACCGGTTCGGCGTGCCCTGGATGGTGAACGTGGTTCATTGATTCGCATCCCCACCGCAAAGTCCGGCAGCCTCTACAGCCACCCGGCCGGCGACACGCGCGGGGAACGCCGCCGGAACAGCGCGGTCAATACCAGTGCAAGACGAGGGGCGAGTGCGCCGTATCGCATCACGCCCCCTACCTGGCGCTTCCAGATCCCCTGTCGCCGTACGCAGCATCGCCTCCATGGCTGCCAGCGGACACCCTTTGGGCCACTGGGCAGAAGCCGCCGCGACATGCACGAAATTGAGACAGTCGGCGAACCGAAAACACGTGCGCAATAGGCTCTGCCTAAAATGAGCATGAGCACAGCGTTATATGACAATTCTTCCGGATATCGACTCCATGTTGCTACGTACCACACTGGCGCTCGCACTGACGCTCAGCGCCCCCCTCGCCACCGCCGGCAATTCTGAAGCGCTTGCCGCCTTCACCGCGCACGATTACGCCCGGGCCGAGCGCGAATGGCTGCCGCTCGCCAAGCAAGGCGACGCCGCTGCGCAATTCGGCCTGGGCAAATTGCACGCCGAAGGGCTCGGCATGGCGCGCGACGAACAGCAAGCCGAAGCCTGGTGGCTGAAAGCTGCGCAAACCGGCCACGCCGATGCCCAGAACAGCCTCGGGCGCCTCTACCTTGCCCGCCAGGATTACACCAAGGCACGGGACTGGTTCCAGAAAGCCGTCAAGCAAGACCACGCAGCAGCGGAAAACAACCTGGCCGGCATGCTGGGCCAGGGCCAGGGCGGCCCGGTCGACACCGCAGCGGCGGTCGACTTCTATCGCAAAGCCGCCACGCAAGGCTACGCCATCGCCCAATCCAACCTGGGCATCTGTTATGAACGTGGCCAGGGCGTGCCCCACGATGACACTCTGGCCTTCTATTGGTTCCAGAAAGCCGCGCTGCAAGGCGAAGTCGATGCGGCATTCAACCTCGGCCTGCTTTACCACCGTGGCGCCGGCGTCCCCAAGAATGATGGCGAAGCCATCGCCTGGTTCCGCAAGGCGGCGCAGTCGGGCAATCTGCCGGCCACCGCCAGCCTGGGCGTGGCCTATGCCACCGGCCAGGGCGTCAGCGTCGATCGCGAGCATGCCGCCACCTTGCTGCATCGCGCGGCCGAAGGCGGCTTCGTGCCTGCGCAGCACAATCTTGGCCTGTTCTATGCCAGCGACGATGGCGACAAGCGCGACATCGGCCAAGCCTATTTCTGGCTTGCACTGGCGGCCGCCAACGGCGACGCCACGGCAGAACCCTTGCGCGACCGCGCCGCGTCCGAGTTGCCGGCCGATCAGCTCAAGGCCGCCCAAGCGGCCGTGAACAGCTGGCGTAGCGCACATCCCCCGGCGCAATAGACGCATCCATGCCCGCCATGCGCCGACCCTCCCGATCAAACTCATGCCTGAGCCGATGCCTGCTGGCCGCCACGCTGTCAGTGTTGCCGCTCTTGGGCCTGGCCGACTTCCAGGCCGGCTTGGCGGCATTCGAGCGCAACGACTATGCCGCGGCGCGGGAGGCCTGGCAGCCACTCGCAGAGCAAGGCGACGCCCGCGCGCAATATCGGCTCGGCCAGCTGTATTTCGGCGGCTTCGGCGTGGCGAAGGATGAAACCCGGGCCGCCGGCTGGTTCAGCAAGGCGGCCGAACGTGGCGAAGCCGGTGCCCAATTCAACCTGGGCTGGATGTACGCGCATGGCAGCGGTGTGCACAAGGATTACGCGCAAGCCGTGACCTGGTATGCCAACGCCGCGGCGCAGGGGCATGCCCTGGCACAGGCGGGCCTGGCGGAGCTCTACCGGGACGGGCTCGGTATTGCGCGCGACGACCAGCAGGCCGCCGAATGGTTTCGCAAGGCGGCCGACCAGGGCCTCGCCCTGGCCCGGCAGGCGCTGGGCGACCTTTACCTCACCGGGCGCGGCGTTCCCAAGGATGCCAGCCAGGCCGTCGGCTGGTATCGGCTGGCCGCCGAGCAAGGCAACCCCGCCGCGCAGAACGCACTCGGCATGCTGTACGCGCACGGCACCGGCGTGGCGCGCGATGCCGCGCTTGCGGCCAGCTGGTATCGCCACGCGGCAGAGGGCGGGTACGCAGCCGGCCAGTACCATCTAGGCCTCGCCATGCTCAACGGCCAGGGCGTACCCAGGAACGAAGCCGAAGCCATCACCTGGCTGCGCGCCGCCGGCGAGCACAACCACACCGACGCGCAGATCGCGCTCGGCCGGCTGTATGCGCGCGGCACCGGTGTGCCGCAGGACGACGCGCAGGCCTTCAGCTGGTATGCCAAGGCCGCCAACCTCGGTTCGGCGCGGGGCCAGACGCTAGCCGCCGAGCAATACGCCGAGGGCAAAGGCGTCAAACGCGACGATGTCGAGGCGTTCAACTGGTACCGCAAAGCCGCCGAGCAAGGGTTCGCCATTGCACAATTCAACTTGGGCCGGTTTTACCAGTTGGGCCGCGGCGTCGACCGCGACGACGCCCAAGCGGCAATCTGGCTGAAAAAGGCGGCCGACCAGGGCCTGCCGCAGGCCCAGCTCGACCTGAGCGTGCTGTATGCCGCCGGCCAGGGTATTGGCCGTGACGAGGCCCAATCGGCCGAGCTACTGCGCAAGGCCGCCGAGGGCGGCGCGGCGGAGGCCCAGTATTACCTGGGCCTGCGCTATGCCAACGGGCGCGGCGGCCTGCCCAATGATGACCACCTCGCCGCCAGCTGGTATCGCAAGGCGGCCGATCAAGGGTACGCGCCGGCACAAAGCGCCCTGGCCAACTTCTACCTCGATGCCCGGGGCGGCCTGCACGGCGACGCGGAAGCCATCGCCCTGTTCCGCAAAGCCGCGGAGCAGAACGACG
>Ga0213872_10001704_pt1 | contig 13839 bp, 14 predicted proteins | sample VelepicomBERX_R2_FD_160071 | JGI IMG/M metagenome (GOLD analysis project Ga0213872, IMG submission 160071) | Rhizosphere microbial communities from Vellozia epidendroides in rupestrian grasslands, the National Park of Serra do Cipo, Brazil - RX_R2 | ecosystem: Host-associated > Plants > Roots >...
AACCCCTGGCTGGCTACTATCGTGCAGTCCCTCCGGGACAAGGAAGACAAACCGCAATTAAGTTAGCGCCTCGGGTGGCACGTCGTAGGGGTGGTTCGCAGAACCGTTCGGGCGTCTCGAGCTGAGGACTCAGCTTTGCACCGATAGCTTGCCGCCCCAAAGTAGCATAGGCTTCCAGCCTGTATCATGTAGCCAGGGCACACGCCCGACAGGCAGGATGCCTATGCTACCTTGCTCCCGCCCAAAGTAGCGTAGGCTTCCAACCTGTATTCACGTAGCCAGGGCACACGTCCGACAGGCAGGATGCCTATGCTACCTTGCCGGCGGTCGTCGACGAGGGAGAGGTGGCTCCAAAACGGCACGGACACGGCCATTAGCGCGGCGCCTAGATCGGCGTCGCCACCGTCCGAGAACGCCCAATTTAGCGCTGCGCGAACATCGTCGATGCAACGGCCGTAATGCGCAAGCCAGCCCTCGGGCAGAGGATTTTCCCATTCGGCCACCGGCCGGCGGAATAGCGCCAAATGGTGTTGGGCATGTCGTCGCAACGAAGCCGCAACCTCGCCACTCTGCTCAAGCTTTTGTCGGGCGTAAGCGCGCATGGAGTCGAGCAGACGATATTGTACGGACTGGCCGGTCGTTTCGAAAGAGACGAGCGACTTGGCCACGAGATTACCGATTACCGCGGCGATATTGGTCTTCGACCCCTCATCATCACTCACCACAGCGATCGCGGATTCGAGAACGAAGGCGCCGACGAAGACCGACAGGCGACGCAGGACCACGCGCTCATTCTCCGGCAGCAGCTCATAGCTCCAATCGATCGCGGCGGCTAACGTCTGATGCCGGGGCAGATCCGTCCGTCGTCCGTGGGTCAGCAATTGGAAGCGATCCTCGAGAAGAGAGAGCAGTTCCGAAGCCGCGAATGCATCGGTACGTCGGGCAGCCAATTCGATCGCCAGCGCAATACCGTCCAGGCGCCGGCAGATCTCAGCCACGACCTTTATGTTGCTTTCGTTCAGCTCGAAACCCTGATGGGCGGCGGTCGCCCGCTCGACGAAGAGCTGTATCGCCGGAAACTGGATTGCGTCGGCGACGGTTAGCGGTTCTCCCTCCAAAGGCGTCGCAAGGGGACCAAGGCGTCGCACCGTTTCGCCATTTGCGCGGAGCGGCTCTCGGCTGGTGGCGATCACATGGAGCTCCGGCGCAGCGCTCACGATATCCCCAGCAATTGAGGCGACGGCATCGACTAGATGCTCGCAGCAGTCGAGAAGGATCAGCATGTTCTTGTGGCGCAGAATGCATGGAAGTGCCTTTGCGCCTCCCTCCGCAGGAATCCCTAGCGCCGCTGCGATTGCGCTCGGCACGCGGTCGGGGTCCCGCAAGGCGGCGAGCTCGACGAGCCACACTCCGTCCCGATAACTTTCCAATAGCATGTTAGCTACAGCTACAGCAACTGTGGTCTTTCCGATGCCACCGGGACCGACGATTGTGATGAACCGCCGGACAGGAAGCTCGAGCAGCAAAGCGTCGATGACGTCGTCACGCCCGAGTGGGCGAGTCCACTCCAAGGACAGATTATGCTCTGGAGCAACCCTCTCGGGTTGAGCGCGGGAAGTGCCATGTCGCTCAACCGGGGCAACGAAACGGTAGCCTCGGCCACTGACCGTCGCTATGTAGCGATCACCGCGCCGGCCCTCTCCGAGCGCTCGTCTCAATGCTGCGATCTGGACCTTGAGATTACTCTCCGACACACAGGTGTCGGGCCAAATTCGGGCGATCAGTTCGTCCTTGCTGACCACCTCGCCAGAATGTTCAACGAGCGCATGCAGAAGCTCGTGGCCGCGCGCACCCAGATTGACCGGCTCCTCGTCCCCAAGCAGAAGCTGTCGTTCTGGAATCAGTCTAAACGGGCCGAATGAAAATTCGAGATACTCAGTGGACAAATCGCTCATCCGACACTCCTGCAAAGCCGCGATTCTAATACAGTCCAATCACACCGTGTACACTGAGTACTCCGGAGTCCATTGGCTTTCGGCAACTGCTTGACGGCCTTTCTCTTGGCTGAACTCTGGAGCCAGTCCTTCATCGTTTGCCTGCCCGGCGACCGCGTAAGAAACTTCCCGAGCAACGTCTCGGAGTGTCCTAACATTTGGCAGCAGAGAAGCAGTCGGATCCTTTAGAGATTCGATGTGTGGAGGCAGTAGTCCCCGCAAACCGAAAGCTGTTCGCTCGGTCTCATCGAAGGCCGTCCCTTTGTTCCAGATTGGTGTATGGAGCAGTTTCACTCCTAGGAGCCCGGCTAGAGAATGCACTTTTATTGGGTAGTTCATCGTCTTTTGGTCTTTTTTGCCAGATGTGACTTGATGGTATTAGTTTTCTAGGAGACCAAGTTGCGTGCCAACCGGTTACTAATTCGCAAATACAAAAAGAAAAATCTAATGCACCAGAACCGTGAACGGCGTAACTACAGGCCGAGTCGCCTCAACTAAGGGTCGAGTCGCCTCAACCAAAGGCGGAACCGCCTCAACTAAAGGCCAGGGACCGCCTCAACTAAAGGCCGAGCCGCCTAATTAAAGGGCCGAGCGGCCTTAATGTCGGTCTCCGCAGATCCGCTGGTCGATTCGACACGTTGTCGCGTACGCAAAATCGTACGGCCAGTGTACGACGAATCGTATCTTATGTAGTGGCCACCGGTTCTGTTTCATCGTCGTCAAGGGTGAACAAGTCGACATCAAGCGCCGCGATGCTTGGCTAATGCGAAGCCATTGCATATGCCAGCGCAGTCTTTTTGCTTTCACGGTCGCAACCGGACTGGGTCCGACATTGCTACAGGCCATCGCCGCCGGGGGGGCAAACTATGCTGGAGCGTCCGTAACACTACCGATTTACCAAAATTCACTTCCTTTTACTTTCGCTCGCGGGCTTCTGCGGGTAATGCTCAGTCAACACGAGAAAAACGGATTAGTAAGACACTTCGAAACCAGAGCCATCAGAATAACATGGGTCTTCTTATTGCACTAACTTTTAAAGGGTAATTCTATGCCAAAAACTCTTCCACGTAAGGCGCTGATTTCTATTAGTAGCTTTAACGGCGCTATCTATCCAGATGGGCACAAAACCGGCCTCTTTTTTACCGAAGCGCTACACCCGTTCGAGGTGTTAACGCAGGCGGGATTTGAAGTGGATATTGCCAGCGAGACTGGCACCTATGGATTAGATGAAATCTCGCTAACCGATCCTTTCCTAGCAGGAAGTGACAAAGCCGTTTTCGGCAACCCCAAGCATCCATTCAACGTCAAGTTGACTTCGCAACTCAAGAGAGCGTCCGACTTGAAGAAAGAAGAGTACGGACTCTTCTTCGCGTCTGCCGGGCATTCCGCACTCTACGACTATCCTAGCGCTAGCGGGTTGCAATCCGCCGCCGGAGATATTTGGGCTCGCGGAGGCGTTGTCGCTGCGGTTTGTCATGGACCTGTGCTCCTGCCAGGGGTGATCGATTGCAAGACTGGTAAGTCGATCATAGAGGGTAAGACCGTCACGGGATTTTCGGTCGAGGGCGAATTGATCTTTAGGATCCTCGAAAGACTCAAGTCCGACAAGGTTCTCACGGTGATCGAAGCGGTCAGCAGAGTTGGAGCAGACTACAGCTCCCCGATGGGTGCTTTTGACGACTACTCGATTACGGCGGGTCGGGTGACGACCGGCACCAACCCCGCCAGTGCGCGTAGTGCCGCGGAGAGAGCAGTGAAAGTATTCGAGACCATCGACAGTTAAATGAGGAGATTGATGACAATGAAGATCGCTAAAAATCTGTTCGCCGGAAGCATGGTGGTGGCCAGCGCCTTCGCCGGCGTTGAGCAAGCACAAACACAGCAACAGGCCGTGAAGAACATTGTTCTCGTTCATGGTGCTTTTGCAGACGGTACCAGTTGGGGAAAGGTTATTCCGATCCTTGAAGCCCGCGGGTTCCATGTGGTCGCCGTCCAAAACCCGATGACTTCCTTAGCGGACGACGTTAACGCTACTCGCCGGATCATGGCATTACAGGACGGCCCGGTTATCCTGGTCGGTCATTCGTGGGGCGGTGCTGTAATCACCGAGGCCGGTGACGATCCGAAGGTGGCCGGACTGGTCTATGTTGCAGCCTACGTTCCCGACGTCGGTGAGTCAGCGAACCAGACCAGTGCGCCCTTCGGTCCGACGCCAGGACAAGAGGCGATCCAAGTCGATGCTCAAAAATTCGCTTCTATGTCGCCGGAGGGGATTCTCAACAGCTTCGCAGACGGGCTACCGATGTCGGAGCGTCGCCTGGTCCTGGCGGTTCAAGGGCAGATCTACGGTCCGATGTTCGACGAAAAGTTAACCCACGCTGCTTGGAAGTCGAAGCCGTCTTGGCATGTAATCTCGGCAAAGGACCGGACGTTGAGTCCCGCGATGGAAGAAGCTGGCGCCAAGAAGGCGGGCGGAAAGGCCATCTCCCTACCGACCTGCCACGTTGCCATGCTGCAGGAGCCTGAAAAGGTGGCCGACCTCATTACTGAAGCGGCGAACGACGCGGCCAAGCGGCCGAATTCACTAACTAAAACAGAGAAATAAATATGCAATCGTCAGGCTTTAGCACAATTAATCCTTCCACAGGGGAGCAGATCGAAACATTCTCTTTCTATGACTCATCCGAGATTGAAGGAGTGCTCGCCCGAGCCGAAAAGAGCTTCCAATCGTTTCGAAAGTTACCCGTGTATCAACGCGCACAGCTTCTCTCAGATCTCGCTGAGACGCTGAGGAAAAACAAGGTTCAGCTCGCGAAAGTGATCACGACTGAGATGGGAAAAATTCTCTCGGAAGCCGAAGCGGAGGTCGAGAAGTGCGCATGGGAGGCGGATTGGTATGCCGAGCACGGACCACAAATGCTGGCAGATGCGCCGGCTCCGACGGGCGGTGTCAATGCATACGTTTCGTATCTGCCTCTTGGGCCGATCCTCGCAATCATGCCATGGAATTTTCCCATCTGGCAGCTGACGCGCATGGCCCTGCCGACAATGCTGGCAGGCAACGTAGTCCTGGTAAAGCACTCTCACAACACGCAGAGGAGCTCGCTTGAATTTGAGCGAGTGATACGAGAAGCCGGTTTTCCGGAAGGAGTGTTCCAAAATCTGATTCTAAAGACAGAAGATATCGTCGATGTTATCAATGACCCGCGTGTCCAAGGGGCTTCCGTAACGGGGAGTGTGCGAGCAGGCTCCGCTGTCGCTTCAGAGGCCGGGAAAGTGATTAAAAAGACCGTGATGGAACTGGGCGGATCTGATGCCTTTATCGTCTGTGAAGACGCGGATATCCCGAAGGCCGTTGAAGCGGGTATCAGGGGGCGCTTCCATAACGCAGGTCAAGTCTGCCTGGCTGCCAAACGGTTCATCCTGGTGGAGAAGATCGCCGACGAATTCGAGACCTTATTTGTAGAGAAGGCAAAGTCGATCCGTGTCGGCGACCCTATGGATCACGCAACGCAGATGGGACCGATGGCCCGCGTTGACCTGCGCGACTCGCTGCATAAACAGGTGGAGGGCAGTATTGCGAAAGGCGCGCGCGTGTTGTGCGGAGGCAAACCGGTGGAAGGCAAAGGGGCCTTTTACACGCCCACCGTACTCAGCGGAGTGACTCAAGGCATGCCTGCGTTCGACGACGAGACTTTTGGCCCAGTTGCGGCAATCTCCCGCGTCCCGGACCTTGACGCTGCCGTTAAAGCAGCAAATGCAAGCCAGTTCGGGCTGAGCGGCAATCTCTGGACCAAGGACGTAGAGTTGGCTCGCAAGATTGCGCGTGATCTGTATACGGGTGGCGTCTTCATCAATGGCGTTACCGCCTCAGACCCTCGGGTGCCAGTCGGTGGAGTGAAGAACAGCGGCTATGGCCGGGAACTTTCCCACTTCGGACTGCATGCTTTTGTAAATCCCCAAACGGTCTGGATAGAGAGCCTTTAAGAAACATTGGCGAGCTTTGTTCTATATAGAGATCGAAATGAAACAGAAGCTTTTAAACGGCGCCCATTTGGGTGCCGAGAGGAGTCAAGCATGAGCAAGGTGGCGTTTCTTGGACTGGGCGCGATGGGTTCGCGTATGGCGGCGAATCTGCTGAAAGCCGGACACGAGGTGACGGTCTGGAACCTGACTCCGGAAGCGGCCAAGAAGCTAGCTGCATCCGGTGCAAAGGCGGCGGCTACTCCTAGAGAAGCAGCGGAAGGCAACGATTTTATTATTGCCATGGTTAGCAATGATGAGGCTTCGCGACACGTTTGGCTGGATCGATCGAATGGCGCGCTTGCGGGCGCGAAGGCCGGAGCCATCGCGATAGAGAGTTCCACGCTCACCCCTGCATGGGTCCATGAACTTGGCCGCGTCACGAGCAAGGTCGGCGTCACGCTGCTGGATGCGATGGTATCCGGCAGCACTCCGCAGGCAGAGAGCGCGCAGCTGGTGTTCCTGGTGGGGGGCGATGCGGAGTCGCTGAAACGTGCAGAACCACTGCTTAAGGCGCTTGGCTCGAGCATTCAACATGCTGGACCGGGAGGGTGTGGAGCTTTAGCAAAGTTGGCTACAAACACGCTGATGGGCGTTCAGTTGACGACTCTCGCGGAATTGGTTGGAATGCTGAAGAGGCAGGGAGTCGATCCTAGGCAGGTGCTAGCTGCGGTGTCGGCGACAGCGATGTGGAATCCTCACCTTACCCGTGATGCGGAATCGATGCTGAGCGGTAACTTTGAGACAAAGTTTCCAATAAAGCTCTTGGAAAAGGACCTTGGCTACACGGTGAAAACCGCAGGAGGAGATGCCGCGGTGCCTACTGTCAGCGCCGTCCGGAATGTTTTCCAGAGGGCGATCGACGAGAAGCTCGGTGACCTCAACATGACTGCTGTCGTGAAGTTGTTCGACAGCGAGCATTGAGCCTGGCGTGAAATATGACAACAGCGCAGACGGCAAACGCCGCAGGGCTCCTTGACCCGCTTTCAATAGGTGCATTACGGCTTCCCAACCGTGTTATTATGTCGCCGCTCATCCGATGTCGAGCGAGTGAAGGCCGGGTGCCGAATCTCTTGATGGCGGAGTACTATCGGCAACGAGCTAGTGCAGGCCTGATTCTGTCGGAGGCAACCGCGGTCACGCCGATGGGGGTCGGTTATCCGAACACGCCGGGAATTTGGTCGGATGAAGAGACGGAGGGTTGGCCCAGGGCGCTCCTCTCAACGACCCTGATCCCAAAACATTTTACGTGGCCCTCCCCGACGTCGGTTATACCGACTATCCCACGCTTACAACGGTCTGACCGTAGCAATTTACGGGCACCTTAATCTGAGGCGGAAGTTTATTCCATGTGGCAGATTGTATTCGTTGCGGTTGGTCATCTATTGATTCTTTCTTTGGCGCTTCTCGGTTTGCGGCTTTTGCACCGTTATACGGCAAGCAGGTTCGTTCACTCCGGCGTCCATTGTCCAACCCAGTTGGCGGCCAAAGGCCAATACGAGGCGCCGCCTCGCGGTTGGATGGTCCTGCACTTGATTGTTCATCTGATCATTCCCCGGCTGATTTTTCTCACAGCGACCATAGGGTCTTTTCTGATTCTTATTTATGATTTCGGACTTCGATCAACCATTTCACCTTGGTTTAGCAAGCCTGGATGGGAGTGGAAATTGCCGGTTGCCCTCGCGATAGGCGTTTTAATTAACCTTATTGTTACGGTCGAAAGGCTTTGCAGCAGTCGACTGCGACAGGCTGCCATGCAAGATCTCGAGCATTCTCACGCGATCCTGATGCTAATTGGTGCACAAGGGCTGCAGACCCTTTTGCCACTCGTGTTCGCTTTCCTGGTCATTCCGATGCTCGGACTCCCAAAACCGGTCGTGGAATTCTTTGAACGCTTTACCCTGGTTCTGGTTATTGTTTTGGTTGGAATTGACACGCTGAGAACGCTGCGGTTGGTCGAAGCTAAAATAGCTCGTCGCGCAAAGTCAAAATGGGGTGGCGAGCCTCCTGACTTCGGCCGGAATCCTTGGACTGGTGGCCGGGATCGCGGCTCAGCGAACACTCCAAAACGTCTTCGCCGGCTTGCAACTTGCAATTACTGAACCCATCGCTCTTGGTGACGTTATTGAAGTCGAGGATGCCGTCGGAACGATTGAAGAAATTAATTTCAGCTTCGTTTCCGTAAGGTTAAGGGATCTTCGTCGATTGATCTTGCCTGTTACCTACTTCCTCGAAAGACCCTTTACTAATTGGACCCGAACTTCCGCCGAATCGCTCACCTCTTTTTCGTTGGTGCTATCTTTGGATGCTTCGCTTGCTGCGATACGCAAGGAAGTGGATACGATTCTACTTGCCAATCCGCTTTGGAAGGGCGGCAAATGGGAAGTTATGATCAGCGAACTGGGTGAAACGTCAATGGTGGTTCGAATCAGTTTGGGTGCCGCTAACCCTGAGATCGCTTTTCAGCTAAGGTCACAGGTGCAAGAGCATATTTTGGATTATCTAAATCAATTTAAGAAAGGCTCTCTTATCGGAGCCGTTGCCGATCAAAAACCTCCAACAGAAGTGGCAGATCCGATAAACAGTCAAAAGCTAGAACCTGCAGCGTCGGCCCGCGGAGCGGCTTAAGCGGGATTCAGCACTTTTACTTCGGAAAGGAAAAAAATGAGCGCACGAAATATCATCGATAGACTTTATCCACTCAACGGCGGATTGGCCGTGGCTCCTGATCGGTCTGTTTACACACCAGGAAGATGGAAGGGAGAGCAAATTACGTTCAGTTGCAATTGTTACCTGATGCGGCACGGAAGTGGTTGGGCGCTGTGGGATACGGGTATCTCGGACAGCGTGGCACAAGAGTCTGGTGGCAAAGTTATTGCTCATGGCATTAGAGGCATCGTGGCACGCAAGTTAGCATGTCAGTTTGCTGATATCGGCATTAGTCCAGCGGACGTCACCACGGTCATTCTTTCTCACGCACATTTTGATCACGTTGGCAACGCGGCACTCTTTCCACACGCGACCTGGTTTATCCAGAGTCTCGAATATGCTGCCATGATCGGTCCTGACTACGAGAAGTACGGCTACAGCCCGGAGCTGTACCAAACGCTCGACAAAGGTAAGATCGTGCTGATGGAGGGAGATCACGACATCTTCGGTGACGGGGCGGCCCGGGTTTTCTTTACGCCGGGGCATACCCCCGGTCACTGCTCGCTGATGTTGCATTTAACAAACGCAGGAAACATGTTGCTCGCAGCCGACGTAGCCCATTACCCGTACAACTTGGAACATGGTTGTGTGCCTAGCTTTAACAGTGATGCGCAACAATCTATCGCCTCAATGAAGCGGATTCGATCGATCGCAGGTGCGGAGAACACGCAGCTCTGGTTGAATCACGATTTTGTCAAGACTGCCACTATCCCGCACGCGCCCGCCTATCTCGATTAAAAACGATGGCACTTCGCGCGGCCGGGGCGTGGGAGTACGTGGCAAGTTAGCAGCGAATCGCTTGGCGGCTTACGGATTCAGGTGTCCACAGACTACTAGAAACAACTTCCAGAGACGCGTTGATTTCTGATTTACCAAATTTCATGTCGTTTAACTTTGCTTGTCAATGTAGTCGGGTATTTTCGATCAGAAACGTTGAAATAAGAAGACCGGATTTTACGAGTGAAAGGCAGGGGTTCGGCAAGAGCCAAGTAGAAATGATGAATTGTTGACTATCCCTGTCGCTCCGGGCAGCAACCGTCCACAATCCGAGCGAGATAACCGCAAACTTGGTGAGAGAAAAATGAGAGTAAGAAAAGCATTGCTAAGAGGCCCTTTAGGATTTGGTGCCGCACCATTGGGAAACATGTTTCGGAACATTCCCGATGCCGAAGCGTCGGCGACAGTGGAAGCGGCTTGGGAGCAGGGTACTCGGTACTTTGATACTGCGCCGTTCTACGGCGCGGGACTGTCGGAAATCCGGTTGGGGAAAGTCCTATGCAGGCACAATCGGGACGAGTATGTGCTGAGCACCAAGGTGGGTAGGATAATCTTGGACGAGATTGAGACTGGCGCTCGCGAGTTCGGCGAGAAAGGAGGTTTATTTGAGTTCGGGCGGCCGAATAAGATTGCTTATGATTATTCGGAAAAGGGTACCTTACGCTCTATTAATGACAGCCTGAAGCGTTTAGGGATTGATCGGATTGATTTTGTTTGGATACATGATGTCGCTCGGGATTTCTTTGGCGACGAATGGTTAGCAAGGTTCGAGGCTGCTCGGACCGGAGCATTCCGTGTGCTTGCCCGATTGCGCGAGGAGGGCGCGATCAGGGCTTGGGGTCTTGGTGTAAATAAGGTTGAACCTTGCGAACTGGCGATCGAGATGACCCAGAACCGCCCGGACGCTTTCTTGTTGGCCGGACGTTATACGTTGCTTGATCATGAGCGCGCCTTACAGCGTTTGATGCCGGCCGCGGCAGAAGCGGATGTCGATATCGTGATTGGCGGCCCTTATAGCTCGGGCATTCTGGCTGGTGGCAGCCACTTTGAATACCAGAAAGCAAGCCCTGAGATCCTCGCCAAAGTCGAGAGGATCAAGACTATTGCTCAACGCTACGATGTTCCCATTAAAGCTGCCGCCTTACAATTTTCGCTCGCGCATCCGGCCGTGGCCGCAGTCATCCCTGGCGCCAGCCGTCCCGAGCGGATTGCGGAAGATCACGCCGCTCTAACGGCTAAAATCCCAGATGATTTCTGGTTCGAAATCCGAAAGGACAGGCTCGTTGCTGCCACCGCGCCGCTACCAATCGATCAATAGGAGCTTCGGTCGTGGCACAAGCATCAGCATCTATCGAGATTCCGGCCTCGCCTAACGAGGTTTGGCAGTTGATCGGCGGGTTCAACTCTCTGCGAAAAGACTTTAGCGGGGTACGCGACGAACTAGTGATCTCATCCAAAGCCGGGTATGAGATGTGGCCGGGACCTTATGGAATCGGCGCTTCCAAGAAATATCTGATCGCTTCGGTTGACCAGAGTCTGAGACGGTTGGGGGTAGATTACGTTGATATCTTCTACGCGCACAGGCCATGGCCCGATGTGCCGATGGAAGAGACGATGGGAGCGTTGGCGCAGATCGTAAAACAGGGCAAGGCACTGTACGTTGGAATCTCGTCGTATAGCCCCGAGCGTACAAAGAAGGCATACAAACTCTTGAGCAGCGAGGGTGTACGACTGCTGATTCATCAACCGTCTTACTCGATGTTGAATCGCCATGTCGAAGCGGGCCTGTTGGATACCCTTGGCGAACTCGGTGTTGGATGTATTGCCTTCTCAGCACTAGCCCAGGGCTTGCTTACTGATAAATACATCAATGGGGATGCGACGGGCGGACGCGCGAGCCAGGATGGAACCTTCAGTAAGGATTTTCTTTCGAAGGAAAATCTCAAGAATGTCTTTGGGCTCGCCGCGATCGCAAAGAAGCGCGGGCAGACGCTGGCGCAGATGGCAATCGCATGGGTGCTGCGGGACGCACGGGTGACATCAGCGCTCATCGGTGCGCGCACGGTAGCTCAACTGGATGACTCGCTGGATGCTCTTAAGCAGCCGGAGTTTAGCCCGGACGAGTTAAGTGAGATCGATCAATTCGCCAAAGATGGTGGTATCGATCTCTGGCGTGAGATCTCTCTTTTGTAGATGTAAGTCCAGTTCCTGTCCCATCTCGTTCTTAGATCGTATGAGTTCATTCAAGAATAATTTAGCAACTATTATAGGTGCGAACTCCGGAGTTAAGCGGAACGGAATCTTGCCCTCCGGCAGTGTCGCGCCAGAGTTTAGTCTATATGTTACACCTAACCAAACTCTCTCACTACGAGAGTTGCTCGGCAAGCCGGTCATTCTGGCGTTCTACCCGGCAGACTGGAGTCCGGTTTGTGGCGATCAAATGGCTCTCTACAACGAGATACTTCCTGAGTTCACGAATTACAACGCAACGCTGCTTGGGATTTCCGTTGATGGTGTGTGGTGCCACGGCGCGTTTGCCGCTACTCGGCACCTGCATTTTCCCTTGGCAGCAGATTTCGAACCTAAAGGACACGTAGCGCGGCTCTATGGAGTCTACCGCGAAGGAGATGGAACCTCTGAACGCGCCCTTTTCGTTATCGACCAGAACGGAATCATCGCGTGGAGTTACTTGTCTCCGGTAGCCGTGAATCCCGGCGCGGATGGTATTCTGCAGGCGTTAGAGAAATTAACAATCCGAAAATAACATGAACAGGCTGTCGATCGCAGTAAATGTCAATGATCACCTGCAGGGTAGTCTGGATGCACCCCGCGTTCTGGTGCAATACGGGGACTACGAATGCTCGGCTTGCGGCGCGGCATTTCCTATCGTCAAACGCTTACAGGAATACCTGGGCGATAAGTTGTTGTTTGTTTACCGTAACTTTCCACTGCGTGAAGTGCATCCGCATGCGGGGCACGCCGCCGAGACAGCGGAGTTTGCGGCGGCGCACGGAAAGTTCTGGGAAATGCACGATCTGCTGTATGAAAATCAGGAAAACCTTGAAGACGAGTTTCTCTTCGAGTTTGCGGCCGCGGTGGGCCTTTCACCAAATGAGCTGCGACGGTCGCTGGAAGCCGGAAGCTACCGGGACCGAATCGATAATGACTTTCGCGGAGGAGTGCGCTCAGGAGTAAACGGAACGCCTACTTTTTTCATCAACGGTTTGCGCTACGACGGTTCCTATGATTTCGACGGCCTCTTAGAGGCGATAGTGCAAAGATAGTTGTATCCGGCACAAGGCCTGCCGGCCAAAGCCCCGGCGAAGGCGCCGGCTGCGCCTTCCAAAGTCGAGAGCGGGGTCATACGGTAGGTATCGTGATTAGAGCGCGTTATCAACCAAGTACTAGTAATATGGACTTCGAAGTCGAAAATAAGACAGCTCTGGTAAGCGGATCGAGTCAGGGTATAGGATTCGCCATCGCCGAGGCGCTGGCGAAAGAAGGTGTTAATGTTATCATTAACAGTAGCAACACGGATCAAGTAGATAAGGCGGTAGACAGGCTCTCCAAAGTGGCGCCCGGCGTACGGATTTGTGGAGCGGTAGCCGATCTTTCAAGTGCGGAAGGGGTACAGCAGCTAGTAGAGAAGGCACCCGCCGTCGACATTCTAGTTAATAACGTCGGCTTTTATACAGCGAAAGAATTCCAGGAAATCACGGACGCGGAATGGGATCGGATTATGAATCTCAATTTCATGAGCGGCGTGCGTTTGAGCCGAGCGTTTCTGCCTGGTATGAGAACGCGTGGTTGGGGCCGCATCGTTTTTATTTCAAGCGAATCGGGCGTGAGGATTCCTCGGGAGATGATTCACTACGGAGTCTCCAAGGCCGCGCAGATCGCGGTTGCTCGCGGCATCGCCGAGACGACTACCGGCACGGAGATTACGGTCAACAGCGTGCTGGTCGGTCCGACGAGGACTGAGGGGGTAGAGGCGTTTATTCGACAGATGGTAAAGTCGCGCGGAGTGAGTGAGGACCAAGTAGTAGAGGAATTTTTCAAAACCGTGCGTCCTAGTTCTATTATCAAGCGGTTCATCTTGCCACAGGAGGTAGCCGGCCTGGTGGTTTACCTGTGCAGTCCTCTGGCAGCGGCTACGAACGGGGCCGCGGTCCGGATCGACGGCGGTGTTGTCGAAGCGATACCATGACCCTCGTTTTAAAAATCCTATCCATAGTGAGGTGAGGCGATATGCCACGAACATACACCAGTCTTACGCTCGAAGATGCAAAGCAAATGTTATCGGCAGCCGAGGCTAAGGCCGAAAGCTTAGGTATCC
>Ga0213872_10001705_pt1 | contig 13839 bp, 9 predicted proteins | sample VelepicomBERX_R2_FD_160071 | JGI IMG/M metagenome (GOLD analysis project Ga0213872, IMG submission 160071) | Rhizosphere microbial communities from Vellozia epidendroides in rupestrian grasslands, the National Park of Serra do Cipo, Brazil - RX_R2 | ecosystem: Host-associated > Plants > Roots >...
ACGGCTTCAAGGTTGGCCGCTCATAGAGCAGGGCAACGGCGCGCCGCTGCCTGGCCGGCTCTTGTATTTGTCGTTCGGCGCAGCCAGTTCAGCAGTGCCTACCAATAGACAAAGACCCATAAGCTTCCGTAGCGCGCCAAATTAATTACTCTGGCGCGCAAGGCGGATCAATCACTTGGCGGGTCCGCCGCCACAGGGTCGGCGGGCCGTGCGCCAAAGTTAACGCGACTGGCCTACGTTCGCGCCACAGTTCCTGCGCAGGCGCAAAACCGGGTTCGCAACGAAGGGTCCTGGACCCTCTGCTCCGATCCCGAGTGCCACCAGCGCCAGCGTCGACGCACCTGGAAAAAGCACAAGCTGGCCACGGACCCGGACCTCCGGTCGAACCAGTTGGCGGCCGAGCAGACCTGGCAGGCCCGCCATCCAGGCCGCGCAGCAAAGGCCTGAAGATCGATGCTGCGGTGGAGTTTGTGCTCGGCCTGGCGCCAAGAGGAGACGTCGGTGTAACGTGGTGGCTTGACGCGAGAAGGGGACTGACGTGCAAACCATTAAAGTTGTTGGCAAGAGGGGTCAAATTTCGGTCGGTAAAGCGCTGGCAGGCCAGGCGTTCGTCCTTCAGGAACTTCCTGGCGGCGACCTCTTGCTCAAACGAGCTGTCCTTGTCCCGTTCGATGAGCGCTGGCTGCACGAGCCAGCAATGAAGGCCAAGCTGGCCCAAGCGGAAAAATGGATGCAACAGAACTCGCCAACGTCCAGCGACCTCGCCGGCCTTGCAAAGAAACTTGGCACGTGAGTGGCCCGCGGCATCCTCTCAGGTCTGATCATTGACGCGGGCGAGGAGATGCCTTCGGCTGCGGCCTATAGCGGTCACCGGCAGCTTTGGCACCAGCGACCGGCATAGGACTGATGGCGCCCAGTTGTTCGGTGTGAAAATCCTCCCTGATAGCCGGCGGAGGTGAGTCGATGGACAAGGACCAACTGATCGACAGCGCAGCGAGGCTCTACGTAGCCCTCGAGGAGCAACTCAAGATCGCCGTCGACCGCCGGCTTGGCCCTGGCGCGTGGACCTGGGACGAGTTGGAGAGTCGTCTCAAAATCGTCAACCGGCTCGAAGACGGGCCCGGCGTGGATACGTACTACCTCGACCAAGAGCCGTTGCTGCGGGCACACCGCCTCGAGGCCGAAGGCCACGGCCGCGTCGTCAGATTTTCTCGTCGAATTCAGCACCTTTCAGCGAATAGCGACCCGCAGGCTCTCGCAGACTAGAAAGCTGCCGGCAGGTGATTCAAGAAACCTCTCGTCATCGCCTCCCATTGACTTGCCGGCCCGGACGTAGGCTCAACAAGCCGCCGCCGGCACCGAACTATGGACATCTGGACTTCCATAGGAACGGTCATGGTCCAAGTGGTTTGTGCATCGTGCAAACGCCTTTTCACGGTTCGGCCGCAGTCACCGGCACAGGCCTACTGCTCGGAGCTCGAATGTCAGCGCAGGCGCCGGCAAGCGTGGAATAAACACAAGCTGGCCACTGATTCTGACTACCGGGCAAACCAGCTGGCGGCCGAGCGGGCCTGGCATGCCCGCAACCCAGATTACTGGCATTTCTACCGGCTGCGGCGCAAAAACCCCGACGCCGTCAGCCCATCGGTGCCGCCCCGTGCAACAAGTGACGCGTCATTTTGCGGGGCGGACGTGTCGGCGGACCTGTGCTGGATCGAGATCCAGACACCCGGCGCCACGGGGCGGCCGCAGACCTGGCGCGTCGAACTCACGCTCAAACCGCACCTGGCGCGTGCAACAAGTGACGCGTGCAAATAGAGGACGTGATGGCCTCGAGCTCGTGGCGAGCATAAGGTTCGCAACGCGTTGCTTCGGGACGTCGCCGAGCATCCCTTAGCGCTCTTCCGCGCCCCGGGGCCCGTCGAGTTCACTGCAGGAGTAGAACAAGCCATGCAAGCAGAAGACCTACAAGCGGGCGATACACCGGCCAGCAAATTCCGGGCGGTCGAATATGTCCGCATGTCGACCGAGCACCAGCAGTACTCAACCGAGAACCAGGCAGACAAGATCCGCGAGTACGCCAGCCACCGCGGCATCGAGATCATTCGGACCTATGCCGACGCCGGCAAGAGCGGACTGCGCATCGATGGCCGGGAGGCCCTGCAGCGACTGATCCGCGATGTCGAGTCCGGCCAGGCCGACTTCAGCGTCATCCTGGTCTACGACGTGAGCCGCTGGGGTCGGTTCCAGGACGCCGACGAAAGCGCCTATTACGAGTACATCTGTCGACGCGCCGGCATCCAAGTCGCCTACTGCGCCGAGCAGTTCGAGAACGACGGCTCGCCCGTCTCCACCATCGTCAAGGGCGTCAAGCGCGCCATGGCCGGCGAGTACAGCCGGGAGCTGTCGACCAAGGTCTTCGCTGGCCAGTGCCGATTGATCGAGCTCGGATTCCGTCAAGGCGGCCCGGCGGGCTTTGGCCTGCGCCGGGTACTGGTTGACCAGGCCGGCAACGTCAAGAGTGAGTTGTCTCGAGGCGAGCACAAGAGCCTGCAGACCGATCGCGTGATTTTGGTGCCCGGGCCCGACTCCGAAGTCAGCGTCGTCCGCGGCATGTACAAGTGGTTCATCGACGACTGCCTGCAGGAGATGGAGATCGCGCGGCGCCTCAACGAGCACGGCGTGCGCACCGAGCTCGGCCGAACCTGGACCCGCGCGACGGTCCGGGAGATCCTGACCAACGAGAAGTACATCGGCAACAACGTCTACAACCGCGTGTCCTTCAAGCTCAAGAAGCTGCGGGTGGTCAATCAACCCGACATGTGGATCCGCAAGGACGGCGCCTTTGACGCCATCGTCTCCCCGGAAACCTTCTACACGGCCCAGGGCATCATCCGCGCCCGGTCGCGCCGCTTCAGCAACGAGGAGCTGCTCGAGAAGCTGCGCAATCTCTACGAGCGCCGCGGCATCCTCTCCGGGCTGATCATTGACGAGGCTGAGGAGATGCCTTCGGCCGCGGCCTATATCCACCGCTTTGGCAGCTTGATCCGCGCCTACAAGGCCGTGGGTTTCACGCCGGACCGTGACTACGCATTCCTGGAGGTCAATCGCTTCCTGCGCCACATGCACCCGGAGGTCGTGGCGCGAACCGAGCGCGAGATCCAGAACCTTGGCGGCATGGTCATGCGCGACCCAGCGACCGACCTGCTGGAGGTCAACCGCGAGTTCACAGTCTCCATCGTGCTGTCGCGCTGCCGGACCCACGATGACGGACGCCGACGCTGGAAAGTCCGCTTCGACACCGGCCTGGTGCCGGACATCACGGTGGCCGTCCGGCTGCGACCTGACAACCAGGCGGCGCAGGACTACTACCTGCTGCCGAGATTGGATTTCGGGCTCCCGCGCATCAGCCTGGCCGACCACAACAGCATCGAGTTCGAGAGCTACCGCTTCGAGACCCTGGACTACTTGCACCACATGGCTGAGCGTGCGCGCTTCCGGAGGGTCGCATGACTCGCCCGCAGACGCCGGGCGAGTTGCAGATGATCCCTATCGATCAGATCGAGGTGCTCAATCCTCGCGATCGCAACGAGCGTGTCTTCGATGAGATCGTCGGCAATATCCGCCTGCTGGGTCTCAAGAAGCCCGTCACCGTCACGCCCCGTGTGGAGGACAACGGCCGACGCTACTACCTGCTGATTTGCGGCGAGGGCCGCCTGAAGGCGTTCCGAGCCCTGGGCGAGACCACCATCCCTGCCATGGTGGTCCAGGTCGATGATGAGGACGCCTTCATCATGAGCCTGGCCGAGAACATCGCCAGGCGTCAGGCTCGCAGCCTCGAGTTGCTCGCCGGCATCGAGCAGCTGCGCAAGCAGGGCTACGACTGCAAGGCCATTGCCAAGAAAATCGGGCTCACGAGTGAATACATCCACGGCATCGTGCACCTGCTTGAGCACGGAGAGGAGCGGCTGCTGGTGGCCGTGGAGGGCGGGCGGATTTCGCTCAATGTGGCGCTCGCCATTGCCGGCGCGGGGTCCAACGACAAGGCCATCCAAGCCGCACTGCAGGATGCCTACGAGAAGAAGGAGTTGCGCGGCAGCCAGTTGCTGCAAGCGCGCAGAGTCATCGAGCGCCGAAGCACCCTGGGCCGATCGCTTTCACACAGCTCGCGCCGACGGTACACCAATGTGACCTCGGCCAGCCTGGTGCGCACCTACCAGCAGGAGGTCGACCGCCAGAAGCTCCTGGTGCGCAAGGCTGAGCTGGCGCAACAGAGGCTGCTCTTCGTGACCGAGGCGCTGCGCCAGCTGCTCACGGATGAGAACTTCACCAACCTTCTGAGGGCCGAAGGGCTCGACACACTGCCGAAATACCTGGCGGATCGGGTCTGGCCCATGGGGCGCGCGGCATGAGCAAGATCTCCCTGGGATTCATCCCCGAGCCCATTGTTATGCGACTCGACAAGCTGCTGCCGACCCGCCGGATCCCGGAGGGTCTCCCGACCTCGCGCAAGTTCAAGCAGGTCTCCGCGTTAGCGGGCTTGCAGAAACCGGGCTTCCAAGTCTTCGTTTCAGCCCTTGTTTGCAAGGACTACAACGAACTACGACAGCAGTTCGTTCTGATCAACAACACGCGTCCACTCCCAAAAACACTGATTTACGAGTTGCTGCCTGAAGTTGAAGGACTGCCAGAGCGATTCACAAATCGAAAGTTCTCCGCTCGCGTAGTCGACCGACTGAACTACCTGCGCGGCGGTGCGTTCTATCGCGAGATCCGCCAGCACACCAACCCGGCCGGCGTGCTGAGCGACGCGGCAATGCAGCGACTCGTGATGAACTCTGCGGCCCAAGGCGCGATACGAGAGTTCATCCGTTTTGACGACTACGAAGATCGATCCGTACAGTTGCTGAACGAGTTCTTTGAAGCTGTGCGGGCTGTCTTCGGTACGGAATGGGTCGGCATGAGCCCTCGTACCTCGCGCATTCGCCATGGAGCGGGGCTACCGTCAGCGACCTGGGATGGCTCGCCCAGTGGAACAGCGCCGTGCGCAAGCGTCCTGTCTCATCGGACGCATAGCCGCGGAACTGAAGTTCCTGGTCCAACTCTGCGGTCAACCTTGCCTGGTGGAAGCCCGCTGGCGGGAAGCGCCCCTCCTCGAACAACGGCCGCTCCAGTAGTGTCTTGCGCAGCACCTCGTTGATGAAGGTGCGGGGCCTAAACGTCCAGGTGTCGCCTGCCTTCAGTGCTGCCGCGGCCAGCGAACGGATGGCCGCCTCGTTGAACGGAAAAAGGCTGTGTCCACCCGCGTTGCGCCCGAAGGCGTCGAGTTGATCAGCCGCCGCAGCGTCAAGCGCCTCGTTGAAGCATGGCACCCAACCATAGAGGTCGACGCTATCTTGCGCCGAAGCCTTGAACGCTTGGCGAAGACTAGCCACGCCCCAGCGCGCCGCGTTCAGGTAGCGTCCGGTCAGGCTGACCAGCCGCTGCTGGATGATGCTCTCATCTAGGCCCTCGCTGGGAACCACCCATTCCTCCCGCGCGCGCGTCAGCACAGTCTTGCGCCCAGCCAGGAAGCCGTCCGTGACCGCAAGCACGGTGCGGATCGGCGCTCTCACGCGCACGCCTTGGTGGTCTGACTCTGCGATCACAATCTTGAGCAGGGGCTCCTGAATGCCAGAAAGCGCTGCCAAGTCTTCGATTAGAAGCACCAGTTCCTTGCCATCGCGCAGCAGTTGCTCGCGAATGTCGTTCACAAGGTCTTCGAGCGAACGCTGGTGCAGTGCATCCGTGAAACGGAATATTGTGCGCAGGGCCGGATCCAACAGTTCTTGCAAGATCTCCGCGGCCGTGGCGCGGTAACGGCCGTTAGCGTTTGCGAGAAAGGCCAGCGCGTCATTCACGGCCTTCTTCAACGGAATGGCCGCCGACTCGGGCGGCGGCTCCAGATCCTGCGGCTGGAACTGCCGGTCAGCCGGGTCAGCCGTGCCGCGAAGGCTGGCGCCAACAATTCGCCGCAATACGTCGTGCAGCCAGGCGTCGCGCACGTCGGGGTCGCGCAGCAAGGCGCGCAGGTGCTGAGCCAAACGGATACGCGGACCAAACTCAGTACCCAGACGCCGCGCGCGGATGTCTTCCTCCAGGACCTTGCCGAAAGACTCCAGTGCGTCGGCCAGCGTCGTTGCCAGCAGCTCTGCGGCCAGCACTGGATTCATGACTTCGGCTGCGTGCGCTAGCTCCTGTTGCAACGCTTCGTACTCGGCGTTTGCCAGCGGCTCCAGGATCAACTCCACGACACGGCGCAAGCTGGCCGTCTTCGGGATGGTCACGATCACGAGATCCTGTCTCCGCGGATGGCGCTCCAGTTGCGCCTGCAGCCAGCGCACCATGTGCGACTTACCCACTCCAGACGCGCCTGTGATGGCTACCAACACTGCGCTGCCGTCATCTGCCGGCCGCATTAGCGTGTGCAGCAATTCCATCTCGCTGGCCTGGATGACGGCGGCTCCGGACTGCTCCGGCCGACGCAGAAGCGTCACCGGTTCATGCACCGCGAGCAGCAGTGCCTGGTCAGCGGTCTCAGCCTCTGTGCGCAGACATTCGTCGATGCGCTCGCGGCCGGGCCAGTAGGCAAGAAGGGCGTCGTGGTCGTTCATCGGCTTTGTCCTACTGCCGGACGGGATATCCATTGGAAAGTCAGGTCGTGACGGGCACCCTGCGTTCCAGTAAGCATGACCGCGCTTCCGGTGTCGCTCTTTTGTGCCATTACGATGTCGCCGCTGGCACGCAGGTTCAGGAGCGCGCGCGACAGAGCCGTGGAGAGCTGACCCGGGTTGCGCGGCGCCAGCGCATTCGGGTCAACGGCGGCCAGCACCTCCCGCTGATAGCGACCACCGTCGAGTACAGGCAGCAGCCAGGCCAGTTGTGCCACAAAGTCAGCTGCGGGCATGCCTTGGTCGAGGTCCAGAATGTCTGGTAACGCATCGCGCACCGCCACCGTTGGATCGATAGCCGCATGCGGGTGGCGACTGAAGCCCAAGAATGGGGCCCAGTATTGCAACCCGTTTCGACGCGTGCTGTTGCGCATGAGTAGTCGTTCAGGGTCGGCAATCTGCTGTGCCTCTTGCGCCTCAAATTCGGAGAACGAGGCGCGGTACACGTCCTGCGCCAACATCCAAGCTAGCGAACGCGTCAAGTCTGCGGCGCGTGCGCTTTTGACGGCCCAAAGGTCGGTGTTGTTCTCTTCCGCCAAGGCGCGCTTGCAAGCGACACGCCGCGTGAACCGCATTAGTTCCAGCCCCGCGATCTTGCTATCTACGGGTCTCTCGTCCACAGTGATGGCATTGCCCTCCTGCCGGAACAGGCCCAACTCGGTCCAGGTTCTAAGCGTTTGGTGAGCCATCTCACCGCCATCGTCGACCACCGAAGCGGGGGCTACGGCCTCTAGCAGATCCTCACGCGCAACCGGCTTGCCGGCGCGAAGCACGGCAGCATGGAGCATGGCCAGCACGTTGGGGAGGCCATCGTTGGTGAGATTGAGCAGGCTCATGAGGCAAGTGCGCGCAAGGCGGTGTCTTCGTCAGCGTGAGGCAGGACACTGGCCCAGGACCGGTCAGGACGCAGCGGGTCGGTGATGGCAGAGGTCATGAGAACAACGGTCAATGAGCAGGATGCACCGGTCAACTGTGAGGCAGCAATCGGGAGCATCGTGGGATCAGTCCAGAAAACGAGGCGAATCTCGCCGCTGGCTCCGTCCAACGCGTCTCTGTCGAAGCTGTCGAGGAACGCATCCGAGCTCACGCGCCGTAGGCTGTTGCGCAGCCCCTCAACGTCCGGCTCTCCCGCGCCGAGCGGCAGCAGCACGGTGTGTGGCTGCAGTCTGTTGATCAAGGCGTCGACCAGGCCGCTCGGCGAGGCGCGAAGCAGGCGGCGCACGTCATCCACAACGACGAATATCAGGTTGGACTGTGCACGCGGCAGCGTGGGCAAAAGGACTTCTGGGTCGCACCGCTCCTCGAACAGACTGAGCCGGGCGACGAACGGCTTCGGAACATAGTCGCGCAGGCGTGGTGCGCTCCAGTGGGCTGGACAGCCTCCGCAGACACTGGCCACCGGCACCCAGGCGTTTGGCAGCGCGAGGCGGTACAAACGTGACAGGGCCTCCTCCATGACCGCGCGCCCTTCCGCCACGTCTAGCATCAGATTGAAGGCTTGGTCTGCGGCCTGCTTGGCCTGCTGCCGGGCCTCGTGCATGCGCGCATCGAAAACCGCACGCTGCCGGTGGCCCGCATCGAGAATACGCACGGCGGCGAAATGCGCCTGCACATCCGTAATTTCTTGTGATTCGTCTAGGTTCTTGCCGTCAGATGAGGGCGCAAGGCGACTCAAGCCCGCGACCTCGATGAGTCCCGCGGCGGCCATGAGGTTGAGCGTGCGCAAGTTCCAAGTTCGGTTGCCCCGGCCACGTGTGCGCAGATCTGGCCGCAGGCGGTCCAGGTCAAGCCAGACCTCAGCTCGGCTTGGCGATTTGGCCACCGGGTTGTCGATCATTGTGGTCCAGCGGTCAAAGCCAATCTCGTTGCCAATGAAGCTTTCGCCGGCCATGCCACGCGCCCGGGTGACATCCTGTGGCGTGAATAGCAGCAGGCTTGCAGCGGCCCGGCCGTCACGGCCACTGCGGCCCACTTCCTGGTAGAAGCGGTCAAGCGATTCGGGCAGCGTCGCGTGCACGATGGTCCGCACATCCGCCTTGTCCACGCCGAGTCCGAATGCCGACGTGGCGACCATGCCGTCGAGGCGGTTGTGGCGCCAGTCGTCCAGTAGCGCCTGCCGCTCGGAGGGCGGCGTCGCCCCGGTGAACTGACCAACGCGCAAGAATCCTTCTTCGCGCAGCAAGTCCAGCCACTGCTTCGCTTCTTCCGGACGCGTGACGTAAAGGATGAAAGGGCGCGGCGCCACCTTCAGCGCTTCAACGGCTAGTCTCTGCTTTTCTACCTGGTCCGCACACCGCCGTACCGCATAGCGCGGCTCGGGCCGTAGGTATATACCGCCTACGACCAGCGCGCGCTCCGGGCCACCGAACGCGTGCTGAAGAAAACGGACGGTGTGTGGTGTCAGCGTCGCAGAAGCGAGCACTACACGGATGCTACGGCGCACGGATTCGTGACTGAGATGACGCAATCGCTCAACAAGCGCAGGCAGCAACTGAAATGCCGGCCTGAAGCCATTACCCCAACTCGATACCAAGTGCACCTCGTCCACTACGACGTGCGTGATGCGACCGTTGCGGGCGCCGTCCTCTAGCGCCTCACGCAACGTGCTGGTGGCGGCCTCCGGCGAGGTAAAGAGTACAGGCAGGCTGCCTTCGCGCAGCCCTTGGAAAATCTGCGCTCGCTGTGCCGTTGTGAGCCCGCCGTGGTATGCCAAGGGTCGGTCCTCCCAGCGCGGGTCCTTGCGGCGCAGCAACTCCGCCATGCGAGCACCCTGGTCGATGCTCAATGCAACTGTGGGAACGATCACCAGCGTCAGGTAACCCTCTCTCCGCAGGAGGGCAGGCAATTGCGCCAGCAGTGACTTTCCACTGCCCGTGGGTAGGTTGGCGATCAGCGTTACCTGCGGCGGTAGGTGCAGCAGCGCCCGTACTGCCTCACGTTGGCCGGGGCCGGTGAAATTGGATAGGCCCGTTGCCTGTGCGATGCAGGGTTCGGCCAGCACCCAGTCCGTTCGACGCACCTGAACTTCGTCGAAAGCGTCGTCGAGTAAGTCGTCCTGTGCACCTAGCCAGGGCAGGCGCGGGTGCGCGGCGCTGATCTCGATTCCGCCGTCCACCCCAGCAGCGTCGAATCCGGCGCTGCGCCACACGGCACACGAGGGCCAACCGCCGCTATCGGGTACTCGAAGCCAAGCAGGCGCGCCGCGGCTGGCGCGCCGCAGTTGCCACTGGCGAACGAGGGACAGCAGGTCGAGCCTTGCCGTACCCTTGTTTTGGCGCTCTAGGGCGGCTAGCACCTGACGCAGTCGCTCCAGTAGCGCATCCGGCGCGCACGACTGCGCCATTGCGGCACCCCGGGTTTCCCAATGTGCCAGCGCGTCCGCCATAACGTCATCATCCAGCACGGCGGCGCTCATGCGTCGAACGGGGTGTCGTCCGCCACAAACACCGCCCCCACCACGTCAAGCAACAAGAGAGGCTCAGACAGCGAGGCCTCCAAGGCGGCATAGAGTCCCTCATCGCGCGCCATCTCCCGCCGCTCGCATTCACGTGCTGCGCCGTCAAGCCGCGCCAGGCGCGACGCAGCCTGAGCGCGGCGCATGCGCGTCTCCTCGGCGCAGGCCTTGAGCGCCTTGCCGATATGGTCTCGATACTCCGCCGAAGCGAGCACAGCCGACTCGGCATTCCCGCGGCGTTGTGCGCACAACGTAGGCCAGTCGCGCATCCAGGCCGACTGCACCTGTGACGGTAGCTGGCGCCAGCGCTGCGGATTGAGATTGAAGTCGCGCCGGGTGCCTACCCATGCATCGCTGTAGCGCGCAGTGAGCTGCGTCGGCGGTTCGTCCACGATGGCGCCAGTGCCATCAATCCATACGCGCAAGGCTACGGGCGACATCAACACACCCGCCTTGCGCGCGAACGCGTGGACGTCAATTTCCTCACCGAGTTCCGCCCTGGACAGTCTCGGTCGGACCACAAAATCGAAGCGGAAGTAGAGATCGGCCCCGCACGCATTGTTCGCAACATATTGGCGGTCCACTCGCCACATGGCGAAGGCTCGTCCTCGATCGTCGCGCTCGCACAGCCGTTCTAGGGCCGTCACCAGCGAATCGCCGACGCGCAACGGATACACCTGCTGCGCGAGCGCCGCGCGCAAGACGGCGTTCTGCCGGCGAAAGGCGTAGAGATGCGTCATCGGTGCTCGCGAAGTGCTGTGCGTGCGGTCCACGGACTGCAGGAACACGCGCAGGTACTCGGGCAGTGTGATCAGTGTGGGACGACCGCGATCGTTGTGGACGTAAGCGAGGCGGAACACCGGGTCAATGGTCTGTACGCCACCGCTAGGCAGTCCAGTTTGCTCGAACGAAAGCATGTCCACTGCGAAGCGCTTAAAGGCATCACGCCAGGACTGCCAGTCACCTTCGCATTCCTCAAGCGCTTCCAGAGTCGTCTCTGGCACCGCACCCTGCGCGTCAAGCGCGTCCTGGATGCTGATGTTGTGCAATTCACGCTGCACTAGACCTTCATCGCCAGCCAACTGCTGTGCGTGGTCCGATAGCGCCTGCGTGCCTTGGCCCATCCATTCCTGCGCGAGGGGGCGTGCCGTTGACTCGATTAGGTACTGCAGGCTCGCAACGGAGCGATTGAACACGCGCCAGCCGGCATCGAGCACCCGCAGCCAGGCGACCTCGTCAGGCAGCCCTTCGTCCACTAGTACATACGAGCCAATGGGATCACCCGTACCGTAGCGATCCAGACGGCCCAGGCGCTGCTCGATGCGGTTGGGTGCCAGCGGGAGGTCGAAGTGCACGGCCAACTTCTTACCGCCGTGCAGATTGACACCTTCCTCAGCCCGTGCATCGCATACCAGCACGCGGATTTGCCCCGGCGCGCTGAGGAATTGGCGCCAGGCGGGCGGTGCAACATCGTCATCCTCGTCCAATGGCGGCATTTCAGGCTCGTGTCTGGAAACGCGTCCTGGTAGGGCCTGCTCCAGGGCGTGCGCTGCCTGCTTCGCGTCGCTGCACTGGTCGCAGAACACAACCACCTGTACGCCGACGCTCTGCAGCAGCCCTTGCACCAAAGTCACCAGGACCTTGAAGCGCTCCGGATCAGCACGCAGCCTCTCGCCCGCCGCATCAAGTTCTTGCGCAAGTGCCAGGATTTGCGCGTCATGCACCCCCGCCGCGTGCAACCGACCGTGCAGCGGCGCCGCATTACGCGGGTGCACTGCGGCCGATAACAAAATCGCAGCCACATCATCTGACAACGCCGCGTCGGCGTTCAACTGCAATCGCAACCGTTCCAGCAATTCGCTCCAGCGCTGCGCGCTTTGGCTGCGCATCGGCACGGCTATTAGGCCGTTGCGGCGCGGAGTAGCCCAGGACACCGTGGCGCGCCGGTTGCGCAGCAATCGCCGATGAAGCCGGTAGGTTTCGACTAGGTGTACGCGCAGATCCGCCAGCGAAGCAATGAAACTCTCATCCTCTTCTTCAGGAAACGTCTCGAGTACCGCGCGCAGGGCATTCACCTTTTCCATCAGGAGCCGGTCGTCGCTGTAGACCTCTTCCAGCCGGTCTAACTCCGGCACCAGACTCCACTGGTTTTCCGGCGATAGCATGGCCACAACTTCTGCGACGACCTGACGCGACGCAATGCGCCGACGCAGTCCCTCAACGTCGTCTTGTGGGAAGACGACGGGATCGAGCAGGTGAAGCACACGTAGGAAACCTGCTTCGTCGCCTAACACAGGCGTGGCCGACAGCAGCAGCAGTCGGGGCGTCGTTCGGACATGCTCCTGCAGCATGGCGTACAGGTGCTCACGTGTTGTGCTGCCCTGGTGCGAAAGATGATGGGCCTCGTCCACCACGAGCATTCCTGCACCCGCTTCGAATGCGGCGTTCAGCGCATCGAGATCTTCATGCCCTACAACGTGCAACCGGCGATCCAGCAATCCTTCTAGGCCAAAGCGCACGGACAGTTCAGAGCGCCACTGCTGCACCAGCGTGGCAGGCACCACCACGACCGTCCGCGCATGCTCGGGTTCATCGAGGAAGTACTGCCGGATGATGATTCCAGCCTCAATCGTCTTGCCCAGGCCCACCTCGTCGGCCAGCAGGTAGCGCTGTACAGGATCAGTCAGGACCCGGCGAACCACTTCAAATTGATAGTCGACCAGATCAATTGCCGAGCTAAGCAAGGCCGTTATACCCATGGCCGCGGCACGCTGTCGCGACACTTGCCTCACGAACTCACTGCGCGCGTCGGCCAGGAATGGAGTCTCGGTGGTCTCAACTGCCAGCAGCGGCAATGGATCTTGCAGTGGCCGCCCCCAGCGCACCTGCAGTTGCTCAGCTTCGATCGTCAAGCGATCATTGTTCGGAAACTGGACCAGGACCTCGTTGTCCTCGTCGTGTAGCACGCGTCCCACTTGCCACCGGCCCGCGGCGTGCCGACGGTACACGCGCGTTTGGATTGGTAGTCTGACCCACTGCAAACAGGCCATCGGGCACTCGACGATATCGGGCAGCGGCGCCCCCGGAGCGTCGAAATACTGGACACGTGCCACGCCACCGGTAGCCCCTACGAACTTGCCGACGCCCCAAGTGCTGTAGGGCGTCAACTTCGCTTCAACGAAGGAGCCTGGCTTGATGCTGATCGGACGCATCAATAGGAGCGCCAGCGCCAGCGAAGCACGGACGCATCACACGGCTCATGCGAGTGGTAGCCGCTGAAGAACTCGGACAGCCACAAGCTGCACTGGCGCCCTAAGACAGGGCTATCTAGGTCGACCATTTCCTCACCTCCTCTGCAATCAAACGATGAACTCGTGTGCCCAAGCTTCTTCGTAAGTGCTCTGAAATCGTGCCGCTATCTCATAGGTCAGTCGCAATAACTCTGGCGTTCAGTCGCGTTTAAGTGGCGCCAGTCGCAATTAATCTGGCGCCCTACGGCTTCTCAACTTATGGGTCTCAGATTCTCATCTCATGGGGCGCTCTACACCACTCTCAAACGTCAATATTCCCCGCCCGGAGCGCATTCGTCTCAATAAAATCGCGCCGAGGCTCCACCTCATCCCCCATCAGCATCGTGAACACCCGATCGGCCTCGATGGCGTCGTCGATCTGCAC
>Ga0213872_10001706_pt1 | contig 13833 bp, 13 predicted proteins | sample VelepicomBERX_R2_FD_160071 | JGI IMG/M metagenome (GOLD analysis project Ga0213872, IMG submission 160071) | Rhizosphere microbial communities from Vellozia epidendroides in rupestrian grasslands, the National Park of Serra do Cipo, Brazil - RX_R2 | ecosystem: Host-associated > Plants > Roots >...
CCGAACGCGAAGGAATTACTGATTGCCGCTTTCAGCCCGGGCGCTGCAACACCCTTGTCGCGGACGATGCGTACGGCACAGGCTGCGTCTTGCTCGGTGCAGTTCGCCGTAGGGGGTATCGCCCGATGATGAATCGCGAGTGCGGTAATGGCTGCTTCGATGGCCCCTGCCCCACCCAGCATATGGCCGTGCATCGACTTGGTGGAGCCCACCGTCACCTGGTCGATGGCATCGCCCCAAACCAGATTCAGCGCCTCGCATTCGACGACGTCCCCTACCTTGGTCGCGGTGCCGTGTGCGTTGCAGTAGCCGATGTCAGTGGGGGTCAGATTGGCCGAACGCAGGGCTGCGCGCATGGCACGCACTTGGCCCGCAGCATCGGGTTTGGTGATATGCGTCGCATCGCAGCTCACACCGTAGCCCGCCAGCTCGGCGTAAATACGTGCGCCACGCGCCTTTGCATGGGCTTCGCTTTCCAGAATCAGTACAGCAGCACCTTCGGCCAAGGCCAAGCCGCTGCGGTCGGTCGAGAACGGGCGGCACGCGGTTTCGGGGTGCTCGCCATCGGTCGAAGCCAGCGTCTGCATAGCTTGCCAAGCCCGAACGACGCCAGGCGTCAGCAACGCTTCGGCCCCGCCCGCGATCGCAATATCGACATCGCCTCGCTGCACTGCGCGGTAGGCTTCGCCAATCGCGATGGCGGACGATGCACAAGCGACCGAATAGGTAAATACGGCGCCATGCACGCCGAAACGCATGGCAATATGGCCCGCCGCCGCATTGTTCATGCTGGCAACAACCGTCAATGGGGAAACACGAGGGCGCTCGGAGAAGTGCGCGCCAAATGCCTGTTCCAGCGCAAAGGCGCCGCCCATGCCAGTGCCGAAGTAGATGGCGGCATCGTCGAGTGCCGTAGCATCAAGCGCAGCATCGGTGCGGGCCATGGTGGCGGCGGCGACAGCAAACTGGCTGACACGGTCTACGCCGGAAAGCTGGAGTTTATTGAACCAGGGAGCGGGATCGAAATCAGCCACGCCAGCCACCACAGGCTGGTCGAAGCCGGACTCGTTGCCCATCTTGCGCAGGCCAGAGCGGCCTTGCATCAGGGCATCGAAAAATGCATGCAGATCATTACCGAGCGGGCTGACTACGCCGATGCCGGTAACGACGACTGCCTGACTCATGCTGCTGCTTTTTCAGCAAGAATCGTGTCGACCAGCGTGGCCAGCTCAGCCAGGCTACCCACATGGGCGCGGTCTTCGGCGATTTCGATGTTGAAGTGCTCTTCCACCGAAAACAGCAGCTCGACCTGGCTCAGCGAGTCAAGGCCGTATTCGGCCAGCGGACGGTCTGCGCTCAATTCTTCGGCCGCAATGCCGTACTTTTCGATGATCAGTTCTTCAAGTTGCTTCAGAGTGGTTGACATGTCGGATCGCCTGCGAAAATAGGTTGAGGTACAACAATCGGGTTGCTTGCGACAGACACATCGTGATGCGGCCGAGTTCCAACCGGACGGCGGAGGAACTTGGCCATTTCGTCGACGACGGTGTGGCGGTCGTTGTCGAGCGTAATCATGTGATAGCTGTTTTCCAGCACCACCATGCGGCGATCGCGCGAGGCCAACGACTTCATCAGGAAGTTCGGGCTCTTCAGGCTCGCCACTTCGTCTTCACGGGCGTGCAGGATCAAGGTCGGCGCGTGGATGCGATGCAGCTGACGGCGCACGTGGGCCATCTGACGCTCAGCTTCATGGATCGCCCACAGTGGCAGATGCGCAGCACCGGCCGAGGAATGCGCTTTTTGCTTCATCTCGCGCGCGATGAACTTGCGAATCTGTGGGTTCTTCACGCCGAACGGCTCGACTTCAGGCACCGTGATGCGGCGCTTCAGGCCTGGGATGTAGTATCCGAGGTGACGCAAGCGACGCAACTTGGACAAGCCCCAGCCATCGTAGAACAAGGTGGGCGACAAAAGGACGAGACCGGCGACACGTTCGCGCTCTTCAGCTGCGAGCGCCAGCGCCGTCACCGCACCGATACACAGACCACCCAAGACGACTGGACCATGCAGGTCGCTTTGCTCGTACAATTCACGACGTGCCGCTTCAAGCCAATCGCGCCAGCTGGTAGGCTTCTGCCCTGCTTCGAAGCTGTAACCTGGCAGCATCGGCGCATGCACGCTGGCGCCCTTTTGCTCAAGCGAGTTCCGCACGACCGAAAATTCATTCGGTGTGCTGATCAGGCCATGGAGCATCAGGCACGGGTGCGACGAAGAGTTTGTTTGCACAGGTTGCATATCAAAGCGATACATGGTTTTACAGAATTGACCGCATCTTACGCTGTCAACCTGAATCGAGCCTTAAAGGTTCGACATATTTTAATACAAATTTTTACAGTTTGCGGCAGCCAATTATTTGCGCGACGACAGGTCGCCCAATCCGGCTTCGAGGCACAGCAAGGAAGAGAGGGTGAAAACACAGTACTTCACCCGGCCGCTGTCCTCGACAAAGGTCGTTTCCAGAAGCGAATGATTGCAAAACTTCCTTAACGGCGCCTGAAAGCGGAACACTTCAATGCGAATACTGTTGGTAGAAGACGACGCCACCTTGCAACGTGGTCTGGAGACCGCGCTCGCGGCTATGGGGCATCAAGTACTGATCGCGGGCGACGGCAGCTATGCCGATACCCTCCTTGCCGGCGAGACCTTCGATCTCGTGGTGCTCGACCTGGGCCTACCGAAGCTTGATGGGCTAGAGGTCTTGAAGCGCTTGCGCGCGCGGCGCAAAACCACGCCCGTGTTGATTCTGAGCGCGCGCGACCGGATCGAGGACCGGGTATTGGGTCTCGATAGTGGCGCAGACGATTACCTGAACAAGCCTTTTGAGCTCTCTGAACTCGAAGCGCGCGTGCGCGCGCTGCTGCGGCGCGGCCATGGCGCGCAGACGACGGTGGGCGGACTCGAATGGTTTTGGGAGCAGCGCCAGGCCAGCATTGCAGGCGAGCCAGTGACCCTGTCAGCCAAAGAGCTGACCTTGCTCGAATCGCTACTGAGCCAGGTCGATAAGGTGGTCAGCAAGGAAACGCTGACCAACCGCATGGGCGATGCTGAGGGTGCGGCGGGCGAGAACACGGTTGAAGTCTATATCCATCGTCTGCGGCGCCGCCTGGCGCCGGCCGGCCTTGAGATCGTCACCGTACGGGGCGTGGGTTATCTGCTGCGCGAGACCCCCAATGGCTAACACCCCCTCGCTACGCGGTACGCTGACGCGACGCCTGCTACTGGCGCTTTTGAGCCTCGGCGGCTGCGGTGCGCTCTTCACCTATCTGCTGACCAATAATTACGCAAACCTCGCGTATGACCGCGCCTTGTTCGATTCTGCCGTCAGCCTCGCGCAGCAGGTGTCGTACAGCAGCGGCGATATCCGCCTCGACCTGCCGCCGCAGGCCCGGTCGATGCTCTTGAACGACCAGAGCGATACCATCGTTTACCGCGCTATCGATCTGCATACGGGGCGGATTCTCGATCAAAACGCCGATCTAGGGCCGTGGTCGGCCGACCCGGCGCACGTCAACCAGCCCGTCTATCGCGATGCCATCACGGCAGCGGGCTTGCTGCGCGTGGTCTCGTTGGAGCAGGTGCTACCCAATGGCAACCGGGTCTTGATCGAGGTGGGCGAAACTCGCCACAAGCGCGAGCTGCTGACACGGGAGATCCTGATCGCGCTGGCCGCACTGTTGATCACGATGGTGACAATGACCATCGCGCTCGTATGGCGCGGCACTGAGCGGGCGCTCGCCCCACTGCATGCACTGGAAGCAGAAGCAGCCAGCCGCTCGATGCAGAACCTGTCACCGCTCAACGAAGCAGGCGCGCCGCGCGAAGTACGTGGGCTGATCGAAGCCATCAACCGCCTGATGGCACGGCTGGAAGAGTCAGTCGAGCTACAACGGCGATTCACCGCCAATGCCGCGCATCAACTGCGCACACCACTTGCAGGCCTGCGGCTGCAGGCTCAACTGGCGCTCAAGGCAGATGAAACGTTCACCAAGCAGCAGGCCCTGCGCGATATCGAATCCAATGCGTCGCGCACCAGTCATATCGTGGATCAACTACTGACGCTGGCCCGGGCCGAGGTTGCACCGGGCGTCGTCGATCACGCCCAGCAGATCGATCTGGTCGAGATCGCACTGCAAGTGATCGCGCGCCATGTCAGCCTGGCGCTGGATCGTGGCATCGACCTGGGTTTTGAAGGCGATCACACAGCCGCCTGGATCAGCGGCAACCCTTCCTTACTTGAGGAGTTGATCGCCAATTTGGTCGATAACGCGATTCGCTATACCCCTCGGCAAAGCAGCGTAACCGTGGAAATCGAACGTAAGGAAAAACGCTTTGACCTACTCGTAACCGACAACGGCGCCGGGATTCCACCGGAAGAGCGTGAACAGGTATTTCGTCGGTTTTATCGCAGCGATACCGCGCCAGAGGGTGGCGCGGGCCTAGGATTGGCCATTGTCCGCGAAATTGCCGAGCGCCATCAGGCCACAGTGGTCATCGAAGATGGCCCCGATGGTATCGGCTGCCGGTTCCGGATCAGCTTTCCGAAATTGGCACACCCCGGGCCATAAGGCCCACATGAGATTCAGTTCGAGTGGGGTTGGTCGCGCGCGTCGAAGCGCAGCTTCATCACCAGCACGGCGCTAGCGAGGACAAAAGTGATGGCATTGAAGAGAATCACGGGCAGAGACTGGATCAGCATGCCGTAGATGAACCACAAGATGATGCCGATCACGAAGAACAGATACATCGCGAGTGAGATATCGCGCGCATGACGCGTCTTCCAGACACGCCACACCTGCGGCACAAACGACACGGTGGTACAGAAACCGGCAACCATGCCGATCAGATTGCCGGAGTCCGTCATACGCCCTGCTTTCGATAGAGGAAGTAATGTTCGTTGTTGTCGCCCGCACGGCGGCCGTGCCAGACCTCGATCCAGCCGCCTTCCGGTTGACTGACGTCGCCATGGTCGGCCTGGCGCAGTAGCCAAGTGCAGGCATGTGCATCGACGCTACCCAGGCGCTGAGTTCGTAAGCCCAGATAGTAATCGAAGACCGCCCGTTGGCTGGCCTGCAAGTCCATTCCCGCTACGCAGCCATGCCGCGCAGGCAGGTGCGGTGCCAACGCTGCAGTGACGCCGCGGTAAGCAGTACGGGTATCGACCCAGGTAATCATGAAGGCGATCGCGAGGCACCAGCAAGCCGTCATGCCCGCCGCCCAGTTGGTCACGGCTTGACGCCCGACCGGGCGCCGGCGCGACACGGCCCAGACCCAGAATGCGGTCACCGCCAAGCCAAACAGGAACATACCCAAGGAAAAGCTCGGCACAAAGCCCGGCGCCAGCTCGACGACACGGTGCGCCAGGCGCACCGGGTAGCCCAGATGCATGGCGCTCCACGCGACCCAAAGGCAGAGCAGCAGCACACCAAAGGTCATGACGCCAAACCAGTTGACGAAGGCGGACGCGCCACGGCGCAGCACGTCGAGCCCGACTGCACCGATCAAGGCCAGCGGTGGCAGCACCAAAAGGGCGTAGCCCGGCTGCATACGTATGGAGAGTGCCAGGCAGGCCAGCATGATACCGCCCGCCAGAATCGGCAGTTGGAAGCGCGGTTGCGCCAGCCGATCGTGCTGCATCCACAGCGTGGCCCCTGCCAGGAACCAGCCCGGCCAGGCAAACCAGGGGAGCAGCTTGAAGTAATAGCCAAAGGGATGGAAAGCACGGACAGCCGAGACGCCGCCCAGAAAGCCCAACGCATAGCCGTGCAACCAGGTATCAAAGGCCGCCAGATCGGCCTTATAGAGCGCAAGCGGCCACACCAAAATAACGGGTGCAGCCAGTGCAATAGCCAGAATCAGCATGATGCCGTAGCGTGAGGTGCGCCAAGCCTTGAAGCCCATCAGGCCGACGGCCACCAGGAGCAATACGGTCGGCTCTGTGAGGCTACCAGCCAGACCGCAGACCGCCAGCGCCGCTGCCAATAGGAGGCCAGCGGGGATCGGCGCACGTGGCGCCAGTGCAAGGGCATACAGACCCCACGCCCAACCAGCCATCACCGCCGTATCGGCCGAGAGCATATGCCCAGGCAGTAAGAGACCGACTGAGCCCACCAGAATCAAGACCGCACTACGGCCATGACGGCGCCCGATCATTTCGCGCCCGGCCATGCCGGTGCCCCAGAGTGCCAGGCCGGTAAAGAGGCAGGTCGCCAGTCGCGCACCATCGTGAATCGCGAGGCCAAACCATTTCCCGATGACGGCAAAGCCCGCCGCCACCCAATAGAACAGCGGCGCGCGCTCGACCCAAGGCTCGCCCGCCACCTTGGGCAGAATCAGCGAGCCGCCATCGACCATCTGCTTGATGATGTCGGCCAGAATAGTTTCATCTGGCTTGAGCGGCTCGCGGCCGATCACGCCCGGCAAGAGCCAGACGAGACACAGCAAAAGAAGCATCCAGGGGCGCTCGGTGGGCCGAGGGAGATCTTGCTCGTGCGGCGGGGTATAAGTGAGCATGAGGGCGCGAAAAAGAATAACTGCAAAAGTCTAATGCCAATCGCCTGCCAAGACGACTGTTTGTCGCTCAGGGCGAATCAAATGCAAACAAAAAAGGCAGCCAAGGCTGCCTTTTTCTCGAAGCACGTAAAATTACGCCTTCTTGCTGAGCATCGCGTACTTCTGGTTGAACTTGTCGATACGACCAGCGGTGTCGACGATCTTCTGCTTGCCCGTGTAGAACGGATGCGATTCCGACGACACGTCAAGGCGGACGACCGGGTATTCGTTACCGTCGGTCCACTTCATCGTCTCACCACCACGGGGAGCCATGGTCGTGCGGGTCAGAAACTTGAAATCGACGCTTGCGTCGAAGAAGATCACTTCTTTGTATTCGGGGTGAATACCAGCTTTCATTTCGGGGTTCCCTTAGCTAAAGGTGGGCCTGGGTTGTGCAGCGCCCGTCTTGCGTACAAAAGTCCATCATTATGCGCGAAACGACCGCATTCAGCAAGAGGCTACTTGATTCAATAACTTACGCGGTTCAATGACTTACGTTGGTTTCGCTGCGCGTCTCTCAAAACAAAACGGGCAGGCCAACTGGCCTACCCGTTTCGAATACCCGCCTAATCGGCCATCAACGACGCATCGAGTCGAAGAAGTCCGAGTTGTTCTTGGTACCCTTGATCTTGTCGAACAGGAATTCCATCGCCTCCAGCTCGTCCATCGGGTACAAGAGCTTACGCAGCACCCATATCTTCTGCAGCTGTTCGGCGGGAATCAACAGCTCTTCACGGCGGGTACCCGAGCGATTGACGTTGATCGCAGGGTAAAGGCGCTTTTCCGCCATACGACGGTCAAGATGGATTTCCATATTGCCCGTACCCTTGAATTCTTCGTAGATCACATCGTCCATCCGGCTACCGGTGTCGATCAGTGCAGTCGCGATAATGGTCAGCGAGCCGCCTTCTTCGATATTCCGTGCCGCACCGAAGAAGCGCTTCGGCTTTTGCAGCGCGTTGGCATCCACACCGCCCGTCAACACCTTGCCCGAAGCCGGGATGATGGTGTTGTAGGCACGTGCAAGACGCGTGATCGAATCGAGCAGGATGACGACGTCTTTCTTGTGCTCGACCAGACGTTTGGCCTTTTCGATGACCATCTCGGCCACCTGTACGTGACGCGTGGCCGGTTCGTCGAAGGTCGACGCCACCACCTCGCCGCGCACGGTACGCGTCATTTCGGTCACTTCTTCCGGGCGTTCGTCGATCAGCAATACGATCAGCACGACGTCAGGGTGATTGGACGTAATCGCATGGGCGATATGCGTCAGCATCACCGTCTTACCGGACTTCGGCGAGGCCACGAGCAGGCCGCGCTGGCCCTTGCCGATCGGCGCGATCAGGTCGATCACACGGCCAGTGACGTTCTCGTCGCTCTTGATGTCGCGCTCAAGGCGCAAACGCTCAGTCGGGAACAGCGGCGTCAGGTTTTCGAACAGGATCTTGTTCTTGGCGGCTTCGGGCGGCTCGCCATTGACCTTGTCTACCTTGACCAGCGCAAAGTAGCGCTCACCATCTTTTGGCGTACGAATCTCGCCTTCGATGGAGTCGCCCGTATGCAGGTTGAAGCGGCGAATCTGGCTCGGGCTGACGTAGATATCGTCAGGGCCGGCAAGGTAGGAGGTATCCGGACTGCGGAGAAAGCCAAAGCCATCGGGCAGCACTTCGAGCGTGCCGTCTCCGAAAATACTTTCGCCTTTTTTAGCTTGACTCTTCAGGAGCGCAAAGATCAGATCTTGCTTGCGCATCCGGTTGGCACCATCCAATTCATAGGTGGTCGCCATATCGACAAGCTCGGACACGTGTTTGTGTTTGAGGTCGGACAAATGCATGTGCGCGGGGGTTTCCAGACTGGTGGAAAACGTGGATAAGAAGCAGGGGAAGAAGGTTCGGCGATTGTGCCGTTTGGTCGCGTACGCCGGATATCGGTACAACGCCGGGAATCGGTGCGACACTAGTTTGGAACGTTTGAGCAGAGCTTAGTGGGGTGTGCGCCAGATGTCAACGCACAAAGTAAACGCCGCGCAACTGTTTTACAACAGCAGCGCGGCGCTGGGGGCCGGATCGGGGTATTTTTACCCCCCTGGGCCAATTACAGGTGGCTGTCGATGAAGGCGGTCAGCTGCGACTTCGACAGGGCGCCGACCTTGGTCGCCACCACATTGCCATCCTTAAAAATCATCAGTGTCGGAATACCGCGGATGCCGTACTTCGGCGGCGTGCCTTGGTTTTCGTCGATGTTCAGCTTCGATACCTTCAGGCGGCCGTTGTACTCGTTGGCCACTTCATCGAGGATCGGGGCAATCATCTTGCAAGGGCCACACCACTCAGCCCAGTAGTCCACCAGTACCGGGCCGGACACACCCAGCACTTCGGTGTCGAAATTGCCGTCGGTTACGTGGTGAATCAGTTCGCTGCTCATGGGTTTCTCCAGTCATGTTTGTCGCACCGGAAAAATCCGGCTCGCTTAATCGAATGCTAACCCAACAGGGCATCAACCGGAAGGCGTTGACCGATTGAATCTTTGTATGGCGCCGATAGGGGTAGGTTCGACTCGATACCCCCATAAGATGATGATCAAACCACGTTTAACAAGCCCATCATGCCTTGGTCTTCGTGTTCGAGAATATGGCAGTGGTACATCTGCAATCCGCGATATGCCTGCACCATGCGCAGGCGCACGGTTTCACCCGCGCGCAGGTTGATCGTATCGCGCCAACTGAGCACCGCGGGGCGTTCGACCTTGCCATCGAATTCGTGCTCGATCACCTGAAACTGCCCGCCGTGGATATGGAAGGGGTGATCCATATCGGCTTCGTTGATCACTTCCCAGCCTTCGACCTGGCCTACATGGCCAATCTCGTCGATGCGGTGCATATCGAACTGCTTGCCGTTCAACAGAAAGCGCATGCTGTGATGGCCACCCGCCATCGACATGTCTTCTTGAATGCGGATCACATGGCGCCGCTTTTCTGGACCCAAGGCCGCAATATCGCGCAACGTAGACGGTAGCGGCGCGGCCATGCCCTGCCCCACGTGCACCTGGGCGAGCTTGATTGCCGTATCGGGCTGCACATCGCCGCCCATCTTGCCGCGCGGGTAGATCAGCGCCGTCAGTTCGCAAGATGACGCCGCCGCAGCGGGATCGACCACAATTTCTACCCGTTCGGCAGGCGCGAGTACGATTTCAGTCAGCCCCGCACGCGGCGCCTGCGTCAGCCCCCCGTCGGTACCGACCTGCGTAAAGGGCATTCCGCCGAGACTGAGCCGCAGATATCGTGCGCTACAGGCATTCCAGATGCGCCAGCGCTGCGACTCACGCACTTCGATCACCGGCTGGTACTGCCCATTGATCATTACCACCTGCCCTTCCCGGCCATTCATCCAGTCATTGGCATCGTCGGCCGGTAACTGCCCGTCGGCTGCGACACGCAAATCGGTGATAAACAGATGACGCTCAGCCAGGTGGCTCAGTGGGTCTTGCTTGCTGCGCACAATCAGCGGCCCTGCCAGTCCATGAAATACCTGTTCGGCGGTATGTCCATGCGGATGCGGGTGATACCAATAGCTACCAGCCGCATCCTTGCCGATCGGCAGGCGATAAACCTGCTGCTTACCTGGCGCAACCGGGTGATGCGGCCCGCCGTCGGCCGATACCGGCACCGACAAGCCATGCCAGTGGACTGTCGTCGGCGAGGCGAGATGATTCTGAAAATGAATCTCTGCGGTGTCGCCCTCCCACAGCTCGATCAATGGGCCGGGCATTTGCCCGTTGTAGGCCCAAACCGTAGTTGGGTGGCCTTGCGCCCATTGCCGTTGCGCAGACCCCGCCACCAGGTCGCCGATGAACAGTCGGTCCACTGCACTCCGATTCGTCAGCGTGGGCAAACTTCGTAGCGGTTCGCCAGAGGGCAGCGTTGTCAGGTCGGCCAACGGCGGCGTCGGTACCGCGGCGGGCAAATCATGCAGATGACTGGCGGCACTGACACGCCCCATGCCCAGCGCCAGTACGCCTATTGCACCACCACGCAAAAAATCCCGACGCTGCATGCCCCGCTCCTCCGATTATTTGTCCGCCCGATTCGACGCCACGTCCCCTTATCAGTTCGGGCTGGGCGGCCTATTCGCGCAACGCGGCGATGGCTTGGTCCAGACGCTCGATGGCCTGGATGCTCATGCCGTCGATGGGTGTCTTGGGGAGATTCGCCTTCGGGATGATGGCGCGCGTAAAGCCGAGCTTCGCGGCTTCTTTCAGGCGCTCTTGTCCGCGCTGTACTGGGCGAACCTCGCCCGCGAGGCCTACCTCGCCGAAAACCACCAGCTTTTCAGGCAAGGGACGGTTGCGGAGTGATGACTGAATTGCCAATAGCACCGCCAAATCAGCGGCCGGCTCGTTGATCCGCACGCCGCCCACCGCATTGATAAACACGTCTTGGTCAAAGCAGGCTACGCCGGCGTGGCGGTGCAATACCGCCAGCAACAAGGCGAGCCGATTTTGCTCAAGTCCCACCGCAAGCCGTTTGGGATTTGGCGCGTGGGCTTCGTCGACCAGCGCTTGGATTTCAACCAGCAAAGGGCGCGTGCCCTCTTGCGTCACCAGCACGCAGGCGCCGGGCACGGGTTGCGCATGTTGCGAGAGGAACAAAGCCGATGGATTGCTGACGCCGCGCAAGCCGCGTTCGGTCATGGCGAACACACCCAGTTCGTTCACGGCGCCAAAACGGTTCTTCTGCGCACGGATCAAGCGAAAACTGGAATGCGTGTCGCCCTCGAAATACAACACGGCGTCGACGATATGCTCCAGCACGCGGGGCCCAGCCAGCGCACCTTCTTTGGTCACATGGCCGACCAACAGGATGGTCGTGCCGGTAGTCTTGGCATAGCGCGTCAGCTGCGCAGCACACTCGCGCACCTGAGCCACCGAGCCCGGTGCGGACTGCATCTGCTCGGTGTACAGCGTCTGGATCGAATCGATCACCGCAAAATCGGGCTTTTCGCGTTCCAGCGCATTGATCACGGTTTCGAGATTGATCTCGGCCAGCAGCCGTACCGCATCGGCTTCGACAGCCAAGCGCCGCGCACGTAGCGCAATCTGCTGGGCTGACTCTTCGCCTGAGACATAAAGCACCTTGTTCTGCTGACCAACGTGCGCAAGGGTCTGCAAGAGCAGTGTGGATTTACCAATACCCGGGTCGCCGCCGATCAGCACCACTGCGCCGCGCACGAGGCCACCACCCAGCACACGATCGAGCTCATCGCTACCCGTCAGCGTACGGGGCGATTCCGCCGTCTCGACATCGGTCAGGCGCTGTACGCCCCCGCCTGCCGCCAACGATTGAAAGCGGTGCGTGCCGGGCTTGCTGGCTTCTGCGACCGTTTCGGTCAATGTATTCCACGCACCGCAGGCGGGGCACTGACCCTGCCATTTCGGGCTTGTGCCGCCACACTCGGTGCAGCTATATACCGTTTTTGCTTTTGCCATGGCTGATGCAACGCTCAGACTTCGTTGAGCGCTTCGGCCTCCAGATGGGCCACATCTCCCCAGGCTTCAACCCGGAACTGACCATTGAGACAGCGCACGCGATTCACGCTGGCGTTCAGGAGCGCATGCTGGCGCTTGGCCGAGAGATCCATGCCGGTCGCCGCCCGGTAAACGCAATCCAGCACACCACCGTGCGCCACGACGATGACCTGCTTGGCCGGGTGGCGTGCTGCGATGATTGCCAGGGAAGTCAGTACCCGGTCGCTGAAGCTGCGCAGGCTTTCGCCGTTTTCCATGGCGTAGTCTGGGTCGCGCACCAGCCAGCGGGCATGCGCTTCAGGGTGGCGAATCGCCATCTCTTCGGGCGTAAGCGCTGAGAGCACGCCATAGTGGCGCTCGCGCAAGGCGGGCTCGGGCATGATGTCGAGCCCAAGCTGACGGCCGATAGGGGCCGCCGTGACCATCGCTCGGCTGAGATCGCTGCTGTAGATGGCTGCAAAGCGCGTCCGCGTCTGTTCGGCACCGAGGCGAGTGGCCAGGAGGCCCGCCTGCTCGCGGCCAGTACAGTTCAACGGGATATCGGTTTGCCCCTGGAAACGGCGTTCCGTGTTCCAGTCAGTTTCCCCGTGCCGGATCAGCCAAAGTGTGGTGTGTTCCATATCTCAACCGGTTATTTGGCGTCGGCGCGGTAGCATGCACCAATGCCAAGGTTCGTAGATGAAGCCCTGCGGATTGTCGCGCGGGAAACTCAGGGAAAAGCCATATTGATCGGCGTGCTGCTGCAACCAGGCAAATGCAGGGGTGTTTTCAAATGAATCTTCCAGCATTTCGCCGCCTGGTGTGGTCAAGTCGAGTGCCCGACCGGTGTGGTGCTCGCTATAGCCCGGCGCCGCACTTGCCCGCAAGATCTCATCCAGCACGAGCCCCTTATCGAGCTTACGGCGGATCAAGCCGGCCTGGTAATCGACGCTGCGAAAGGCCGATACGAGCTGCAGCGTAACGCCATCTTGCGCGGCAGCGTCACGCATCTGACGCCACGCATCTGCGGTGCTCGCCACGGCAAATTGATCGCGACCCAGCACATCGACACCAAGCGGCACCAAGCTTTCCGCCTCCAGTTGCAGCGATAAGCCACGAACTTCGGCGTAATCCTCAGCAATGCCCAGTGCCGCATGCCATGTGCGGACATGATCTAGGTAGCGATCCATACCACCTGCGTCGCAAGAAAAGCGACAGTGTAGGCCTGTCTGCCGTTATGCTGAAAGGGTCATATTCATTCTTTTGCCGAACATGCTATTGGCATTGTTTTCTGACCTGCACGCGAACCGCGAAGCCCTCTCGGCCTGCCTCGACGACGCAGCCGAACTCTCCCCTGACCGCCACATTTTCCTCGGCGACTACGTCGGTTACGGCGCCGACCCGGCCTGGGTGGTCGATACGGTAATGCACCATGTCGAATGGGGCGCCATCGCCGTCGGTGGCAACCATGATGCCTCGGCTGTCACCGGCCAAGCCGCCCGTATGCGCGAGGAGGCACAATCGGCCATTACCTGGACGCACGATCAACTCACGCCTTCACAGCGGGATTTTCTAGCCGCCATGCCGCTTACCGCCGAGCTGGGCGAATGCTTTTTCGCCCACGCCAACCCCTGGCAGCCGAGCGAGTGGGAATACGTACTGACCGCCGCCGACGCGGCCCATGCGCTGCATGCAGTACCACACCGAATGATCTTCTGCGGG
>Ga0213872_10001707_pt1 | contig 13831 bp, 4 predicted proteins | sample VelepicomBERX_R2_FD_160071 | JGI IMG/M metagenome (GOLD analysis project Ga0213872, IMG submission 160071) | Rhizosphere microbial communities from Vellozia epidendroides in rupestrian grasslands, the National Park of Serra do Cipo, Brazil - RX_R2 | ecosystem: Host-associated > Plants > Roots >...
AAGTCCTTCGGGGGTCAGATCATGGTAACCGAGAGCGCCGGCTTGATCTGAATTATCCAAAATCACCAGCCACCATGATCCACTGGCTGGTTGGGAACCGGACGGGACGAAAGCTAAAGCTGCATCCCTTCCCCAAGCCGGAGCAAAATCCCGGGACACCTGGGTTTGCAGATCGACAACCGCAGAACTTACATCGTCGTCGGTCACGACTGTACTTTGATTAATAATACTAACTGTGATGTTTGGCATATGTTCTATTTGGTGATTGTTGACTTGTCCGCGCCCGCAAACAGACTGAGATTGGTCTCGGACGTGTGGTTCTCGAACCCGATCTTCAACACGGTATGTATCCGCGTATCGACGGGATCCCTGTCACAAAGTATTTCCGGCTGCTGCCGACAGTACCGGTTATGCTAATCATAGTGTCCTCCCTTTATTTGGGTGCTAAGTTCGCTGTGTTGAAATAGCTCGATAAAAAATAAGTTCCCCGATAAGTTTTTTCGTTTTTAGGGAAATGCAGAATGGGAACGGGTTCTCTGCATTGGTGAGCGTGGAATCTTCGATAATGGTTAGTGTCACAAAATATCTGAAAGACTTTCAGCGGGCAATACTCCGTTCGGGTGGGAGAGGTGACTATGCATTTGGAAATCTTCTAGTATGACGTCCATTAGGTGCGGACAGGAAGTGCTGGGAGACCCCTCTTACAGGTAGCACTTAAGTGGATCGTAGCTCTATCTCACTCCGCCGAGATGCCGCTCTTATCTGCGGACCTTTCTGGAGTCTCGCGGCGTGAAAAGCAGAACCGCTGCTTGCGGGCGGTCACCACTGAGGCCTGGTCCTCGCCGCCGAACTCCGCAGGTTCGATCTCGGCTAGCTCGCGGTCACTCCTCGCCGAAATCCTCCTCATCGCCGCAATCGCCGCCGCATTTGCGGCAGCGGCAGGGCTCACAGTGCTGCTTCTGACAGCATCCCTTCCGGCAGTCCTCGCAGCACTTCGCGCAGCGCTCCTCCCATACCGTGGTCGCCACCACCTCCAACGTCTTAACCGGATCCATCGGGTCGTCGCTGGTAATCACGAGATCACAGGATCTGGGTAGCTTCTCAGTCGCGATGTAGCGGATGACGACGCCGAGGCACGAGCCCGGATGCAGCGTCGCCGGAAACGGGTTGTTCACGAGCTTCCAGTGCCGGCTCTTGTGCCTGAATGCGACACTCGAAACCAGGAGCTCGCAATCGCCGACATTGCAGATTGAGATGGTGCGCTCGACGCGGCAGCAGGCCGGCACGGGGCCGAAGATGGCCGAGCCGGTCACCGCGAGTTTCCCCGCCGGCGCGATGCCCGACACCTGGACGTGCTTCGGCCCGGTGGGGTCGCTGCTGAGCACGGTGATGGTGGCGGTAAATGCGCCGGTGGATGTCGGCTGGAAGCGGATCGGCAGGGCGATGGACCCGCCGGCGGCGATGATCAGCGGATAGGTGCTCACGCTCGGCGGCACGAAGTCGACCGAGGAGGAGGTTACACCGAACACCGAGAGATGGCAGGGACCATTGTTGTGCAGTGTCAGCGGCTCGTCGGAATGCGCGCCGACACAGCACTCGCCAAACTCACCGTTGTCAGCGATAACCGTCTCCGCCGCTCCCGCGGCGCCGCGGCCTTCGGTCGGTAGGTCGAGCACCGGCGTCACGGGGTCGTTGCTGATGATCTGGATCGTGGCAACCTCGACCACACCGGTGGTGGTTGGGTTGAACGCGACGGTGAAGTCGACCTGCGCGCCTGGGGCGATGGAAAGCGGCGTAGCCGGAGCGGGCAGCACGGTGAAGTCGGTTAAGCCGGCGACGCGCTGAACGCTCACAATCATCAGATCGCGGTTGCCGACATTGTAGATGTGAATGACGAGGTATTTCGGTCCGACGCAAACCGTGCCGAAACGCAGATCATCCTGCAAGTTGACGGCGATCGCCGGGCCGTAGAAGTGGTTCAGCGCTTGCAGCAGCGCGACGCCGCGCGGACTGCCCGATCCGGTGACGGCGTCCCAACCATGCGTGACAGGATAGCCAGCCACGCCCGCGAAGCTGTTGTCGGCGGCGCCCGGCTCCGGCAGGATATCGCGGAACCCGGCACCATTCAGTGCATAGATGACCGGGTTGATGAATCCGATGTTCTCGCCAAGCGCGGCGTTGAGAACAGCGATCAACCCGGCCCAGAGCGGCGCCGAGGCGCTGGTGCCGTTAGCTATCGCTGACCCGCCGCCAAGGATGAACGGATAGCCGCTGTTTGGGCTGGCATTGGCCGATACGTCCGGCACGCCGCGCCCGCGATGCCCATCGTTTACCGAGACGGGAACGTTGGCGTCGACTTGGTACCAGGGCGGAGGGAAATAGTCGCTGACCCCGCCGCCGGAGGCGCCGGTGGCGTCGTCCCAGGCCCACTCGTCGCAGCTTGTGCCGATCACGTTGCCGATAGTCGTGCCGCCCACGGCAAGCACCCAAGGATCGCTGCCAGGGTACTGCACATGCGCCAAGCCGTCGAAAAGCTTGGACTGCGCGCCGGTGTCGCCGGAGGCGATGCAGATCGTAACGTTCTGGATCGCCGCGTCCTCGAACGCCTGCGTCACCGCAGTGATCCAGCTCGTCGGGACGTGTTCGGCGAGCAGCGTAGCGGCGTCGTCTCCATCGGACACGTAGAAACTGGAAGACAGCACCGAGCAGATCGGATCGCCCGCGCTCGGGTGGATCACCCGCGTGATCAGATCGACCCAACCCTTCTGCGAGTAGGTCGTAAAGTAGACCGCGATTTGCGCGCCCGGTGCAGCAGAGGCGGCAATGTAAATATCCTGCGTCGTCTCGGGGTCCGCGAAGTTGCCATTGGACGCGTCAACCGAGATGTCGATCACCGAGGGCGGGCTGCCGCCGAAATTGGCGGAGATGTCGGTCGCCAGGTATCCGCCCTCGGAAAAAATCGCGATGGTTTGGCCGGCGGCGAGATTGGGAGGAAATTCATAGAGCGCCCGGACTGTGGTGACAGAGATCGGGTTGGTGTTCGGCGGGTCCGCCAGGTTGCGCTTGGTGATGCGGCGGTTTTCGAGGCCGAACACGCCGACGATGACGTCGACGAGGTCGCCGGGGACGTGTATGAAGCCATCGTAGCCGCGATAGCTCTCGGTCTGCCGGCCTAAGCGCGGCGAGCGCTCAATTTCGTGCTCGTAATTTTGCAGCGTGACGTCGAACGCCTTGTTGAAATCCCTGACTGTGCCGGAGACGACGACCGTACGGCGGGCGGCGTGAATTTCGTCCACGGTGAGTCCGTGGCCGCGGGCGAAGGTGGTGACCCGCTCGATCTCCGCCGGGTCAGCGCCGTAGCGGGTGGCAAATACCGGCTCGGAGAGTCGACGGCGCAGCGGTGGCGGCGTCTGGGCGTAGTAGACGGGCTCCGGGACCGGCGGGCCGTCCGGGCGGCGGCGGAGCACGATGGTGACGCTCAGCGTCTCGGTTTCGCTGGCGGGGCCGAGCAGCCGCGCAGCTGGCGTGGGCCGCAGCTCGCTGCCCTCCAGCCGATGGTAGTTGCTTTGTCTGGTATCCATGGATTGTCCTCCCGGCTCTGTCGCATTCATTGACGATGGGCGGTGAAACTGGCTTCCCTTCGCCTGAGTCTTAGCCATCTCTGACTTCAAAGGCCGTTGTTTTCGGGGCGACATGTCTACGCTGCGTCCGCTCGTATTGCAAATACGGCATCAGGATTTTGGAATTCGAAAACTAAATCAAAATAATAGGGTTGCATCTGATACCCCTTAGAAAGATAAGTTGGTTAGGGATCTAAGCATTTCTGCCGTACTGGTCAAACCTAGCGCAGCGCACAGCTGCCAAGGCATATATGTTTAATTCAATGGTATACTTTGTTAAGTTGTTATTGGATTGGCGAGCGCGTTCCTGATAACTTACTTGGATGCCATAAGCAACGGTCCTTACTCAGTATGCGGAAAATCATGTTCGGCTCTCGCTAAACCTAACCGGGGCTACAGGCGAAGGAGATCGAGTCAAAAACCGCAACAGAAAAGTTCGCACTGATTAAATACAATCTATGTCAGAGCTCACTGCTTGTACAAGGCAAATCGCGAGAATTACCCAAAAGGGTAATATTGATGACCATTGCTGTGCAAAATAATCGATAGTTGGACAGTTTAGCCTTGTATTCAAGTGGTTCGGAGAGGCTCTGGAGGGGTTTTTCAAGATGAGGTTGTCAATGGAGCGTAGCCCAGGGCTTTAGCCCATAAGCGCTAACTTAATTGTTATCGCCCGGTGACTTATTGTCCCGGAGGGACGCATGAGAGTAGCCTGGCACGAAGTGCCAGGAATGGCGTCAGAAGAAGCGATCCGTCCCGGAGGGACAGGATGATTGTGTAGGAAGGGCGTTCGACTCCAGCACGGAACCTAGTGCGACGTCACCATTATATGCGAGACGGCGCACTAGCACAGGCCAACACGATCTTTGTAGACTAACACGCGAAAACATGATCACACCGTCTCTCCGGGACGGGCTCGTTTTTCGTAACGTATTCCTGGCACTTCGTGCCAGGCTACTATCGTGCAGTCCCTCCGGGACGAGGAAAAGCCAATCTGGCGTGTCCTACCATGTTCTCGGCCTCCGTTGATGGTTCTTTTGGTTTTTCATAGTCACCAACCATTCAACCGGAGACGGAGGTCACCACGCAATGATTTTTTTCGAAACCTTATCTTGGACACTAGTGCAACGATCCGAGGTCGGGGTCAGGCACTGACTTATGACATCCAATTAGGCCCGATTAAAAATAGCACACCTTTGGGAGGGACTATTTAGGATTGGCCGTGGCCTATTGCAATCGGAAGCCGGCCAGCTTTCTTCGAGCTAAAGGAAAGTCATAGATAAACGGCTGACCCCAAGCTCAAGCAGAGGTGGCGTCATTAGGCTGCAGCGATGCTCGCATTTGCTCGTTATAGGTCTTTGCCGATCGATGGGCGTCAATTAGGATGGGCGCCCTTCGTAAGGCGTTTGTTACCTGAACAAGGCGGCGAACTTGATCGTTGCGAAAGTCATTCAAAGAGGCTTGCCTTTGTCGCGCCCGGTCGCGGGATTCTTCAATACGTCGTTGGTCTTCTTGATAGCTGTCAAACAAGAACTTTATAAGTGCTCCGGTGATGCCGATGGCTAATAACTGAATTAGTCCTTTAGCTATCTCGATGCGGAGCGCATTCCGTCCTAACGTGCCTTGAGAAAAATAGATGTTACGAGAGCGGCTATCGCGGTCTAGGGCTTTAGGCTCAGGATAGCATACACTCTGCCGGGTTTTTTGGTGAGAGCCATTAGCGGATCTCAATCATCCCATCGGAACGACACGGCAGAAAACCGGACCGCGCTGAGTCGTGGCCAGCTTGATTTTCAAGACGGTCGTGAGAACAGCCTGCAAGACCAAATAGCGTGTTTCGCCTGCGGGTTACGGTTATGGGCATTCAGTCTGATGCAGCAGGCCAGCCTTTATTTTTGCGTTGGGCATCAAGGCTGGGTCTTCCGAATGAAGACTCAGGCTTTCTTCTCGGGTTTCGGCATCGCTACCGCCCGGATTTCAGCCGGAGGGTCACCGATCGGCTGGTCGCCTGCCGGAAGAACGATGTTCTGGTAGGTCGCCTTGCCCGGAACGGGTTGGAACGCTGCCGGGCTCAGATAAACCGGCATTGCTTTGCTGTCAGTGATCTGGACGAAGAGGTCGGGTTGAGCCGAAGTCGCGGCGGCGGGACCGCTGCCCGCGGCAGGACCGCTGCCCGCGGCGGGACTGCTGCCCGCGGCGGGACTGCTGCCCGCGGCGGGACTGCTGCCCGTGGCGGGACTGCTGCCCGTGGCGGGGCTGCTGTCCGCGGCGGGACTGCTGCCCGCATAATTCAGCAGAAAGTATCCTGTGTCATCGGTGTAGGCAAAGCCATACGCCTGCTGATAGGCCTTGGTGGCATCCACCAAAAACAGGGTGAAGCCGGAGAGCGGCTTGAGTTGAGGATCAAAAACCCGGCCGTGCAATGCCCAGCCGGTGGTCGCGACCTGGGGCTCGGGAGTGGTGACCTGCTGATGGACCACGGCAACGCGAGCTGCGTCGGCGTTCGCCGCGGCTACCGCAGCTTCCGCGCTTTTCACTCCAGAATCATCGGACCCGTACTGCGCCTTGAGGGTAGCGGCCGTACGCGAAAGTTGCGCGGCGCGTGCCTGATGGACCAACATCAGTGTCTGCACGCGCTGCGCCGCAATGGTGTCTGCGGACGCCAGGCCGGCAGCGACCTGTTTGGCGAGTTCGGAGGCGTCCGGTGGGCTTGAATCAGTTGCCATGCTGCATCCTTTCCGTTTACTTGCTCTGTTCGAATCTAAATTTATTTGAAGTTCAGGTTCAAGCTTCGGGCAGTCGAATCACAGGAGTCGGAAGAGACCAGTGAAAGATTGTCGACTTTGAGCGCCGGGTGCGATGTCGATATGCCTGTGGCAAACAGGCAATAGGTCGAGATGTTTTGTCCCGTGATATTCAGCGCGCCGATGGTGAAGGCGGAAGCCGCCACCGGAAAGCCTGCCGCTTCCTGGAAGCGGTTGCTCGTGGCCTGCAAAAAGCTGGCCACCAGGAGGGCATCCACATATGCTGTGAAGCGGGAGGCGTCCAGCCAGCACTGATTATTCCCGAAGATGAGGTCGTCCAAGGTCACGATGGTTACGGACGACAGAGCTTGTGGCTCACTAACTCTCGCTTCCAGTTGGCACATGTTGTTCGTGAACGTAACTGCGCCGCTCGAGAGGGTAGCGGAATCCCGACCGAGGAAGGAGGTGGAAACCGTCTGGCGCTCGGCAAAGCTGCTGAACTTGCCTGCCTGCGAAGCGAGCTCGATCGGTATACCGAGATTGAGGATGAGAACGGTTTGCGCGATTACCGCCAATCCCTCTGCGCCTCGCGTTCCTGCGGTAGCGAGGTGATTGTTCACAATCGAGAAAGGGCCGAAACCACCGGCTTCCAGGGCGTCACCTGAAGCCACGCGGACGACGTTGTGCTCTACGCGAAGCGCCGGCACTCCCGGGACAAACAACGGCGCGGCGTATTCGGCTGCCAAGGGGGTGGCTTTAATGAATATCGACCCGGTATTCGTAAAAGAGGGGGGAGTGGCCGCCAGGACCACGATGCCGCCGCGAATCACGCCCGACGAAGGTTCAACCTGAGTCGTGAGGTTCCAATCGCGCGTTTCAAGGACCTGATTGCGGCTGATGTCGATAATCTGTCCGTACAGGACAAAGATGCCGCACACCGGATCTCCCGGTTGGGAACCAAAATCAGTGATAGCATTGTCCCGGATGGCCAAGTCCTCGACAAAGGGAACACAAATCGCCCCGAAGGCGCCGCTGGTTGTCTGGACCAGAGGAGTTACCTTTCGCCGCAAGGTACCGGCAATCGTATTCGCGCTAATGGTGAGGTTCTGAATACTGACAATCTCCGGACCCGAATTGAGATCGAAAAATCCGACCGGCCCGATGCCGCATGCACCGGTGTTGCGGATACGGTTGCGATTGATTTGAACGTTGATCAGACGGCCGGCGGCGACGAGCCGGCTGCCAGGCAGGCTGGGATTGCTGGCAGGGATCTGGAAGTTTGTCGTCGTATCGCAGGGTCCGGGAACTTGTACGGTGGTCCCACTGATGCCGCCCGTATTGTTCCCTTTCGAGTCGAGTATCGCCAAGCTCCCCAGCGTGACGCCGTTCCGCCCCGCGCCGTCAATCTCGTTTTCGATGATAAAGACATCTCTCGTCGCCGCACCGCCGGACATGCCGCCGATTTGAATGCCGCCTGTAGCCTGGAAACTGGCAACACTGGTCAAGCCCGTGCCGACGGACTGCGACTCTTTTGCGATGTCGGACTGAACAGTGCCGGGCAGCCATTCAAGATCGACGGCTTTGCTCTGAATGCCAAGCCAGTTGTGCGTGATCCGAATTTCAGTGCCGCTGACCCATACCGCCGGCCAGCTCCCAGCGACGTTCTTCATGGCAATTCGATTGCTCTCAATTTGGAGCAGGGTCACGGTGTCAGCAAGGATCGCGGGGACCGTGGACGCCGTAATCACCAGGTCCTCCACCGTGACATCAATCGCCGGGCCGCGTTCGATGATCAGCTTAGGCGAAACGTCCGTCGCGGCCGTAGTGCTTTGCGACCCGGCGCTGAGCTTGCCAGTGCCGTCGATCAGAACGCCGACTTCACCGTCCGCCGCTTCCACGGCGAAGGAGAGCAACTTGACATGCTGCGATTGCAGGATGGTGATAACGGCAGCGAATGGAGCGTTGTCCGTGCCGGTTGCCGCCACGCCGGTTGCCGCCGCGCCGGTTGCTGCCGCGCCGGTTGCCGCCGTGCCGGTTGCCACCGTGCCGGTTGCTGCCGTGCCGGTTGCTGCCGTGCCGGTTGCTCCCGCGCCGGTTGCTGCCGTGCCGGTTGCCGCCGTGCCGGTTGCCACCGTGCCGGTTGCTGCCGCGCCGGTTGCTGCCGTGCCGGTTGCTCCCGCGCCGGTTGCTGCCGCGCCGGCTCCTGCCGCAACGGCTCCGGCAGCCTCGTGCGGGGCGACTGCAGCTGCAACAGCGGGCGATGGTTGAGGTTTCAGTGATGCAGACGCGATGCGGGTCTGCCATCCGCAGCCGCGCAGGACGACATCGCGTTGTCCCCGGATCACGACGTTCTCGAAATACTGGCCGGGCAGAATGCAGACCTCGCCGCCGTTTTCCAGCGCGTTAATGGCGTCGTTAATCGAGGTGTATTTGGCAGAAGAGTTCGCCGGGCCGACGGTGCAGGTGCAACAGCAGCCGCACTCGCCTCCTCCTGAGGGTGTCCACTTGGTTCGGCAATCGCTCGCCGAACTCGGAAAATTGACGATGGACAAGCGCGCGTAATGATGATGTATCCCGCGCGGCGCGGCTTGGTGCAGTTTCTCAACCTGTCCTGTAGCCGTGCGAGCGGCGAAGGTCCAGAAATCGCCGGTGTTGAAGCCGGTGGTGCCGGGTCTCAGATCAAAATTAACCGTGATGCCGTTTTCGAGAATCAGCCAGGTGCCCGTCGGCGGCACGGGAATGTCGGCGCTGCCTTGTGCGTCGATGTCCCACCAGACCGTGGTGCCGTCCTGCTCATATACCTTGCCCGACTGGTCCCACCGCCTGATACGCGTATGAAGGCTGGGATCGGAATCTCCGGCCGGGAACCCGCTACCGAGGGGCGTCACGAGAGTGATCGTCCTGGCGGCGAAGTCGATAGTATCGATCTGGTGTAGCTCGCCCGGCTGGCCGTTAAACTCCAGGGAATCGTTAACGATCTCGATCCAGTTGCCCGGAGCAAACCCGAGCACCTGGTCGCGGCCCAGGCTTTGCACCGCGAGCTGGCTTGCGGTTTTGCCTGCGCTGTTTGTCACGCTGGTGATGCTGGTGACGCCGGTGATGACGGAACCGTTATCGCGCGACCATTTGAAGGTGGCGATGCCGGCGGCGAGCTTTGCCGGAGGCACGGCGCTCGCTTCCCCGGTTCCCGGTCGGTTGATCTCCACGCGGTAGAACTGGTTCTCCAATCCCGTGTAAGCCGCACCCGAGGTGAGGCAGCACGGGCCCGAAGGAGCCGTTGGCGTCGTGTCGGTACTGAGCAGGCCGCCAGAGGGTGGCGGCGGCCAGCCGTCTATGGGAGAGTCGCAGGTTGTGCCGGGATTAAGGTCTTTCAGCCTGACCTGCCACACTGTTTGCAAACGGCCGGTAGAATCTACGCCCACCGCTGCGTCAATGAGGTCAGGATCATTGATGTAGTCGACCGGCCTGACCCACACATCCAGATAAGCCAGGAATGGCCCATTTCCGGAGGGCAGCTCGGTTTTCGGCGGCATGTAGGGCTGAACGGTGTAGTCGATGGCGCCGGTGGTGGCTGACGGGAGCGGTGGTTGCGGAGCGTTGGACATCTCGGCGAGCGCCGGGTCCCATTGCACGGCCTTGCCATCGCCATGGTTCTCAGCCAGCAACCCGTCGACATACATGCGTCCGGGACCGATGAGGAGAGTGTTTGTGCCGCCGGAGTTCGACGCCGTGATCTCAAACGCGTGGGGTGTCGTCGCCGGATAGACCGCGCGACCGAGAATATCCAGGGTGCCGGCCTGGGTGCGGCGCGTTAGCTCTGCGAGCCACTCGTTCCAGTCGGAGTCCAACTGGACACGGCCCTGTTGCATGACGACGCCGGAGTAATCTTTCCGCGGGTCGAAGGTGAAACGGCTGTTATCAAAGCTCATGGTGCTCTCCTCTCTTGGCGGATATCCAAGGTCTAATTCTGGTAAATGATTCCGAACTCAAGCCCAACGGGCAGGTACTCCTGCATCCGCACGCGCAGGTCGGTCTCACGCAGCGGGGCCAGCACAAAATGAAAGGCCCCCATCTCGCCGCCGTCATCCGCACCGCGCCGGACGACATCCGGTGTCGAGGACAGCAGCTTTACGTATCCAGGGTGTCCGTAGCGCAACGCGAAAAAGATGGGCTGCGGGCCGGCGATCGTTCGCTCAATGCATTCGAAGCGTCGGGGCGTCTTCGCTCCTGCAGGCAGGAAGCTGAAGCGCACGCAGCCTTCCTGCTTGCGATCGGCAATCAGGCCGGTGGTCCAGGAATCGGCCTGGATGAGACCGGCCCAAAGGATGGAATCGGACACCAGGCTCAACAGTACGGCGTGGACCTTACCCACCACGGTGCATCCATGGGGTGGAACAACGCTGCTGTCCGACGGATCCACACCACCCAAAGTCAGCGATCCGACTCCGGCGATGCCGTCCAGGTCCGTGATGGCGACATTGGTCGGATCCGTGGCATCGATGATGGTGTCGAATGCCTGAAGATTGACGAATTCGCCGGCGCGGATTACGCCCAGGATCGACTTTCTCACGATAACGGTCAGACCGGCCGGCGCGGCGAAGAGATTGGATTGCGCGCCGAACTGAGGTGCCCCACTGGTATTCAGAGACCAACCCGGGACGAGCGTGCAGTGCGAGATTTCAAGCGTCTCAAGCTGGTTATCGCTGCCGTCGGTCCGCTTCGCCGGCACATGCACCAGCGCCAGGTTCGAGGCGTTTGGCGCGAGTGTCGCCGTCGCCGCAATGAGCAGCCCGTTCAGAATGAAGGTGCTGGATGCAGCGCCAAAGAGAGTGATCTCGCTGTGGAGCAACAGCGTAGGCCGCTTTTCGTTCTTCGCTCTCAGTTCAATGGTACAGCCTTCGGGCACATCGACGCTGAGGTCGAGATTGCCAGTTTGCGGATAGGTTTCGCTGTTCGTTATCTCGACCGCGACCGCGCCGTTCGCGGCGAGTTGCGCCTTGGCAAAATCGAGCGCCTGCTGCAGCGTGGTGTAGCGCGGAACACCGGCCGTATCGGGAAAGGGAAAGACGAACTGTTCGTCGCTGACGAGGAAGCTGTCGTCCCGCGGATACTCTCCGCCGCCCATATCTGCGTTGAAACCATAGTAATAGGTGACCTTCACGCTGGGCAGCGCACTCCCTGGGGCTGCCGGAGGCAACGCGATTCGACCAAGTTCGGGATCGATGACCGCGCGATATGTGCTGCCGGCGACGGGCATGTTCGCCCACGCACCATCAGCACCCGACAGGTTCGCAATCCGAATCTCGTAAGGATTAAGCGGCTGGTCGTCGAGGTAGATGACGAGGCTCTTGCCCTCGCCGTAGTACACCGCGCCCACGCCTTTCGGGAGATCGTCGCAAAGCACCCGCCGTTTCAGCCGGTCGGCGACATTGAAGGGCTGCGCGGCATCGGTGATCTCCTCGCCTTGGGCGATCGCGCGGTGAAACAGCGGAATGTCCATCCCGAGCGAGCTAAAGCGCAGGCAATGTGCATCGACTGCGCTGATCGCCGCCTGGTCTTTAGTGATACTGTAGGCGTTCAGCGACCAAAGGAAGATGCCGATGTTCTGGATGTTGTAGCGGCCTCGCCGCACGGCGATTCGGCGCACATCAACCTTGTGGGCCGTGCGGTCGAAGCCGGTCTCGATGTATAGACCGGGTTTCCAGCGGCGGAGGTCCGGCCCATAATAGCTCCAGAGGCGCAGGTGGTTCATGTACTGTGTGTCGCCAAGCACCTGGAAAAGTTCGACCGCATGCGCGCCCCAGGCGGTCACATCGCGCGCCAGCTGCTCCATGACGAGGACGGTACCTTTGCGGCGGCGTAACGAGATCGTCTCAGCCACCTCGGAACGAGGATTGTCAATAGCCGGCGCGATCCCTTTCACCGACTGGTAACCGATAAGATCACCGATATAGGGAATAACCCACTGGGCGCATGTTTCGATGAACTGGTCGTCGTAGAGCTGATCGAGGTCCTCGGCCAGGATCGCCAATTGCTCCTGGATTACCAGCAGCAGCGAGTGCAGAGGCCCGCGGATGCTTTTGGCGGTGAGCTCGGCGAGCCGAAGTTGCTGGTCGATCGATAGCGGCGGAGCCAGTGCCTTGAGGGCAGCGAGCTCGGCAAGCTCAGTGGGTGTCAGCAGTGTTCGCGACTGCGCCAACTCGATGTCACGACTGCGGTAAACCGCGGGCAACAGATCGAACAGCTCGAAGCTCATGTCAACACCCCCAGCGCAATGTTTTTCGGATTGGGATCGAGCACGAGAATCTCGGCAGGATCAGGCAGCTTGTCCGGGCTCGCGACGGGCAGATACCCGCAGATGCGTGCCGGCGAACTGGGCCCCGGGCGATCGAGCGTCACCTGCCGCAGGAGCCACTGCTGGTAGGCGTAGGTGGACCAGCCGGTGCTGCTGAGATCGCCCGCCTGGCTGGTTTGCCCCGCCGTGAGCGACGTCACGTTGCACGCAACGACGCCGGGCACACTCTGAATGAAAGCCGCGATCTCGTCGACCGAGACGCCCTGGCCGAAGGTCCGCGCCGCGAAACTGTAGCGCTGGGACAGTTGATCGAGGACGTTCTGCTTAACCGCCTTGGCGTCATAGGAGGGGTCGTACTTGATGTCGGCGCTGAAGCTGAACAACGTCTCCAGGAACGACTGGATATGAATAGGGATGAGCGGATTTCCGCAACTTTCAAGTGCTGCCATCAGGTAGCCGAGTGTAGGATCGCCGGCCTGCAGCTCAGATCCGCCTGCCGCAGCGACGGTGATGAAGACCCCGCGACCCGGCCCGCTGGGGATCCAGATGGCATACGCCTTCGCGATGCCCGCGAAACCCTGGGCGAAGTTCTGATAGTCGGTTATCGATACTGCGCGGCCCAGAGTTAGAACGGAAAGCGGCGCATTGGTGCGGATGTCGTCGACCGATTGTGGGTCCTGGCCGCCCGTCGCCGCCTCCGGATTGTTTACTCCGCTGACTCCAAGCGGCCGGTCCATCAGCGTGGTGATAGACCCCGCGGCAACGTCGCCCGAAAGTCCGGAACCAATGCGATAATTCGCCTGAACATTGTTCTGGCCGGTTGGAAGCGTGGATCCTTCCACTCCATCGCCGAAGAGGATGTCGGTGTTCCCGCCGGGTTGATTCAGCGTGGCAAAGACGCGGGCTGAGGATGCCTGCTGGTAGAGGCTCTGCACCTCAGCCCAGGCGACACCATTGGCGGTTACCGCCAGCGTGCTGAGGCGTCCGGTCGGAGTCGGCGCTTGCACAAAGGTCAGCGGTTTCTGCTTCAGAGAGAACCTCTGGTTCGGTGTGGAAGCCGATCCGCTGCCAAGAATTTCGCTAACCGACATTCCCTGGGTCGCCGGTCCGACATTGGCGTTCACAGTGGTTGCGGTGCGGTCGTAGCAGTTGAGAAGTTCCGATCCGAGATG
>Ga0213872_10001708_pt1 | contig 13825 bp, 11 predicted proteins | sample VelepicomBERX_R2_FD_160071 | JGI IMG/M metagenome (GOLD analysis project Ga0213872, IMG submission 160071) | Rhizosphere microbial communities from Vellozia epidendroides in rupestrian grasslands, the National Park of Serra do Cipo, Brazil - RX_R2 | ecosystem: Host-associated > Plants > Roots >...
TATGACTCGTATGTAGTCGTCGTAAGATACCTTGCCTTTGCCGCTTGTCCTCTCTTGTTGCATCCGTTCAATCGCCAGTTTCGCAACGTCACGGAACTTGCGTGTAACGACCGGCAAATTCGATTCTTTGCGAATCTCTGCCTTGACCATCAAGTCCTTGGCTTTTTTCTTGGCTTTATCAAGGTCACGTTCCTTGGTCGTTGCTCGCTGCCATACTCCATCGACCTTGAAACGGCACTGCCAGATCGTGCTGCGCTCACGTCGAAAAACAATGAGTTCGTTCTTCAACAGCACGTGCGTAGTGTTTTTTGTCTCGTTCATCGCAGCACTGTAATTTCGAAACGGAAAAAGGGCAAATAAAGTAAGTGCGTAAGCGCGGTCGTAATTCTGAAAAGTGTGTAAGCGGTGTGCAAGCAGCGAACAAATGAAAAATGGGTTGCGCTATTAACGCAACCCATTGTTTCTACTGCATATTTTGGTGGGCCTCCCGTGAGTCGAACACGGCACCAACGGATTATGAGTCCGCTGCTCTAACCAAGCATGAGCTAGAGGCCCAATCCTGTCAGCGCCGGTTCTCGCCGGCGCCTTCGGCAAACCGGGCGGTCTGCCGAAATTTCAAGCCTCGCATATTAAACCATTTCGCCACGACGTTGCGCGCACCCGCGGGAACGAACGCGCGCAACCCAGGGCTTAGTTCCCTTCGAGGAAGCTCTTGAGCTTGTCGGAGCGCGAAGGATGGCGCAGCTTGCGCAGCGCCTTGGCTTCGATCTGGCGAATACGTTCGCGCGTGACGTCGAATTGCTTGCCGACTTCTTCCAGCGTGTGGTCGGTCGACATTTCGATGCCGAAGCGCATGCGCAGCACCTTGGCTTCGCGCGGGGTCAGCGAATCGAGCACGTCCTTGACCACGCCGCGCATGGAGGCATGCAGGGCCGCGTCGGACGGCGCCAGCGTGTTGTTGTCTTCAATGAAGTCGCCCAGATGAGAATCGTCGTCGTCGCCGATCGGTGTTTCCATCGAAATCGGCTCTTTCGCGATCTTCATGATCTTGCGGATCTTGTCTTCCGGCATTTCCATCTTGATCGCCAAGGTGGCCGGATCCGGCTCGGCGCCGGTCTCTTGCAGGATCTGGCGCGAGATGCGGTTCATCTTGTTGATGGTTTCGATCATGTGCACCGGGATACGAATGGTGCGCGCCTGGTCGGCGATCGAGCGCGTGATCGCCTGGCGGATCCACCAGGTTGCATAGGTCGAGAACTTGTAGCCGCGGCGGTATTCGAACTTGTCCACGGCCTTCATCAAGCCGATGTTGCCTTCCTGGATCAAGTCGAGGAATTGCAAGCCGCGGTTCGTGTATTTCTTGGCGATGGAAATCACGAGGCGCAAGTTAGCCTCGGTCATTTCACGCTTGGCCTTGCGCGCCTTCATTTCGCCGGCAGCCATCTTCTTGTTGATGTTGCGCAGATCGGCCAGCGGCAAGACCACGCGCGCCTGCAAGTCGATCAGCTTCTGCTGCAGTTCCTTGATGGCCGGCACGTTGCGTCCCAGCACCTGGCTATACGAATGGTTGCCGCTGACTTCGCCGTCGACCCAATTGTGGTTGGTCTCGTTGCCGGGGAACACCTTGATGAAGTGGTTGCGCGGCATGCCGCATTTGTTGACCACCACGTCCAGGATCTGCTTTTCGATGTGGCGCACTTCGTCGACCTGGCCGCGCAGCGTGTCGCACAGCTTTTCCACGACCTTGGCGGTAAAGCGGATGCCGAGCAACTCCTGGGAAATGGCTTCTTGCGCTTTCACGTAGGACTTGGAGTTGTAGCCCTCCTTTTCGAAGGACTTGCGCATCTTGTCGAACTGGGTCGAGATGTTGGCGAACTTGGCCAGCGATTCGCGCTTGAGCGCTTCGAGCTGCTCGGCCGAGAAGCCGGCCGCGCCGGAAGCGCCGCCTTCGTCTTCTTCCTCTTCCTCTTCCTCTTCGTCCTCGTCTTCGTCGTCGGAGGCAGCTGCGGCGCTGGCGATAATCGGTACGCTGGTTTCGTTCAAATCGACGAGACCGTCGACGATTTCGTCGATCTTGATTTCATCGTTGGCGATGCGCTCTGCCGAGAGCAGAATTTCCGCGATCGTGGTCGGGCAGGCGGAAATCGCCTGGATCATATCCTTCAAGCCGTCTTCGATGCGTTTGGCGATCTCGATTTCGCCTTCGCGCGTCAGCAGCTCGACCGAACCCATTTCGCGCATGTACATGCGCACCGGGTCGGTAGTGCGGCCGAAGTCGGAGTCGACCGTCGACAAGGCAGCTTCGGCAGCGGCTTCGGCGTCGTCGTCGCTGGCGACCGTGGCCACGTTGTCGGACAACAGCAGCGTCTCGGCATCGGGTGCGTGCTCGTAGACGGCAATGCCCATGTCGTTGAAGGTGCCGATGATGCCTTCGATCGCTTCCGGATCGACGATGTTTTCCGGCAGGTGGTCGTTGATTTCCGAATAAGTCAGGAAACCGCGCTCCTTACCCAGCTTGATCAGGGTCTTGAGCTTCTGGCGGCGGCGTTCGAGCTCTTCTTCGGTTGCTTCGGTGTCGGAAGAGAAAGCGTCTTTCAGCAGGGCCTTTTCCTTGGCCTTGCGATCCTTGGCCTTGGCCTTGTCGGCTGCCTTCAGTTCGGCGCGTTCGACCGCGTTCAGCGCTGCCACTTCATCGTTTTCCGGCTGGAATTCCTTGGGCTTGCGGCCGCGGCGGCCAGGCACCTTGACTGTCGGCAGCACGTAGCCAGAGGTATCGATCGCGGCGAGGGCCGCGGCGTCGGTGGTCTGGCTGACCGCGCTGACTGCGGCAGTGTTCTTGGATTCGGGCGCCGCTTCGGTCTTGCCCGGCTTGACAGCCTTGGCCGGCACGGGCTTGGCCGCGGTTTTTTGTTCGACTTTCTTGTTTGTCACAATTGCTTTCGATTTTGCTGGTACCGCTTTTTCCGCAGCTTTCGGCGCAGCTGGAGCCGGGCGCGCGGCGGTGTTGGCACCTGCCGCCTTGACTGGCGATTTTGCGGGTACCGGTTTTGCGGGTGCTTTTGCAGTTACTTTACCTGCGGCTTTGGCCGCGGGCTTGGCGACGGGTTTGCTCACCGGCTTGGCGGCAGCCTTGCCTGCGGTTTTCTGACTCGCCGACGCCGCCTTCTCCACGACTTTACCCTTCACAGCAGGCTTGGCTGCAACGGCCTTCTTGGGCGCCGGCTTGGCCGCCGCTTTGGACGCTGTCGCTTTCACTGTTTTTGCAGTTTTTGCAGGGAGAGTCTTCGTGGTTTTCTTCATTGCGTTCGCCATGGAGTCAACTACCAATTAAATTACCCGAGCCGCACAGATTGCGCTGCACTGGTCGAGCCGATTAATGTAATTCGCAGGCAGAAGCTTCGCCGGCGAATGCTTGGGCTTAACGCGTCGCCGAAGGCTATGCTTTGGCGGACGTCCTTCCCCTGATAAACCATTGTAAGGTCTTGAATGAAAAGCCTTTAATTATATCACAGCACACCGTTTACTCCAGCTTTCGGGCAGCTAGCCGGTATCAGAAAAGCATATGGATTTACACCAAAACCAGGCTACACCCCAAACTATCGGGCTGCGGCTTCCTGCTGCGCCTGGCGTCGGAGTTGTTCCTGTTGCAGCATCAATTCGCGATAGCGTGCGCGCGCCTCGTCATTTTGCAGGCCGGCGGCGGCCAGATGCTCGAGTTCGCGCTTCAATATTTTCATTTTAACTTGGCGCATCGCCCCCGCAAGCTCCATGCGCGCAACTTCCAGCGCCGTTTCGGCTTCCACCGCAATTTCGGCGATCAGAGGCTCGAAATCGGGACCGGCAGCGCGCAATTGCTCGCTCAACGCGGCAAAACTGGCTTGCTCCCCCAGTTCTCGCGCGGCAGCCACGACCTGTCCCAGCATTTCGGCGCCGTCGGGCGCATCCTGCGCCATCGACGCGAGCGTGGCGTCCTCGAATTCCCTTGCCAAGGCCGGGTGCGCCACCAGCAGCCTCAGCACTTGCCGCTCCAGCCCCATAGGCGCCGCTCGCTTGGCGCGTGGCGGCGCCTGGCGCGCGCGCGCGACCGGCTGGCTCAGCTCGAACAAGACCTCGATCTCAGCCACCGTCGATTGCGTGACCTGGGCCAGGCTGCGCACGATCTGCAGGCGCAGCGCCGAGGGCGGCATGGCCTGCAATAGCGGCTTGGCGTCGAACTGTGCGCGGGCGCGGCCTTCCGAGGTCTGCAAGTCTTGGCCTTCCGTCACCGAATTGAGCAGGAATTGCGACAGCGGCATGGCGTCGTGCACCTGCTGTTCGAAGGCCTGCGCCCCCATCTCGCGCACATAGCTGTCCGGATCGTGTTCAGGCGGCAGAAACAGGAATTTGATCACCTTGTCGTCGCCGGCGTGCGGCAGGCTGGCATCGAGCGCGCGCCGCGCCGCGCGCCGCCCGGCGGCATCGCCGTCAAAGCTGAACACCACATGGTCAGTCTGGCGCAGCAATTTTTGGACATGGATGGGTGTGCAGGCCGTGCCGAGCGTTGCTACCGCCTGCGGGAAACCCAATTGAGCCAAAGCCACCACGTCCATGTACCCCTCGGTCACGAGCGCATAACCGGCATCGCGTATCGCCTGACGCGCCTCGAACAAGCCGTACAGCTCGCTACCCTTTTGAAATAAAGGCGTTTCCGGGGAATTCAAGTATTTGGGCTCACCACCATCGAGCACGCGGCCGCCGAAACCGATGACCTGGCCCTTGGTGTTCCGGATCGGGAACATGATGCGGTCGCGAAAGCGGTCGTAGCGCTTGTGGTTGCCGCCATCTTCGTCGCTGCGGTCGATCACCAGCCCCGCCTCTTCCAAGGCGCCGGCCGCATAGTCGGGAAACACGGCACGCAGGCCGTCCCAGCCTTCCGGCGCATAGCCTATGCCGTAGCGCGCGGCAATTTCGCCGGTGAGGCCACGCCCCTTCAAATAGCTCTTGGCGCGTTCGGCGCCGCGCAATTGATGGCGGTAGAAGTCGCAAGCCTGCGTCATCGCCTCGGACAAGGCCAGGCTTCGCGCCTGCTGCTCCGCGCGCTGAGCCGGCGGGAGCTTGTCGTCATTGTCGGGCACGATCATGCCGACGTTTTGCGCCAGCTCTTTGACCGCATCGACAAAACCCAGGCCCGAATATTCGATCAGGAAACCGATCGCGGTGCCATGCGCGCCACAACCGAAGCAGTGATAGAACTGCTTGGTCGGGCTGACCGTGAAACTCGAGGATTTTTCGTTATGAAAGGGACAGAGGCCGAGAAAGTTGGCCCCGCCCTTTTTCAACTGCACATAGCGACCGACCACGTCGACGATGTCGACCCGGTTGAGCAAGTCCTGGATAAAGGATTGCGGGATCACAGCAGCGAAGCCGTTTCAGTGCGGCGAGACCGAGCCGCAGTCTTATTTGGCCAGGGCGGCTTTCACCAAGCCGGACACCACGCCCATGTCGGCACGGCCGGCCAGCTTCGGCCGCAGCACGCCGATCACCTTGCCCATGTCCTGCGGACCGGCAGCGCCGGTGGCGGCCAGAGCGGCGGCGATCTCGGCCTGGATTTCCGCTTCCGACAAGGCGGCCGGCATGTAGGCGGACAAGATTTCCATCTCGGCCTTTTCGATGTCGGCCAGGTCTTGACGGCCGCCCGCTTCGAATTGCGTGATGGAATCCTTGCGCTGCTTGATCATCTTTTCGATGATGGCCAGGATGTGGGTGTCGTTGAGTTCGATGCGCTCGTCCACTTCCTTTTGCTTCATGGCAGCGGTCAGCAGGCGGATTGTCGCCAGCCTGCCAGCTTCCTTGGCACGCATCGCCGCTTTCATGTCGTCGTTGATCTGTTGCTTCAAGCTCATGCCAACCTCATCATATGAAATATGTGATTTTGAAATGCCAAAACCCGCTGCGGGTCATCACCGGAGCGGGTTTTTGACGAGTATGAAACTGCGCCTCACCACGTGCGGCGCGAACTCGGCACTGTGATTAGTACAGTTTTTTCGGCAGTTGCTGGCTGCGGATGCGCTTGTAATGGCGCTTCACGGCGGCGGCCAGCTTGCGCTTGCGCTCAGCAGTCGGCTTCTCGTAAAACTCGCGCGCGCGCAACTCGGTCAGCAAACCGGTTTTTTCAATCGTGCGCTTGAAGCGGCGCATGGCGACTTCGAACGGCTCGTTTTCTTTCAGGCGAATAGTAGTCATGTAAAGACTCAAACCAAGGGGTTTTTAAGGAAGACAGCGATTGTAGCAGATCGAATCCAAAAAAGGAAGCCCTTTTGTCGTCATGGATTAGGCTGCAAAGTCTGCACTGCCACAATTTATAAAGACGAGCCGGCGGCGAAGCCGGAAGCCCAAGCCCATTGGAAGTTATAACCGCCCAGCCAGCCGGTCACGTCGACCGCCTCGCCGATGAAATGCAGGCCGGGCACGCTATTGGCCATCATAGTCTGCTGGGACAGTTCGCGCGTATCGACACCGCCACGCGTCACCTCTGCCTTGCGGTAGCCCTCCGAACCGTTTGGTACGATGCGCCAACGGTTCAAGGACTCGCCCAGAAGTCGAAGTTGTTTATCAGGCAAGTCGGCCAGCTTGGCCTCAGGCTGGAAACCATTGACTTGCAGCCAGCCTTCGGCCAGGCGCGCGGGCAGCCATTGAGCCAGTATATTGACCATGCTCTTCTTGATACTGCCCTTACCGGTAATCAGGGTTTCGGCCACATCCATGTCGGGCAAGAGATTCAACAGCAACTCGCCGCCCTCTTCCCAAAAACTGGAAACCTGCAAGACTGCCGGGCCGGACAAGCCACGATGCGTAAACAACAAGTCTTCGCGGAAGTGGCCGCGCGTCTTTTTGCTTCCGGTTTCGATTTCGATCGGCAGCGCAATGCCGGCCAAATCGACGAAAGGCCGCCAAGCCACCTCATCGAAAGTCAGCGGCACCAAGGCCGGGCGCGGTTCGACCAGCTTCAAGCCAAATTGCTTGGCGATGCGGAAAGCGAAGTCGGTGGCTCCTATTTTCGGAATTGACAAGCCGCCGGTGGCGATCACCACTTTATCGGCCAGGATCGCGCCGGCATCGGTGTCGAGGCGGAACTGCTCGCCTTGCTTGCCCAGCTCCCTCACCTTGCAAGGCATGCGCCAGTGCACGCCGCCGGCATCGCATTCGGCCTTGAGCATGCCGATGATATCTTCGGCCGAACGGTCGCAAAACAATTGGCCTTTGTGCTTCTCGTGATAGGCAATGCGATAACGCTTCATCAAGGCCAGGAAATCTTGCGGCGTATAGCGTGCCAGCGCGCTTTTACAGAAGTGCGGGTTTTGCGACAGGAAGTTCTGCGGCCCGGCATGGATGTTGGTGAAATTGCAGCGTCCGCCGCCGGAAATGCGGATTTTTTCCGCCAGCTTGCCCGCATGCTCGACCAACATTACGCGCTTGCCGCGCTGGGCGGCGACGGCGGCACACATCATGCCGGCAGCGCCGGCGCCGATGACGGCAACGTCGAAGTGATCGTTCATGATGATGTGGCACGGGTATGGAAACGCGCAATTGTATGACAGACAGTCGCTATCAACCAGTGCGCAGGCGCTTTGCCACGTCCAGGCAGTGCCTTGCCTGTTCGGCAATCGCAGGCGGCACTGCCTGCTTTCCTGCCAATACCTCTTGAATCCATACTGCCGTCGATTGCGCATCGGCAGCCGGCAAGGCTGCTGTTTCGTCGGTCGGCTCTTGTTTCTGCGCCAGGGTCGTCAGCTGCCGCTGGTGAAACCAGTCGATCTGCTGTCCGCGCTGAGCGTTGGCAACCGTTTCACCCTCGGTCCCGCGCATCAGGAACATGTCGCCACGGTCGAGCGGTGCCGCAGCGGAAAAATACGCGCTCAGCATCGAAAAATACTCGGGGTGGGTGTAAGACGTCAGACGCAGGGCCGGCCCTGCAAACGGCTGGATCAGCTTGACCAAAGTATGCGTCGAGTTGCGGACACCGAGCACACGCCGCATAGCCAGCAAGCGCGCCATACGCGGCGCCAGCACTTCTATCGGCATGAATGCCGGCTGTCTGGCAGCGAAATGCGTGGATAAAGCTTCTCGTTCTTGCAGCGGCGGCAAATCCATGGCCGCCAGAATCTCAGCCGTGGTCACGCGTCCGGGGTCGTTCGTCACCCCGTGCAGCAGCACCGGCACTCCTTCGCGCGCCAGCAGCATGGCCAGCAAAGGAGTCAGATTCGCCATGCGGCGTGAGCCGTTATAACTGGGAATTACGACCGGTGCATAGTTGCCTGATAGTACCGGCAACAACTCGAACGAGGCTTCTGCCGCCTGCAAAAAGCCGGCAATCTCGTCGACCGACTCACCCTTGATACGCATGGCCAGCATGATGCCGCCCAGTTCCAGATCGGATGCACGGCCATCGAGCATGGCTTCGTACAATTGGAAGGCGTCCTCGCGCGACAGGCTGCGCGCACCCTTTTTGCCGCGCCCTATCTCCTTGATGAAGCGCGCGGCGGCAAACGTGCCGTGAAATTTATCCATTAGTCAAGCTTACAATACTAGTTTGCAAAAATCCCTTCACACGAACCAATATGCTTGTTCTCGGCGTCGAATCCTCCTGCGATGAAACCGGCCTCGCTTTGTACGACACTGAGCGCGGGCTGTTGTCGCACGCCTTGTTTTCGCAGGTGGCCATGCACGAGGAATATGGCGGCGTGGTGCCGGAACTGGCTTCACGCGACCATATCCGGCGCGCCATTCCCTTGCTGGAACAGGTGCTGCAGACGAGCGGCGCGAGCCTGCCGCAAATCGACGCGATTGCCTATACCCAAGGCCCCGGCTTGGCCGGCGCCCTGCTGGTGGGCGCCTCCGTCGCCTGCGGCCTCGGCTTGGCGCTGGACCGGCCGCTGCTCGGCGTACACCATCTCGAAGGCCATTTGCTGTCGCCGCTGCTCGCCAGCGAGCCTCCCGAATTCCCTTTCGTGGCGCTGCTGGTATCCGGCGGCCACACCCAGTTGATGCGCGTGGACGGCGTCGGCAAATATGGATTGCTAGGCGAAACCGTCGACGACGCCGCCGGCGAAGCTTTCGACAAGTCGGCCAAGCTATTGGGGCTGGGCTATCCCGGGGGGCCGGCAATTTCGCGCCTGGCTGAATTCGGCGATCCAGGCGTCTACACCCTGCCGCGCCCCATGCTGCACTCGAAGGACTTGAATTTCAGTTTTTCCGGATTGAAAACGGCCGTTTTGACCGTGGTCAAGAATCAAACCACGAATATCTGCGAACAGGACAAGGCCAACATCGCGCGCGCCTTTGTCGAAGCCATCGTCGACGTCCTGGTCGCCAAGTGCCTGACGGCGCTCAAGCAGACCGGCTTGAAACGGCTGGTGATCGCCGGCGGCGTCGGCGCAAACAGGCAATTGCGCGAAGCATTGAATGCTGCCGCACAAAAGAAGCGCTTTCGCGTGTATTACCCGGAACTGGAATTTTGCACGGACAACGGCGCCATGATCGCCTTTGCCGGCGCCATGCGCCTGAAAGAAAACCCGGACGCGGCCGAGCGCAACTATGCGTTCAACGTCAGGCCTCGCTGGCCGCTCAACGAAATCGGCGCTCCGTAGTTACTTCTTCTTTTGGCCGATCTTGCTCTCTTTGCCCGCCAGCAGATTACTAATGTTTTGCCGGTGACGGTAAGCCAGCAGGGCGCTCATGGCGACGACCGCCATCAGTTGCAGCTTGAGCGCCGGTTCATCGACACCATAGATCATGCCGAAATAGAACGGCGCCAACAGCGCCGCCAGCAGGGCGGATAGCGAGGAATAACGCGACACGAAAGCCACGACCAGCCAAGTCGCCGCGACCGCCAATCCAAGCCAGGCGTTCAGACCGAGCATGACGCCGAGAAAGGTCGCCACGCCCTTGCCGCCAACGAATTTCGTGTACAAGGGCCACAAGTGGCCAAGGAAAACCGCAAGCGCCACCAAGGCCACGCCCTTCTCCGCCACGCCATATTCCGGCCCGAAGTGCAGGGTCAGCCACACTGCAAGCCAGCCCTTGAAGCCGTCGCCAAGCAACGTCAGTGCGGCGGCGGCCTTGTTGCCGCTACGCAGAACGTTGGTTGCGCCGGGATTCTTGGACCCGTAGGTACGCGGGTCGGCCAAGCCGAATAAGCGGCTGAACACCACGGCAAACGAGACCGAGCCGATCAGGTAAGCCGCCACCGCAAAGAAAATCGTATTCATCCCCTCTTCCTCTTTCATTTTTTTCTGTACGTGCCAAAACGACACGAATGTCGCCGTATGATACCGATGGAAAGGCCTCTTGGATCAGACCAGGCTGGAAAATTCGGGACATCAGTCCCGAAGTGCGCAAGATACCGGCACGGGATTCAGCACGTGGCGCAAGACCTCGGGTGCGATACCGACCAGATAGCCGCGCCGCCCGCCATTGATATAGATCTTGTCGAGCTCAAAAATACTCAATTCGACGTACACGGGCATGGCTTTGCGCGTACCGAACGGCGAGGTGCCGCCGACTTGATAGCCCGAGTGACGCATGGCGACTTCCGGCTTGCACGGCTCCACCGATTTGTGCCCGATCTGGCGCGCCAGGTTCTTGGTCGAAACCTTGCAGTCGCCGTGCATCAAAATCACCAGTGGCTTGGCGGCCTCATCCTGCATGATCAGCGTCTTGACCACGTGGTGCTCGTCTACGCCGAGTTCGCGCGCCGACACTTCGGTGCCGCCATGCTCCTCGTATTCATAAGGATGCTCGGAAAACACTACCCCGTGCTTACGCAGGAATTGCGTGGCCGGCGTTTCGGAAACGTGTTTGCTCATGCCAAAGCCATGTCAACTATTCAATGGAATTGCTCCGGATTATGCAGCAAGTCCCGACCCCTCCTTTTGCACAAGCCCAGCCATACACCGTAAACAATTGATTTAAAACAATATTTCGATTCAAAAACAAGGTTTTAGTTTATTTTGTGCGGCGCACAAAATTTTCCTTGACACGTCAAATTAATTCGTTAAAATCGTCTTTGCTGCATCGCACAATCTATGCACAGATGTGTGATCCCATCCAATTTAGCTTGTTGATCCCTTTAGGAGAACATGATGTTTGCTACCCAAGAACAGTTTGCCGCTGCTGCCAAGAGCAACTTTGAAACCCAATTCGCCGCTCTGACGGCTTTGACCGGCCACGCTTTCGCCGGTGTGTCGCAGATCGCTGATCTGAACCTGAATACCGCCAAGGCCTCTTTCGAAGAGACGTCGGCCGCCGCTCAGCAATTGCTGTCCGTCAAAGACGTGCAGGAGTTCTTCACGCTGACCACTGCCAAGGCACAACCGAACACTGAAAAAGCACTGGCTTACGGCCGTTCGCTGGCTGGCATCGCTTCTGCCACGCAAGCCGAAATTACCAAGACCGCCGAGCAGCATATCGCCGATCAAAGCCGCAAGGTGCTGGCCCTGATCGACGACCTGAGCAAGAATGCTCCGGCCGGCAGCGAACAGGCGATCAGCCTGGTGAAGAACGCCATCGGCAGCGCCAACGCCGGTTACGAGCAATTCAGCAAGGCTGCCAAGCAAGCCGCCGACGTGTTCCAAACCAACGTCAGCAACGCGGTCGAGCAATTTGCCAAAACCACGACGACCGCCAAGCCCGCCACCCGCTCAAAAAAGTAATCTGAACGGGTAGCTGCAACATCGCAAAGGGGCGCTTCCGCAAGGATCGCCCCTTTTTGTTTCTGCACCACCTGACCGTCAGCCAGCCCAGCGTTCCAAGTCCAGCACCCTTGTGCTACTGAAACTGCGCGCCTCTCCACTCAACGGATCGACGAAAGACAATGACCGCGCCAGCAATTGCAGCGGCCTGCTGACGTCGTCGCCCTTGCACGGCAATGCAACCGGGTAAAAATCATCGTTGAGTATCGGCGCACCGAGCGCGTTCATGTGCACGCGCAACTGATGCTGTTTTCCTGTGAGCGGCCGTAGCCGGTAACGGCCCAGCCCCTTATGATCCGCTATCAGTTCGATCCGGGTTTCGGTATTGGGCTCGCCGGCAACTTCCTGCATGCAAAAGAAAGGCGTGCCGGGCACCATGCGGCTGCGATAGGTCTGTGGAAAATCTAGTCGCGGCAAGGCCGGCGCCAGCGCTTCATATTCCTTTTCCATGGCACGCTCACGGAACAAGGCTTGGTAAGTTCCGCGGCTGACCGGGTTAAGCGAAAACAGCACCAAGCCTGCCGTTTCGCGGTCGAGCCGGTGCAAGGGCACCAAGTGTTCGTACTGCAGCTTTTTCTTTAAACGCACCAGCAAAGTCTCTTGCAAGAAACGTCCACTGGGAACGACCGGGAGGAAATGCGGCTTGTCAGCCACCAGGATGTGCTCGTCCTGGTAAAGGATATGTTCGGGGAAAGGAATAGGGGTTTCTGCTTCGATTTCGCGATAGTAATACATGCAGATACCACGTCGGAACGCGCTGTCCGGCCGCAGCGGACTGCCCTGCGCATCGACCACTTCGCCCCTGTCCATGCGCGCGCACCAGGTCTCCTGCGGCACGCCGGGGAACCAGTCGGCCAGAAAGGATCGCATGTCCGGCCACACGCCTTCCGGCAGCCACAGGAAACTCGGACTGACGCCGTCGCGCATCGGCAAGGGCGCATTATTCATCAGAACTGCTCCGAGAAACCCCGTCCTTCAGGGCGGGGAGTGAAAGGAGCCGACTGAGAAGCAGTCGTTGACTCCCGATCGCGAATACTGTATATATAACCAGTATGATTTTGGTCTACCGCTACCGCGTCAAATCGCTCAACGGGCTCTTGAACAAGCAGGCGCGGGCATGCAATTTTGTGTGGAACTACTGCAACGACCGGCAAAAGGACGCATTGCGCTTTGGCCGACGCTGGCACACCGGCTTTGACCTCAACAAGCTGACCCAGGGCAGCAGCAAGGAACTCGGGCTGCATTCCGGCACGGTGAACGCTGTGTGTGAGCAATACGCCAAATCGCGATCGCAAAAGAAGCGACCTTACCTGCGCTACCGCGGCAAGAAGAATCTCGGATGGGTGCCGCTCAAGGGTCGGGAACTGAAACGCGAAGGTGATTCGTTCCGCTTCGCCGGAAACACCTTTCGCGTGTTCCACAGCCGGCCCCTTCCAGAAGGCAAGATAAAGGACGGCACGAACTTTTCGCAAGACAGCCGTGGTAATTGGTTCTTGAACATCGTGATCGATGTGACGGGGTCGGCCGAAGCGCGTGCAGCGGTGCGCGGCGTCGGCATTGACCTGGGCTTGAAAGACTTCGCCACCCTGTCCACCGGCGAGAAGATCGAAGCGCAGCGCATCTACCGCGACACTCAGCATGCGCTGGCCGTTGCGCAGCGCGGCAACAAGAAGCGTCGGGTCAAGGCCATTCAAGCCAAGACGGCAAATCGCAGGGCCGACTTTCACCATAAGCTCTCGCATCGCATCGTGCGCGAGTTTGACTATATCGCGGTAGGCAATATCAACGCCGCCGGACTCGCCAAGACCAGCATGGCGAAGTCCATACTCGATGCCGGCTGGTCGTCGTTTCGCAATCAACTGGCGTACAAGGCTGTTAAGCATGGCGCGTGGTTTGAAGAGGTCGATGAAAGCTTTACCACCCAGGTCTGCTCGAATTGTGGCGAATTGCCCGAGTCGAGGCCGAAAGGTATCGCAGACCTTGGAATAAGAGAGTGGACTTGCAGTCGTTGCGGTTGCTTGCATGATCGTGATACCAATGCTGCGATTAACATTCTCCGTCGCGGACGTGCGACGCTAGATGTAGGAATCCCCGTC
>Ga0213872_10001709_pt1 | contig 13824 bp, 12 predicted proteins | sample VelepicomBERX_R2_FD_160071 | JGI IMG/M metagenome (GOLD analysis project Ga0213872, IMG submission 160071) | Rhizosphere microbial communities from Vellozia epidendroides in rupestrian grasslands, the National Park of Serra do Cipo, Brazil - RX_R2 | ecosystem: Host-associated > Plants > Roots >...
ACCTCATTGATCCTTTCCTGTAGAACAGCCTGCCATGGAACTTTCATAATGTTTGCCTTTCTCAGGTACCCCTACAACGGCGCATCGTAAATAGAACGAAGGGAGTAAATCCGGGTACTGGATCTGTAGTCCTATTTGCATGCGTCCCATATGGAGGCAGTCAATACCTTTGCTTACTCAGCTACCTTCTGTTCAAGTTTCCTTTGCTTGCTTCAGCGCCGCGAGGCCAAGGTGAACGGCTCGACTGAGCTTGTCGAAGTCGGCTCGACTGAGCTTGTCGAAGTCGGCTCGACTGAGCTTGTCGAAGTCCTTGGCCCTACCGGATCGTTTGGTAGGGACGCGCTTCGTCGCGTCCTAGGCCGACGCCCGGTGCATGATCCAAGCGCGTATTGAAAACTTAGTCGGAATGATCGTTCCGGCCAAGCAGGATGGTGAATTCCCTCCTGGCACTGGCACTGACACTTATTCCTTCTCTTATCTCTGAAACTCTGGTTCCGGCATTCGTTAGGAACGGGATATGAAAGCATGGGATCTCTTGCAGCCAACCTTTGGGCTCGCGGTCGCTCCAGCCTGCATGGCTCACAAATCTTCAGAGATTTGTGAGCCATGCAGGCTCAGGCAGCCGAATCCTCCGGCTATGCCGGACAATTCAGCTGCTTTTTTGGAAAGTAGAAATTAAAAACAGTTTGTTTTGCTTCATTCATTTTAAATTCATGCTCTTAAACAGACGCGAGGCGTCTGCTTAAGAGCTTTCTAGCCCGCAATGAGCACGTCAATTCTCCCAGCGCGTGATTTTTGCGGGCTAGTCGCAAATTAGTTTGACCGTGTTGATCCCATGTCACAGCGGCATCAGCTTATTGGTCTGGACAAGCCCGTCACTAGCCCCCTATCGTCGGCGGCAAATCCACTCACCGTCCTGCGTGATCAGGCCTCGCTACACGAAACCCATCGGTTGGAGACAGTCGCAGAGACGATGGCTTTGGTAGGCATAATGACCTTCAAGCACGCGCTTTCCGGAAGAGAAAAAGTTACGGTTCGAGGTGCCATTTTTCAGTTCGGCCGCGGAATTCATAGACACAATACCGTTGCAGCGCATTGTCTGCCGGGGCACTTGGAATTCAATTCCCTCCCTTTACACGACATGCCGGACTGGAATGAAGCCTTTCTCAAAGAGCGTGGCCTGAAACCGCTCGCACTTTCCAGCAAACTGCGCAACGTTTGTGCGCGAACTGATCCTGTCGACTCGATTGTCAACCAAACCGACAGTTTGCTCGAGATTATGCGTGACGGGCGCGGGTTGAAGCCCACTTTGGAACGCACAGTGTACGGGCTGATGGAACACTTTTTGCGCCGGAAACCTGATGCCTGGCCGGCGGTCGAAGACATGGTTCGTGAAAGCGTAAATTATTACCGGCTCACTGCCGGCTATGCGTATAAAGAACGTCTCGATGACCTCATCAAGGAAAGGGGATTTGCTACTTCCAATGCGCAGCGTCAGTCCATCAATTACAAAATCACCGTCGTCGAAAAGTATCTCGAGGTCTTGCAGGATGGCTCCTTTGTTCCCGAACCGACGACTTTGACCGGATTTCTTTGTGTGGTGAAGGAGGTGGTTGAAGGCTATCATTACTGAATTTCCTGGAACACCGCACCAAGTTAGTGGGAATGGACGCCGCATGGGCAGAGTACAAGGGAATGAGTACCTGTCGCTGCGAGACCGGGTCTAGAAGCCGAGTTTGTCGCTCAGCTTCACTTTCTATCTCGACCACATCTTTCTTAGGAACGGGATATGAAAGCGTTTGGCGTTCAGCGTTCGCGGTTCGCTCAACGAAGGAAACGGGAAAAAAGTTGAACATTAGGAAGCAGCGCGGCGGAGCCGCAACCAAAGTGACGCTGTGTCGCCCTATCGGTGAACGCTGAACGGTGAACGCTGAACGGTGAACGTTCTACATCTATTGCGCGTTCGTCCAGCTGTCTGAGCCTGTCAGCTTAACGGACAGATCCGAAATGTAAATCCGCAAGGGATTTCCGTCTGCCGTACCCCGGTGATCTGTTGAGATATTGAGTGGGCCGACTTTCTTATAGTCCGTCCACGTTGCGATTACGACACTGGGCTTCATTGACCCGCCCCGGCGGAAGGTAAGTTCCTGAACCCGATGGTCTGCGTCGACCCAGAGTTCCCAGGTGTCACCGGGCAGGTAGCCGCCCTCCGCAGGGTATTTCACCACTATCTTCTCCGCTGAACCCTCCCCCAGCGTCAGTTTTTGCATGCCCTCATCAGTAACTTTAGCGCTGGTGTCCCAGGCAGCATGCAGCGGGAAGAGCAACCAATATTGATCATTGAAGAAAAGAGGATCGACTTGGTTCTTTATGGCGTCGCTTTGGCTGCTGAGCTGCGAGCGTTGATAGGTAACCTTCAGCGGTTGGCCTTCCTTATCTTTTCCCTCGAAGGAGACCGTGTCGGTCTTCGGATCCCATTCCCAGATACGCGAAATTTTAATAGTGCCAGTCCCTCCGTCGAAAGGCTTCTTGTCCCCAGGAAACTCGGCGTTCCAGGTGTAGCGGATCCCGTCGATCTGTCCAAACGAATCGAGCCCGTAGGCTTTGGCCATCTGTTCGGCGAGCGGTGGGAGCTGTTGCTTTTTCTCCCCGGAACATGCCGCAAGGACAAACGCCAACATCGTGAAAGCCAAAAAACGGATCACGTTAGGACAACTTGAATCTGCCATAAAGATCTCTCCTTCGGTTAATTCAACGGCTTCCGGGCGAGAGTACGTGTGAAACCTGGGAGAAGCAAGACTCGCGCGGCGCGCGCGGCGGTGCAGTGCGCCTCACACAACCCGATCCGTTGAACAGCGGGCTACTGCTGGTCGTGTTAACCAGCGCAAAAAGATAATTGCACCGACCGTTGCCACCGATCCGTATTCCACCAGCGTAACCCAGCCAGGGACCGACCAGGGGCGTCCGAGTGTACGTAAATGCCAAACGACATAAGTCGGAATAATGCTCACCGTCCAGATGATGATTGGCAGCGTGGAGAGCGAGCGGATGAACGGCAACATCCATAGCAGGTACCACGGATACACGACAGGTGCGCACAGAAGCGATCCCGCCACCGGCCAGACAAATGCGGATGAAGACAATGGCGGAGATCCGTTTCTCAGACGAATTGCAATTAGAAAACCTACGAGTGGTGCCAGCACAGCTAAAAGCTGCGGAGAGATCGCTGGCTCGAGTGTTGCGAACACTGGATCATTAAAGCGGAAACTCTGCACATAAGCGCCGAGCGACCCGATTGGAATCCATTCGCCTTTCAGAAATGGAACGTATAGGAGTCCGACTACGATGACGGCCAGGATGGTGTCGCGTATACGAACACGCTTCCAATAGAGCGGGAGCAGGACGATCGGCAGCAATTTTACTGCAATCGCAAGTCCAAGTGCCACGGCTGCAACCGCACGCCACCGACGCTCAAGCGCGGCGAAAGATACCAACAGCAGCAGAGCGCCAACGATATCGATGTGGCCGCTGCCGGCTACTTCCGTCGCCAGCAGTGGATGCCAGGCATAAGCCAAAACCCAGTACATTCCTTGCCCGCTGCGACGCAAGATGTCGAGCAATACGAGAACAATTGCGAAATCGCAAAACACAAATGCTACCTTCAGTGCCAAGGTGGACTCATGAATCGCGGTTACAGCGCGGAAGAAAAGCTCAGCGCCCGCGGGATATGGGGTCGGTAGATCCGGGTTGTTGAGCGTGCGAGTCTCTGATGTGTGCAAGCCGCTGAGCGCAGGATCGCTGGGAACAACAAGGTAAGGGTCGTAGCCGAGTCGCTGCACACGTCCATCCCAAACGTACCGGTGAACGTCATCATCTCGGCCTGGCGGCATCCGTAGGAATTGAAGATGCCAAAAAGCAGCTAGCAAGAGCCCGATGACGATAACGTGCCGCGGGAATCTTGGCGTAGCGAAAAACTCACGAATGGCGAGAAGGTAAGCGATGCTCGCAACCGCCAGGGGAACAAGGGAGGACGGATCACCTATCCTCCTGAAATTGCGCGAACAGATGAACAGCGACCCAAGCAGAATCGCGCCAAGCCCGTAAACCCTGACGGATGGAGTGAACTTCATAAATCTCTCAGGCCTGTCCACAACCGTGTCTCCGCAACTCCCCACTGTTTGAGCCAGACGGCTGTTTGCGGTGCTCGGGCCGGAGCGCGCTGTAGTTCCGCAGCGAGCCGAATCAGGTCGTCAACCACGTCAATGTCGTAAAAAGAATCCGTGAAGCCTACCGAGAGCTCAAGAAATCGCGCACGTGATAAGAGTCTCTCCAACGCTGCGCTAGTGCCCATTCCGCCGCTTGCGAAAAGCGTAGGGTAAGAAGCCTTCGCCCCTACCAGATAGTAGCCTCCGTCGAAGGTCGGCCCGACAACCACGTCATGCGCCGCGAGGGTCTCGAATGCTTCTTCAAGAACCGAACGCGGCAGATGCGGGCTGTCGCTATTGAAGGCGATAACGCGGCGTTGACGGCCCACTGCGAAGTGCGCAAATACCGACGTAAGGCCGGCCGTAAGTCCCTCACCCTTCTGGGCAACTACACTCGCTCCGTCACCGGCCAAACGAGCTAATTCGTTGACATCGGAGTCCGGGCACATGATGGCAATTTCGACGCCGGCCAATGACGATGCCAGCGCCAGCGTGTCACCCAGAAGACAGCGATAGAAAGTGGTGACGGCCTGAAGAGGAAAGCTCGGAGTCAAGCGGGTCTTCACCGCGCCCAGCCTCGGTGCTTTCGCCATGACTACCAGCACGCGGTCGCTGTTCCGCGCAGAGACCACGGTCCCGGTCGAGGAGTCCATAGAATATCAACGCTCTGTAGCGCGTACGGTGGGATTCCCGCCTGCCGGTGCCCAAAAATAATATCGCACCATTAGGCTGAGAATGAACCAGCCAGCACCGACCGTGCCTTTCAGCGTACCGCTGATCTTCGATTTTCCGATACGCGGGTAGTAGGTCACAGGTACCTCAACCACGCGAAGCCCACTCCGGGCACCTTTAAGGATCATTTCAACCGCCCAGCCATAAGTGGTTTCCTTGAGGGCGAGTGCGCGAAGCGAGTCCGCGCGGCCAGCGCGAAAAGGACCGAGATCAGTAATCTTTAGACCGTATAGAAGCCGGATCAAGCCGGCCGCGAGCCGGTTTCCAAACGCCTGATGCCATGGCAATGCGGCTGGAATGCGCTGCCGGCCTAGGCGAGAACCGAGTGTGATATCCGCATCTCCTTGGATTATCGGATCGAGAAGCATAGGCAGCTCAGAGGGGCGGTCGCTGTAGTCGCCATCGAGGAACACCACTATGTCGGGAGAATTTGCCGCGGCCAGCCCCGTCATGCACGCCCGCCCATACCCGCGGCGTGGTTCCTGGATGAGCCGGGCCCCCATTCCCGAGGCGATTTCCAGTGTTCCATCATTCGAGTTGCTATCAACAACGATTACCTCTGTGATGAGATCGGCCGGGAGATCTGCAAGAACGCGGGCGATCGCCTGCGCTTCGTTGTGGGTGGGAATGATGACCGACACGCGCATGTGAAACCCGGACTCGATCACCACCATAACGAGGCCGGCCGCCGCTGTGCCAACCACGCGTCAACACCCCATCTCCGGCCTGCGCGCCCGACTGCGAGCGCGAGCGATGCGAGCACCGAAACCAGTAGTTCCCATATCCACGATGTGCCAAGCTCCGAAATCCAAAGGCTGCCGAGAAACAGAAAAGCCACGAATGCGGCCGGACGCGTAAGCAGACCGATGACGAGCAAGACGCCCAGAGAAATCTCGGTCATTGCCTGCAACGGAGCAGCTATTGCGGCGTTGTTTGCCATCAGGCCCATGACCGCCTTCCAGACAGCAGGCGAGTGACTCGACTTGATGTAGTAGTTAATCAGTTTTGCGTATTCCTCGGTTGAGTAGAGACCTTTTCCCAGATTTTCGAAAAAGACCCACACGAACATCGCGCCAATCGTCACTCGCACCAGCGCAAGCCCGTTTGCCGCATCGAGCAGGGCGTTCGATATTGTGGTCTCGTTTTTTGCTGAACTTGCACTGTTCGTCATCGCAAACCTCCTAGCTGTTCTGGCGCATCGACCAATTCCTGGGCTACTTCGCGCCCGGCGCCCCGCAAGCTGGCGGTGCGTAATACCTTTTTGAGTTTTATCATGGTAGGTTCCCTTACTTTTTGTATTTTAGAGCTCGTCTTTTATTTTCTGAAGAACTTTCCGTAGCGCGCACTGTTCAGTGCGTTCCGGGCGTTTTCCACACGTCTTCGCAAGGCCACTCACAAAGTTTGTAGCGAAAAGACGCGCTGGATGGCCATCTTTGGAGGTTGAGAAGGCATGCCTCGCTACCCCCAACACAAGCGCGTTCAGGCGTTCAGGGCACTCTGCTCTTATGTTTTTGGCAGTACCCGGCGAAGGTCATCAACAGAAAAAGAAATCGGCAACAATATCGCTGGCGTAGAAAAAAAGTCCCCGACCCAGCCCTACGCCGACAATGGCGCCGGATAGGATCTGTCGTAACGGGCGTTCATGGTATGATGACAATTTTTGACTAGTTCGCCACTCCCTTGAATGTTCCTCCTATCTCAACACTCGCACACTGGTCCTGAAGAATTGGCCGAAATACTTCTCTGCCTTTTCGTTTCCTTTGCTGCCTTATGTTCAAAATTTTTTTCTCCGCGTCCTTTTATGAGCGGACAGTGAAAGCAGAGGCGGACGAAGTGATGACAAAAGACTCTTTGACGGGATGGAAATCCAAATCTTTTGGGCAAAAATCTAAGCGTTAGAGTATCGAATGGTTTTAATGCTGTGCCATCTATTTCTGCGCTGACCAGTCACCTTCAGGCCCCCCTCAAATTTTATAAAGTGTTTCCCAGTGGGAACAGCATTGCCTCTTTTTCATCAAGTAGCGCCGCTTCAAATCGGGCTCCTGGATCTGGATCCAATACCGGAAGGATCAGGAACTGCCATCGGTACTTGAAAAGTCCCTTTTCCGACCCCTTTTCCTTTTCTAATTTGGCTGCCGTTAGAAATTTTTCTTCTCCGGGTTTTCTTAGCAAGATTGCATGTGGGGTTATCCTTTCAGGAATCTGGACCCAGCCCTCAACAACCCTTGGGTCTGTATGATGGCTAAGGTATAGCACCGTCTTCCTTTTCACATCCGTCTCCACTTGAACACCAAAGTCCGCTAGCGGTGTTACAGTGATGTCTCTGGGGCCAGGAATGAACCCAACTTTCATCGCTGGCAAAATAGCCCAGCTAATAAGCTTGGAATTGTCCACGGGACAAAGAGGATAAAAAGGCCCCGTTGACACTCCATCTGTCGCACCGTCGAACAAAGTGAAAAAGGGCAATAAACCAGCTGTGAAGCGCCTCATTGAAGAGTCGCCGCTCGCCCAACCGATAGCTTGCACTTCACTGGCAAAGCATAGTGCGAACACAAGAAACAGAGGGACATTACACAAGAGCAAATCGATTTCGATACTGCGGTCCTGGCGCTGACTGAATACGGCGATGACAAAGCTGAGACCAACCAGTGCCAACGGGATAGACAACGAGTTAGTGGCATAACGACTTGTAAGGAACCATTCATTGATGGGACCGTTGCCAGATCTTCCTAATGTTACCAGCCCGCAATAGAAAAGGCCGAAACTCCCTAGTAAAATAAAAGGAATTGATCGTTGCAAAAGTTTGCGCTTTAGCACGACGATCACTTGGCAAGCAAAAAGCATCACCAGGACCACACCGACGATTGGTGCTTGCTTTAAACGGGCAAACCCGAAGCAAAAAGTGAGGGGATTGCCGACAAGTCCGAAATAACTATGAAGGCCTTGAAGAGGACTATGAAGGATCCAGAACAATCGCGAAGATTGTCCCAGTTGCCCCGATCCATCCGCATGATAGAACCAGACAAAGAGCGCCATTCCGCATAAAAAGCTGAACGCTAAAAGACCCCGACTAACCCAGGTGCGAGCGATTAAAAAGGCACAGAGACCACCGCTTAACCAAAGGAGCATCCCTTGGCCTGTACACATGCTGGCGCCCGCTGCGCACAATGCGATCAGCAAGCTCTTTGTTCCGTTCCCTATGGAATCAATCCCAATCAAAATCGCTGCCAGGATCACAAACACTTGCGTCAGGAAAAAGTGGAGCTGCAAGGCCCAAAGCCAGTTTTCATACTGAACCAGTGACAACCCGAGGCTGAGAAAGCAAAAAGCATAAAGAAACTTCGCGGAGCCAGCCAGCTTTGTGCGCTTTAAAAAAAAGTACCAGATAGCCAGGGCGTAAGCCCAACTCATGATCAACCAGGAAATAATCATGATCTGCCTTGGATCCACAATGCCAGGGCGGTAGATCAAAGCAAAGATCAGTCGGGGGATGAAAATGCGGTGTTCGGCCAACGCCGTCCAATAGTCCTGAAAGTTTGCCTGGCCATGCCAAACTTTTTCGATGAATGGAACTAAGCTCCATTCATCCGCGAAAAAAATTGGCACACCCAGAACAAGAATCAAAATCAGGGGCTTAATGAGAACCAGGCAAAGCACAGTTCCGAATATCCATCCTCGCAGCTTCATCCGCTTTACAGCGCGAATAGGAGCACCAGACGTCAAGCCACACAAGCAAAAATCCTGCGTTATTTATTCCCATCCCGGCTCTTTGAGATTCCTCCGCTTTGACGGACGGCTTTTCCGAAGTCCGCGCCCATAAATCCCGCACCGTCCATCTCATTTCGCGCAACCGAACGAACTTTGGCAACGATTACCCCCAAGCTAATCGGTGCCCTGAAATCGCTCACTGCTAAACAGGCAACTATCGGTGGCGAGATGCCTTTTGCTAACCTACCCGAGGACAGACGCGCTGCTGGGGCCAAGGCATCACCCCTGCGGTCATGAAGCGCCGCCACTCGCTCAAAGCGGTCGGAGGGTAATCACTGGGACTTGGGACGAACACTAAGTCGCGATAGGACCCCTTGAAGGGTTGTCTTCTGGTCAGGCGTAAGGATGGCCTGAGCTCGATTGTTCACAGCTTGTTGTAGCAGAGTTTGCTGCTGTTGAACGGTCGTCATCGCTTCGTCCGGTGACATCGCGCTTAGATTTTGAGTGGTGCCAGCCTGGATGCTTATTTGCTGGCGGGCTTCCGTTAGAACTTTAAGAAGTTCATTGGATTGATTCTCACTCAAATTAGCACCCTCTTGGTTCATCTGATCAATAATAATACGGTCAGGAATGCTTGCTTGATATTGTGTGAACTGGGCGTACTCAGCGTCTCCCAAAACGGAACGGAGCTGTTGAGCCTGCTCGGCCTGCTGCGCTTTGATGGCCTCAAAGGAAGGAGGATCTGGCAAACTACCCGACTGTGCGGTCTCGAACGCCTGTTGCTCTAGTTGCTGTTGTGGTAGCGTCAGAATGTCTATAATTTTCTCCTGTAAACTTGCAGGCAAGCCTAGTTGCTGAAAGACCCCCCATACAGCTCTCTCGTCCGTTTTCGTATAGTTGCATTGACCTTGGCGACAAACTTTCGATGGGTCTCCAAAGTCGACCCGTCTGTCGGGGCTACTGAAGGAAACCGCTCCTTCTCGACATCCAATTCATTCGCGGGAGGAGCTATATTATTAGCTAAGCCAGCGTCTTGGTGGTTATCAGAGCGATCGTCTATTGAAGAATAAGGTTGAGTTGCCGGGGAGGAAGCGACTGGCTTTAAAGTGCCGTCTTTTCGGAATGCAGCAGGACTAAGCAAAAGGAAAACAGAGAGGCAGATAGCCCCTCCAACTATGATCCAAGGCGATGTCCGACGGAAATTGGTTCGGGAACTTGGATATCGTTTTGCCATCGCGCCTACTTAAAAATGGGCCCAGTAATCTCCGCTGTAAGCATAAGAATTGTAATAGTAGCCCGCATTACTATTTCCAACCCTGTATTGTGTCGATTTATAGCCGAAGACATCGTAGTTGAAGCCTGCGTAGTCACCGTTTAGGCCTGCAAGATAATAATAATAGTAGGCGAGCGAATCATAGTAATACGGCACGAAAGCGGTCGAAACATACAGATTCAGATAGTACACGTACCAGGAGTAGTACTCATCGTAGTAAGCCGCCCTGCACTGCTGAGTACTGCTCACCATAAGCCCCAGCGCGATGGCGGTGATTATGAATGTCGTCTTTATTTGCTTCATCAGTGTTTTCACTGTTGGCGTCTCCGGTTCAGTGACTGCTTTTGGGTTTGGATTTGTGTTTGATACTCGATTAAGGTCGGCCGAATCATTGAACGTCTGCGTCGCGTCCTGCGAGGATCCAAATTCACCCAGGTATCCGTACGTCCGTGCCAGGTAAAGCAGGGACCCCTGATCCTTATTGCAAGAAACTACCCAGAGCAGCAGCAGTTTCTCACAACGTGAAAAATAGCGCCTAGGAATGTAGAAGTCTACTGCTCATTTGGGTAATATGCAGCGCCAGTCGAATGTTGCTCGGGCAAGAAGAGCGCCGCCGGAGGAGCGGCGCGTGAGAACCTGCAAAAGTTGCTGCGCTTGGCTTTCACTCAATCTAGCGCCCTGTTGCTTCATGGCATCTATGACCAGGCGATAGAGATCAAGGATTTCCAAGTGATCACGAGTTACACCCGATGGGTGGATGCGGTACAAATGAAAGGAACGACCGATAACGAAGTTTACCTAACGTTCAGTCCCCGATTCATGCGCCTTTGGCTGGAATCCAAGAGACGCCTCCTGGACTTATCTGACCCAAAAGCCGGCGGCTATCGGACTTCGCAGCCAGTATGCCCTACGCCCTTACACGTAGGCGAAACACCTCGCCCCAGTTGGAATCAAGCGTATCACCGTGGAAGAACCATGACATTTTTACTGCCTGCGATGCCAAGTGGTTTGGTTCCTCGCCGGTTGCAGTCGACTAAACTAAAGCGACTAGATAATCGCAACGGCGGGTAAAGTCCTGATATTTACTCGCCTTTTAGCCGTCTTCTTGACACACTGCATTTCGGGAGAGGACGTGGATAAGTGAAAAAGTCTCTACTGACCGCCTGTGCCCTCCTGAGCGGGTGTGCCCTGGCGGGTCTGGAAGGACCAGAACGTCAGGCGACTGCGCGCGAGAAACTAGCCAAGCTACCTGATCTGGTATCACAGATCCCCGCAAGCTGCCGCCAATGACCCCGACTTTGCCAGATCAATGGTCAGCCAGTGTCGATAGTGCGCCCCTAGATTGGCCAAAACTTCCTCAAATTCTCCACGCATCCCATTAACAAACTCCCAGGCACTATGGCTACTCCGGTCCGGGCACTGCTCACCACGTTAACGTTGTTTATAGCAACTTCTGCACGGATGCTTGCCGTGGATGCCGTTTGGCTGGGTGAGCCTCGGTCCGGTGACTGGAACACCGGAACCAACTGGTCCACGTCGCCCGCCGCGCCGGTCAACCTCGGGGATACGGCCACGTTCAACATCTCGACGCAGACGTCGCTGACGCTTTCAGGAGGTGTAACCGTAGAGTCTATCACCTTCCAGCCTGGAGCGAGTGCGTTTACGATCTCTACCAGCGGAAACGTGCTTATTATTCGAGGTGCTGGGATCGTGAATAACTCGGGGAAGACGCAGGCGATCTTCAACAACGGCAGCGTCGCGCAATTCGGCGGCTTCACACAATTCTCCAATACCTCAACTGCGGGCAACGCGACGATTACCAACAGTGGCAGCGCCGTCAGCTTTATGGTGGGTGGCGTAACGCAATTCGCGAACAGCTCGACGGCCGGCAACGCGACGGTCACCAACAACGGCAGCGCCGTCAGCGCCGGGGACGGCGGCTCTACGAACTTCCTCGACACCTCGACTGCGGGCAACGCGGCGATTACCAACAACGGCGGCGCGGTCAGCGGCGCCTCAGGTGGCTTCACGCAATTCATCATCAACTCGTCTGCAGGCAACGCAACGATTACCAACAACGGCGGCGCGGTCAGCGGCGCCTCGGGCGGCATCACGGAATTTAACCTCAACAACTCTACGGCTGGCAACCCGACGATAATCAATAACGGCGGCGGGGCCAGCGGCGCCTCAGGCGGCTTCACGGATTTCTTAGACGGATCGGCAGGTAAGGCGGCGATCACCAACAACGGCAGCGCAGTCAGCGGTGCGGGCGCCGGCTTCACGGTCTTCGACGCCTCCTCGACTGCGGGCAATGCGACGATTACCAACAACGGCAGTGCAGTCAGCGGTGGGGGCGCCGGCTTCACGCAGTTCACGAACACCCTGGGGCCCGGCAACGCGGCGATTACCAACAACGGCGGCGCGGTCAGCGGCGCCTCAGGCGGCTCCACAGAATTCTCTGACTCGACGGCTGCCAACGCGACGATTATCAACAACGGCGGAACAGGGGGTGGCTCAGGGGGAAGTACGTTCTTTTCGGGCAGGTCCGACGGCGGCACCGCTCGCGTGATCACAAATGGCAACGGCAGCTTGGATATTAGCGGCCTGACTATCGCCGGTATGGGGATTGGATCGATTGAAGGCCGCGGGAATTATTTTCTGGGCAGTAAATCACTGACAGTAGGCGGCAATAACTTGAGCACCACAGTCTCGGGTGTCATTCAGGATGGCGGCGTGAATGGGGGCACTGGTGGATCGCTAACAAAAGTCGGCACTGGGACGCTGACACTGTCTGGCGCGAATACGTATACCGGAGCGACGAACGTTAATGCCGGAAGCTTGATCGTGGATGGCTCAATTGCGAGCGCACAGACGCTGGTTAATGCGGGTGGGTTGCTCGGTGGACACGGTTCGGTAGGCGGCAACCTAGTAAACAGTGGAATCGTCAGCCCAGGCGATTCTCCAGGCACGCTCACGGTGATTGGAAGCTATACCCAAGGCGCGAGCGGCACGTTGCGCATCCGAATAGCGGGCCTCGCCCTGAGCCAGCACGACCTGCTTACAGTGAATGGCCGTGCCGGTCTCGCCGGGACGCTCCAGCTTAATGGTCTGGGCGGCTTTACGCTCCATCTCGGCGATCAGGTCACATTTCTCACCGCCAACGGCGGAGTAAGCGGGACTTTCAGCACGGTCCAAAATCAATTGGCCAATGCAACCCTAGTGAAAGCCCAGATCGTTGATCTTCCAAACGCCGTTGTGCTCGAAGGCATACAGGGCTCTTTCGTGCCAAGTGCCTGCACCCCGAACACCGTAGCGGTAGCCCAAGCGTTAGACAACGCGGTCGGTGACCCGCGGGTGTCAACGCTCATTGCTTTCCTCAACGATGAGCCGTCAAATAGACTCTGCACCGACTTTGATCTGATCGCCCCTGAAGAGCTGGCATCAATCTTCAACATCGGCGTCTCACTGGCGAATGTGCAGACCGCCAATCTCACGCGTCGTATGGATGACATTCAAGCGGGCAGCACCGGTTTCAGCGCAGCGGGCTTCACGCTGAACGGCAGCACACCCAGCTCAAGCGGTGGGCTTGCGGGCGTAAGCGGGCCCGAGGGCAAAAGCGGTCCGTCGGTAATGGCCCCAACACCAGAGAATCGCTGGGGTGTCTGGGTAACTGGGATCGGTGAGTTCACCAGTGTCGACAGCACCGACAATGCGGCTGGCTATTACCTCCAGACCGGAGGGGTGACCCTCGGTGTCGACTACCGCGTTTTCTCGCATTTGGCGATTGGTCTGACCACCGGCTCCGCTCACACCACCGCCAACCTCGCGAACGGTGGCGACATTGAAGTCAATGGCGGGACATTCGGCCTCTACGCCACGGCGTTCGGAAGTGGCTTCTACTTGGAT
>Ga0213872_10001710_pt1 | contig 13815 bp, 10 predicted proteins | sample VelepicomBERX_R2_FD_160071 | JGI IMG/M metagenome (GOLD analysis project Ga0213872, IMG submission 160071) | Rhizosphere microbial communities from Vellozia epidendroides in rupestrian grasslands, the National Park of Serra do Cipo, Brazil - RX_R2 | ecosystem: Host-associated > Plants > Roots >...
TCGCCGCTCGGGCGCTCGCGCGTCAGTGCCACGCGTTCCGGGCGCACCGAGTACCACAGCTTGCCGTGCGCCGTACCCATGCCGCCAATGCCACGATCGACATAGATGGGTCGCGCCAAGTCCTCGGACTTCAGCACGGCGTGGTCGGCCGCATCTTCCGCCAGGATGCAGTCGAAGATATTCGTCATGCCGATGAACTGCGCCGTGAAGCGCGAGTTCGGATATTCGTACACGTCATGTGGATCGCCCACCTGCACGAGCTTGCCCTCGCTCATCACGGCCACGCGGTTGGCCATGGTCATGGCCTCCTCCTGGTCGTGCGTCACCATGATGCAGGTTACGCCGACCGACTGAATCACGTTGACCAGCTCCAGCTGCGTTTCCATACGCAATTTCTTGTCGAGCGCGCCCAGCGGCTCGTCCAAGAGCAGCAGCTTCGGCCGCTTGGCCAACGAACGAGCCAGCGCCGTACGCTGCTGCTGGCCGCCGGACAGCTGGTGCGGCTTGCGGCCCGCGAGCTTGCGCATCTGCACGAGGTCCAAGAGCTTGCCCACGCGCTCGGCAATCTCGTCCTTGGGCACCTTGTCCTGCTTCAGGCCAAAGGCGACGTTCTGCTCCACCGTCATATGGGGGAAGAGCGCGTAGGACTGGAACATCATGTTCACAGGGCGGCGGTAGGTAGGCAGCGCGGAGATATCCTGGCCGTCGAGGATGATGCGGCCCTCAGTAGGCGTCTCCATGCCCGCCAGCATGCGCAAGAGTGTGGACTTGCCGGATCCGGAACTACCCAGGAGCGCAAAGATTTCGCGCTGCGGAATCACCAGGCTCACGTCATCGACGGCCCGGAAGTCGCCAAAGCGCTTGCTCACGCCCGCGATTTCAAGATAGCTCTGGTTCACCTCGGCGTTCGCCGCCGCCGTCAAGTTTTCCGCCACGATATCTACTTCCCCACTGCCGCTGATTTGATGTAATTACGAGTGAAATACCCCATCTGGGTGATGGGGCCGCGGGATTATCGCTAACTCGTTGTGGGGTATCAAGAATTTTGGCGGATTGATTGCGCAGTCGATGGGAAATGGGCGCGCATATCGGCCAAATCCACGCGCTTGTACTTAAAGACTACTTGGGTGCGGCCCCAACGTAGCGCGCCACAATCCTATCCACCGTACCGTTTGCACGGATTTCGCGGATGGCCGGCTCCAGCTTGGCAAGCACGGCTTTGCGGTTGTTGCGGACCATGATGCTGACGGGCGAATCGGTCAGCTGCATCCCGCGCTCGAACGAAGACGACGCAAGGCCGTACTTGCGTACGGTAAAGCCGAATTCGAAGTTATCGAGAAAGATGGCGTCGGTCTCGCCAGCCAGTAGCTTGCGCAGCAAGGCATGGCTACTGTTCGACTCGTCGACCTTGACGGTGCCTTGCTTGAACAAGCTGTCGAAGGCCGCGTAGTAGTAGCCGTGATGGATACCGACAATCTTTCCTGCCAGGTCTAGCGGCTTGGTGCAGGGAAATACTTTGCCCGCCGGGAAGTACACATATTCGTACACGTGTACATAGGGTTCGGAGAAGGTGTAGCCCTTGGCGACCTCCTTATCCCACCAAGGTGGCGATTCGGCCAGCGCGATGTCGGCCTTGCCAAGCGCAAACAGCTCACGGATACGCGCGAGCGGATACATCGCAATATCGAACTGGTAGCCCGTGAGCTTGCTGAGTTCGGCTGCGATGTCCGGGCCGATGCCGGTCAACTCGCCACGCTCGTTCGTGATGGCGAACGGCTCATATTGTTCGATGACGACGGAAAGCGTTTCGGCACGCACGGTCGCCGCGACGAGCCATGTAAGCAGCAGTACCGACCATTTCGCCATCTGGGCCACCCATCGTCGTACGCGGGCATCACGCTACTCAAGCGTAGCAGACGGCAGAAAAGACTGCAGGCGGTTGAGTTCCACTCAACCGCCTGCAGCATCTAACTTACCTCCTCATTGGCATGCTTGGCGTTAAGCCACGCCCAGATCCTGCGCGGTCAGCTTGATACAGTGCGCAGCCTTCTCGACCAGCTCGTCGATTTCGCTGCGCTTGATCACCAAGGGCGGGCTCAAGAGCATGCGGTCGGCGGTGGCGCGCATGATCAGGTTGTTCTGGAAGCAATGGTCGCGGCACATGGTGCCGATCTCGTAGGCATTGGTGTAGCGCTTGCGCGTGGCCTTGTCCTGGGTGAACTGGATACCTGCCACCAGGCCCACGCCCTGCACTTCGCCCACCAGGTTGTTGCCGGACAATGCTTCGCGCAGCGACTTCTGGAAGTAGGGGCCCGTTTCCGTCTTGACCTGATGGACGATGCCGCCTTCGCGCAGTAGCTTGATGTTCGCAACGGCGACGGCGGCGGCCACCGGGTGGCCCGAGTAGGTCAGGCCGTGGTTGAAGTCGCCGGCCGCGATCAGGGCATCGGCCACCTTGCGGCGGATGGCGACGGTGCCCATGGGTACGTAGCCGCTGGTCAGGCCCTTGGCGAGCGTCATCAGGTCCGGCTCGAAGCCGAAGTGCTGGTGGGCGAACCACTCGCCTGTGCGGCCAAAGCCGCCAATCACTTCGTCAGCGCACAGGAGGATGTCGTACTGGCGGCAGATGCGCTGGATTTCCGGCCAGTAGGTTTCTGGCGGGAAGATCACGCCGCCGGCGCCCTGGAATGGCTCGCCGATGAAGGCGCCCACGTTCTCGGCACCCAGCTCCAGAATCTTCGCTTCCAGTTGCTGCGCGCACTTCAGGCCGAACTCGGCCGGCGTCAGGTCGCCGCCTTCGGCGAACCAGTAGGGCTGGTCGATGTGGGCGATGTTCTCGACACGCGAGGGCATTTGCTCGTGCATATAGCCCATGCCACCCAGGCTGCCGCCGGCAATGGTGGAGCCGTGGTAGCCATTGCGGCGCGACACGATCCACTTCTTGCCCGGCTTGCCCTGTGCATTCCAGTACTGGTGCACGATGCGCAGGACAGTGTCGTTGCCTTCCGAACCGGAGTTGCAATAGAAGAAATGCTCGAAGCCCACGGGCGTGACATCGGCCAGCAGCTTCGACAGCTCGATCACGGGTGGGTGCGTGGTCTTGAAGAAGGTGTTGTAGTAGGGCAGCTCCATCATCTGCTTGTACGCAACCTCGGCCAATTCCTTGCGGGCATAGCCGACGTTCACGCACCACAGGCCGGCCATGCCGTCGATGATCTTGTTGCCTTCGCTATCGTAGAGGTAGACCCCTTCGGCATGCGTGATCACGCGGCTGCCGGCCTTGTTCAACGAACCCATATCGCTGAACGGGTGCAGGTGGTGCGCGGCGTCTAGCTCCTGCCATTCGCGCGTGCTGCGGGCAGCCTGGCGGCTCTCGGCGTGGATGGCTGGGCGGTTTTCGAAGGGGTTGCTCATTTCACTCTCCAGGGCGACGGCCTCCCGGCCGTCGCGTGACGTTCCTAAAAAACTGCTTGGTAAAAACTGCAATCAGACATTCAACAACAGGTGGCTACGTTCCCACGAGCTGATCACGCGGAAGAAGGTGTCGTACTCCTTCTCCTTCACCGCGCAGAAGGCGCGTACGAAGTCGGCGCCCAGCACCTCGGCGATCTCCACCGTGTCACGCATGGCTTCGATGGCGTCTTCCAGGTGGCGCGGCAGCTCGTAGTCCAGGTCGTAGCCGCTGGTCGAGCGTGGTTCGGACGGCTTGAGCTTGTTCACCATGCCCAGGTAACCGCAAGCGAGTGTCGCCGCCATGGCGAGATACGGATTCACGTCCACGCCCGGCACGCGGTTCTCGATACGGCGTGCTTCCGGCCCGGAGTTCGGGATGCGGATACCCACCGTGCGGTTGTCGTAGCCCCACTGCAGGTTGATCGGCGCAGCCGTATAGCGGCTCAGACGGCGGTAGGAGTTCACGAACGGCGCCATGATGGGCATGACCGTCGGCATATACTTCTGCAGGCCGGCGATATAGCTGTGGAACAGCTCGGACTGGCTGCCGTCCGCGTTCGAGAAGATATTGTTGCCGCTCACATCCACCAGGCTCTGATGGATGTGCATGGCGCTACCCGGCTCCTCCTGCATGGGCTTGGCCATGAAGGTAGCGTAGATATTGTGGCGCAGGGCCGTTTCGCGCACCACCCGCTTGAACAGGAAGACGCGATCGGCGAGGTCCATCGCGTCGCCATGCACGAAGTTGATTTCCATCTGGGCGGCGCCCACTTCGTGAATCAGCGTATCCACGTCGAGCCGCATGGCGTCGCTGTACTCGTACACATCCTCGAAGTAGGGGTCGAACTCGTTCACCGCGTCGATGCTATAGCTCATGCGGCCCGTCTCGGCACGGCCGGTACGGCCGACTGGCGGCTTGAGCGGGATATCCGGGTCGGTGTTGCGCTCGACCAGGTAGAACTCCAGTTCCGGCGCAACGACAGGCTTCCAGCCCTTGTCCTCGAATAGCTTCAGCACCTTGCGCAGCACGTAGCGCGGCGAAATCGTCACGGGGCTGCCGTCGAAATGCACACAGTCGTGTATCACCAGCGCGGTCGGGTCCGGCGCCCAGGGCACTAGACGCGCCGTATTGAAGTCCGGTACGCAGACGATATCCGGGTCGGTCGGCCCCGTGATGTCGTCGTCGTCCGGCCAGTCGCCCGTCACCGTCTGGATGATGACGGCCTTGGGCAGGCGCATATTGGCCGAGTTGAATTGGCTCTTAGGCACAATCTTGCCCCGCGCCACCCCCGTCATATCCGGGATGATGCACTCGACTTCCGTAATACCGTGATCGCGAAAGAATTCCTGGAACTGGTTCATTTCAATGCTCTACCGAATTCGGCAGACCTCCGTTTAAGACAAACCTGGAGACATTGGAAAGCGCGGCGGGGCCTATCCCCGTCGCTTTCCGACATCACCTGAAGCTGATTGCCGGCAGCGCCAGATGCGACGCTACCGAACAGACAGACTATGCGCGGCTTGCCTGATAGCGCCGGCAATCGTCGCCGAAGGCCCTAAAGAGGCTCGTCGACAGCGGATTGCTAGCAAATTTCCATTCCGGGTGCCACTGCGTTGCTAGCGCAAACGCGCGGGCATCCCTTACCGAGAAAGCTTCGACCAGACCATCGGGCGCGAGCGCTTCGACACGCAGGCCCTCACCCAGGCGTTCCACGCCCTGGTTGTGGATCGAATTCACCTCGTACTGCGCGAAGCCGCTGATCCTGCGGATCAAGCCGTCTTCGGAAAAACTAACGGGGTGACGGGCACCGTACTGGACGTCCAGGCTGGCAGCGGCGTCTTCGCGGTGGTCCATCATACCGGGTGTTTCATGAACTTTTTGCAAGAGCGAGCCGCCGTAGACGACGTTCATCTCCTGAAAGCCGCGGCACACGGCAAACACGGGGATGCCGCGCGCAATCGCCTCGCGCATCAGGGGCATGGCCGTCTGGTCGCGCGCCACGTCCAGATGCTGGCCTTCCGGCAGGCTCGGCCCCTTGTAGCGGACTGGGTCGACCATCGACACGCTGCCGGTGAACATAAAGCCATCGGCCATCGCCAGTACCTGCTCGAAGTCGACCCGCTCGCCCAGGGCCGGAATCAACACGGGGAAGCCGCCTGCACCATCCACCACCGCATCGATGTACTTCTCGCCGACGCAATGGTAGGGATGGACGCCGATCATCTTGCGATCGGCCACGATGGCGACTACGGGCTTGCGGGACATCTCTTGCTACTCCTTGATTCGTTTACCAGCGGCAGGCGCCGCGCGCCCGCCACCTTCCGGCTCTAGTTACAGCAGCGACGCAGCGGGCACGTACTCGTAGCCCAGGTCGCGTGCCACAGCGGCGTAGGTGATCTTGCCTTCGCAAACGTTCAGGCCGTTGCACAGGTGCACGTCGTCCTTCAGTGCCTTCTTCCAACCCTTGTTGGCGATGGCGACGGCATGGCCCAAGGTCGCATTGGTCAAGGCGATGGTCGAGGTACGCGCCACGCCACCGGGCATATTGGCGACGCAGTAGTGCGTCACGCCTTCCACCACATAAGTCGGTTCCTGGTGCGTGGTAGCGTGCGAGGTCTCGAAGCAGCCACCCTGGTCGATGGCCACATCCACCAGCACGGAACCGGGCTTCATCAGCTTGAGCATCTCGCGCGACACCAGCTTGGGTGCGGCCGCTCCGGGGATCAGCACGGCGCCGATCACGGCGTCGGCGATGCGCAATTCGCCTTCGATCGCATCCTGCGTGGAGAACAGCGTCTTGATTCGACCATCGAATGCTTCATCAATTTCCTTGAGGCGCGGCAAGGAACGGTCGAGGATGGTCACATCCGCACCGAGGCCAGCTGCCATACGGGCTGCATGCGTACCCACCACGCCGCCGCCGATCACCGTCACATGACCAGGTGGCACGCCCGGCACGCCGCCCAGCAGCACGCCGGAGCCACCCTGCGACTTCTCCAGCGCGCGCGCTGCGGCCTGGATGGACATGCGGCCCGCCACTTCCGACATGGGCGCGAGCAGCGGCAGGCCACCACGAGGGTCCGTCACCGTCTCGTAGGCGATCGCCACGCAGCCGGACTTCACCAGCGCAGCCGTCTGTTCAGGATCGGGTGCGAGGTGCAGATAGGTATAGAGAATCTGACCCGGACGCAGCATGGCGCATTCGACCGGCTGCGGCTCCTTGACCTTGATGATCATATCGGCGCGCTTGAAGATCTCTTCGGCGCTCTGCACGATCTGCGCACCCGCAGCAGTGTATTGCTCGTCCGGAAAGCCGATGGCGAGGCCCGCCATGGTCTGCACGAGGATCTCGTGGCCGTTGGCCTTGAGCTCCTTGACGCCGGCCGGGGTCAGGCCAACGCGGTATTCGTGGTTCTTGATTTCCTTGGGTACGCCGATCAGCATGGTTGTCTCCGATGTAATTATCTATCGCTGCCGTGCCGCGCTCGTGACGCCGCCGGCCGAGCTTGCAGTGTACGCTTGCGTCAAGAATTCTCAACAAAAACGCCTGTCGCAATGTCAAACATATTAAACACTACACGGCAAATTCTCGACAAGTGCAACCGGTTGTGCGGCGCACAATGTGGCGTAAAGTACTAGATAGATTATAAAGGACATTGCCAAAACGCCCCCACAAGGCCGTATAATTTCCCGGCACGGGATGTTAAGTATTTTATGACACACCCACCTCCTAAGTTGACAGGATACCGACATGTCTCTGGAAGTCAGCACCCGGCTCCGCCTGGTTCGCGAAAAGCACAATCTCTCGCAGCGCGAGCTGGCGAAGCGCTCCGGCGTTACCAATAGCCTGATCTCGCTGATCGAGCAGAACCGCACCAGCCCGTCCATCTCTTCCTTGAAGAAGGTGCTGGATGGCGTGCCCATGAGCCTGGCCGAGTTCTTCACCTTCGATATCGAACCGGCGCGCCAGCCCTCGCCCTTCTTTACGCAGAACGAGATGCCCGATATCGGCGGCGAAGGCGTAGCGCTGTTCCTGGTCGGCCACGGCACACCGGGCCGCCAGATCACCATGCTGCGCGAGGTCTACGCCCCCGGCGCCGACACGGGTGCGGACATGCTCACGCATGTGGGCCAGGAAGTAGGCGTGATCGTGGCCGGCGAGATCGAGCTGACGGTGAACGAGCAGGTGAAGGTACTCAAGCCCGGTGACGGCTACTATTTCGATTCCACGCTGCCGCACCGCTTCCGCAATACGGGCAAGGACGAGGCGCAGATCGTGAGCGCCAGCCTGGCGAGCCCCGGCAGCCCACCCAGTTTTTGATAGAAATATTCGCGGAGATACCCATGACGACGAACAAGGATTTCGCCTACTGGCAGCGCCTCGCTACCGATCTGCAGATCGAAGGCCGCGCTTTTATCGATGGCCAGTACGTGGCAGCCGCTTCCGGCAAGACCTTTCCGTGCATCAGCCCCATCGACGGCCGCGTGCTGACGCAAGTTGCCGAGTGTGACGCCGCCGACGTGGACGCCGCCGTCGCAGCCGCACGGCGCAGCTTCGAATCGGGTGAATGGGCCGGCCTGAACCCGCGCCAGCGCAAGAAGGTGATGACGCGTTTCGCCGGCTTGCTGCGCCAGAATATGGACGAACTGGCCGTGCTGGAAACGCTGGACGCGGGCAAGCCGATCGGCGACACGACCTCGGTCGACGTACCTGGCGCCGCCTATTGCGTGGAATGGTTCGGCGAAGCCATCGACAAGGTTGGCGGCGAAGTGGTGCCGGCCGATCATCATCTGGTTGGCCTGGTCACACGCGAGCCCATCGGCGTCGTCGCCTGCGTGGTACCGTGGAACTTCCCCATCCTGATGGCCGCCTGGAAGTTCGCCCCGGCGCTGGCCGCCGGCAATTCCGTGATCCTCAAGCCGTCCGAGAAGTCGCCCCTCACGGCCATCCGCGTGGCACAGTTGGCGCTGGAGGCGGGCATCCCCGCAGGCGTGTTCAATATCGTGCCCGGTGCGGGCAATACGGGCAGGCTGCTGGCGCTGCACATGGACGTGGACTGCATCGCCTTCACCGGCTCCACAGCCGTGGGCAAGCAGATCATGCAGTGCGCGGGCCAGAGCAATCTCAAGCGCGCCTGGCTGGAACTGGGCGGCAAGTCGCCCAATATCATCCTGCCGGACTGCCCGGACCTGGACCGCGCGGCGGCCACGGCGGCCGGCGCCATCTTCTACAACATGGGCGAGATGTGCACGGCAGGCTCGCGACTCCTGGTGCACCGCTCCATCAAGGACGCCTTCGTTGCCAAGGTGCTGGAACAAGCCGCCAAGTGGGTGCCGGGCCATCCGCTCGACCCGAACACGGGCATGGGCGCCATCGTCGACCATATCCAACTCGACCGCGTGCTGGGCTATGTTGAGGCGGGTCGCAGTGAATCCAAACTGCTGACGGGCGGCAGCCGCCTGGAAACGATCAAGGGCGGCTACTACCTGGAGCCGACCGTGTTCGAGGTGGAAGCGCACCACAAGATTGCCCGCGAGGAAATCTTCGGCCCCGTGCTGTCCGTCATCACCTTCGACGACGTGGACGAGGCGATCAAGATCGCCAACGACAGCGACTACGGCCTGGCCGCCGCCGTGTGGACGTCCAACCTGACCACGGCGCACGACGTATCGCGCAAGCTGCGCGCCGGCACCGTATGGGTGAACTGCTACGACGAGGGCGGCGACATGAACTTCCCCTTCGGCGGCTACAAGCAGTCCGGCAACGGCCGCGACAAGAGCCTGCACGCGCTGGAAAAGTACACGGAGCTGAAGTCGACGCTGATTCGCCTGCGTTAGCCAGCGCGTCAACGACCGGTACGGGCCTCGCACACCACCTCAGGCAAGGACAGGCAGGAGGTGGGCGCCCGTATCGAGCCTCCGTATCGCTCGACGCCGCGGCTACGACGGAGATAAAACCGTGACAATATCTTCTGCCGCGATCAGCGCGGCGTGTCAACATGTCAATCCATCCTGTGTTGTACACGCCCATCAACCGCCATCAATCTGCTTGTAGTCACCTGAAAAATAAATTAAAACAACCGCCGTATCGTTGAAGATTTCTATTCGATTTCGCTGCTTGCGCCGGCCATTGCGTTGAAAAACCCGGGCCGATTGATTGCAAGTTATATGTGAGTATATTTTGAGAAAATTATTCCAGAAATGGTTCGACCGGCAATCGGTCGAAGAAGAGGCGCAGGCCATCGTTGCGGAAGCCGTCCAGCTTCCCACCCTGCAGGCAATGCAATCACTATCGGACTGGCTGGAACGCGATATCGCGGGCCCGGACCACAGCAAGACCAGGTTATCGCTCCTGCAGGCGATCGATCATGATCTACGCGTACTGATCGAATCCGCCTTGGCCGACATGGTGGACGGGCACGCCAATTTTGCCCGCCTGTCCGTGCTGCTCAAGGCGACGAGACAGTTCGCCACCGTCATACTCGCAGCATATTCCTCCGCGCTGCGCGATGAAGCCAAATCCCTTGCAGCCAAACCGGAACAGGCGAGACTTGTCCGTGACGCCATCGCCAACTGCTTGTACTGGATCGGACGGGAGTACCTGCTGGCCTATGTGCAAGAGCGCGATCTGCACAGCTTGCCCTGGCGCAATATCGGAGACCTGGTGGCATTTGCCGCAGGCCTGGCACAAGACGCGGCCGCACCGACCACGTCACAAGGCGATAAGAGCCAGATCGACAAGCAACTGGCACGGCTGCTGATCCTTGCACGCACGTTGACAACGGATTTTCACGGTCGCGCCCTCTTGATTGCAGACAAGCTGGCGGAGCTGCTGGCAGGCTTCGTGACTGTCGCGCATCAGCAATTGGCAGGCGCACCCGACTCCCGCATTTACGAGGGGGGCAAGGCCGAGCCTATCTTGGCTGTACCCAACATGAGCACAGCGCCGCGCATGGTCTACTACGGGCTATTCGCGTGCCAGTCGCAACTCGACGATCTGGAGGCGATCATCATGCGCCGCCATCAGGTACCTGCCAAGATCGATCCCAAGCAGTTGCTCAACGTGCCGGAAACACTATCCGTAATCCGTTATCTGAAGAAGCGCTGGGCCGGTCAGGAAGTCAAGCGCGGCGCCGAGCGGCGACCGGTGAAAGGCAAGCTGCTTGTATCCTATGGCCTGGACGGCATTCACGGCCTAGGTGCGGCGAGGAAGGCAAGGGACTGGGCGCTGGAATCCGAGGTTGGCGCGATTCTGCGCGTAGAAGCGCTCACACAGGCGCAGGCAGAGGCCGAAATGGCCTCCAAGCTCGCCGAGCACGAAGACCACGTGCACGCGGCCGAAGCCCTCAATATGAGCAGCAACGGTATCGGCTTTGAAATCTCGGGGGCAAAGAAGCCCGCTACGGTTGGGGACCTCATCTGCCTGCGAACGGAGAAAGATCTGAAATGGCACCTGGGCATCATCCGCCGCGTGTTCACCGAGCGCTACCCCGCGCAGACCGTAGGCGTGCAGCTCATTTCCTCACGTCCGGAGTCAGTGCGTCTGATTGCCAAGGGCGACAGCCAGGTGTTGGGCCCAAGCAATGACGACGATGTCAAAACGGCCCCAAAGGTCGTCTACGCTCGCCCGGAACCGAGAAACGATAATCAACACCTATTGATCAGCGTTGATCCAGACCTGACCGTCGGTAATCATTACGCGGCGCTGATGACCGAGGACGGCGACAAACTGCTGCGCGTCGATGCGCTTAAGGAAGTCGGCGTGGGTCGCGTCGTGTATCGTTGCGAGCGCGTCGCGTGAAGCACCACCCGTAGCGTTACGACGATGCCGGCAAGCCGGCAATTGCTCTACTCGGCGCAACGCGCACGAAGACAGCACGCCGGCTCACGACAGAATGCGCAGGTATATGGTGAACATCCGCCCCGCCACGCTAGACGATGCAACTGCCATCGTCGCTATCTACAACCGCTACGTTGCGGAGACGGCCATCTCTTTCGAGGAAGTGCCGGTAGACGGGCCAACGATGCAGGGGCGCATCCAAGGCGTACTGGACGCGGGCCTGCCTTGGCTGGTGGCCGAATATGGCGGGAACGTGCTGGGCTATGCCTATGCGACCCCTTGGCGCACCCGTTCAGCCTACCGATACGCCGCAGAAAGCACGGTCTATCTCTCACCCGACGCACAGGGCCGCGGTATCGGCAGCGCACTGTACACGGCGCTGATTGGGCAACTGCGTGAACGCAAACTGCACACCGTGATCGGCGGCATTGCGCAACCGAACGCGGCCAGCGTAGCGCTGCATGAGAAGCTGGGATTCAAGCGGGTAGCGATGTTCGAACAGGTCGGCTGGAAATTCGACCGCTGGGTAGACGTCGGCTACTGGCAGCTCGTTCTGGAAAGCCGCTGATCAGGTACCTGGGTACTTGACCAGCCCCCTCCCAGGCCTACATGCCGTGCCAGGGATTGACCTTGCGCCCCTCGGCATCCTTGAATTCGCCGAACAGGATGAACAGCAGGTCGATGATCATCCACACGCCAAGGCCGCCAAAGGTGCACAGCTGTATGACGGCAGGCTTCTTATAGCCTGCGTAGAAGCGGTGCGCGCCGAATACGCCGAACAGGACGCATAGTAGCGCCATCAGCATGCCGTCCTTGTCGCTTTCCTCGATCATGGCATTCTCGCTCATGGCGTCCCCCTGGATGTCGTTTCGTATTGGAAGCCTTGATAATAGAATGATCTGCCGCCACCTTGGAACACCCTGCGGCCAATTGTCCGCCCTTCCCTATATTCCGTTGGAGCGACGCATGCTGCGTGTTGCCTTGTTGAGTTGCCTGCTTGCCACATCCGCCCTGGCTCGCCCGCTTGTCGTGTGCGCGGATGCCGACCCGGATGGCTTCGACCCGGCGCAGTCGGCCAACAATACGACGCTGGCCGCGTCCGCCTATAAGATCTACAACAACCTGATCGAATACGAACCGGGCCCTTTCCGCTTCTCGCCCAGCCTGGCCGAGAGCTGGACCATCTCGCCCGACAGCCTGGTCTACACGCTCAAGCTGCGCCGCGGCGTGAAGTGGCAAACCACAGAATGGTTCAAACCCACGCGCGACTTCAATGCGGACGACGTGCTCTACACCATCGAGCGCCAGATCGACGCCAAGCACCCAGGCGCCAAGGGTGCGCCGGGCGGCTTTCCCTATGCGCTGTCGGGCGAATGGCGCAGCCTGTTCAAGTCGGTCGACAAGGTCGACGACTACACGGTGCGCCTAACGCTGGCCAAGCCTTATGCACCGCTGATGGAGCGCCTGGCCCACCCGGCCATGTCCATCGTGTCGGCCGAATACAGCGCCCAGCTGGAGCGTGCCGGTACGCCCACACAGATCGCGACCAAACCCGTGGGCACCGGCCCCTATATCCTACAGCGCTTCGACCGCGGCGCGCAGATCCGCTACGACGCGAACCCGAATTATTTCCGCGGCCGCCCCGCCATCGACAAGCTGGTGATCTCCACCGTGCCCGACCCCGCCGTGCGTGTGCAAAAGCTGCTGGCGGGCGAATGCCAGCTGGCCGACAACATCAAGCCGCAGGACCTGCCGCGTCTGGCGGCCACGCCGAAGCTGGCGACCACGCCGCTGCGCGTGCAGTCGAGCAGCCAGTTGTTCTTCAATGTGGGCAAGAAGCCCTTCGACGACAAGCGCGTGCGCCAAGCGCTCGCGATGGCCATTGATCGCGCCACCATCGTGCGCAGTGTGTTCGACGGCCACGCGGAAGCAGGCAGTACGCCCTACTCGGCGCGCAGCCTGTGGGGTACGGAGAATGTTGCGGCGGCACCGCCCGACCCGGCCCATGCCAAGCAGCTACTGGCGCAGGCCGGCTATCCGAACGGCTTCGACGCGGAGATGTGGGTGCGCCCAGGCGGCTCCGGCACCAACCCGAACTTCGCCATGACGGCGCAGCTGATCCAGGCCGACTGGGCCAAGATTGGCGTCAAGCTCAAGCTGGTGAACATGGAATGGGTGGAGCTGGTGAAGAAGGCACGCGCGGGCGAAATGCCCAGCATGCTGTCGGGCTGGTCCGGCGCGCTCGACCCGGACGGCTTCTACAGCAACCTGACCAGCTGCGACGCGGCGCACAACGGCTATAACTTCGCCCAATGGTGCAGCCCGGCGGTCGACAAGCTGCTGGACAAGGCCCGCGCCACAACAGCGCAGGACGCGCGCAGCAAACTCTATATCGACGTGCAACACGCCATCGCCGACGAAGTCCCGTTTACGACCTTGGCCTACGCCTTGCCCGTGGTCGTGTACGACCGCAATCTGCAAGGCGTGGAACCGACGCCGAACGACAGCTACAAGGTGGAAA
>Ga0213872_10001711_pt1 | contig 13802 bp, 11 predicted proteins | sample VelepicomBERX_R2_FD_160071 | JGI IMG/M metagenome (GOLD analysis project Ga0213872, IMG submission 160071) | Rhizosphere microbial communities from Vellozia epidendroides in rupestrian grasslands, the National Park of Serra do Cipo, Brazil - RX_R2 | ecosystem: Host-associated > Plants > Roots >...
CCCGGAGGATGCCGCAGCGGCATTTAACCGTGTGCGTACCGTGTTGCAGCAGAGCGACGATCCGAACGCGATCTTGGGGCTACTGAAAACGGCTTGAGCAGCGCTCAATAGATCAAGTACTGGCGCTGTCGCCGCACAAACGCCTGCACTCCAGCCTGCCATTGTGCTTCGATGCGTGCGGGGTCGGTACCACGCGCCAACGCCGACATCGCCGCGCGCGTCCCGATCATGGATAGGTTCTTCTCCAGCTCGAAGCGCTGCGGATAGAGCTTGTGCAAGGCTGCCGCGATCTCGATACCCAGGCGCGGCGCGCGCAGATCGTAGCGGTCGGTCACGTGGATACGCACACCGTGGCAGGTCTTGCCCTCGTAGGCACTGGCTGTCGGCGTGAAGTCGACGGCCTCGAAACGCACACCGGCGATCTTGCGCTTGGCTAGATAGCGCGCCAGCGCCGCACTATCGATCCATGGCGTACCCACCAGCTCGAATGGTGTATCCGTCCCCCGCCCCACGCTTACGTTAGAACTTTCCACCAGCGCCACCCCTGGGTAGAGCGCCGCTTCCGTTACCGTACGCAGATTGGGCGAAGGTGGCACCCAATCGACACCCGTCTCGTCGTACCAGCTGTCGCGATGGTAGTGCGCCATGGCAATCACATGCAGATCGGCGCCGATATGGTTCTCGCCGTTGAACATCTGCGCCAGCTCACCCAGTGTCATACCGTGCTGCACGGGCAGATTGAAGTAGGCGGTGAACGAGTACAGGCCGTCGTCCAGCATGGGGCCGTCCGCACCGGCTTCTGAGATCGGGTTCGGGCGATCCAGCACGTAGAGGGGGATATGGTGCGCAGCGGCAGCCTCCAGCGCGTAGCCTAGCGTGGAGATATAGGTGTAGAAGCGGGCACCCGCATCCTGCATGTCGAACACCAGGGCATCGACGCCAGCCAAGTCCGCATCGGTCGGCTTGCGGTGGCTGCCGTATAGGCTGCGCAGCGGCACGCCGCTGACGGGCTCGATTTCCGACTCGATCTGGCCTTCGCGGTTTGCATACAGCCCGTGTTCTGGCGTGAGCACGGCGGCCAGTGTCACTTCGGGCGCCCAGCGCAGGGCGTCGATGGTGCGGCGGCCATGACCGTCGAGACCGGTGAGATTGGTGATCAGGCCGACGTGCTTGCCGCGTAGCGGGGCAAAGCCGTCCGCTTCCAATTGGTCGATGCCCAACTGCACCTTCTTCGCCCCAACTTGCTCCTGCCACGGTGCAGTGACATCGTGATTGGGATAGCGCAATGGTGCTTGCAGGTTGGCCACATAGGCTAGCACCTCGCGCCGCAAAGGGGCTGCATCACCACCATCGTTCGGGTAGACGCGATTGCTGAGCAGCGCCACGAAACGCTTGGTAGCTGGGTCGACCCAGATGGCCGTGCCGGTGTAGCCGCGATGGCCGATGGCGCCAATGGGCGGCATGGCGTCGCGGTTGGCCACCAGTGGCGCGTAGAGCTGCCAGCCCAGGCCGCGCCACTGCTGCTCGGAAGCAGGCGATTGCAGCGTGCTCATCTGCGCGATCGTGTCTGGGCCCAGGATGCGCACGCCGTCCAGTTCGCCACCATTGAGCAGCATGCGGGCGAAGCGCGCCAGGTCTGCGGCCGTGCCGAACAGGCCCGCGTGCCCCGCCACGCCGTCCATGCGCGCAGCGCTCGGGTCGTGCACCACGCCCGTCCCGACGCTGGTAGGCGCGATGCGCGGTTTGAGATCATCGGCCGGTAGAAAGCCCGTATCAGCCATCTGCAGTGGTACGAAAATGTGGTCGTGCGCATAGGCGTCCAGGCGCTGCCCGCTTACGCGCTCGACCAGCTCGCCCAGCGCCTCGAAATTCACGTCGCTATAGCGCATGCCGGCGCCGGGCGTGGACTGTGGAGCGAGCGCTTCGATCTTCGCCATCGCCGCCGCCTCGCCATGCCACTTGCTGCGCAGGTCCAGGTCGGCGGGTAAGCCAGAGGTGTGGGTGAGCAGCTGCCGCACCGTGATGTCAGCCTTGCCGTGACCGCCGAAAGCTTGCCAGTAGCGGGCGACGGGTGCATCCAGCTCGATTCGGCCCTGCTCCACCAGCTGCAGAATGGCCGTGGTCGTAGCGATCACCTTGGTGACGGAAGCGAGGTCGAAGATCGTGTCTTCCGTCATCGCCTCGCACGCTGGCTCGCGCCGACGGCAGCCGTAGGCACGACGGTAGATCACGCCTCGGTCGTCGCCGACTTCCAGCACGGCGCCGGGCAGCTTGCCAGCAGCGATCTGCGCGTTGACGAGCGCGTCGAGCGGTGCCCATTGATTCGGATTGGGCACCGTTGATTCGTCAGCCCAGGCCGTCATCGCCCAGGCAAGCAGCACAAGGGCGATAGCGCGCGTCATGGGCGGGCGATGGTCTGCTTGCGCGGCTCTAGGCCCGCGTCACTGTAGTCGTTGCGGGGATTCCACAGCAGCCAGCCGTCCGTGCCGGCCGCCTCGGCCGCGTCGATCTGCTTACGGATGTCATCCGCACCGAACTTGCGGCGGTCGAAGGCGTAGTCCTTGAAGGATTGCAGCCAGGGGCGGAAATGCACACCGTCGGTCTTGGTGCGCTGTTCAGCCTTCTCGAGCGAGCGCTGCACCACGGTGCCCGAGGCAGCCACCGGGTCGCGTGCGCCTGGGATGCCCCAGGTAAAGCCAGACGGATAGAGCATGGGCGACACGTAGTCGAGCGTATCGACCGCGTGCTGGATTTCCTGGCCGATGAAGGTGTCGTTCTCGTTCCACGCCACATAGCCGAAGATGTCCGCATCGACGAACACGTTGTAGTGCGACAGGCGCTGACGTGCCGCCTGCAAGAAGCCCGTGATAGCCTCCACGCGCATTTCTTCCGTGCTCGGCTGCGAGAATCGCAGGCCCTTGGTATCGGGGAAGCGCACATAGTCAAACTGGATCTCGTCGAAGCCCATCTTGGCCGCCTCTTCCGCGATATCCAGGTTGTAGCCCCAGGCTGCGCGCTGCGAGGGGTCGATCCAGGCCAGGCCCTCGCGGTCGTGCCAGATATGGCCAGCCGCGTCCTTCACCGCCCACTCGTGGTGCGCATTGGCCAGCGGATCGTCCTTGAAGCTGACGATGCGCGCGATCAGGTAGATGCCGCGCTTGTGCAGGTCGGCCATCAGGGCCGGCATGTCGCGCACGGTGATGATCTTCTGCGGGCCGGTGCCATGGGCGTCGGGGATGGCGCTCTTCCATGGGATCATGCCACGGTCGCCCTTTACGTCGACCACCAGGGTATTGAGTTCCGTCTTGTCGATCAGATCCAGCGCCCGGCCGCGGATCACGCTGCTGCCTATGCCGTAAAAAGATAGGTACAGCCCCTTGGGGCGAAAGGCGGTCAGCGCCACTGAGATGGCAGCCGGCGTGGTGGGCAGGATGCTGTAGTTGCCGCGCAGATAGCCCTGCGCCCGCACGCCGAACACGCCGGGCGTCGAATCGAGCTGAAAGCTACCGTCGACGCCAGCCTTGAACTGACCCTTGGCCGTCGTGATGATGGCGCCGGGAATCGGCTTGTGCGTCGCCGCGTCCGTTACCGTACCCTTGATCACCGATGCCTCTACCCGCACCATCAACGCGCCCACGAACACAAACTGCCACCACTTCATTACTTATCCTCGCTTGCACGTTGCAACATGTGCATGAATGTCTTTTCGCCCATCTCGTCCACCATCAGGTAGCGCGGAATCGCCTGCATCGGGTCGCCCGGCCGCGAGGGCTTTGCGTCGATCGTGAACGCCGCCACATAGCCCGCCTTGGCCGACTCGCGCTCCAAGTCCTCGTCGTAGATGCCAAACGGCCAGGCCAGCACGTCGATGGGCTTCTGCATGCGCGCTTCCAGCACCTGCTTGGACTTCTGCAGCTGCATCGTTACAAACTTCGCATAATCATCCGGCTTCTGCCGGCGGCGCTCCTGCTTGAAGTTCGGATGCCAATAGGTATGGGATTGGACATCGAACAGACCCGTCTGTTGCAGCTCATGCAATTGTTCCCAGGTCATCGCGTAGCTGGCATGCGAAATGGCAGAGGGGTAAATGAATAACGTCACGGGCAGCTTGTCGCGCAGGATCAGCGGGCGCATGTCCTCATACACGGACTTATGCCCGTCGTCCGCCGTAATCACTACGGACTTGGCCGGCAACGTGGTGCGCGTGCCCGTGCGGCAGTCGAGCAGCTGGCGCAGCGGGATCACCGCATAGCCCTCGCGCTTGAGCACGGCGAGCTGGGCCTCGAACACACTGGTGCGCGTGGTCATGCTGTCGGCCTTGGTAGGGCCGAAGCGGTGGTAGACCAGGACGGGGACGGAAAGGTGGTTGCAGGGAAGCTCGGCGGCCGTTGCGAGCGCCGTCGCAGCGGCCAGGAAAACCATCAACACCCTGCGCAGATAAGGCGGAACGACATCAAAATAACTTGTCACACTCTTCTTTCATCATCTCGCCGTACATCAGCACAGACCCCACCAAGCTTGATGACGAGACCATCTTCGGCACCTTCAGTATGCCTATTGGACTAAGCTTCAGGAAGAACATTCACGCCTGATCTTGATCAAGATTGGACGGCGGCTCATGACGTAATTTGCCGTCGACAATGTTCAAGAATTGATTTGGAGAAACCTCATGGGCGACAAGACCTATAACGTGCTATTTCTATGCACACAAAATGCCGGCCGCAGCATTCTCGCGGAAGCCCTTCTTAACAGCCTTGGCGCAGGCCGTTTCAAGGCCTACAGTGGCGGCAGCTTCCCCGCAGGCGCGATCGACACACACGCCGTTGCGGTGCTGGAAAAGCTGCGCATCGATACCAACGGGCTGCGCAGCAAGAGCTGGGACGAGTTCGCCAGCCCCGACGCGCCGCATATGGACTTCGTCATCACGCTCTGCGACCACGCGGCCGAGGAAATCTGCCCGGTATGGCCCGGCCACCCGATCACCGCCCACTGGGGCTACCCGGACCCGGCCAAGGCCGAAGGCGACGAAGCCGCCAAGCTGGCCGCGTTTAGCCACACCGCCAGCCTGATCGCCGAACGCCTGCGCCTGCTTATCAACTTACCGGTGGACAAGCTGGAGCATTTGGCGCTGCAGTCGGAGGTGGAGAAGTTGGCGGCGTAGATTAACCCTCAGGGAACGCGGAAGTGAAGTCCTGAGTATGTCGCAGGGTCGCCGTAGCCGATCGTGCGGTGCTTTGCATCCCACACGATAGGCAGTCCGTCGATCCTGTCGGGGTAGGCGTTGCCCTCGCGCTGGATAAAAGCGGGCATCTGGTCATCAGTTATGTTTTGCTGCCGCGCCTTAATTACCAACTTGATCAATCCCGCGATGTCATCATGCCGTACAACGTTTTGTGCGATCTGGCCATAGGCCTTCAAGCCATTGCAATATACATACCTTGACGGGAATGTATTGAGCGGATCTCTGAGATAGTCATTCGACCATCTTGCGATGTCTCCATACTGGTGCCAGATATCAAGTGTCTTTCTTGAGTAATCTTTTGGGTCTTCACTATCGAGCACGGACTCAATCGCAACCATCGTGCGGTAGATTCGGTTACGGATAAAATTCGGATGGAATATTGGCGAGGACGCTCCAACCTCTAGCGATCTATTCATGTTCCGGTAATACCAGACGAAATCGGCACGAAAATTCCAGGAATTGAGCCCCTGGGTTTTCAACATCTGCTCTATCTCATCATGATGGTTAATCAGGACATCAGGATTGGCCACCATGATTTCGTTCAACGCCTCGTAACCAATACCTTCTGAGACAAGCATCACAGACTTGTCAACCACAAGTGAATCCGAACCATGAGCACGAAGGATATAGCGTTGAAATGCCACCCAAAGCTGATATGCCTCTTCCACCTTACCCTCGCGCACACTCAGGTCGATGTTGAGGCAATACAGTTTCGCAAGACTGAGGCTCAACATTGTGTTGCGTGATACTGTTCCCTGATAGTAGGGCAACGCAAGAACATGCTCGTACCTACCTAGTATTTCTTGGTTCCTTTCGATCAGACTACGTAATCCGGCCGTCGAAATGCATTTTTCACGAGCAGCCAGATCGGACAAGGAAGTCTCATTGCAATATAACGCAGCATTGACATCCCCTTTGATCTCGATAGCTTGTTTTATCTCATAAGGATATCCCGTCGCCCTCCTCCATCGCAGCATGTCATCCAGGTAGCGCTGCTCGTTAACAATATCGGCCCGCCCGAACGCCAACAGATCGGCGCCCGCTGGGGCATCCAGCGCCCTTAGATATATCACAGCATTCTGTACATCGGGTACTTGTACTTCAGTCTTCTGGTAATACTTTGCAATACCCGGATCAAGCGACTCATCAACGAATATTGCATATGTCACGTAGATAACGATCAACAAAACTACGCCACCGAGCACCTTCCAAACCATGCGGGCGCGCGGCAACTTACTTAGCGATGCACTTGCGGCGTAGATTGAATTATCTTTTCCCATATCACAGCCCTAATCCGAACACTTCAGCTATTTCCCGTTATTTTATTAATTGGCCGCGCTCGCCACCGGTCCGCGACACTCAAAATACAGCAAGTCATGCCAGGCATCGTTGAGAAACATGCTCTGCCGGCTGCGCCCAAACTCGGTAAAGCCATTCTTCCGTAGCACACGTGCCGAGCCGGTATTGCCATCGCGCACCGTCGCCTCGATGCGCCACAGGCCCAGCTGCTGGAACGCCTCCTCCAGCACCAGCGCCACGGCGCGCGAGGCGATACCTCGGCCACCAGCGTCTTCCGCCACGCGATAACCCAATAGCGCCTTGTTGTAGTAGCGGCGTGCGACTTCTGTGAGGTTGACGCGGCCGACGATGCAGCCCGCCTCCTTGATCAGGTAGTTGTAGGCGTGGTCACGCTCACGGTTGCGTAGCGAGTCAGCAATGGACTGGCGTACGGCGTCGATATGGTAGAAGTCGGGTGAGCGGGCGTTGATCCAGCGTTCGAAATAGGCGCGGTGGCGGAGTTCGAATTCAAACAATTCCTCCGTATCTTCGTGGCCAAGCGGTGCAAGCACAATATCGGTCATGGAACGAGACTGGATCGGTAGCAATGCCGACCATCTTACCGTGTTACGCCTGTGCCAAATGCAAACAGCCCGACGTTAAGGTCGGGCTGCTTATCCCAGCTACGACTCAAAGCGTCGGATAGTCGGTATAACCCTTCTCCGCGCCACCATAGAACGTCGCTGCGTCGGGCTCGTTGAGCGCGGCATTCTTCGCAAAGCGGGTGACGAGGTCGGGATTGGCGATGAAGGGGCGGCCGAACGCCACGGCGTCGGCGATGCCCGATGCGATCAACCCTTCCGCCATTTCGGCGTCATAGCCGCCGCAGAAGACCAGCGCGCCATCGAACGTGGCGCGCAGCTGGGCACGGTACTTGTCGCTCAGCGCCTTGCCGCCAGACCAGCCGGCTTCGGCGATGTGGACGTAGGCCAGGCGGCGGGCGTTCACTTCGCTCACCAGGTGGAGCGCGGTCGCCTCGCTACCTTCGATTGTCATGTCGTTGAATACGCCGTTGGGCGACAGGCGTATGCCCACGCGTTCCGCGCCGATCGCCGCCACGATGGCATCGACCACCTCCAGCACCAGGCGCGCACGGTTCTCGATCGAACCACCATACTCGTCGCCACGCTGGTTGGCGCGAATATCGAGGAACTGGTTCAGCAGATAGCCGTTAGCCGCATGCACCTCGACCATATCGAAGCCCGCACGTACAGCGCGCCGGGCAGCATCGGCGTAGGCCTGCACCAGCGCCGGCAGCTCTTCCTTGGCCAGCGCGCGCGGTACATCGGTCGGCTCGTTGCTCGGTGTGCCGTCCGGCAGCACCACGAAAGACTGCGAATCCGCGGCGCGGATAGCCGACGGGCCGACGGGTGCAGCGCCTCCTTCCTGCAGCAGGTGATGCGAGATGCGCCCGACATGCCAAAGCTGCAGCGACATCTTTCCGCCCGCTGCGTGGACGGCATCTACCACCTGCTTCCAACCGGCTTCCTGGGCGTCGGTATAGATGCCGGGCGTCCAGGCATAACCCTGGCCCTGGCGCGAAATCTGTGTCGCCTCGCTCACGATGAGACCCGCACCTGCGCGCTGGGCATAGTAAGCAGCATTGAGCGCCGTCGGTACGTCACCCGGCTGGCCTGCGCGCGAGCGAGTCAGCGGTGCCATCCAGACACGGTTCTTGAGTTCAATCTTGCCAAGCTTCACGGGGGTGAGCAGTTTGTCGAGTGCCATGCGAAAAATTCCTTTGTATATTAGACCGGTCGTCTAGTAATTGCAGGTAAAAAAAGCCGGCCGTAGCCGGTCGTGTACTTCTCAAACAAGTTCAGGACAGCAGAAAATCGGCAGCCGCCAGCGCAGCGTTCTGCGCGCTCAAATTACGGCGTACCTTGGTCTGCAGTGCCACGCCCAGCCATTGGGCATAGATCACGGCGGCCAGTACTTCGGCCGGCTGACCGGATGCAATCGAGCGGTCGGCGCGGCCCAATACAATGCAGGCCGCCAAACGCTCCACGACGTCCGCCATGCCGCGGTCCAGCGTGAGACGCATGCTCTCCGACAAGTCGCTCACCTCGCCAGACAGCTTGGAGACCAGGCAATGTGTTTCGCCGGAGGCCGCAGCCGCATCAGGCGTGCACCAGCTTTCAAACAGTCGGTCGAGTTTCGCACGACCATTCAGCGTATGGTCGGCGATCAGCGCATCCAGTCGCGCCAGATAGGCCTCGAAATACCGCTCCAACATTGCCACGCCATACCCTTCCTTCGACGCGAAGTAGTGGTAGAACGAGCCCTTGGGCACCTTGGCCGCAGCGAGGATCTCAGCCAGGCCGACGGCGGAAAAGCCCTTGCCCAGGATGATCTCCTCGCCAATGGCGAGCAGGTGGTCACGGGTTTCGTTGTTGGCGCGAGCTGACATGGACTGCATCATAAATCAGATTAGACCGGTCGTCTAGCAACTTAGATGTACTTGTGACCATTGCTAGATAACTGATCGGAAGTTCATCCTGCAAATCAAAGGGGGCATGCCTCTTCACCCAGCGTACCGCCTCACCATCTCCGCCGTCGCATCGACGATCGCCTGGATATAGGTATTCTTGTGCGCCAGCGGCCCGTTCGCCTGCTCGGGATGCACCAGCATGGTGGCGTTAGCTTCGAACACTAGGACTTTACCGTCGGGCAGTACGGAGAAATCGATACCGCCATAATGCAGACCAAGCCTTTCGCCGATAGCCTCGATCGCGCGCATGGCGCGGGCGCCCAGTTCGGATTCGGGGTTGGCGAGGAAACGCTGTTCTTCTTCCAGCTTCCAGTCGCAGGCCAGCATATCGGCCGAGAAGTAGTGCACCAGCCAGGAGCCGGAAATGGCGAGGTGGTAGGCGTAGGGTTTGCCATCCACATAGATGATGCGGTACTTGCGGTACAGGCCGTCCTCGCCCGCGAAGTCGTGATAGGCCGTGGCGTACACGACCTGTGTGTCGCCCAGTGGTGCGGCCAGGACTGCTGCCGCGTTGGATGCCAATACGACGCCCTGGCCGCCATGCGAGGCGGCCGGGCGCAGGATGAGGGGATAGCTGGCGTCGCCGAGTGCTTCCAACAGTACCGCCGTACCCTGCCCGGCCAACTCCACCCGCCGCACTTGCGGCACGACGATATTCGGGATGCCGGCCAATCGTTCAGCCAGCCGGTCGCGCCGCGTCCAGGCCACGGCGTCCAGGCCGTTCAGCACAGGACGTTTGGCCGTGCGCAGGATATCGGCAAGGCGTGCGCTTGACGCAGCCGGCACGTCGGGGTCGCCCGCCAGGTTGAAGATCAAATCGCAAGCCGGCGATTGGGCGACGACATCATCCGGCGCGTATTCCACCATGCAGCGCACGCGGGCGAAGCGGTCGATGGGCAAGGTATGCTCAACCGGCACATTGCCCAAGCCCGCCGCGCACAGTAGCAGCACCTTTGCCTCTTGCTTGGCACCTGCTTCCTCGAACAGCCATTGCTGTTGATAGGCAGTATGTAGGTGTTGTTCCGCCTCCTCGCCACGCCCGCTGTCGCGCAGGATCAGCGCCAGGTTTTCATGCGCGCTGGCGTAGCTCGGGTCCAGGGTCAGTGTCGTGCGGTACCATTTCTCGGCTAGGTCGACATGGCCATGGCGAAAGTAGCCGGTAGCGAGGTTGTACAGCAGCGCCGGCTGGCGCGTCTCCAGCGCCTCTGCCGCGAAGCGGGCCGCTGCGGCCTTAACCGTGTCGCCTGTTGCCTCGTAGGCTTGCGCCAACTGGCGTTGCAGATTGGCATCGAGTGGCTGGTCGCGCTCGCGCCGTTCCAGCGAGCGAACGTCATCGGGCTCCACCGTGCCACGCAGCACGCGGCCTTCCTGAGCATGCGCCGGGGCGAAATGGGCGATCAGCCTGCTAAGCAGCGACTCGGCTCTTGCTGAGTTGTCCTGCCCGTAGTTGCAGACATAGACGTCCAGCGTCACCCCTGCCCGCTCGGGCCAGGTATGCAGGGCGATATGGGACTCGGCCAGCAGCACGGCGCCCGTCACGCCGCCCGGCCCCATGGCCGTATCGGGGAAGCGGTGCCAGCGCTCGCCCACAGCCGTGAGGCCCGCCGTGGCGACCTCGGCACGGCACAGTGCGGCGAGGCCGTCCAGGTCGACGAGCGCCGCCGTGTTGGCGCAGCCGTACAGGTCGGCCGTGAGGTGCAAACCGTTCATGCTTCCTTCCAGTGCGGGTCGTCCATGGCCCAACGTGCCGCGCGGACGCCCCAGTAGTGTGCTTCTTCCGCTAGCGAAAAGCCCGTGAGGTCGGCATGCGCCAGCATCACGCGGCCGTGCGGCTGGCGCAGGACATCCAGATGCCCGCCCAGCATGTCCACCGTGGGCCGCGCCATGGCGTGGCCCCAGCGCCAGACGTCGATGCGTGTCGTCAAGGCAGCCAGGTCCGGGTGTACGGCACCCAGTTCCGCCAGAATCTGCTTGGCCCAGACCTCGCGCGGTGTGGCTAGCAAGAGCTTGCGCGCGGCGGCCGGTGCGTATTCCGACAGCGGGCGGTAATAGGTGAACACGGTATCGTGCCGCTGCGTGTCGAGCCGCTGGTGCGTGGCCACCACATAGCCCAGGCCCGGCGTGCCATAGGTGACATTGTCCCAGCATAGCGCCAGGTGGCGAGTCTCTGCCGGGTATTCGCGCAGCGTGAGGTTCGCGACCAGCCAAGGGGCATGATCCATCTTGGCAGACGCATCGCGCAGCGCACTGGGCGCGTCGGCCCAGGCGTGGGGCAGGAAGGCGGCCGGCCCGGCCCAGATGAGCTTGTCGGCCTTGTAGCGCACGCTGCGGCCTTCCTTCAGCAGAAAGACATCGGCCACCACACCGCCCTGCTCTTCCGCGATGCGCCAGACCATCGCCGCCGTCTGCAACCGAGGCGCGACCGACGCGGCCAGCCGCTGCGTAAGCCAGGCATTGCCCTCGGGCCAGGTCAGCACGCCATCACTGTCGGCGTTGGCGGCCAAGCCGTGGCGGCTGGCGTGGTAGTGGATGCCGGCCCAGGCCGATACCTGGCTGTAGTCGGTGCCGTAGTCGTCACGGCAGCAGTAGTTGACGAACCAGTGCAGCGTCGGTGCCGTCAGGCCTTGCTGCAGCAGCCAATCGCGCATGCTCAAACGATCCAGGGTACGATCTTCGTTGCCGGCACGCATGCGCGGTATGTTGAAGGGTGGTAGGCCGTTCGCGTCGCGCTGGGACTTGTAGGATTGGATGGCCGTGATAAAGCGCTGCTGCTGCGTGCGTTCGACGCCGCCCACGCCAAAATGCGGCAGTAGGCCTTCCTGCCAGGCGCCATTGATATGCAGGCGTTCCTGCGGGGCGAAGCAGACGTAGCGGTCTTCGTATTCTGGCTTTTCGGTCGCCGCGTTGCCCTTGAGCGCACCGAACTCTGCCAGCATGGTGCGCAACTCCGGCGCCTGCATGCCGGGCAGCGGCAGGTAGTGGGCGCCCCAGGGGTAAGCCGATACAGTATTACGCCCACTACGTGCATTGCCGCCCGCCTCTGTTTCCAACTCCAGCACGGCAAAGTCCTGCGTGCCGGCGCGCTGCAGCCACCAGCCGCAACTCAGGCCCGCCATGCCGCCGCCGACAATCAGCGTATGGGTACGGCGCGTCTCGGTCGGTGCCGGGAAACCCTTGCCATCGCGCCAGCGGTGCCCAGCCTCCAGATTGGGGCCGAGCAAGTCACCCGGCGGAATGGGCGCATCTGTCTTGCGCGAGCAGCCCAGCAATGTGAGACCGCCCGCCGCGATGAATTGGCGGCGGTTCATCGCAGAACCTGCCGCCACTCGTGCTCAAAGGTACGCACCAGCACCTGGTTGTCCAGACGGTTCACCTCCACCTTGGGCGAAGCCATATCGGGCGGGAAGTCGAACAGGGCACGCGTGGTGTCGGCGTTCACATAGCGCAGGCCGGAGGGGAAGCTGCTGGGCGGCGTGTAGGGGTCGCGCCCGGCCAGCACGAAGCCCCATTCGCCGAAGCTCGGTACCAGCACGTGGTAGGGCTGGGTGGGCATGCCCACGCTGGCGATGGTATCGGCAATGGTCCAGAAGGCCGCACGGCCATACAGCGGCGAGGTGGACTGCACGACCATGCGGCCGTGCGCGCTCAGTGCATGCTGGACGAGGCGGTAGAAGGTGTTCGTGTAGAGCTTGCCCACGCTGTAGTTGGTGGGGTCGGGGAAGTCGATGACGATAAAGTCGTAGCTATCCTGCTGCTGCTCCAGCCAGGTGAAGGCATCGGTGTTCACCACGTGGACGCGTGGCGAGTGGAAGGCATCGGCGTTCAAGTGCCGTAGCAGCGGGTGCGTGGTGCACAGCTGGGGCATGGCCGGGTCCAGCTCGACCAGCGTCACGGACTGCACATTCGGGTACTTCAGGATCTCGCGCAGCGCCAACCCATCGCCCCCACCCAGCACCAGCACGCGGCGCGCCCAGGGCATGCTGGCCAGCCCCGGATGCACCAGGGCTTCGTGGTAGCGGTATTCGTCGCGCGAGGAGAACTGCAGATTGCCATTGAGGAAGAGCCGCAAGTCGTCGCGCCACTGGGTAAGCACGATGCGCTGGTAGGGCGTGGTGGTGGTGAAGACGATGCGGTCTTCGAACATGGCATTCTCCGCCACGCTGCTCAACTGCCCCGCGCCAATGAAACCGGCCAGCACCAGTATCGACACCAGCCCGCCCTGCAGCCACAGCGACGCCGCATGGCCAATGTCGCGGCGGAATAGCCAGAGCGTCCAGATGGCCACCGCGACATTCATCAGGCCGAACAAGAGCGCCGTACGCACCATGCCCAGGTGCGGCGCCAGCCAGAGCGGAAAGACAAGCGACACGGCGAGCGCGCCCAGGTAGTCCACGCTCAATACCTGGGACACCAGTTCCTTGAAGCGCACACGGCTTTCCAACAGGCGCATTACGATGGGGATTTCCAGCCCCACCAGCACGCCGACGGCGAACACGAGCACGTAGAGCAGCAGTAGGAAGGGCCCCGTCAGCCAGGCGAAGGCCCAGAACAGGGCGGCGGCAGAAAAGCCACCCAAGAGGCCCACCATCAATTCGATGCGTACGAAGGCGGCGACCAGGTCGCGCTTGATATGGCGCGACAGCCAGGAGCCCACACCCATGGCGAATAGGTAGACGCCGATGATGGTGGAGAACTGCGTGATCGAGTCGCCCACCAGATAGCTCGACAGGG
>Ga0213872_10001712_pt1 | contig 13797 bp, 7 predicted proteins | sample VelepicomBERX_R2_FD_160071 | JGI IMG/M metagenome (GOLD analysis project Ga0213872, IMG submission 160071) | Rhizosphere microbial communities from Vellozia epidendroides in rupestrian grasslands, the National Park of Serra do Cipo, Brazil - RX_R2 | ecosystem: Host-associated > Plants > Roots >...
GTGGTCCTTCTCGACGCCCCCGAATGGCCCGACGCCTGTGAATCCGACTGATCTGGTCAACAAGGCGTATACGGATGCGGCTATCAACGGCCTGGCATGGAAGACGGCAGCCAACGTTGCATCCACTGGAAACCTAACGCTGTCAGGTATTCAGACCATCGACGGTGTTACTGGTGCGGCAAATCTGATTGTGTTGGTCAAGAATCAGACGAACGCGGTTCAGAACGGCGCGTATGTGATGTCCAGTGGTACGTGGGCACGCGCTACGTTCATGAACGCGACCACGCCTACCAACGAATTCACGGCCGCGGCCTTGCTGGTGCTTGGCGGCTCGCAAGCAGGTACGGCTTGGGTGCAGACCGCGACTGTGAACACTATTGGTGTTGACAACGTAAGCTTCACCCAGTTCAACACCGCGACTTCCTACACCCCAGGTCTTGGTCTCCAGGCTTCTGGCGGTCAATTGAACGTCATCTCCGCATCGTCTTCTAGGATTACCGTATCCTCTGGAGGCCTTGACCTGGCGGCTATCACCAACGCTGGTGGTGGTTCGATGCTGAAGCTGACCGTCGACGGCTATGGTCGCGTGACCGGCACGTCGCCTATGACGGCCTCGGACGTTGAGGGTTTGATCAGTGGCCAGTATGTCCCGCTTGCTGGCGGTGTGACTATGACTGGTTCGCTGGGCTTGCCTGCCAACGGTTTGACGGTTGGCGGCAGCCAGCTTATGGTCTCGGGTGGCAACGTGTCGGCCAGTGGTCAACTAAGTGCCGCAAGCATTCAAGGTACGCCTATCGGTACCGTCACTCCGGCGGCTGGTGTGTTCACCACAATCACGGCTACCAACTTCTCGGTTGGAGGTGCGCCGAATGCTGTTGTGTATGCCAACTCGGCTGGCAACCTGACGACCTCAGCAAGTTTCGTCTTCGATGGTAAGAATCTTGGTGTTGGTATTACGCCTGTCACGCCCTCCTACGGTACCCAGCTGCTGGTATCCCAAGGCTCGGCTGCTGGTGGCCTTCTTCAGCAGAGTGTGGCTGGAAACGACGAGCGCCTGTACCTGCTGAACAACTTGGCTGTTGCCTCCGGTACGGGCTTCACTGGCAACTTCACGTTCACTAAGACCGGTGCGGCTGCTACAGCGTACCTCCAGACTGCAGGAGTGCATTCATTCCTTGGCTCCAGCGCCACTGGTACGGCTGGCGCGACGGCAACGATGAACACTTGGGCTACGATCAGTGCCCAAGGTATTGGCTTTGGGGTGACCCCTGTTACGGCTCTGGACATCACTACTGGCTCGTCTACGAATCGCCTTCAGGCTACGGATGCCGCGTCAGCCTCTGGTGTTCGCATTCGCTCCCGTGACTCAGGCGGTACGACGCCTCTGTCGCTGGAGCTCTCGGGCGCTGATATCCGTTTCCTGATCGGTACCGCTACTACGCCTTCAGCCATTCTTGATTCAGGCGGCAGCTTTGCCGTAGGCTTTGGTGGTAACTCGTGGTCTACTGGCTGGAAAGCGATTGAACTTTCTGCGGCCTTCATGACCTCCAATGGGGTCAACACTGCTTTGTGGGGTTCCAATCTCCACATTGACGGTTCGGGAACGCTTCGCTACGTTGCGGCTGGTGCGGCCTCGTACTATGAGCAGAACGTTGGCGCTCACTACTGGTACTCGGTTGCCACTGGCGCTGCTGGCGCGGCAGCTACATCTGTGCCCCTGGCTGCGCTGACAACCGTTGGCCTTGGAGTCGGTACTTCGCCTTCTGCCTGGGGTTCAGGCTACACTGCGATTCAGGTTGGACCTACGTCTTCGGTCTATGGGAGCGGTGTCAACACTGTGGTGGCTACCAACTACTACAATAACGGCACGACCAACACCTACATTCAGAACGGCATCGCGGCCTCCTACATTCAGAATCAGGCTGGTGGCCACATCTGGTATTCAGCACCTTCCGGCTCGGCAGGCAACGCCGTCGCGTTGAATCAACTGATGTCCCTGGATGCTAGCGGCAACCTGACGGTTGCGGGCAGCGTGTCCTTCAGTGGGTCGTTCGCCCCCTCCGGTGATTTGTTCCTTGTGGTTCCCAACTCTGGAAGTCGCTATCTGGGCTTCCAATATGGGGGTACGAACAGGTGGAACTTCTACACCGCCAGCACGGACGTCAACACTATGGTGTTGGAGAATGGCACGACGCGAGTCATGACCTTCTACAACAACAGCAATGTTGGTATGGGTACGGTCACCGCCCCTGCGGAGATGCTGCACCTTAGTGGCAACATCCTGTTGGAGAACGCCAGCTACTACAAGGGCAAGAACTCAACTGGTGCTCTGACCCGTCTCCTGGGTATGGACGCCTCGAACGACGTGTGGGTTGGTTCACGTGATGCGGTAGTCAACAACCTGCACCTGACTAGCAACGGCACGGATTGGGCAGTCTTCACCGCCGCCGGGGCTGGTCTCTACGGCGCACCTAATGCCAACTGCATGGTCAGCGTTGGGGCATCCAACCCGCTCACGGGGGCCATTCAAGAGGGCGTGTTCGTAGGCATAACAGGTACGGCTAATGGCACTGCGGCTCTCATGGGCTTCAACGCCTCTATGACAACCGCAAGTGCCAACTACACCTTGGCCTACGCTACGGACTTCTACGCTTCCCTCATTGGCAAGGGTAGCGGTTCTACGATTACGAATGCCATTGGCTACTATGGCACTCAGCAAACCAACGGCGCCAACAACGCAGTTCTGGCCGATACCACGAACTTTGTTGGCAACTGGTTTGTTAATCAGGCAGGCACCACTCCGTCTTACTTCGGTGGCAACATCGGCATCGGTACCGTTGCTTCTGCATGGGGTAGCAACTCGGCTGTGGAGACCCCTGGCGGCGCTCTGTGGTCCGGAGCCAGCACTTCCGTTCTCCTAGGTCAGAATCTGTACCAGACGGGCGCAACCGGCACGTACTACCTGAAGGCCACTGGTGCTTCGTCTCTGTACTACCAGAACGCAGGGGTGCATGGCTGGTACTCGAATGCCAGTGGTTCTGCAGGTACGTCCGTTGTTCCGACCCTGAACATGACGCTTGACCTACATGGTAATCTTGGCCTTGGCGCAGTTGCCGATGCTTGGGGAACCACCGGTACGGTCATCAAGGCCATTCAGCTTGGAAGCGGTCACGGCTTTGTTGCCGGCGGCATGGGCGTTGCTGATGCGTATCTTGGCTGCGGTGCGTACTACAACGGTACAAGCTGGGTCTATACCGCGTCAGGTCAGGCTCCGAGCTATCTGGACGTAAGTGGTGCATCAGGCTTCAGGTTCTACAGCGCCCTTGCAGGTACGGCTGGCAACAATGCGACGTTCACTCAAGTGGCGTCTATCGATACCTCGGGTAACCTGAACGTCAACGGTCTGGTCACCAGTGCCGGCGGCTCGATTACGGTTGGTAATGGATCTCCGAACGGGGTGGCCTACTTTAATGGCTCAAAGGTTCTGAGTAGCGGTAATAACCTGACCTTCAACGGAACTGGCGTTCTTGGAGTCGGGCAGGGAGGTACGGGGTCTGCGAACACCTCGATTTACCTCAGTGGTACATCAGCAGCCGCCTATGGTTCGTCGATCATAGGTCTGCGCAACGGTGCAAACACTTGGTCGGTTGGTGATACGGCAGCGGCTACAGGTGCTGGTACAGGACTAACGTTCTACACCTATGGGGCCACTGGCTTCTACTGGAATCAAGCCGGTACGGTTCAGATGGAACTCAATGCTAGCGGTAACCTGCTGGTTGGTACAACTACGGATAGCGGGGCAAGGGCAACCCTGAACGGTAATGGCACTAACGGTGTTCTGACTCTGACTGGATCAACGACCTCTACGTCTCCTGCGGACGTTGGTATCTTCCGAACCGGTGGCACGGAATCGGCCACGCCTGGCCAGGGTTCGTCTATCCAGTTGGGCAATCTGACTACTGGGTCTCAAGTTCTAGTTCAGCAGTATGCGGATAACCTACAGGTCTTCAACTACACGGGAAATAGTTGGACTGAGCGCATGCGCCTTGATGCCAACGGTAACCTGGGTCTCAACATCGTGCCGCCCACCGGCTTGGCCTCAAGTGAGAAGTCAGTGTGGGTGAAGGGCTCTGGTGCCCCAGGGGCGCTGGTCAACGGCTTTAACGCCACCATCGTTCAGCATAACCTGTATTACGATGGTACAGCTCATTCGTACTACGTTGCCAATGACTACGCGTCTGCCTATACACAGGTGAATGGTCAGCATCAGTGGACAGTTGCGCCTTCTGGTACGGCTGGTAACGTCGTTACCCAGGTTCAGGCCATGACCTTGGCAAACAACGGCAACCTAGGTCTCAACGTCACGCCTTCTGGTTGGGAATCTGGCGCCAAGGTCATGGAGTACGATACCTCTGGTGCAGGAGGTACGGCGGCCTCTACGGGTTCGATCTGGGCTCGCGGTGACTCAATTCGCATGATCGAGAACCTGTACTACAACGGCACCAACTACATTTACAAAGGTAGTACGGCCGGTGCGGCGTTCACCGTTGGTGCAGGTACCTTCTCGTGGCAGATCGCACAGGCCGGAACTGCAGGGGGCACAGCGTCTTTGGCGCAGTCCATGGTTCTGGACATCAATGGTAACCTAGGGGTCAGCATGGCAACCCCTGGTACTTTCGGTAAGGTTGTCTCCCAGCCCTCGGCATCTGGCTACAATCCTTCGGGCTCTATTGCTGGTGCGGCCTTTGTTGGCTATGGGGCGTATGGTGGTGGTTATGCTCTCGTGGATGGTTCGTACAACTGGATCATGTATGACAACCTAGGTACCATGTGGTGGGCCAACGGAACTAGTCTGGGTGCGACGACCAATCGAATGGGGCTGGACGGTAGCGGCAACCTGATGCTGGGTGGTGGCCAAGTCGGCGGTGGTAAGTTGAGTGTGACTACCACTGGTGCTGGTGTTGTGGTTGGCGGTAATACCTCGGCGGTTGCGACTTCCGAGTTTGCCGCACAACGAAGTGGCACAGACTCTGCTGTCGCTGGTCAGGGCGCTAACATCCAGTTCTCAAACTCTACCAGTGGCACTGCGGTGTCGATGCAGAACTACTCGGGCAATACGCTGTTCTTCCGCTATTCGGCTGGCGGGGGTTGGGTGGAGAGCGCACGTATTGACAATAACGGCGAGTTCATGGTCGGGTACCTTGGTACCTCACAGATCAGCACCAACGCCTCGGGCTTCTGTGTCACGCCGGACAAGACAGGTGGCGCGGCGGGCATCTACATTGGTCATACCACAAGTGCGGCCAGCGCTACGAGCTACGCTCAGTTCCTGTACAACGGTTCCGTGATTGGTCAGATTGCACAGAATGGCACATCGGCAGTATCCTACAACACTACGTCCGATCCGCGACTGAAGAACATCACAGGCCCTCTTACAACCAGCGGGGCGTTCTTCGATGCCGCTAATCCTGTGGTCGGTACCTGGAAGTCTGATGACTCATACTTTGCTGGTTTCCTGACCGACGAGTACCAGAAGCTCAACCCTGGGGCTGTGATTGGCGAGCCCGGGGCGTTGGACGAGGCCGGGAACCCCATCTATCAGCAGATGGAGTACGCGGACTCAGTGTGGGTTGCCAATGTTACTGCGGAAATCAAGTCCCTGCGCACCCGTGTGCAGACCCTTGAGGATTCGAACGCGACTCTGGAGCAGAAGCTTCAATCGCTGCTGACCCAGGTTCAGACTCTGGCGGGCCAAGTCGCAGCCCTTCAGCCCAAGTAAGGAGGTTCTCTATGTCGGGATTGCTCTCCCTGCTCATCAACCTGTTCCCAGCTATTCTGGCTCTCATCAGGAAGGTCCTGGCCTTCCTGCCCATGATTGCCCAGCTGTTCGGCATTAAGGTCGCTTGACCTCAACTTATAGGAGGTGAAACTTTCTCCCGCACCTTGTTAGAGGTAGTCCCATAAGAACCATGTCCCGAATGCCGGTATCGCCGGCATCTGGCTTGGTGCTCGGCCGTCAAGGCCAAGCCAGCTCTTGCTAACGACGGTAGGATGGAGGTATCCTTATGGATCTTCCGGAAATGACTGAACTGGTGAAGAAGTTGGAAACAGCTTTTGTTACCAAGTTTGGTCCGTTGTCAGAGACCCCTAGGGTCGTAAAGGAGAGTACCATGGAAGGTATTATGGACAAACTCAACATCAATGTTGGGGATACGTCACCAGGCCACCACGGTGGCGACGGAGGCGCTGGACTGGCCGCCGTTATCGCAGCCCTTGGAAATCGGAACCAAGAAAACCTTGGTCCGGCCCTGATCGCTGCTCTGGGCAATCGCAATGAAGGTGATCCCAACCTGGGACCGCTACTCGGTATGCTGGCCTCCAAAGGTCATCATGACGGTGGCTCAAGCCAATGGAACTCAGGTTTCTGGATCTTTGGTCTCATCGCCCTGCTCGCACTCCTGAGAGGAAACCTCTTTGGGCGTGACGGTGGTGATGGTGGAGCCGGCCGAGGCGGAGTTGGCCTCGCCGAACTTCTGGCCCTCAATGGAGGAGCTGGGGCACCGAACAACGTTGCGCAAGTGACGTTTGATCAGACCATTCTGCAAATGCTGAATGGCTTGACCTCAGCGGTGCCGCAGACTGCCTTGCAGACTCAGAACGCCCTTCAAGGCGCTCTGGCTCAACTGGCTCTGGCCGGTCAGCAAGGCTTCTCGGGTGTCAAGGACACGGTGCAAAACCTGTCCCTGTATCTGAGTAACCAGCTCAACAACATCAACCAAAATGTCAGCGATCAAGGCTGCCAGACTAGGGAGATGGTTGAGGCCGGAACTTGCAGGGTGATCAACACTATCAAGGATAGCACGATTGCCAATCTGCAAGCCGAACTGGCTGAAGCACGTTCCGACGGAAGGGCTCGCGTCAATGAGCTGTCCATCACGCAAAGCGTGAACCAGACTCAAGCGCAGTCCCAACAGCAACAGCAGATCCAAGCGATCTTGCCGCTGCTTAACCAGCTGGTGTTTGGTATGGGCAATCTTACCCAGATTGCTCACGCTACCAACAGCAATGTCATCGCCGGGAACTCCGCTGCGGTGACGACCGGTGCGCAGACGGCCAACCCGACCAACGTGCGTGCCTAAGTAGTAGTAGACGCTGCTTTCTAGGCTTCTAGAAGGTAGGGAAAGGGGAGATTGGAGTCTCCCCTTTTTTCATTGTCGCGCAATTTTATTCAGAACAAGGCAAAACTGCTAGGGAACTGTCTTCCAAAGGATGACTATGACGACACCAATTACTACCAAGGTTCAAGCTTCATTCACTCCCGGATCTTCGGTAACTATTCATGCCCCCTGGGTGGACTCCCTGCAAGTTGCGGGTACTCTCGTAGCCATCCTTCGGTCAGACCGTGGTTCTTACGCTGCAGGTATGTACGTCAAGGACTCAGATCGTTGGCGTTTTGCCATGGATCTGAATGACCTGTGTGACACGATTCCCAACTATTTGTTCCAAATCTTCTTGAACGTCGCGTCCGATGTCTCGTACTCGACTGACGATCTGGTCTTTGAGAATGGCCTGGAACTAGAAACCCAAACGGTTACGGCCGGAACGCATGTGTGGGTTGTGGCCTCGCCGTTTGCCGCCCCAGGTTCTGGTACTGGGCCGCAAGGACCCCAGGGCCCAGAAGGCCCGGTAGGTCCCCAAGGCCCAGCTGGCCCCCAAGGGTCTGCAGGTCCGCAAGGTCCTCAAGGGGTGGCAGGCATTAATGGTGACCTGTACCAGACGACGAGTATCACGTCCCTGACGCTAGATGCCACGACTCCAAAGACGGTAACCATTGGCACTGGGCTGTCCTATTCTGTAGGTCAACAGATCCTGGTCGCCAATGATGCCCAGCATTACTTCCAAGGCACGGTACAGAGCTACAACTCGACGACCGGTGCCTTGGTGTTCGTCAACGAGGCACAAACTGGTGTTGGAACATTCGCTTCCTGGTCCGTGAACTTGGCTGGCGCTGTCGGTGCTCAAGGACCTGCAGGTCCTGCAGGAGCCAATGGAACAAACGGCGCTACCTGGTACACCGGTCCAACAAACCCCACGACGCAGGGTGTCAATGGTGACCAGTATCTGAATACTGCCACTGGCGATATTTTCCTTAAGACCAATGGGACGTGGGCGCAAACTGGTAACCTAAAAGGACCTCAAGGTCCTCAGGGCTCGGTCGGCCCTACTGGTGCTCAAGGAGCTACAGGCGCTGTTGGCCCCCAAGGTCCAGCAGGCCCAATGGGAGCTACTGGCGCAACCGGAGCACAAGGATCTCAAGGCCCGGCAGGGCCAGTGGGGGCGACAGGTGCTCAAGGGCCCCAAGGTGATCCAGGACCTACTGGTGCTACAGGAGCGCAAGGACCGGCAGGGGCCACTGGGGCTCAAGGTCCTGCTGGCCCGACAGGTGCAACGGGCGCAACCGGTGCCCAGGGCCCGCAAGGTCCTGCAGGTGCTTCGGGCGGTGTGTGGTTCACTGGTTCAGGAACCCCTTCGGCCGCTACTGGTAACAACGGTGACCTATATCTGAACACTGCCAACGGCGATGTCTATCAGAAGGTCTCCGGTGCGTGGACTTTTGAAGCCAATATCTCTGGCCCTGCAGGTCCTCAGGGCGCTACAGGCTCGACAGGTGCAGCAGGGGCACAAGGTCCTCAAGGTCCAGCGGGAGCTACCGGGGCCACAGGCGCAACCGGACCCCAAGGCCCTGCGGGGCCTACGGGAGCTGCTGGGCCTCAAGGACCTGCTGGGGCATCTGGTGGTGTGTGGTATACAGGTTCAGGTACGCCGGCCAATACCTTGGGCAACAATGGTGACCTATACCTGAATACCACTAACGGGGATGTAGACCAAAAGGTTTCTGGTGTTTGGGTCTTCCAGGAGAACATTACAGGTCCTGCTGGGCCTGCTGGATCGACTGGTGCTGTAGGCCCCCAGGGCCCGGCCGGAGCTACCGGCGCAACAGGTGCTCAAGGTCCAGCTGGAGCTACAGGCCCCCAAGGCCCACAAGGTAATCCTGGACCAACAGGAGCCACTGGTGCACAAGGCCCCGCGGGTCCTCAAGGGTCTACAGGCCCGCAAGGTCCGGCAGGTACTAATGGAACAAATGGTTCCACCTGGTATAACGGCTCTGGGGTGCCAAGTGCAGGAACGGGCGTCAACGGGGACTATTACCTAGATGACACTACTGGCGATGTGTACCAAAAAGCCAGCGGTACTTGGGGAGTGGTGGCGAACATTAAGGGGCCGACTGGCGCTACGGGTGCCCAAGGCCCCGCCGGTGCAGCAGGGCCGCAAGGACCTCAAGGCCCAGCAGGTTCGTCTGGATCATCGGCAATCTACAACACTGTCAGTCGGTACCAGGCGATAAGCACTACAGGCCAGGAGGTTAACGTTACCTCTTCGGCTACGGTCTTTACTGGCTTGTCGTGGACACTGAGTGGCTCAACGCTGACCATCACTGACCCTAACCATACCCAGACAGTTGGCAACATGGTCATCGTTCGGAATACGAACGTAGACTACCAGTTTGGTCTCGTCACGGCAGTTAATGGGAATCAGTTCTCGATTGCGTCCACGGCTACCGGTCCGACCTCAGGTTCTGCCGGTGCGTACTCGATGGGTCTCACGTTTGCTTACGGGCAGGCAACAGGATCAATCACGAGTGGCACCCTTAGCGCCCCAGCGGGTTTTGATATCCAGCTCTTGTCGCTGCGTATTCACCTTGCGGCCTCTACAAGAGCCGCAACCAACACCTTTAACCTGACCGTTCCGGCAGGCTTTGTGAATGGTGCAGGTGGCGATAGTGGAACAGGGGACGTGAATATTCCAGTTCAGCAGGTTCGTCAGGATAGCGCAGGTCTGTCGGCAGTCGGTAACACGATTACCATGGACGTGGGCGGTAGTTACGCTACATTCCAGTACGGTGCACTGCCTGCAGTCACTACTGGTATCTACATCCTCTCGCAATTCTAAGGAGGATGAGACGTGGCAACTCTACCAGTTAGCGCCGCCCTTCAAGTTGCGGCCTTCAACGCGACGGGCAACCCTGGTGAATGGACGTTCACCAATGCTACTTACTCCAACCAAGCGGATCGTACTGGCAATGGAGCGGCTGACGTAAAAGCAGGCTTCGTTGTCTACGTCCCATCGACAGATGCAAATACAGCGACGCCGATTCCGGGCACGCTTCACCGATACAAGCTGACTGCCGTAACGGTAATCGACGCTGCCACTCTAAGTGGCACGATCTTGTGGAATGAAGCTGGTCAGGAAGGCACGGAGGTTCCGACCAACGGCGTTGGGTGTGCAATTTGCGAACCAAGCCCAAAGGGCGGGTACGGCTTCATTCCTGATGATGCCGTATACCCAAATCTATTTCAGGGCTCCACAGCACAGGCAATTCAAACCGACACCTGGGCCGTAACTGACCCAGCTTATAGTGGTGGCGGTGCTGAAGCAATCTACAAGACAACCATAGGAGATAATACAACTCTTAGCTTTTCAGTGACCCACAACCTAGGTACCGAGGATGTGACGGTCACTGTATACGACCTTACCACTGGTGAGGACGTGTATCCAGGAGTCACGAGGACCAGTACCACGGTGGTCCGACTTGACTTCACAGCCGCACCGGCGACCGCAAGTCATCGTGTGCTGATCCGCGCGTGATCTTCCCTCTTGTCCCTTTGGCTAGAATTCCTAGCTTGTTTTTCCTCATCAACTCCAGGAGTTAGAAATGGCATTCCCAAAATTCCATGGCATTACGCTTGCCCAGAATTCGTGGATCGCTAACGCGGTCGTCGAAAATCTGGCATCGGATCCACTGCCTATTACCGCCGGTCGAATCTGGTTCAACACCACGAACAAGACCTTGAATTTCAGCTCGCTTGACGCTGGTGGCGCGGTCATCGTTCAATCGGCGGCTACGGCTGCTGATATCGCTGGCCTTCAGTCGCAACTTACCGCCCTTGGCGCGCGCGTCACGACCATTGAAGGTGCGTATGTCAAGAAGGACGGTTCGGTTGCCTTCACCGGCAACATCAACGCCGGTGGTAATCTCATCAACAACGTCGGTAACGGCGTTGCGACCACAGACGCGATCAATCTTGGTCAACTGAACTCCGCGATTGCTAATCTGGGCAACGCGTTCGACTACGTCGGTACTGTTAGCGGGGGTGCCAATGCCGGTGCAGCGTTCGACCTCTCGACCCTGACGACCAAGACCCCTGGTTCGTACTACAGCGTGGTTTCGGCCGGTACGACCTACTTCAAGGTCGGCTCGGCTGGTACCCCGTTCACTGCCGATCAAGGCGATGCGCTGGTCTTCAACACCGCCGGTGGCGTTGACAAGCTGGCCGGTACGCGCAGCACGGTCACTGGCACCCCTGGCCAAGTCACTGTCACTGGTTCGGCGGATACGGGCTACACCGTTGGTCTGGACTCGGCGATCACGACTGCGATCTCCAACAACACGGCTGCGATTTCGGCAGAAACTACCCGTGCTGAAGGCGTGGAAGGCACGCTGTCGAGCCTGACGACCTCGGATAAGTCGAGCCTGGTCAATGCCATCAACTCGGAAGTCTCCAGGGCAACCGGCGCTGAAGGTGCGATCAACACCACGATCGGTAGCCTGGCGTCGCTGACGACCTCCGACAAGACGTCGGTTGTGAATGCCATCAACAGTGAGGTTACCCGTGCCACCGCTGCTGAGTCGTCGCTGAACGGCGCGATCACGGCCGAGACCACGCGTGCTACCGGTGTTGAAGGTTCGCTGTCGGCCCTGAACACCACGGCTAAGAGCAATCTGGTTGCGGCAATCAACGAGGTTCTCGGTGATGTCACGGCAGAGACGACTCGTGCTGAGGGTGTTGAAGGTAGCCTGTCCAGCCTGACCACGACCAACAAGTCGAACCTGGTTGCGGCAATCAACGAAGTGGCGGCTGCCGCTGGTACTGGCACTGGCGCCCTGAAGACCCAGATCAACGGTCAGCGCTTCACCTTCCAATCGACGGCTGCGGCTCTGACCCACACCATCAACCACAACCTGAATTCGAGCTTCACTTCGGTGATGACTTGGGTTAAGGGTGACGATGGCCTGTACTACAACGACATTGTTGCGGTTCAGGAAACCAGCGCCAATACCATCACGGTCACGCTGACGGAAAGCCGTTTCCTGAAGGCAACCGTCCAGGCTCTGGATCAACTGAGCTGATGACCTCCTGGGGAGGTCAGTAAAGCCTCCCCAGGCTTTTCTTTGGAATAGGCCGTGTCTGCAATTCAACCACTCCCGTCATTTGACATTCAGAGTCTGACTGATGTTGATTCGGCTCTGGAAGCCCTGGATTCCAATCTGGAAGCCCTTATAAGGATGTGCTACGCACAACCAGTCTTCTCCGCAAAGGACAAGAAGACTATGGAAGACAATGTGGTGTTCCTAAAGCGTTATTACGAACGCACTGAACGCCTACTGCTTGATGAACAAGGTAACGAACGTGGCGCATCATCCCCTCCAGCTTCTGACGTGGTTAACTAAGTGTAGGGACAACATTGAGTCCTTCCGTCAAAATCGGCATGACCTCCCGACAGAGGGGCAGATTGAAACCCTTAGGCATCAATACGTGCTTCTTGAGGTAGCTCTCAAAGTCATAAAAGGCCATGCCCGTTTTGAGGGTGTGTAACATCATTCTTTACCTGGAGTAAAACCGTGTCTGCCATTCGTTCCTACGCCGATATTGATCTTCGAGGCTCAGCTATCTTCGGAGCTGAGCAATCTTCGTTCCCTTCCAGCCCAGTTAACGGTCAGACCACGTTCATCAACGGTGTGCTCTGGATCTACTCCACGGTTCAAGGTGTCCAGACCTGGTACCCGCTGAACAACCAAAAGCTCTCCTATGTGTTTACGCAGGGAGCCGCGAATACCACGTGGACGGTTACCCACAATATGGGTAGCACGGACTTCATTCTCGGTTGCTATGACGCTAATAGCAACTTTATGTACCCGACCTCGTTGACCAACGTTACGGCCAACAGCTTCCAGGTCAACTTTACGGAAGCCGTGACCGGTATGTTGGTCGCCTTCTTTGACCTGCAGAATGACGGCTCCCCTGGGGTGGGTACGACGGTCGATGCGTCAACGCTTACGGGAACGACGTTGGCATCCAACGTCGTCAACTCTTCTCTGACTTCTGTAGGTACGCTTGGAAGTCTGACGGTTACGAACGGTGTTAGCGCCGGTACCTTCTCTGGCTCTGGTGCTTCGTTGACATCCCTTAATGCCTCGAACATTAGCTCGGGTACGGTCGCCCCTGCACGTTTGGGAACCGGTACTGCGTCGTCGTCAACATTCCTACGCGGAGATGGTACTTGGGCAACCGTTAGTGGTGGTAGCGGAACGCCGGGAGGTTCCAATACCCAGGTCCAGTACAACGCAAGTGGCTCCTTCGCAGGCTCTTCGAGTTTCACGTTCAATTCCAGCACCGGTGTGGTCTCGGCTACAGGCTTCTCAGGCTCCGGAGCATCGCTAACCTCTTTGACGGCTGCCAATCTGAATGGGGTTGTCCCTGTTGCTAACCTTGGTACTGGTACTGCATCGTCCTCCACCTATCTTCGTGGTGACGGTACGTGGTCTACGGTTACGGCCACAACGGCAACCAACCTATCTGGAGGCGGTGCAGGCCAACTAGCCTATCAATCGGCTGCAGGCGCAACTACCTTCCTATCCGCTGGTACTGCCAGCCAGGTGTTGGTTGGTGGCGCGTC